>SDBU01001380.1_pt1 | contig 34949 bp, 31 predicted proteins | sample 2277071 | NCBI WGS metagenome assembly SDBU01 (sample SAMN10397929, study PRJNA504765) | marine sediment metagenome | isolation source: marine sediment core GS08_GC12, 126 cmbsf | place: Arctic Ocean: Gakkel Ridge, Loki's castle | collected 2008 | reverse complement strand
CAGTAGTTATCAGTATTCTGAATGTTCCTGTTGTAGTAGTTATTCTTCATCAAGTACTTCTTCATCTAGTTCAAACAGTAGCACAAGTAGTGGTAGAACAAGCACAAGCAGTTCTAGATCAGAATCTAGTTCTAGTTCATCAAGCAGCTCTGAGTCGTCGAGCTCTTCCAGTAGCTCAGAAAGCAGCTCAAGTAGTTCTAGTTCTGAATCAAGCAGTTCGAGTTCTGAAAGTTCTTCTAGTTCTAGTAGTTCTGAGTCTTCGAGTAGTAGTTCTAGTAGTGAAAGTTCTAGTTCTAGTAGTTCTTCTGAATCATCCAGTTCCAGTTCAGAAAGTTCGTCATCTAGTTCAAGTAGTTCAAGTTCGAGTGAGTCGAGTTCTAGTTCGAGTTCGTCTTCGGAATCAAGTAGTTCAAGTAGCGAAAGTTCTAGTAGTAGCTCTTCTTCAACGACTCCTTGTCCTGACAATTGTCTTAGTTGTCCTACTTGTATTGAAGTAACTATCAGCGGGCTTTCCAGCCAATGTGAACAGCAAAACTGTTCTAATTGGAACGGTGTTTATGAGCTGGGTGCTACAGACTTAAATCTTTGTGAATGGACATATACGTCAGGAAATTTCAGTATTTCGATAGAATGCGAACTTGGTTATTGGTGGATTTGGATAGAGTTTAATGACCATACTTGCGCGGTCTGGTCTTATCCTCTTGCTGATAGCCCTAATTGTCCTCCAATAGGAGGTACAGTATGGGCTTGGGCTTATGGTGAATGTGATAAGGGTGTTGCTATAACAGATATATGTTCATCAAGTTCAAGTAGTGAAAGTTCGAGTAGTAGCTCATCATCTGAGTCGAGCAGCAGTTCATCAAGTAGTGAAAGCTCATCAAGCAGCAGTTCTGAGAGTTCCAGTAGCAGTTCAAGTTCTGAAAGTAGTTCTTCAAGTTCGTCTTCAGAATCTAGTAGTTCTAGTTCGAGTGAAAGTTCTAGTTCAAGCAGCAGTTCCTCAGAGTCCAGTAGTTCTTCAAGTTCTGAAAGTAGTTCTTCAAGTTCGTCTTCGGAATCTAGCTCTAGTTCTAGTTCGAGTGAAAGTTCTAGTTCTAGTAGCAGTTCAAGTTCTGAAAGTAGTTCTTCAAGTTCGTCTTCCGAATCCAGTAGCAGTTCAAGTTCATCTTCCGAATCAAGCAGTTCGTCTTCCGAAAGTAGTAGTTCCTCTGCTGTCGCTTTGATAGGAGGTCCTCCACCTGGAATTGGAATTGCAGCACCCGAAAGCTCATCTTCTTCAAGTTCAGGGTCGTCTAGTTGCTTTGGGATAGAATTAGAAGCCGACGTTAGTGTTGAAGTTAACCGTCTTATTATTAATCAGAAGTCTCTACTTGTAATCATTGAGAGTAAGTCCACAGATCTTATCAAGGCAGGAAAATTCAAGCAACGAGTCATCATTAATGAGGTAATAACTAACTTAGATAAAATATAATGGTCAGCACATAACTTTGACGTCTAATTATGTAGAACAAAATTTAAATTTAGAGGTGGTGTTAAACTATGTTGAAGATAAATATAAACGAGAGATCCAATCTAGACTTCGAAGTTGAAATTCATGGTATAGAACATAAGAAACTTAACAGTCGCTTGAGGTTTATTGTTAACGAAATTGAATATGGATTCCCGGTAGAAATTGATGAAAAAACAATGTCAGTAGAAGTTCCTCCCTTATCAGAAATTATAAAAGATTTAGAAAGTGGACAGAAACTAGAAGCCAAACTAGAGATATTTGGTGAGGGATTGTATTTGAATCCTTGGACTGAGAACCTTATAATAGAACCACCAGTTGAAGTGAAAGTAAAACTGAAAGATAAAACTAAAGGAAGAAGCAGAGCAAAACTTGTTACTAAAATAAATGAGTTCACTAGCGATTCCGAAAAGAAGGAACCGGACAAAAAAGCTAGTGAACAGACAAAAGAAATTAAAGAACAAGTAAACGAAAAAGTAGACCAAAAAATAAAGGGGATGGAAAGCTTAATTGATGGTCTGTTAGGAGAAGCAAAGAAAAAACCTGCACCTCCACAACGCAAATCTCCGATAACTGAAGAAAGTATCTTTAAATATATGGGTTCTGCAGGACTGAAGAACAAACGGATACAAGAAGTTATTCTGAATAAAGCCAAAGCGACCGCAGAAAACTTTGATGACATGAAACAAGTTCTCGTTGAAGTCAAGAAAATTCTAAAACGTTAAGAAGTTTCTGTATTAGCTCCTACTACAAAATATAATTGTCAAGAAGACTTTCACTCATAAAAAGGAACTCCACAATTGGACAAGAAGGTAAGTAAATAAATGTTGTATAAATTATGGACTTGGGGACGTAACGATTTTGGTCAACTAGGTTTAGGAGATATAGTCGCCCGTTCTAGTCCTGTACAAGTAGGATCTTTAATCACCTGGAGTTCTGCTGCTGGTGGATATTATCACACCCTAGCTATTAAAACAAATGGAAGTCTCTGGACTTGGGGACACAATCAGTATGGTCAACTAGGTTTAAATGATAGAAATCATCGTTCTAGTCCAGTACAGGTGGGATCTTTAACCACCTGGAGTTCTACTGCTGGTGGAGAGTATCATTCTATTGCTACTAAAACAGATGGATCTCTCTGGTCTTGGGGACGTAATTATTACGGTCAACTAGGTCAAGGTGATAGAACTTATCGTTCAAGTCCTGTACAAGTAGGATCTTTAACTACCTGGAGTTCTGTTGCTGCTGGATATTATCACACCCTAGCTATTAAAACAGATAACACCCTCTGGTCTTGGGGAGATAACAATTATGGTCAATTAGGTCAAGGAGATATAACTGATATATCTAGTCCCGTACAGGTGGGATCTTTAACCACCTGGAGTTCTATTGATTGTGGAACTTATCATTCTATTGCTATTAAAACAGATGGATCTCTCTGGTCTTGGGGACGTAATTATTACGGTCAACTAGGTCATGGAGATACAACTGAAATATCCAGCCCAGTACAGATAGGAGGTTTAACCACTTGGAGTTCTGTTGCTGGTGGACATTATCACACCCTAGCTATTAAAACAGATAACACACTCTGGTCTTGGGGATGGAATTTTTACGGTCAACTAGGTCAAGGTGATAAAACTAGTCGTTCTAGTCCAGTACAGGTAGGAGGTTTAACCGATTGGAATTCTATTGATTGTGGATATTATCACAACCTAGCTACTAAAACAGATGGAACTCTCTGGTCTTGGGGACAGAACAATCAGGGTCAATTAGGCCTCGGGGATATAACTGATAGTCTTATTCCAGTAAAGGTGGGGGCTCTAACCGATTGGAATTCTGTTTCTGCTGGATATTATCATACTTTAGGAATTCAAGAAGTATCAAGTTCTAGTTCTTCAGAGTCGTCTTCTTCTAGTGAATCTAGTTCTAGCAGCTCAGAATCTAGCTCAAGTAGTTCCGAATCCAGTTCCAGTAGTGAATCTAGTTCAAGTAGTTCAGAGAGCAGTAGCTCAAGTTCAGAGTCTAGTTCTTCAGAGTCTAGTTCATCAAGTTCTGAATCTTCAAGTAGTTCTGAATCGAGTTCATCAAGTTCAGAATCTTCAAGCAGTAGCGAGTCAAGCTCCAGTAGTTCTAGTAGTGAATCGAGTTCGAGTAGTTCTAGTTCAGAATCTAGTTCAGAGTCTAGTTCATCAAGTTCTGAATCTTCAAGTAGTTCCGAATCCAGTTCCAGTAGTGAGTCTAGTTCGAGCTCATCTAGTTCGGAATCAAGTTCTTCTTCGAGTAGCCAAACTCCCGGAACAGTTTGTTGGGGACATGATACAGGAGTTGCAGAAGATCATATAAGAGACTTTTCTGGTAATTGGACTGGTACAGGAACGATTGCTGGAGCGGGGGACGGAGAGACACTCACGATCAGAGCTACAGAGAATATGAAATCTGAGACTCATAATCTTGGTCCTGGTACAGCAGAAATATTTTTAGATGATTATGGTGCTGGAAGTGGACCAACTCCAACAATACAATATAAGACAGGGAATACACCAGCGAATTGTGAAGCAGATACTTGGCACATCTATAATGGAATTAGTTTTGAAAGTAGTGGTTGGATAAAACTAAGGTTGAGTAGGAGCTAAAAGTGAAGGTCAACTTGGGATGTGGAAAGAATATTAGAGAAGATTATATTAATCTAGATATCAGATTTTCTCCTACTATAGACATAGTTGCAGATGTTTGTGCTCTTCCTTTCAAGGATGAGAGTTTAGATGAGATACTGTCTTTAGATATTTATGAACATATATCGCACCAAAAATCTCAAGAACTATTGTGTCATTGGGTGTCAAAATTGAGGAATAAAGGTTTATTATTTATTCAAGCCCCAAGTATCGACAGAATTGTGGAATATTTTCTTGGCTCTAATAATAGTTTAGAGATGATCGAAACGACAATAGCTTGTATTTTTGGAGGTCAAGATTACCCTAGGAATTTCCATTGCACAATCTGTCATCCAGTTTTGATGGATCACTATTTAAAGCAAGCTGGGATTAAAGGAAATATCGAATTTCAATTAGATGGAACAAACATTCGGTTTAGAGCGTACAAATGAAAAATGAAATCTAGAGGAGGGTAAAATGGCTACTCTGAAAGAAATGTTGAAGATTGCAGGCAATCTAGAAAATGCTGAAAAGATGGCAAGAAAATTTGTTAAAGAGAGAGGGAAAGAGTTCTTGTTAGACCTTCAGTTGATTCTAGCGGTTCAAGGTAAGCTTGATGAAGCTGTCAAAATTAATGACCTAGCATTAAAGGAAAATCCTAGTGATGTAAGAGCCAAGTTTGATCGTGGTTGGTTCCACATGAGAGATGGAGATTTACTAACTGGATTCAAAATGATGAATGAAGGAAGATTAGTCGAAATTTGGGGAAACAAACATATAGGTAGTAATAAACCAATTTGGGATGGTGAGAGTGGCGGACATATACTTTACTGTTGTGAGGCAGGCATTGGTGACCAAATACTTTTTGCTAGATTTGTGGAGGATATAGCTAAAAATGGAAAAACAAAAGTTAGTGTGGCGTGCTCACCTGAATTAATGAGTATATTTTCTAGAATAGAGTCTATCTCGTCAATAGTAGATTTAAATTACGCGTTAGCAACCTATCATGATTATTGGATACCTTCTATGGGAGTTCCGGTCATACTCAACTACAATTATGAGATGTTGACTGGAAAGTCATATATTAAGCCAAATGTAGAACTATCCAAAAAATATAAAGATGTAATGAGGACAGATAAATTAAAAGTAGGTATCAAATGGAGAGGCAACCCAGAATTTGAACATGAACAGTTCAGAAAATTTCCAAACCAGTTGTTCTTTGATGCTGTCAATTCAGAACAACTTGATGTATTTAGTTTGCAGAAGGATCTAGAAGAAAACGAGGAAGTACCACCTTTCATGGTAGACATGAGCAAATTTTTAACTAACTGGGAAGAGACTGCTGCTATTATCGACAATCTTGACCTAGTTATTAGTTCCTGTACGGGATTAGCTCATCTATCAGCTGCTATGGGTAAACCTACATGGATCGTGGTTCCTATTCTTTCGTATTGGTCTTGGGCATTACCAAATAAGACTTCTCCTTGGTATCAGTCAGTCAAGTTGTTCCGACAAAAGACATTTGGGTCATGGGAAACAACTTTCGCTGAAGTAAAAAAGGAACTCCACAATTGGATAAAAAGGTAAGTAAATAAATGCATAGTCTCTGGGTTTGGGAAATATTGGAGGTACAGAAGATGATAAGACTAGTAACACTTGACATATCTACAACGGATTCAGATTTGTAAGTCAGGAATATGTATTAAAGATAAGGACGAGTCAATAAAGGAATGTTGCTAAAGATACAATGGTTATTTATTACATATAAAACGGTAAAATAATGTCTTTTCACAAGGGAGGAGCTTAAGCTGATGGCCACACTATATGTTGACTCAGCGGGATCGAACACCCCTCCATATGATACTTTGGAAAAGGCAGCCACGGCTATCATGACTGGTATTAATGCGATGTCTGGAGGGGACACACTTTGGATTGGAGACGGAGTTTATAACGAACAAATTAAAAATATACCAGCTGGTTCAATAGGCAATTATACCGAAATTTATGCGAGTAATAATCACGGTGTTGATGTAGATGGACAAGAAACGTTGCCGGTCGGAACCTATGAGGCATTGTTATACATCAATAATACATCATATGTTAAAATCAGAGGTATAACATTTCATAATAGCTACGATACTAATAATGTAGGTCAGATTTCGGGATGTAACCACGTAGAGATGTCAATCTGTGGTTTCTGGCAAGCTGGAACATATAAACATGCGAAGCCTCTACTTGTGTCAAGTAGCTCAAACATTCTTTTAGAAGACGTATGGGCTTTTGGAAGAGGTCGATATACCGTTCACATTTCTTCTGATGTTACGAACAGTGTATTTCGGAGAGTGGTTACCCGTTGGGATGACGGAATATATATCAGTGAGCCAATTGCTGGTTTTGCGTTATATAAAGCGTATAATAATATTGTAGAAAACTGCATCACACTTGATCATAGAACCTCAAACCATCCAGCAGGTCACCAGGGAGTTTACCTGATTAGTTGGAATGCCGATCAACCCGAAACCATGGACAATAATCTCTACGGATGTATTTCTCTTAATTTACCAGTAGTAGGTTTTATAAACGAAACAGATAAGGACGCTGCTGACGACAACAATACTTTTATTGATTGTGTAGCTGTAGATTGCTCTAGGGGACTAACCGTACAAAATGGACGAAGGTGCGTCCTAAGAAATAACAGTGCTATTAATTCTAGTGGCGATGGTATCAGAAATAATGCAGGAGGATTAAATAGCTCATTTAAGAACAATTTAGCGACTGGTTGTGGAGGAACCGGTTTTATTAATAACAATGGCACATATATTGCTTTTGACTATAATGGTTACTATAACAACTCGATCAATAGAAGTGGATTTACTGCAGGAGCGAATGATAGGTCTGACAATCCGGATTTATTGTACCCTGTTCGAATAGAGTCTGGTTCAAATTACAAAGGAGCAGGTGAGGGTGGAGAAGATATTGGGGCCAATGTTGTCAAAAAATATCAAGACGGTTCTCTTACAGGTAATGACCTTTGGCCATGGCCGTATGAGGATTTCATCGAAGCCGATATGTGCGGAGCAACCCAACTGGCTGAAGTTGGTCGGACAGGTGATCTGACTCCGGGTTGGGTTGCTTCTGGTAAAACACTCACAAGATATATATGGGAATATCTTGGTAATTCCATTCCACCTGAAATTTATGGTGATGAAGAATCCAGTTCTTCGAGTTCTGAAAGCAGTTCAAGCTCATCTAGTTCTAGTGAATCTAGTTCTAGTTCAAGTAGTTCGGAGTCTTCTTCTAGTTCAAGTACGTTGGTATCAAGCTCTAGCAGTAGCGAGTCTAGCTCAAGTTCTGAATCAAGTTCAAGCTCTAGTGAATCTAGTTCTAGTAGTAGTTCGAGTTCTGAGTCTTCTTCAAGTTCCGCCTGTCAATGGTATGAAGATGAATTTGATGATGAAGATATAGAAACGTATTGGACGCAAGACACTGGAACTGGCGGTACAATATCAGAAGATGCTGATGGGCGCATTGCTATTATAAGCTCATCTGGTAGCTTGTGGGCAGATGTATTTGATCCATGTTGGGTTTATCAATGTTGTGTTGGTGACTTTGATGTCTATACCCAATTGGTTCTACAAGAAACTTTGACTGAAAATTGGCAAAAAGCTGGCATTGTATTTCGCAAAGATGATGATGAACATGTTCAACTAACAAGGATTTATAACAATGGTAATAATGTAGAACATAGTCATGCAACAGGGGGTGGTGCTGCCGACAGTGATTTAGATGTTGTTTCTGATAATACTGTTTGGTTGAGATTGGTTAGGAGTGGTAGTTCTTTTTCAGCTTATTATACAACAACTAAGCCGTATGTAGATGAAGATTGGACACCAATAAATAACATTGAGACTAAATTATCTTACAGCGGTGATGGAACTATAGGACTTTTCGCCTGTCATGGACTCAGCTCAAATCAGTTTATTGCTGATTTTGAATATTTCAGAGATTGGGATACAAATAAACCATCCTCCAGTTCTGAATCAAGTAGCTCAAGTTCTGAATCAATTTCTAGTAGCTCAAGTTCTGAATCAAGTTCTAGTAGTTCTGAATCTAGTTCAAGCAGTTCCAGTTCTGAATCAAGTTCCAGTAGTTCTGAATCTAGTTCCAGTAGTTCTGAATCAAGTTCAAGCAGTTCCAGTAGTTCTGAATCAAGTTCAAGCAGTTCCAGTTCTGAGTCTAGTTCTAGTTCGAAGTCTAGTTCCAGCAGTTCGAGTAGTGAATCAAGTTCGAGTTCTAGCGAATCGAGTTCAAGCAGTTCAAGTTCAGAGTCTAGTTCAAGCAGCAGTTCGGAGTCTAGTTCTAGTTCGGAGTCTAGTTCAAGTTCAGAGTCCAGTTCCAGCTCTATGGGAAAAACGACTATCGAGGATGTAGTAGTTAGGTTTTTCAGCAGTTCTAGCTCTTCCGAAAGCTCATCTTCAAGTAGTTCGGAATCTTCTAGTAGTTCCTCTGAGTCTAGTTCAAGTTCTAGTGAATCTAGTTCAAGTTCTAGTGAATCTAGTTCAAGTTCTAGTGAATCTAGTTCAAGTTCAAGTTCTAGTGAATCTAGTTCAAGTTCTAGTGAATCTAGTTCAAGTTCTAGTGAATCTAGTTCAAGTTCTAGTTCGAAATCTTCTAGTAGTTCCTCTGAGTCTAGTTCAAGTTCTAGTGAATCTAGTTCAAGTTCTAGTTCGGAATCTTCTAGTAGTTCCTCTGAGTCTAGTTCAAGTTCTAGTGAATCTAGCTCAAGTAGTAGTTCCTCTGAAGCTCCTCTAAGTTCTAGCTCTTCTTCAGAATCAAGTTCCAGCAGTTCCAGTTCTGAATCAAGTTCTAGCAGTTCTGAATCAAGTTCCAGCAGTTCCAGTTCTGAATCAAGTTCTAGCAGTTCCAGTTCTGAATCAAGTTCTAGTTGTGGCCCTACTTGGTTCGGTTGTAATGTTGAGCCAGCTGATAAAGATGGAGCAACTATTGATAATTACACTTATATTTTCGATGAGGCTGCACCTCAAAATGGATATATCAGCCAAATTGACGTTTATATTGAACAAGTCGGTTCAATCAAATCTATAGATTTCGCTATATTTTCAAAAAGTGGTGATAGTTTCACTGATGAACATACTGTTGAATTATTTTATTCAGGAAACCTTTCACACCCTAGAACTTGGTCACATCCCGTCGATTTTAACGCTGCTGATTTCCCTATTAATATGGGTGAATATATAGGATTTTACATGAAGGGCGATGGTAATCTGGAAAGACATGAGAGTGGTGGACCAGGTCCTGGTTATTGGTATGATACAGAAGATCAAATAAGTGATACTCCAGCAGCTAGTACTTTTACTCAAAGTCTCAATATAGGTTATGAGATACAAATCCGTGTATTGATTACATGTGAAGTTGAAAGTAGCTCAAGTTCGAGTGAGTCGAGCTCAAGTTCGAGTGAGTCGAGCTCTAGTTCTGAATCTAGTTCTAGTTCAGAGTCTAGTTCTAGTTCCAGTAGTTGGGAATCCAGTTCTAGTAGTTCGGAGTCATCTAGTTCTAGTAGTTCCTCGTCTGAGTCAAGTAGTTCAAGCGCCAGTAGTGTAGCTCTAAACGGGTATGGCTTGGTTCCTGAACTCCAGTATTGGTACGATAACTTTGTAGTTGATAGTCCAGTTGACAAACATCAAGTTATGTTTCCTGTTTCAGTTCCTGAGGTTTATCTTCCACAGAAGACCTTCATTGAACTACTATTTAACGAGAGTTATAGCTATGACTCATACATCTACCTCTATACTGAAGAAACAAACAAACTAAACTGGCCTCAAATCGCATTAACTCGAACTATGATATATCCACAATCTGCTAAATACCTAACATGTGAGTCAATTGGTACTAACATTTTTGGAATTCAGAGCGAGGACAGAGTACTTCTAGATGCTCTATTAGCATACAGAATGGACTCAACAGCTGTAACAATTATAGACTCAACAGCTGTCACTTTTATTAGTAATATCCTGTATGCGAGTTATCAGTTCTTATCTACTGAACTATCAAAACTGATTTATTTATATCTAGATCTTAAAATTAACAGTCGGTACTCCAACTATAATAATGAATCAATAGTTTCTTCGGGTAAACTTTTGGAGAGTTGTTATGAGACGTTTGTTCTTAATAAGATCTTCAATTTTGTTTCGTCGAGAACGAGTACTTAACACAAATAATAAGAGGGTCAAAATTTTCTATGTTTAAAACAAGTGATTTTTGGAAAATACTCGAAGTAATAAGAGGTGAGGGGTCAACAGTAACTGATCTTTCTGATCAAATTAGAGCTGTTGCCAGATCTGAACAAGGAATAGCCTCAGGTTTATTTTCAAGTATTCTAGACCAAAATGTCTTTATGAGCAACGATTATAGAAAGCTTAGAAGCTTTTTAATAGATCTCTACGCCTCACATAGAACCTTGACTACTGTACAATCACAAGCCACAGACACTCTCTCAATTCCGGAATATCATTTGGATGAATTGTTTAGAAGTTTTGGTTATAATTGGCCCGGAATTCTCTCTCGTTTTGACGAGACTCCCAACGTAAACAAAGTAAACTTCTTTTTAGACCTCGTAAATCTTTACAAAATAAAAGGGACTCCACAAGTTCTTGTAGAACTTTTACAATATCACGCATTAACTGATGTTGACATTATTGAGTACTCCCTGTTAAGAGACATTTATTATGACTTAGTTTTTAGAGGTAGCATAGGTGCCACTAGTAGTTCAACTGAGTCAGTTCTCGTAATTCCTGATCTTGATTTTAATGCTGTCACAATCCCTGACCCTCACTGGCTTTTGACTAAAAGCAATATAGAACAATTACTACTCACAAACAAAATAAATTTTCCATCAAGGTCTCCATACTTCTCAATTAGATGCAGAGGTTTTGATTTAACTGACATGGAAATTGAGATAATGATTCTCTCTCAGAAAGTTCATGAACAGTATGATGAGTGGACCTCTACTGGAGCCATCGAAGATCAAGATGCTTTTCTATCAAAGTTTCTTGGTTATACAATTTCAATGTTAGAGTTATATCTGTCATGCTTATATGTGTTTAACTACAACTACACAGTCGGAGCTGATGATACAAACTTTTTATGTTATGATAGTACTGCCGCCGCCACTATTAGCCAAATTGACACTGATTATAAAACAGTAAATAGTCGACCCCTGAACCGTAGAGATAGAAATTTGAGACTTATCACGTATTACGACAGATTTACTAGGAAAAGGTCAGAAAGTTTTCTTCAAAATAGAGAATCAGCTGGAGTTATCCTAAATCAAATCAACCCCACACTAAGACAGGATCTCGCTGGTCTGATAGAGTCCAATAAACTACTTCCCTCGCTTCTCTGGGATCTAGCTCGTTGGATAAGACTAAATATTGGACCTGGTTATCCGAATCTCGCTTACTTTATCTTGGGTGAGTCTATAATTACACAAGAACTAGGTGATATTATAAATTTCTTCAAACCTTACAGAGCCAGACTTTTAAGTGTGGATATTTTGCGACTAATTGATAATCCACTCCATGACTCTATTATAATTGAAGATAGGCCAGAATATCCAGAACCAACGTACATATTTCATGATTTTATTACAGCAGACAGTGACCCATGTTGTATTGATCCCTCATTCGATTGTTCTGACTCAACCGCCGCAGTAGGGTATTCAAGAGAATATTATGACTGTGAGTCTTATTTTGATATTGGTTCTTGTATAGATATAGTTCGTATCTATACATGGGATAGTACTGCAGAATTTGATTTTAATCTTATCGACCTCACCCCTCCTGATGCGTCTGATCCCAATGTAGAGGTGATAACTGTTGAGGCTGCTAGTTCCAGTAGTGAATCTAGTTCCAGTTCAGAAAGCTCATCAAGTAGTTCAGAGTCTAGCTCAAGTAGTTCAGAATCTAGTTCAAGTTCTAGTTCGAGTGAGTCTAGTTCGAGTGAATCGAGCTCAAGTAGTTCTAGTGAGTCTAGTTCAAGCTCTAGTTCTAGTGAATCTAGTTCGAGTGAATCGAGCTCAAGTAGTTCTAGTGAGTCTAGTTCAAGCTCTAGTTCTAGTGAATCTAGTTCTAGTAGTTCTGAGTCTAGTTCAAGTTCTAGTTCTAGTTCTTCCATTTCAAGTAGTTCTAGTTCGAGCGAGTCCAGTTCAAGTAGTTCTAGTTCTGAATCCAGTTCAAGTTCAGAGTCTAGCTCAAGTAGTTCTAGTTCTTCCAGTTCAAGTTCGAGCGAGTCCAGTTCAAGTAGTTCAAGTTCTGAATCTAGTTCTAGTTCTAGTGAATCTAGTATTAGTTCTAGTGAATCTAGTTCAAGTTCGTCATCTGAGTCATCCAGTTCAAGTTCAGAGTCTAGCTCAAGTAGTTCTAGTTCTGAGTCTAGTTCAAGTTCTGAATCTAGTTCTTCCATTTCAAGTAGTTCTAGTTCGAGCAAGTCCAGTTCAAGTAGTTCTAGTTCTGAATCCAGTTCAAGTTCAGAGTCTAGCTCAAGTAGTTCTAGTTCAGAGTCTAGCTCATCTAGTTCAGAGTCTAGCTCATCTAGTTCCTCAGAGTCAAGTAGTTCAAGCTCAGAAACAATGGAAGAAACCCTCTGGTCTTGGGGAGATAACCGGTATGGTCAACTAGGTCAAGGAGATATAACGGATATCTCTAGTCCAGTACAGGTAGGATCTTTGCTCGTCTGGCACTCAACTGGTGTTGGATATTATCATGCTCACGCTATTCAAACAGATGGAACTCTCTGGTCTTGGGGACACAACGCTTATGGTCAATTGGGTCTTGGTGATTCAACTTATCGTTCTAATCCCGTACAGGTAGGAGCTTTAGCTACTTGGGTTTCTGTTGCTAGCGGAATTGTCCATAGTCTAGCTATCAAGTCAGACGACACTCTTTGGACTTGGGGAGGTAACGAGTTTGGTCAACTAGGTCTAGGAGATGCTGGTCTTGGAACTAATCGTTCCAGTCCAGTAAAGGTAGGATCTTTAACCAATTGGAGTTCTATTGCTTGTGGAGCTCATTGTACTATCGTTGTTAAAACAGACGGATCCCTCTGGTCTTGGGGACAGAACGATTATGGTCAATTGGGTCATGGTAACTTAACTAATTTATCGAGTCCAGTACAGGTAGGAGGTTTAACTACTTGGAGTTCTGCTTCTGGTGGATATGATCATACTTTAGCTGTTAAAACAGACGGAACCCTCTGGGCTTGGGGAAATAACGATCAGGGTCAACTAGGTCAAGGAGATAAAGTTGATCTTTCGAGTCCAGTACAGGTAGGAGGTTTAACCACTTGGAGTTCGGTTGCTTGTGGAGATTACCACACATTAGCTATTAAAACAGATGGAACTCTCTGGTCTTGGGGTTATAACCTTTATGGTCAATTAGGTCACAATGATAGAACCAAACTCTCTAGTCCAGTACAAGTAGGAGCTTTAACTAATTGGAGTTCTGTTGAGGGTGGCATGAATTATTCTCACGCTATTCAAACAGATGGAACTCTCTGGTCTTGGGGTGACAACACTTTAGGTGGACTCGGTTATGGCAATACAACTGATTACTCTAGTCCAGTACAGGTGGGAGCTTTAACTACCTGGAGATCTATTAAGAGTGGGAATTTTTATGCTGTGGGACTTCAACTTGATTCTAGTTCTTCTAGTAGTGAATCATCTGAATCTAGTTCTAGTTCGAGTGAATCTAGTTCAAGTTCCGAAACGGCCAAATTATTTTCTTGGGGAGATAACCAGTATGGTCAACTAGGTCAAGGAGATATAACTGATATATCTAGTCCCGTACAGGTAGGATCTTTACTCGACTGGCACTCAACTGGAGCTGGATATTATCATGTTATAGCTATTCAAACAGATGGAACTCTCTGGTCTTGGGGATATAACCATCATGGTCAACTAGGTCTAGGAGATATAGTTTATCGTTCCAGTCCAGTACAGGTAGGAGCTTTAGCTACTTGGAGTTCTGCTGCTGGTGGAATTACCCATAGTATAGCTATCAAGTCAGACGACACTCTTTGGTCCTGGGGACGTAACGATTTTGGTCAACTAGGTCTAGGTGATAGAACTAATCGTTCGAGTCCAGTAAAGGTAGGATCTTTAACCAATTGGAGTTCTATTGTTTGTGGAGCTCATTGTACCATCGTTGTTAAAACAGACGGATCCCTCTGGTCTTGGGGACGTAACAACCAAGGTCAACTAGGTCTAGGAGATATAGTTGATCTTTCGAGTCCAGTACAGGTAGGAGGTTTAACTACTTGGAGTTCTGCTTCTAGTGGATATAATCATACTTTAGCTGTTAAAACAGACGGAACCCTCTGGGCTTGGGGACTTAACGATTTTGGTCAACTAGGTCAAGGAGATATAGTTGATCTTTCGAGTCCAGTACAGGTAGGAGGTTTAACCACTTGGAGTTCGGTTGCTTGTGGAGATTACCACACATTAGCTATTAAAACAGACGGATCTCTCTGGTCTTGGGGATACAATCTGTACGGTCAACTAGGTCTAGAAGATAGAACTGAACGTTCCAGTCCAGTACAAATAGGGGCTTTAACCGATTGGAGATCTGTTGAGGGTGGCATGAATTATTCTCACGCTATTCAAACAGATGGAACTCTCTGGTCTTGGGGTGACAACTCTTTAGGTGGACTCGGTCATGGAAATTTAACTGATTACTCTAGTCCAGCACAGGTGGGAGCTTTAACTACCTGGAGATCTATTAAGAGTGGGAATTTTTATGCTGTGGGACTTCAACTTGTTTCAGGTTCCTAGACTGCCAAATTATTTTCTTGGGGACTCAACGCTACTGGTCAACTAAGACACAGTAATACGACTAGTCTATCTAGTCCAGTACAGAATCTGTTTCAACCACACATAAAAACTATGGTATGTTAGAAACTAATCTCGCCTTTAACTGTTAGTTGAGTTGACAGAAATAACAAAACCACTTTTTGAGTAGATTTGTACAAAAAAATAAAGACTTAGAACTTCTAGTATGAGTCTTTATTTTTTTAAACTACGTCAGTGTGGTTTTCTTAGCGTCCGTGGTTAACTATGCCTTGCTGGTTTTCTTGTAGACCTTGGTTAACTGGAAAGGGGTGGTTTTCTCCTTATGAATGGTTAACTCTTTACCATTGGTTTTCTTGATCCAATTGGTTAACTTACTTCTCTTGGTTTCCTTCGGAAATCTGGTTAACTATATTACCCTGGTTTTCTTAACGATAGTGGTTAACTCAGATGCTGTGGTTTTCTCTGACCTAGTGATTAACTAATGGATGCTGGTTTCCTTTCCCGTACTGATTAACTACATCTCCCTGGTTTTCTTCATTAAGATGGTCAACTGTACCATTCTGGTTTTCTTCACACTCGATGGTTAACTTTCGGCTTCGGATTTTCTAAGATCTGTTGGTTTCCTTAGTTTATCTGGTCAACTATACCATTCTGGTTTTCTTCGACTTGTTGGTTAACTCATTGATCTTGGGTTCCTTGGTGATCCATGGTTAACTGACAGACACTGGTTTTCTTTTTGGGTTTGGTTAACTGAGTCTCTGTGGTTTTCTCATCCTAAAGTGGTTAACTAGACCTTTATGGTTTTCTTAATCGTTTTGGTTAACTTTCTGTTGGTGGTTTTCTCTTTTATCCTGGTTAACTTAGTCCTGATGGTTTTCTCGGTCCCCTTGGTTAACTACTATCTTGTGGTTTTCTTAAACAATCATGGTTAACATCGTATCCCTGGTTTTCTTCATTAAGATGGTTAACTAGCAGACTCTGGTTTTCTTTAATATATTGGTTAACTCTATCATATTGGTTTTCTTAAGGATGCTGGTTAACTCTTTACCATTGGTTTTCTTTGCATTCCCGGTTAACTCAAACCCTCTGGTTTTCTTATACCGCATGGTTAACTCAAACCCTCTGGTTTTCTTCGACTTGTTGGTTAACTGTCGGTTTCTGGTTTTCTCAGAAATTCTGGTTAACTGACAGACAATGGTTTTCTTTTTGAGTTTGGTTAACTTATCCGTGTTGGTTTTCTCTGATACCGTGGTTAACTATATTTTTCTGGTTTTCTCGGCGATTTTGGTCAACTAGGATATATTGGTTTTCTTAACTGTCATGGTAAACTATATAGTTTTGGTTTTCTTACTAACCTGTGGTTAACTAGTTTAGATTGGTTTTCTTAATTATTCTGGTTAACTTCCATGCCCTGGTTTTCTTTTCCGCCTTGGTTAACTTGTCCGTATTGGTTTTCTCTCATACCGTGGTTAACTCCCACTACGTGGTTTTCTTACTAACCTGTGGTCAACTAAGTGTTTCTGGTTTTCTTAACCATTTCGGTTAACTGAGCCTCTGTGGTTTTCTCTGACTTACTGGTTAACTCTTTACCATTGGTTTTCTTAGGCCATGTGGTTAACTGACTCCTTGCGGTTTTCTTCCTGCATCTGGTTAACTAGCGCTCCTTGTGGTTTTCTTAGATACCGTGATTAACTTTCCTCCGCTGGTTTTCTTTGGATTATTGGTTACTTGGATAGCAAATCCAATATACGGCTTGCACCTTTTTAGAATGCTACCCAAGTTTTTGTTCTATGCCTTCTCTTTGTTATGGGGAGATTTCCCCAGTTTCGCTTCAGCATAGGGTGGGTTGACTGGGAGATTTTCCATCGCTCGCCAGACAGGATACAAATCCTGTAAGTACATTTTGATCATATATCTTAATGACCTCATCCTTATATGACCATCACTAAGTTCTTTCTTGGCTTCCTTCTCAGCTTGTTCGCGACCAGCCCCGTTTCTCACTCTGTCCAGGATCTTTAATTCCCGGGCGTTAACTTGTCTATTTCTGTAGTTGTAGTAGATTTCCCCGTACTGGCCTGGTTTGCCCGCATGTAGAGCATAAGCTCTCAGGAAGCTTGGGGCTAATCCTCCCATAAGCTTTTGCTTGAGGAAAGGATTGTATGACAACCCCAGTTTCGTTTGTTCCTTCCCGTTTTTGTCTATGTACGTAACCTCTATAAGATGTTCTTTTTTCCTTCCTCTTCCTTCTGTTCTAATGACATTTCCGTCATCATCAAATATTGTAACAACGTCCATTCCAGCCGCTGCCCACAAAGAAGATACATACTCCGCTCTGTAGATATCAAGTTCTCCAATGGTTACAGCAGCCATTAACGGCCCAACCCCTAAAATGTTCTTAAGATACAAATTCCAAATATCGAAGTGTTCATCCAGGAAGTTCTTAATTCGAGTTTTCAGTACCTTCTCATATTCTACATACTGTAAATAGACTTGTGTCATGATAAGTTCAACGTCAAAATGAATTATCGCGTCAGAATCTGATAGAACCTTGTTAAGCTGTCTGGAGTTGAGACTGACAAAGTCTGCTAGTCGAAGGAAGTCACTTTCATACATCTCCAGCACTTTCTGGGCCCATTTGTCACGGACTGAATCCTTTTTCTTACCCGGTTTAATACCGGCTCGTGTGAAGAAGTTAGAAGTCAGTCTTTGCCCGATTGCAATACGACTCTTTTGAATATCGTAGAAACCTTTTTCGTATTGCCGCAATTGTGCTTGGTAAAACTTGAAATCAGATTCAGGTTTCCATGTTTTAGTCCTTTCTACAGCCTCTTCGAAAGTAATTTTTCCTATATCTTTTTCTTCTTGGCTCATCTTCTTTCCCTCCTTTTAAAGTTAACTATATCTTCTTAAAACAGTAACAAACTTTCTCATTAATTAATATATATAGTTTGTACAAAAAATAAGGACTCAGAGAACTTTATTTAGAGTTTTTTGCCCCCCCGTTCTCTGAGTCCTAAAAAATAATTAAGGAGAATCTCTGACCCTGACCATTTCAACTCCTCTTAAAATGTTAACATTTAGTGGTTTTAAAAAGAACCAAACCACCCATCGCTATTTAATATATATAGAACAAATTATAAAGAGTTGCTCGTTACACAAACCAATGGACTTTAAACTAAAATTAAGGTCGTAGTCCAAGACCTTTGAGGAGGAAGTATCATGGTGTACCAAGACAATTTTGTTATCGTCATAAAGTGTGGCGGTAGAGTTCTTCGCGAGAGAGATGGAGCTGTTTTCCTTCCATTTGGAAGCAGTTATTCTCTCCTTCTAAAAAACCTAGAGTCCAGAAAAGCTAGTGTTGAAGTTAGTATTGATGGACAAGATGTTCTAACTGGTTCTTCTCTTATAATCTCCCCAAATTCAGAAACTGAACTACAAGGCTTTCTAGATGGTTCAACTGTCAAGAATAGGTTCAAGTTTATTCAGAAGACGAAAGAAATCCAAGATCATAGAGGTGACAAGATTGATGACGGGATTGTTAGAGTTGAGTTTGCTTTCGAACAAGTAAAAATAGTAGAACGAAGACAAGTAATTCATGACCACTATCATTACGATCACTGGAGACCTTATTGGCCAAGACCTTGCGTATCCCCTTATGTACCACCTTGGACTTGGACGTCGCATTGTTTATCTGACGGTACAAGTAGAGATATAAGTGATGGTGTACAAACTTATAATGCTTCAGTACCAGCGGGTGACAGGGAGGCAAGTTTTATTTCAAACATGAAGTCTGACGTAGAAGTTTCGGACTTTTCACTTCCTGACCCGGATGAAGGAATTACAGTTAAAGGTGAAGAAACATACCAACCTTTTGTATATGGTTCAATTGGAACTCTAGACCCCTCAAGCATAATTACTATTATGCTAAAGGGAACTAAAGGTGGAAGTGTTACAGTGGAACAGCCCATTACTGTTAAAACAAGACTGACATGTCCAACTTGTGGGAAGAGGTCACGTTCTGCTAATAAGTTCTGTTCTCAATGTGGGACGTTTTTAGAGTAATTTAAAACAAAAAAAGTGTAACGAGCAATTCTAAAAAATTGGCAGCTCTTTTGTTTCCTTGAAGGGACCAAAGATTAAGAGCTGCCAACCGCGGAGCAATCGGACTTAAGAATTTTTCTTCGACTTCACCTCTTTCTTCTTCTTAAGTTTATTGATGTCGTTCCTAACTGTCTGGACCTCGGTTACTAAGAAGTCAACCCGATCTCTCTCCGACCTACCTCGAACTGCAGTACTGAAAGCAAACAGGAGTAACGCCAGACCTGTGATTCCCAGACTCACGAACCCCACTGTTGCAAATCTAATGACAGCATCGCGGTTGACCACTCGAGAGACTATGCTATCACTTGTGGTAATTGCCTGAGTGAAACTGGCAGCAGTACAGATAAAACCTGCAATTATAATAAATACCAGAACGCCATGTAAAAGTTTGGACCACTTAGTTCTTTTTAAAGTCAGCTTTTTCATCGCTAATCTCCTATTTAAAGTTAAACAAGTCCCTTCTCATTAAATTAATATATATAGAAGTTTCTGACTTCCCCCAATTCTCAGAACAAATTATAAATTTAATAGTATGTTTTGTCCTTTCAAGGATTCTAGAAAATATGATAGAAAAAGAAAACGACATATTAGTTCAAGTAGAAGATAAATATGGAGAAAGGTGTCTAGTTGACTCTGTCCACAAAAGGCTAGACCAAACCGACAGAAAACCACAGGGTCATGTAGAAATTTACGAGATAACCAAAGATGGTGAAAAACGACTAATCCAGAAAAGTAATTTGGTTGTCAATCTTGGAAGAGAAACAATTGCTCAGAGGACTTTAAATTTGGAGTCTTCTGCAACCTCAGACAAAGATGAATTCGTTTGGTGGCTTGGATTAGGAAGTGGTGGCACAAATCCCGCAGACCCTCTTGATCCCGTTCCTCCAACAATGAGTGATACAGACCTTGATACTGAAGTTCCAATTAGTGCTACTGACTCTACTTGCGCAGATTTCCACGACGGTGCTTTCTACAAACATCCATTTGATAATGTTGTATATGAACAAGATACAGATAATGACAACGCATGGATAATTGCGACAGTCACTACTACAATTGGTATCTCAGATGCAGAGAACCAGGAGATAAGTGAAGCAGGATTGTTTTCAGCTACGAGTAGTGCTGGAGGATATTCAGGACAGTTCTCCTTATTCAGTCGAGTGACCTTTCCTACTATTCTGAAAACAACAGCCAATCAATTGGTTTTCGTCTGGTTCCTCTATTTTTAAGGAGTTTCAATAAGTTAGAAAGAAAGATTTATCAACAAAAACGTAAGGTCATTTTAAAACTCTGAAATATCTTTTAACTAGAGAAAATAATACTTAAGAAGGAGCAAAAAGGAAATGCCAAATATCTCGCCGGGGATCTATACTAAGATATCAGACCTCGCAACTTACGTTCAAGAAGTACCCTCAACCATAGGGTTTATCTGTGCTTTAACCGAAAAGGGTGAAGATAATAACCTGCGTTTTGTTGGTAGTAGAGCTGGACTAATTAGCGAATGGGGTGAACCCAATATTAGTAAGTATGGAAAGAATTATGGACAAGGGATGTATAATGCTTACAACTTCCTTGGAGAAGCAGGAAGCCTCTATTTCATGAGGTGTCTTCCAGATGATGCAGAATATGCAAACATGCGGATCGATGCTACCGCCACCGACACAACAGCCACAATTTCTATCACTTATGTTGACGCGCTGGAAACAAAAGCAGCAATAAACACAAATCTAGTTGCCGGGGTAACAGATCCAATCTGTTTCTTGTATCCAATTGGAAGAGGTGAATATTACAATGGTTTGGGAGTTAGATTCACTTCTCATTCAAACCCACTGAGACTGGGCGTGTATGTAATGGATATCTATGAGAAACAATCTAACGGGGACGATGTTATAATTGAGTCATTTGAAGTTTCATTTAATGCCAAAGCAACGGATGATGCAGGTGATTCTATCTTTCTCGTAGACATTCTTGAAACATACTCAGCAGTTTTAAGGGCTGATATGACATTAGCCAGTGAAGCTTTTACTGACGGATACAACTTAATCTGTAGAGATTATGACAAAGAAATTGGAACTGTCTCTGCACAACTTACTGATGGAGCAGCTACAATCACTGACACCAAACAAGACTTTGGAGACTGGGAGAGTGCAGCTGGTCCAGCCACTCATGTAGTAATTATAATGGACGGAAAAGGAAATAAGAGAACGGGTTGGTTAGGTGCAGCTAGTGGAGATCAAGATAATACAGTTGCTATTTATAACGACAGGAATCTCACTACTCAAGACTGGAGTGAGGATACAACTTTCGATGCTGATTCAACTTTGACGTACGTAATTAGAACAGGAATCGGTGACATCTCTGATGCTTTTCCTACAAGTGAGCCCGTTCCGCTGAAGATGGGATCAGATGGTGCGCTCATTGATAGTTCTGGTGACCTAGATACGTCCGAAGCCATTAGCGCCTTAGCTGATGGATATGAGGGTTTAATTGATGACGAGGTTCTGGATACTGACAACATCTACTTCTCAATAGTTTTTGATTGTGGATATCCAACGGCTGTCAAGACTTCAATTAGCTCATTAGTTCAAACGAGACGAGACTGTGTTGCCATTCTTGACAATGGAGATAATGCTACTTATACTGCATCGGAAAGTTCGAGAGAAGACACTTATAATTTCAATACTTACTTCTGTGCTCTATATGAGGAGTACAACAAGGTTTATGACAATTTTATTGGAAAAGATATGTGGGTTTCACCAATTTATCACATGTCTTATCTTCTTCCAAGAAACGATATAGTTTCTGAGCTCTGGTATGCAGCTGCCGGATTTAATAGGGCTACAATTGATTCAATTAAGGAGCTGAGATTTAATCCGAAATTGGGTCAGCGCGACCAGATGTATCAACGTCAATTGAATCCAATAGTTGGGTTCAACATTGGACACGTTGTCTGGGGACAATTAACCACTCAAGCCAAAGCTAGCGCATTACAAGATCTGAACATTGTAAGGTTAGTTCTGTATTGTAAACGAGCGATCAGTGATTACTGTAAGTTCTTCATATTTGAGCAGAACGATGCTATTACTTGGGGACAAGTTGCTGGTGATATAACCGAATTCTTAGAGTCAGTTAAAAAGCGAAGAGGTTTATATAACTATGATGTAAGCGTATATGCAACAGAATATCAAAAGAAAATCAAGACTTTTTCAGTGGATATTGTGTTGAATCCTACCAGAGTAGTAGAAAAGGTCGAGCTGAATTTCTTTATCACGTAGTTTTAACTAGTTACAAGTCACGAAGAGTACAAATATTCTTCGTGACTTGTTAATTTCGTTCTAGAGAAGCTTGAAAAACAAAAAATCATCTCTCGTTTGTTAATATTAAAGTCCTCCCTTTCCCAGTATCTATTCTGGTTGAGAAAGGAAGGACTCCAACTTGATGTTCACAACTACTCCTTGAACCGGATCTCTAGCGAAATTCCGTCGACGGTAAAATTAATATTAATTCCTGTGACCCGAACTGGACCCTCCAATATTTTAACTGTTCTATTAGATGACTTCATTGTAGTTTTCTTCTTGACTACTTTCTTCTTGAGTACCATACTCTTGACTACTTTCTTCGGGACTACTTTCTTCGGGACTACTTTCTTCTTATCTTTTCTTTTACCTGTTACATCTTCCATTACATCTTCCAACTGTTTCTTTATTCTCGCATCTCGTATAGAATTCACTCTTCCGATTACAATTTCGTAGAGTTGGTCAAAGTTGAGCTGTCCTATTTTATTAGAGTCGATAGAACATATATGAAATCTTCCTCTTTTTACCTTCGTTAAGATTTCTAACCCCTCAAGAGCACAAGAAACCTCTGAAAACCTAGGTCCAATATTTTTCAAATTTGGAAATTTACTCCGCAAATACAGAATCATGTTTGGGATCGTCAATTCCATTGGGTCACTATCACTAATCAGCCTGTTATCAATTAGTTCCTCAAGGGCTTGGTCCCAGTTCATGATTGCCTGAACTATTTTACCTGCAACTGTTTCTGTTGATTTCAATTTTTTTCTCATAACTCCCTCCTTTTTATAAATTACTCTAACATCACCATCTTCTTTATTATGATCCGATTGAATTACTCCTCCTATTCTTTCCCTCCTACTTCTTGCCATTAGAAACCGCTTGGTTTGAAGTTCTTTCGTCATTTGAAATTTTGGATCAGAGTCCGTATCTTTAGTTTCCTTCAGTTTTGTCAGATTTAATTTCATCCTCAGTCTCCTTTCCTAAGATCTCAGCCCTTAATGACCTCTATTTTATGACTTATGAACATAACTCTTCCTATTATTCCATATTCATACAAATCTCGACCAACCTCACCTGCTCCGCTGTCTGTTACAATAAAGTGTATAACACCTCCTTTCTCTATTATTTCTTTGCACTTTAAGTGTTCTCTCTGGATTAATTCATTGTCAACTTCCATATAAAACTTGAAATAGTCATGTTTGTCCAATTCCTCAATAGTTGATATAGTATCTGCAGAAAGATCCCCAATAAGATCAAAATCAACAATTATTTTTGCAGGGAGACTACCTCGTTTATTTTTGTCTCTCAAGTCCCCAACAATGAAAGAAGCACTTGAAGAGTTTGTAACAAGATCTCGTTTGTATTTCATTTTAATTACCTATTCTGTTCTGTTAATATTGTAATATCCAGAGAACTTAAATTAATATATCGGCCCTGATAGTCCATTGTAGTGCCAATAACTCCACCACTTATATGTCCATCATTATCACCAAACTGTATCTCTAAAACTGACTTCATTCCTCTTCGTTTTGCGCTCTTTATCATGTCAAGTAACTCTTCGTTTGCCGTCATCCAATCAAGCATAAATGTTATAGATTTTTTTGGATCTTTAGCTACTGATTCTTCATAATATTCTTTCTGGTGTTCTATCCTTCCTTCTCTATCTTTGATAATTTGATCAATATTCTGGACTATAACAGGCCCAGGATATGAAATATTCTTGTCAACAACCGACTCAATAGCTTCAATAACTTGATTCACATCTACTTTAAATAGAGTTCCCCCATCAAAAGGATCATACTCCAGGTCAAAGAACCGTGGATATTTCTCAAGAATTTTATACAAATCTTCTTTTGTTTCACCATCAAACATAATTATAAAATTTGTTGATGATGAGTTAGTTACAAAACCTTTTGTTTTCATGTTTCCTCCTAGCACATTCTTGTTCCAAAATAAAATTTAGGCTCTTCCTTAAAATTGTATTCTGCCTTAACTGTTTTAATATTTTCTAAGAGACTTTCTATACTTGCAGAACCTACATTAGTATCTGACTCCCAATTAAATATCTCACATCCAACTAAGACAGTTTTTTCGTCTGGTGCTCCACGTTCATCATCAATCTTAATTTCGCTGCCGTGGCGTGAAATATTCTCAAATTCAAACTCTATCTCACTTCTGGTTAAATGGTAGGTTCTTGAGTCGAAACTTTCAACAACTTTCCTCTTTGAACTTAGTGATAAATTCCCATCAGCATTCCGTTTTATAGGTATTTCATATCCAACCATTACAAAATTGCAGGTTGAACTATTTGTTACAGGATCAGTTTTTATTTTCACTTTCTCTCCCCTCCTTTTCTTTCTCTTCCTCTCTAAATCTTCTCATCTTTTCTTTAAACCTTTCGTCACTCTCTATGTTAAACTGTTCTTCTGTTTTAACTTTGAAGTCTGTTAAATCTAAAAACTTTGTATCTAGCTGTGAGTGCATCTTTTCAGAATTTAAATATTTCGCTATTTCAAGTCCACTACTTTCCCATTGTTCACTATCAGCCGTGTCAACAATGACATTGCGTCCTACCGCTTTATCAATCCAATCTCCCCCAGTAAATATAAAAGTAACATAATTAGAAGTCCATGGAATAATAATGTTCCCTTCAAAGTCTGGATTTTCTTCGGCCCATCTCATAGCTCTTCCCTTTTGGAGGTGAGCCTCTTCATGGACTTTTTCCCAGTTATTAAAAAAGATCTCTAACATCTTCTTCGCAGCTTGGATTGGTTGAGAAACTCCTAACATAAACGATTGGCTTGAGCTATTTGTTATAAAATCAATTTTTGTTTTCATCTGACTTTTCTGCTCCGACGCCCTCCAATATTTTTACATGACTTACAGAATTTTCGCAGAACCCCGCGACCCTTCCACTCAAATTGAAGTACCACTTTATATTTTTTTTTGCAATTAGGACATATTGCTTCAACTTTGTAACTCATTTCTCGCCTCTTCCTCTAAACGAAAAGCTCCTTGAAGGTCTGCTTCTGCCATAAATTTTCTAGCCTTCTTCTTTGCTTCTTCGAGGCTCCTACCCCGAAAAGTCATAGTCGTTGGCTTTATTTTTCTATAACGTAAAAATCCAAACATTGGAGGAGTACCTTGGACATACTCTCCCCCAAAATAAAGTCTATATGTTTTCCACATTATTTTCCTCCTCAAAACCTTTAGGATAATGAAAAGCTCGATGTTCACTCATTTGAAAGTTCAGACTCATTTTAAGGTCGTATACTTCCATTACTTCATTCATATCATTATCAACAATCTCTGAGTATCTTCTTGTAAATCCTTTAAGACCTTTTGTATAAACTGGAAATTCACTCCAGTCATAAGTGTCGCACACAACCACCATTTGGTCTTGATTATCTTCGACACCTTTCTGAAACCATCGTCTAATATCGTCTTTTGATGTCCCCATTTCTGTCTTCCTTTATCATAATCCAATTGGACATTGTTCTGGATTCTCCTTTAACTTCTCTCTAAATAACTTGAACGGTTTTGATTCATCCCAAACTTCTTTAATTGATCTATCTCTGATAGAAACGCCATATTGATCATGGTTTGCGAAAGAACATGGAACAAGTCTCATGTCTGGAGTAATATAAACTGACATTCTTCCACTCTCGCAAGTGTCAATCGCCATCTTTTGGGCTGGTGAAAAGTCAGCAAATTTTATTACTTTACAAACTAAACAACTATCGAGACCCACTTTGAACTTACATTTTGGACTTTTAATCAATTTACTAAATTGATATAACTGGTCTGCTTTTGGAGTCCATTGGAGATTCTTTCCCCGACCTTGTGGTTTAAACAACAAGAAGATAACTGCATTTAGTTTGTCTAAGTCTACCATTCCGTCCCAAACATCAACTCCTCTCAAGATGTTTATAGCACCAGTAGCCGAACCTTTAGAAAGAATAAAGTGGATGTTAGTTTTGATGTTTGCAGCCATGAACATCCTTAAAGCTTTATAAGTAAAGTATCTATTATAATCACTAACCGCTACAGCTCCAGCCAAGCTCTGAGATATATCAACTTGATATTGAGTCAAGTTTTGACCAGATGTAGTATAGTTTGGAACTACATTGTTGTCTCTTGCATACTCCATTATTTTTTTGAAATTTTCATGTAAGTTTGGGTCTCCTCGTCCACCTAGTGCTGTTTGACTAGTATGATAATTACATTCATCTATAATTTTCTTAAAATCTTCGAGTGGCATATTTGGTTCTTCTTTGTCACCTTGATAACAAAAGAGACATTTGTTTTCACAATGTCCCATAATACCACAGTCAATCATCGAGGGCATTTCAAGTGAGAAAGGGTCTGGATGTCCATTGATTCCTCTTAATACCTCAAGACCTGTTTCTGGATCGAACAGTAATTCATAACGGTCGTTTTTGAATTGTTTGTCAAACGAACCAATAACAACAACATCAGCGTTTTCATCTTTGATTACTCTAAACTTACCTGACATTAGTTTCTTCATTTTCGTCCGCTATAAGTTGAAACTCAGTTGAAAGAAATCCCTTAACATAATTAATAAGTTTTGTAGCTTCATCTTTTTGCTCCAAACTAAAAATAATTTGACTAGTGCATAGATTCAGACATTGGTCAGTTTTGATTTCTTCGATAATCTGATCTAGAATCTCGAGACATCCCGGTCTACCGAGACTATAGAATTTGTCGAGAGTACATCCACAGCACTGTTCACTAATATATTCCTTACATAGTGGACAAATAACTTTGTTTCTGTATAAACGTGCGATAATCTCAAAGTTCCTTATATCAAATCTTTCCAACAGTATTTCGTAATCTTCTACTGTAAGGACTATCTCCCTACCTTTCCATTTAGCAACATATTTTTCCATCTTATTCCTCCACAACTTTAAATTTAGTTATTAGAAGATCTCTAATAAGAGCGACAGATTTCTTTCCTCCTTCTATGTCATTACATAAAAAAACGGAGTTTTTCTGAACAAACATATCCTGAAAGGGTATCTTAGATATTCTTTTAAGAACTTCCGATATGATTTTTATACAACCAGGAGGATGCAGATACCCAGAAAAAAGGTCAAAAGGACACCCTTCGCATTCAAAATAATTTTCACATAGAGGACATAAAACGCGGTTGATAAGATAGTTATCACTTCCTTCTTTAACAAAGTTACTGAGATCAAATCTTTCTAATAATATTTTGTAGTCATCTTCTTTAAGAACTATTCTATCTTCCTTCCATTTAGCAACATATTTTTCCATCTTATTCCTCCACAACTTTGAACTTAGTTACTAGAAGCTCTCTAAGAAGAGCGACAATTTGCTTTCCCTTTTCTATATCGACAACTAAATTAATACGGCCTCTGGAAATGTTCATAACCAAAAAAGGTTTTTCGATTGTTTCTTTAAGAGCTTCTGCTATAATCTTTACACAACCAGTATCTTGAGGATAAAGATCGAAAGGACAACCCTTACAGTTAAAATACGCTTCACATAGAGGACATGGAGTTTGGTTGGTTAGATATAGACCTCCACTCCATTCTCCTTCAACAAAGTTGTTTAGATCAAATCTTTCTAATAATTTTTTGTAGTCATCTTCGTCAAGAACTATTTTCATGTTTTTCCATTCAGCAACATATCTTTTCATTTTATTCCCCCACAACTTTAAACTCGGTTAAAATAAGTTTTCTAATATATTCAATAGCTTTTATGACTTCCCTTCTATTGTGTGATCGAAAAAGAACGCGATTACGACCTAAAGTTAGATAACTATGTTCAAACCCAATTTCTTTGAAAATCTGAGTTAGAAGTGTGATGCATCCCGCTATTGTCCCTGATATACTTCGGAACTTATTGAAAGTGCATCCTCTACAGATAAATGGCTGAGCATTATAACCATATTTCTGACATAATGTACAAACTGTTCTGTTACAATAACTCAGATGATCAGCAGAATAAACGCTCTTCTCTCTTACAAAGTTTTTTATGTCAAATCTTTTCAATAATATTTCATAATCTTCTTCTGTAAGAACTATCCTCTTACCTTTCCATTTAGCACTTAGTTTTTCATTTTTTTGCCCTACATTTTAGAGTTGACGTTAAATTCTAGCCTTCTCACTTAGTTCTTTTTATATTTTCCCAGTTTTTGTCTTGTTTTAGTATTTTCCTATCTTTAGTTATCAATTTGATTAATTGTATAATCCCGTATACAGGTCCACCTAAAAACAGAAAAACATACCAAACAATGAAAGGAAGACACAAGAAAACTCTATATATCTTGTAGTCTTTCATAGACAAAAGAGCAACTGTTATAGTACCAGCTATTAACCATAGAATAATTATATCTAAAAAAGTCGTCATTTTGTTTCCTCCTTTATAGTCTTTCTCCTTCCAGAATTTTTCGAGCATCATCAACTACTTTGGTTATTTTTTCTATCTGGAGTTTTCGTCGTTGCATAACATCTTTAATAACTCCCAAGTATCCTTCAATTCGTCCTTCATACAAATCTAAACAATCCGCAGATTTCCAAGCTGCGAGGAATGATTCTCGTGCTCTTTCTGGGAGTTTCAATGATGCAGTTTTTGCTGTTCTCATTTTATGTCTCCATCTTTTGTTTAGTCTTGTTCTATAAACCTTTTATGACATACAACAACCTTTGCCATTTTTCCGCCATTGTAAATTGTCTGGAATCCTTTAGCTACCACTCTCTTAAACCCAACTTTCTTTACACAATAAGTTGTAGAATTGGGCCCGTACGCTTGGGCGTCTTCTTCACTTAAAAATATATGAAATCCTTTCTTATATTTTTTAGAGTAATCTTCCATATAAATCCACTTATTAAATATTCTGAATTTGTCTCTCTGCCATTTTCCAATGGGTATTGGTGTGTCGTGGTTAAAGAAACGAGAGTACAAATAACCTTCAGCCCTCTTCATAAAGACTTGCCACCCATGCTTCTGTGTAACTTCAAAATCTTTCAATTTATCTAAACACATTTGGAGTACCTCCTATTCTAGTAAATGATTCTTGACTATTTCTATACACAATTTATCAATCTTTTCTGGGCTTGGTCCATGTGGCAGAGGTGATTCCTCATACCACACATCAAACATCTCATCAAAGGACTCTACTCTTTCTAAGAGTTCTTCATACTTCAAACCACCATTCCGAATAAATAAGAGGTCTTCTTTGTCAGGTCTGGGAAAGATAAGACGACCTGTTCTTAATAACTCTTTCCCTTCTTCCATTAGACGCCAGAGATGGGATCCATGCTTTGTGTCATAACCGAACTTCCTTTCTAACTCAGCTCGTTCTGGATTTCTATTCTTTTTCCAGTCTTGATATTGGTCCCACTCTCGCTTTGCGTTCATATAAGCTTTTTCTTTTTCAAGAGCTGCAAGGAAATTATCAGAGATTGGTATTATTGTTTTGACAGCATCGAGATCAAATCCCTTCATCTGTTGACACATACTTTTGAAATTGTGTGTCTCTTCCATTTGGAGAATTTGATCTTTCAACTCATGGAATGATCTTATCTCTTCTAAGTACATTGCAAGCAATGCATTAAAGGCGCCGATTTGCTCTTTTGGTAAAGTGGATCTATGTTCAGATAGACCATAATCAACTCTTTCTGGTTTCTTCTTGGGTGGATTCAGTAACCACCCTCGATGTCTCTTAATTCGACGGAGTTGTTGGTAGGCGTAACCGGAAAAAGTATGTCGACATTTTCTTGAAACGAAATATTGTATGTTGTCTACAATCTTTTTCCATTCGTCGGTCGCTATTAGCCACTTGTTTTCTGGCACAAACAAATACTCAATAATATTTGGATTGTTATTTAACGCTAACTGTAAGAACTTTCGAACATTATGGAATTCGGTATCATGTGATTTGTCCTGAACATGTTCAACTCGGTGGAAGAACCCGAGGAAATATTTCTCTGGTGGAATAAACACCCCTCTTAAGTCAGTATCTGAATCTTCTGTGGAAGTTCCATATAAGTTACTTCCAGCAATAAACTGGAATATCATTTTGAAGTTGTTACTTGGAAAGTCCACTATGTTACCTCTCTTTCTCTTTGAGCTCATCGGTGCTTATTTTATCCAACGCTTCAAACAATGAGTTTGGTCTCTCTTCAGCTGGCAAAATACCAGAATAAATTGTCTCAATTACTTCTGACAACTTGTCGCCTCCTAGAGCCGAGTATATTAAACCTCTTAAAACCAGTGTTCTGAAGATATTATTCTTAGTGTTCTCGGGTGAGTTTCCAAGGACTCTCTCAGAAGTGATTTCAAGAAATTCATCTAAAAAACCCTTGACTGCTTTTGGAACTTGAAGCGTTATATCAAAAGACTCTCCCTTACCGCTTAACCATATTTCCGGACCTAACAAAGCAATTGCCTGAATTACTGCCTCGATTGTGAAATCTGCCTGACTAGTCATTTCTAAGTTTCTCCTCTATTATTTTGGTTAGTTGTTCTTTTGTGTTTAGCTCTGGATCTTCTAAAACACTGTCCATTAAAAGATTAAGAATTTCCCCTATTTTTGGACTTGGTTTGAGTCCGGTTATTTCCATTATATCGTGACCGTTCAAAGCCAAGTCTCCAAACTTGTTTGGAGGTTTCCGATCCATTTCAGTTTCTACTGCTCCCAAAATATCTTTTATTTCATCAATTTTGAAAGGGTTATTTTTAAGATTAGCTTTACTATCAGCAAGAGTTAATCTAACTAAGTCTCTATAACTAATCTTAAATTCACTTAAGTCTCTTAGAACTCTCCTAATAGCTTTTGGGTAACCTGGACCTATTGTCCGCATATGTAGAAGGACCATATTTGTAATGTATTTTACTTCTTGGTTTGAGAACATTAAGTTCTTCAACTCCTGTTTAAGTATTTCAGATCCATTTTTTACATGACCCACAAAAGAAAAGTCATTTGTCTTTGGGTTAATCGCACAAGCCGAGGGTTTCCCTACATCATGTAAGTATCCTGTTAGTTTTAAAAGTGGACAACGAGGAGAAATATTATCCCCACACGCCATACTATGTTCGAATATATCTTCGATGTGGTGAGGTCCGTGGGGATGACCAATACATGTAACTAAAGATGGAAAGATGAGTTGGAGAACTCCAATTTCATGTAGAGCCTCGAAAAATGTTGAAGCTTCCCAAATCTTCATTGCTTTGAGAACTTCTAATCTAATTCGTTCTGGATGGACAAAATTCTCTACATAACTTCCATACTCGATAAGAGCTTTTTTAGTTGCCTGTGTAAATGTTCCGTTAAGTTTAGAATAGAATCGACAAGCCCTTACAATTCGGTTGGGGTCTTCATATATCCTTTTACTGGGATTTCCAACAAACCTGACAATTTTGTACTTCAAGTCTGATTGTCCATCGAAAGGATCAATGACTTCTCCTTTTACTGTGTCATAAGCCATTGCATTGATAGTAAAATCTCTTCGGGCTAAGTCTTCTTCTAAAGTTTTAACATATTTGACTTGTACGGTTGTGTCTACATATCTGTCAAATCTAAAAGTTGCGACTTCTATATCATCAACAATAATAACTCCAAAACTTTTTCCTACAATTTTTATTTTGTGGTCTTTGAATATTTCCTCGATTGTTTCTGGACGTGCTGATGTGACAATGTCTATATCGTATGCTTTGTTTCCCAACAAATAATCTCTAACCGCCCCACCAACAATGTAGGCTTCGTGTCCACTATTGTGAAGTTTGTCGATAATATAGTTTGACTCCATTTTTTTATCCTTTCCTTTCTGATTCAGCATATATTTTTATCCAAAATTTTAAAAATACTACCAAAAATTGAAAAATTCTGTGACCGAGGAACATGATGAAGTAACGTCACTATTTGGTCTTGATGAGGCCGCCAAGAATCAGCTATTTGTTTATGTATCCTTCGATTTATCTCTCGATCTCTATCATGGATTCCTTCTTTACATTCAAAAGGCTTGACAGAATGGATTTCACAAAGCTCATTCTTAAAGAAAACACATGTTCCGCAAAAGTCTCCCTGAGCTTCGACACCAGATCTTCCATTAATAACACCAGGTGAAAGAAGAAAAATATTAGGTCTGTCCTCCCACCAATCTACTATTAATTTCGACTTAAACAAATCCTCTAGTGAAATTCCAAGATACGAAGCTACATGTTCTGCTTTTCCTGGCATAAACCAACCAGGTTTGTTTTGACAAGCTGATTTGCACTTGTAACACATACAAGATTCCTTTGTTCCTTCTTCCATAATCGCCCCCTAAAAATTTCAAAAAAACCAAAATCCATTCTCAGTTAGTAATATATATAGAAGACATAAACTAAACCATCCAGATCTTTAGAACAAAATATAAAGTGTGAGTTATTGTAGGAATATATATGAACTTAAAAAAGTACTTGGAACAGATACAACAAGGTGAGTCTATTTTTCCAATCGACTCACCACATAAGAAGAAAGAACCTCTGAGGGCGTTCTATCCCGAGCAAGCTACAGCGGTTGAAGAAAGTCACAAGCGTGTTATGATCGACTTTGATAAAACCATCAGTGATTACAGAAATGACTGGAATGACGGGAAGTTAACTGATGAAGAACCCATTTCTGGCGCTAAAGAGGCTTTGGATGAATTACATCGACGAGGGATTGAGATAGTTATTTTTACGACGAGAGCTTCCAAGGGAAATAATAGTGAAGAACGTACTTCCCAGTTCGTTGCAGACATGAGGGGATGGCTCGACAAATACAATATTTATTACGACGGAATTACTGGCGAAAAATTGGCTGCAATGGCGTATATCGACGATAGAGCAATTAGATTTGATGGGAATTGGAGACAGACTTTAGGGGAAGTATTGGAGATTATTGAGAGTGAAGAAATGTGAGATTAAGTACGTTGATTATGTTCCTAGTAAATAAGAATCATTAACACGATATTAAAGAAGGAGATTTAACAAATGAAAAATTCCTTTGCCGAACTTGGGCAAAATATAGCAACTAGGAGATTTGGTGGTACACAAATTGGAGTTGCAGACCCATATACCACTGGGTATCACTTCATATGGTTTGCAAAACTTCCATCATTTTTGGTAGGTTATACAGTAGAAGGCAATTCTCAACTTGGTAGTATTTCTGAAATTCAGAATATCTTAGCAGCATCATGCTTGTCGGTGACACCTCCAGGTGGAACTCTCGGAAGAGTTGAATTTACTGGACTAGGAGGTGTAAAATGGAGTGTACCAGGAAATATAGATTATGGGAATACAGTTTCTATAAAATTCTTAGAGTTCAACAAAACGCCCATCTTGGACATCTTCCATAGTTGGGTCAAGTTAATTCGGGATTACAGAACCGGTGTCTCTCAATTTCTAATAGATGGGGCAGAAGGTGATGGATACACAAAAGCAACATACGCCGGATTATTGTATTATTGGACTACAGCACCAGACGCGCAGACGGTTGAGTACTACTCTTGTTATGATGGTGTTTTCCCAACCAAGGATCCACAGGATCTGTACACAAGTGATGTTGAAACTGTAGGCAGATTAGATCCCGAAATAGAATTCTCTATCGACTATGCATGGCATGAACCATGGGTACGAACTAAGTGTCAAGAGTTCGCTTCTACGTTCGCCTCTGCTCTATCTACTGTTAGGGAATATGGTAGTAGAAATGCCTAGTAATGGAGAAGTTATTTAAAGTTTAGAAATAGTTACCAGTTAAAAGGAGAAAAAAGATGATAACTACGGAAAACACAAATATAGCTGACTCTCTTTTATTTCTAATGTCAGCTCGAAGTACTATTCAAAATGTAGTTGATTTGTCTTCGATTGTCCCTAAAGAAGAAGTCAAGAATTTTATATTAAACGAAGCTTCTGACTACCAAGTTATGTCTCTTTTGATAAATGGTGAGTTACCTAAAGAGAAGTTCAATATTATAAAAGAGATGAACTTATTTTCTGAGCTGAAAAGTTCGATTATTGAGAACCATGACTGGGTAGTAGACTTAATTGGAGATGATATAACTGAGAATGTTCTTTTTGAAGTTGGTTCAGTTTATCCAGAATACTCTTCCGCCAGACCAATAATGGAGTTCTTAGCAGCTTCTGAGGGAAAGGTTGTATTAACTGAGCTTACTCCTGAACAAAAAGTTAAAGCTGTTCAATCATTGACTAAGAAAATAACTGCTCAAAAAGTAGGTTACAAGAAGATGTTCGACGTTTGGAAAAAGGCTACTGATCCTAGAATGAAGACAGCAATAGCAGCCAAACTCACAGCGCGAAAAGGCGCGATGGATGGCCTTCAAAAACAGATAAATGTTATAAAGGCCACTAAAATTCAGAAGATAATGAGAACAGCGAAAGGTATTGCCGGGACGGCTGTTGCCACAGGAAAAAAGCAAATAAAGGCTGTTAAGGGTGCAGCAGCTAAAGGTGTAGCCGCAGCAGCCCCAGTAGCAGCTAAAGGTGCAGCGGTGGGTGCTGCC
>SDBU01001379.1_pt1 | contig 34961 bp, 33 predicted proteins | sample 2277071 | NCBI WGS metagenome assembly SDBU01 (sample SAMN10397929, study PRJNA504765) | marine sediment metagenome | isolation source: marine sediment core GS08_GC12, 126 cmbsf | place: Arctic Ocean: Gakkel Ridge, Loki's castle | collected 2008 | reverse complement strand
CCTAGCTCATCAATATCAAAGGTTAAATATTTTTTATAGAACTTATAATCCTTTAGTGCATTACCCGTAGGTCTGAAACTCTTTAAAAATATGCCTTCTATGGCTTTAACCAGCTTTTGCGCTTCTGGATATTTCTTTATTAGTGCTTCTTGTGCTCTCAGCATTGCTTGGGATTCTAGTATGGCCGATGCCAAAATATGATGGTAATCACTCTTCAAGGGCAAAAACTTGACATCCTTTATATTCCTTTTATTTCCCAAAAACTCATCTATCAATTTGGACGGACTATATTCACGTGTAAATTTCCTAGACTTAATTTCCTCAACAGCATTTTTAATCTTGCTACGGTCTTCATCAACTAAGTGCTCTACATCAATATTGTACTGGTTTAGGTCTCTTAGGCGTGCAAACTTGTGTTCTCCAGCAATATCAGTTACACTCCTAAGCTCAACTACATATTTAATGAAATCCCACTCAGTTGATTGTAGCGTTATCCTTTCTTGTCCCTTTGCTAGAACGGCACTAGCTACCGTTCTGAAATTATCACCTACTCTTTTAGAAGATATATTTATGGAAGACAGATTGTATCCTTCCTGATGCAACTTAGTTATTAGATTCATGAAGTCCTTAGATGCCATTTATTCTATCTTCCCCATAGCTAAAACCTCTCCACCTCACCCATCAGTGCCTCAAAGTAGTCCTTTTCCTCCACCACCCTGAGCTTTTTGCCCTTCTTGAACAGGATGCCCCTGCCTTTGCCGCAGGCGATGCCCACATCGGCGTCTTTGGCTTCGCCGGGGCCGTTGACCTCGCAGCCCATCACCGCCACCTTTATCGGCTTATCTATCTTAGACAACCGCTCTTCGACTTCCTCGGCTAATTTTATAATATCAACGTCCGCCCGACCACACGAGGGGCAGCTGACCAGCACCGGACCGTGCTGGCGTAGATTTAAACTTTTCAGGATTTCGTAGCCGGCGATTACCTCCTCCCGGGGGTGGGCGGTCAGCGAGACCCGGATGGTATCGCCAATGCCCAGGTAGAGCAGGGTGCCGATGCCCACCGTGCTGCGGATAATGCCCCGTTTTAGCGTGCCGGCTTCGGTCACGCCGATGTGCAGGGGGTAGGGTATCTTCCGGGCGATGTCTTTATAGGCTTCAATGGTAGTGGGCACGTCAAAGGCTTTCAGAGAGACCTTAATCAGGTCGAAGTCCAGGCTTTCCAGCAGTGTTATCTGCTCCATGGCGGTGGCTACCATCCTCTGGGCAACGGAAAGTTCAGGGCTGGCCGTCCGGGGCAGGCTGCCGGCATTGACCCCGATGCGGATAGGGACACTTCTTTCTTTAGCCGCCAGGACGACCGCTTTAATCCTTTCCGGCCCGCCGATATTGCCCGGGTTCAGGCGCAGACCGTCACCGCCAGCTTTCAGTGCCGCCAGAGCCAGCCGGTAGTCAAAGTGAATATCGGCGATTAAAGGGATGGAAATCCCTTTCTTTATTGCTGTTATCGCCCGGGCGGCTTCGGCATCGGGCACGGCTACCCGCACCAGCTCGCAGTCGTGCTCCTCAAGCTCCTTTATCTGGTCAATGGTGGCCGTAACATCACGGGTATCGGTATTGGTCATGGACTGCACCACGATGGGAGCATCCCCGCCCACCGTTACCCGGCCAATCTGTATCGGTTTGCTGGGTCGCCGCCGGTTCATGGTATCAGGCTCTCTCCAGTGATAATGCGGATAATGTCCTGGTATGTGATTATAAAGATTAGTCCAATCAGCATGGCAAAGCCAACCATGTGGATTATCCCTTCGACCCTGGGTGGGACGCGTTTGCCCCGGCGGACCCACTCCAGGAGGACGAACACGATTCGGCCGCCATCCAGAGCCGGAATGGGGAACATATTGATTATCGCCAGGTTTATACTGAGAAAGGCGGCAAATTGTAACAATGGGCTGAACCCGGCCCGGGCCACCTCCCCGGTCATCTGGGCAATGCCCACCGGTCCCGCCACGGCCACCGGTGCTACCCCGATAATCATGGTGATGATGGCGTTCTTGAATATGCCCAGGGTCTCGATGCACTCACTTACCCCCAGGGGTATCGCCTTCCAGAAAGGCTCGCTCTGGCGAACAACGGTGGGCTGCAATGTCCGGATGGCAATACCGGTTGCCCCCTGACCTTCCGGGGGCTTCCACCGTGGTATTAGCCGGATGCCCTCGGTAGTGGAATCGCTATGTTTGACGAGGAGGGTTGTCTTTTTGCCGAGGTTGATGTGGATGTAGCGGTAAACGTCGCCAGTATTGCGCACCGGTTTGTCATTGATGCGGAGCAGGGTGTCTCCGGGCTCGATGCCGGCTCTGGCGGCGGGTGAATCAGGGACTACTTTTTCTATCACTACCTGCCCGACCACCATATTGTGGGGTACCATGAAGGCAATTGAGAACAGGAGTAATGGCAGCAGGACGTTCATCAGCGAGCCGGAGCTGAGAATCAGTAGTCTGGTGGCGATGGGCTTGCCGGACAGGGTCCCGGGCCCGGTGGGGTCTTCTTCCCCGGCCATTTTGACAAATCCTCCCAGTGGCAGGGCATTTAGAGAGTATACGGTTTCACCCCGTTTTATTGATAATAGCCGTGGGCCAAAGCCCAGTCCGAATTGCTCAACCTTTACGCCGGAGGCTTTGGCGGTAACAAAGTGCCCCACTTCATGAGCAATAATCAATACCATTATGACACCGACAAAGGCGACTACAGTGAGTATCATCGCTTGTTCCCCTCAGCCATCTGCCGGACTTTTTCCCTGGCCCAGGCGTCCGCCGCCAGGATTTCGTCCAGGGTGGGATTGGTTATGGCTTGATGCTGTTCCCGCGTCTGTCCGACATAACGGGCAATATCAGTAAATCTTATTCGCCGGGAGAGAAAGAGTTCAACCGCCACCTCATCGGCACCACACAGCACCGATGGGTAGGTCTCTCCCATGGTTCCGGCCTCAATAGCCAGCTTGAGGCAGGGAAAGGTATCATAGTCAGGCGGCTCAAAGGTAAGTTTATTGAGGCGGCCCCAGTCGAGCCGGGGAAGCTGTGGGTTGGGGAGGCGGTCGGGGTAGGACAGGGCATATTGAATTGGCAGGCGCATATCGGGTTGGCTTAGCTGGGCTTTGACCGAACCGTCGATGAACTCCACCATGGAGTGAACGATGCTCTGGGGGTGGATTAGAACCTTGATATTATCAAAGGGCATATCAAATAGCCAGTGGGCTTCAATTACCTCCAGCCCCTTGTTCATCAGGGTAGCCGAATCGATGGCAACCTTTGGCCCCATCTGCCACGAGGGGTGGTTTAGCGCCTGCTCCACGGTAATATCGTTCAATTGGTCTGGGGAGTAATTGCGGAAGGGTCCTCCTGAGGCGGTCAGGATAAGCTGGTTTGGCTGCTCTCTCTCTCCGTTGAGGCACTGCCAGATAGCGCTGTGTTCGCTGTCGATGGGCAGGATGCGCGCTCCCTTCTGTCTGGCTTCCTCGCAGATAATCCGGCCGGCCATGACCAGGGATTCCTTGTTGGCCAGGCAGACCGTTTTACCCGCCCTTACCGCGGCCAGTGTCGGGCTTAGCCCCGATTTTCCCGAGGTAGCGATGACCACCGTGTCCACCTGGGGATGGCGGGCAATGTCTTCCAGTGATAGCACTTCGTATTCGGTGTTCGCCGGGCGTGGCGGTGCCCAATTCTCCTGGTAACCAACCAGTCTCGGGTGGAACTCGGTAATCTGCCGTGCCAGCAAATCGCTATTCTGCCCTGCCGCCAGCCCGACGATGCTGAAACGGTCGGATAAAGCCCGAACCACGTCCAGCGTTTGCTGGCCGATGGAGCCGGTGGAGCCGAGAACGGCTATTTGCCTGGTAGCACTGTCCATATAGACATATTACCACACAACGAATAGCGGGTTGAATCCATTGATGTGGCTCAGGTGTGTGTTGAGTGCGGTAGCGCAGTTTCCTGGTGGACGGCTTATCAGCCTGTAGCCGGGTGGCAACCGGCTATTTGCTAATGCTCGTTATCAGGGTCTGGGCGTAAGCCTCCTTGCCCGATATGGCGGCGAAGATATGATTACCCTCAATCCTGACCAGAATCGGTAGTGCCTGACCTCCACCGGTATCAAAAGACCCCTGATACATGGTTAATTCTCCCAGGCTTCTTTCCGTAAAATCAGCCTCGGTGAGAAACTTCTTGACTGCCGGTTCCACGATAAAGCCGGGCAGACCGGATTTGAGCAAAACCAGTATACCTAAATCGAGGTTGGGGATTCCGTCTTCCCTCTCCATTACCGTGGCTACTCTGGCTACGTCTATCGGGCCTGGAGAATAGAGTCCGGCAACTATCACTTCAAGTCTGACCAGTGTCATTATCGTGTTGACCATTCCCATACCTTCGCCGCCCCTGGCGATGTAGCTGAATAGCGCCTTACCTGGTCTGGCCACGGCTACGCCGGCCAGCCTGGTGGTACCGCCACCGGGCAGCTTATCAACTGCTTCCAGGGCTTTAATGTCATCATAGTACTTGAAATCATTGTTTGAGATGGCTCGTTTTAGTGATTCCGCCGCTTTGCCCGAACCGTGCACCAGGTATATAGTGCTGCCGGATAGCTTGGTCCAGGTCTCGGCCTGGGGGGGTATTTGAGAGTGCACTTTATCCGCCTGAGTGGCACTGGTCAGGGTGAGAGCGCCGCCAAAAGCGAAGTCATCCTCGGTGCTTACCCCCCATATCGCCAGCGACTCAACAGCTACATCAAGAGGGGCATTTATCATCTCGGCGGGTAGAGTTGTCGGACTGTCCTGTTTGAGGTACACGTAAACGTCCAGATCCATATTGGGCACCAGGGTTGATGAGAGTGCTTCCGCGGATGGTGCTTTTGCCCGGGGTTCCTCTTTCTCCTGGCACCCAACTACGGAAATCGGAATAGCCATTATCAGGGCAAGGCCCATGATTAATAGCTTTGTCTTTGCTTTAATTTTCATTGTCCTGACTATTTTAGTATAACGAAGGAGTTAGCAAAAGGTTACTATCGTCATGTCGTTACCTGGTAAAAAAGATACATCGGGGCATTGAGCCTCTTATCTCTTGGTCTTCAAAACGTTCTTAGTGTGTCACGATAGGCGTCAGCGACAACCTGTGGCAGTGAACCACCACCGCTCTTGGTCTCGGTAATGATTTTCTTGAACCAGGGTAACATTTCCTCAAAGGCGGAGATGATAGGCTGAACCTCGTCGAGGTAGGTGCTATCGGCCGGTGCCCCTGTTTTCACCGCCGTGATAATTGAGCTGGCGGCGGCCAGTCCGCTTCTGAGGCAGGCGCCGATGCCCTCGCCGCTTACCGGCAGGGTAAAACCGCCAGCTTCACCGGCCAGCAGCGCGTTGCCTTTCGCCGGTAAAAAGGTGTGGGTGATTAGAGCTCTGAACAGTGCCGGTTGCAGACAACCGCCGCGCCAGAGTGGCTTCTGGCTAAAATCTATGTGGTGGTTCTGGCTCAGATAGTTTCTGGTCCACGCCATCACTTCCTTCAACAAACCAGTTTGGCCACCAAAATCCACCACGATACGGTTGTCCTTCTCGTGAACCGTGAACATGGCCGGGCTAAACTCCAGAGGGTAAAACCAGTGGAAGTATCTCTTGTCCAGGTCTAATTCTCCCCGATAATGCTCCTGGTATACCTGGCCGTAACTGACCTGAAGGTCGGGGTATAAAGACTTCCTGATGACAGAGGTAGCGCCATCAGCCCCGATGACAAACCTGGCTTCAACCTCATGCTTCTCCCTGTCCTTTTCCACTTGAACCACGAAACCAGCCTCCTTGGCTATTAGGCCGGTCACTCTGGCACCCGCCCATATTCTGGCGCCTTTAGCCTCGGCTTGCTGGGTCATCCAGTAATCCAGGTTCCTTCTCCAGGTAAGCAGCGTGAAATTGTCCAGGTTCTGGCTGCCCACGCCGGGCGTATGAAAGATGTAGCCATTTAGCTGAGAGGGTTGGGTAAATACAGCCCGGGGTATATCACCGAATTCCTGCTTGATGAGAGTATGGGCAACTTCTCCCATTACCATACCGGAGCACACCTTGTCTCTGGGCAATTCTCTCTTTTCCAGTATCAGGGTGTCCAGTTCGTATTCAGCGCATTTTTTAGCCGCTACGCTTCCCGCCGGGCCGGCACCGACCACAATAACATCTGGCATCTCTTTCCCCCTTTCCTGATTCTTAAATGAGTATAACCCATTCAATTTCCCGCAAACAAATTTGAGGACGGGGAGCCGGCGCTATAGCCAGTTCAGCCAACCCGCCTGGTATGATAGAGCGTAGTAGTAAACCACTACACCAGCGAAGATGATGCTGTCCAACCGGTCAAGGATTCCCCCATGCCCTGGTAGCAGCTTACCTGACTCTTTTATGCCCATATTGCGTTTGAACAGGGACTCGACCAGGTCACCAAGCTGCCCGAAAACACTGACCAGCAAGCCCAGGAGTACCGTCTGCCCGTAGCTGAGAGGTAGACCGAAGAGCCGGTCTAAGGCTAGACCGATTACGATGGCACCCAGCACGCCGGCGGCGGCTCCCTTCCAGGTCTTACCCGGGCTGATACGCGGGGCGAGGCGACGCTTACCCCAGGCCCGGCCGATGAAGTAGGCGGTGGTGTCAGAAGCAAAAGTCATAAACAGGGCAAGAAACACCCAATACCGGCCTGCGTCCAGACCTCTTAATGCTATCAGAAAGCTCAACAGCCAGCCGACATAGAGAACGCCAGCTATCGTCCACGCCCAGTCGGCAAAGGCTCCTTCCTTCTGCGGGTGCCGAAGCAGCCAGATTAGAGATAGTACTACCAGTGAGGCGAGCAGCAGGGGTGTGGTAACCGCATAATCGAAATGGGGGCTCAGGATAAACAGTAATGTCCAGACCAGTCCCAGGAAGGTAAGTGGCTGTATCCGTTTGGTGGCCACTATCCGGTAGAACTCAAAGGCCGCCAGCAGGCCGAAGGGAGCCACTACTATGGTAAACCAGGGCCAGGGTTCATCAAACCAGGCAGCGATGGTAACGAGAGGCAGGAGCCAGAGCACGGTTATTAGCCTTTGCTTGAGCATTAGATTGTTTTTTACTCCATCTTCTTGTCTTTGTCAAGGGGGGGACGGGTGTGTCTAAGAAGGGTGGAGCTCCCCTGAGCCAGCAGAGGGCATTGCCCATCTTAGCTGCTGGCTGGCGACTTCATACTCCACCGAAGCGCCTCTGTCTCCGGCTGTAGGATTGCAGCGCTTTTTCAATCTCTTCTTGGTTGAAGTCAGGCCATAAGACTTCAGTGAAGTAGTATTCGGCATAAGCGGCCTGCCAGATTAGAAAATTGCTGAGGCGGAGTTCACCGCCGGTACGGATGACCAGGTCAACATCAGGTAAACCAGCCGTGTACAGGTATTTACTGAATAGCTTTTCATCTATCTCCTGGTAGGGGACACCTTCGGCAATAAGCCGGCGGGCAGCGTCCAGAATCTCGGTACGCCCTCCGTAGTTGACGGCCAGGGCAAGGGTCATGCCGGGATTATTCCTGGTTAGCTCAACGGCTCTGTTTATCGCCTGCTGCAGGCCGGGTGAAAGTTTATCCAGTTGCCCCAGATGAAGAAGCCTGAGACCTTGATTATGGAGTTCAACGGTTTCTCTATCTATTTGCTCTTCCAGAAGTTGAAACAAACCGCTGACTTCATCCTGAGGTCGTCTCCAGTTTTCGGTAGAGAAGCTATAAAGAGTGACACACTTTATCTGGTACTCGTTGAGACACTGAATGGCAGTGCGCACCGCTTCAATCCCCGCCCGGTGCCCCTCAATGCGGGATAGTTTCCGCTGCCGAGCCCACCGGCCATTGCCATCCATGATGATGGCGACATGGTTGGGCAGGGGGGTAGTATCTTTTCTGGGTGAAGAGGTGACCATTATGCTGCCACTTAATAAATAATTGTTGGATAAACTTGTTTAACCGGGCTAAACCTCGGCGAGTTCGGTTTCTTTGTCTCGGCCGATTCGCTCGGTATCAGCGATGAAGCTATCGGTGAGCTTTTGTAGCTGGTCCAGGGCGCGTTTAAGCTCATCCTGCGACATTTCCTTGTTCTTCTCCAGACCTCTCATTTCTTCCATGGCTTCGCGTCTCAGGTTGCGTATGGCGATCTTGCCTTCTTCAACTCGCTTTCTCACCGCCCGGGTCAGTTCCTGCCGCCGCTCTTCAGTGAGTGGCGGAACACTAATTCGGATTAGAGTGCCGTCACTGGTTGGCGTTAGTCCCAGGTCAGACTTAAGGATAGCCTTCTCTACATCGCGTATTGATCTCCGGTCCCAGGGCTGGATAACGAGGAGTCTAGCCTCAGGGGCATAAATACTGGCAAGCTGGTTGAGGGGGGTGGGAGCACCGGCGTATTCCACCTTGATGTGTTCAACCAGGGCAGGCGCAGCCCGTCCGGTGCGGATGGAGCCGAGTTCCATCCGCAAAACTTCAATCGACTTTTCCATCTTTAGTTCAATATTCTGTAAAGTGCGGCTAACCATCTTTTTTAGTCGGCGGATACCAGCGTGCCAATAGTTTCACCGGCTACCGCCCGTTCTATACTGCGGGGTGCTTGCAGGTCAAAGACAATTGTGGGCAGCTTGTTTTCCAGGCATAGTGAGAGCGCCGTAGCATCCATTACTTCCAGGCGCAGGTTTAACGCTTTCATGTAAGTTAGCTTGTCAAACTTCTTGGCGTTGCGGTTTTTAAAGGGGTCAGCATTATATATGCCGTCAACATTATTTTTGGCCATTAGTAAGACTTCAGCCTCAATCTCCATGGCGCGCAGGGCGGCGGCGGTATCGGTGGTCATATATGGGTTGCCGGTACCTCCAGCGAAGATGACGGCTCTGCCTTTCTCCAGGTGGCGGATGGCGCGGCGTCTGATGTAGGGTTCAGCTACCTGTTGGATGCCTATGGCCGACAGGGTTCTGGTGATTATGCCACCTCTTTCCAACGCATCCTGGAGAGCCAGGGCATTTATTACCGTAGCCAGCATACCGGCATAGTCTGCGGTAACCCGGTCTATTCCTTCCTCGGCTGCCTTGGATCCACGCCAGATGTTGCCTCCACCAACCACTATGGCCACGCCTACCCCCATTTCCATTACCCGTCCTATCTGCTGGGCTATCCGGGTAAGGGTAGAGGTATCTATGCCGTATGAAGTTTCGCCGCTGAAAGCTTCACCGCTGAGCTTGAGTAGAACACGTTTATACTTGGCAGCGCTCATCTTCTGGTACCTAGCCTCCCAGTTCAAATCGGGAAAATCGGCTTACCCTGATATTCTCGCCAAACTTGGCGATTGTTTCCGTGATAATGTCTTTGACTTTTAGGCTGGGGTCTTTGATATAGGGCTGGAGGAGTAAACAGGATACTTCAGGTTCACAATCAGTACCTTCGGGGGCTTCTTCCTCTGAGATGAATTGCGGGTCTTGAGCGGCTACTTGCATGGCTAGGTTATGGGCAAGCTCTTTAAAAGCATCGTTCCGGGCAACAAAATCGGTTTCGCAATTTACCTCGACCAGGGCGCCAATACGACCGCCGGCATGGATATAGGCTTCAACTAATCCCTCCCTGGTGGCGCGGTCTGCCTTTTTCTGCACTATGAGCAGGCTTCGTTCTTTTAGAATCCGGGATGCTTTTTCCAGGTCTCCTTCAGCTTCAGAGAGTGCTTTCCGGCAGTCCATAATACCGGCCCCGGTCTTGTCTCTTAGTTCCTTGATAGTGGTGGTTGAAATCTCCAAGCTTTCTCCTTTGCTATTGGTCGTCAGGGGTGAAGATAACAGGCTCGGTATCTTCGGAAAGCTCAGCTTTTTCCAGACTTTCCCCTTCGGCCACCTCGGTGGCCATTTCCAGGTCACTGGTTTTGCCCTCAACAATGGCGTCAGCGATTTTGCTGCATACCAGTCTGATAGTTCTAATGGCATCGTCATTGGCGGGAATAGGGTAGTCTATTTCATCGGGGTTGCAATTGGTATCCACCATAGCTACCACTGGTGTGCCGACCCGTTTGGCTTCAGCCAGAGCGATTTTTTCCTTGGTTGGGTCAACAATGAAGAGAGCGCTCGGCAGGCTGGTCATCTCTTTAATGCCGCCAAGCTGTCGATTAAGGCGGGTGATTTCCTCCTCAAGTTTTAAGGCTTCCTTTTTCGGTAGCCGGGCGAACTCCCCTCTGCTTTGCTGGTCTTCCCGGCGAACGAGGTAGTCAATACGAGCCTGGATAGTAGCGAAGTTGGTCAGCACGCCACCAAGCCAGCGCTGGTTAACATAATACATACCGCAGCGTTGAGCCTCTTCTTCTATTGACTGTTGAGCCTGCTTTTTGGTGCCCACAAAAAGAATGGTACCACCCTCAGCCGTTACGTCCCGGACGAATGCGCAGGCGACATCTAACCGGCTGGCCGTTTGTTCTAAATCTATAATGTGAATACCGTTGCGCTTGGTGAAGATGTAGCTCTTCATCCGAGGATGCCAGCGGCTGGTCTGGTGGCCAAAGTGGGCGCCGGCTTCCAGCAGTTCCTTGATGTTGACACTATTGGGCAAGCTCATCCCCCTTATAATTTCTAAAACAGTATACCATAAGCCGATACTGGACAACAACAGCGGGGGTGGGGTAGAATAAGGACGGTACCTGGAGACTTGGTCTCTTGGCAAAAGTTAGCAATGACTTATGATAAGATTGTCGATGGGAATTAAAGCGAGGACGGGGGTTAGCAATGCAAATCAGGAAAACGTATAGAGAGGTAAACCCGGAGCTGCTGTACGCTGAGATAAGAGACTTCGTGCTGAAGCAGGGGGCAGTTATCGGGGAGGCCAGGCTGGAGACATATGCCTCGTCGGGAGACTCGTCGTCGTTTATTTCTCGGGGCACGCTAACCTTCAAGCTTCAGGGTAAGTCAGGTGAAGGTGGCAAAGAGTGCCTCCGAGCCCATATTGTGGGCTCAGTCAAGACTGAAACTAAAGTAATGCTTGACATAGATGATAAGCTGTTCTCTCAGGAAAAGGTGGCCGCTCTGCAGGATGACCTGGACTTTATTTTTGGCTCGTACGAGGCTAAGGCGGAGTGAAGGGCTGCCTAGCCTCTAAAACTATATTCTTAGTCAGGAACGGCAAATCTTTATTCATTTCCTACTTCCCTTTTACCTTTCCTTTACGTTGATATTTTAAGTCCAGGACTACCCAAGCCTTTGCGGAACTACCGCTGAGAGCTACCAACCCGTGCGTTTGAAGTTTACGATTACGGTCTTATCAGAATCCATTGTTACGAATACTTCAGGGAACGGAACCGGCACATTATCAACAGTCCACTGCACGAATTCATAACCCGCATTTGCCTCAAAAGTCAAGCGGACCATAGTGTCCCTCGGATATACACCGCCAGCGGGGTCAAACTTAACAGTGCCGGCCCCAGCTGGCTTTATTTCTACATCGAGGCTAAACTCTGGTGGCTCGTCTACGGGAGTAGGTGATGGCAGAGGCGCAGGGGTAGGGGGAGGTGTTGGCAAGGCCGTAAGTGGTGCCAGTGGGCCAGTTCCCTTTTCGAGTTGCAGCGAATAGCGGTCACCATTGGTAGTTACTATGATATTACCATGTATGTCTGTGCCATATATATCAGCCTCAATTTGACTTAGAGCATAAATAGTCTCGGCATGCGGGTGGTGATACTGGTTGCCCTCCCCGGCCATGTATATCGCAACTTCTGGCCGTATACGGTCCAAGAAACGAGCGGATGACGAGGACCTGGACCCATGATATCCTACTTTCAAAATATCCACATCTGGAACTGGATAGTGTCGTTTCGCAAGCATGGCTTCTTCAGCTTTCACCTGCGCATCTCCGGTAAATAGGAAATCTATGTTGTCATAACTTAGCAGTAGCACAATGGAGTTATTATTTGGGCTCTTGGGAAATAGGTTAACAGGATGACGGACGAGCAGAGTAAGGCTGCCTACCTTTATTGAATCCCCTAGTCGTGCTTCATGAATAGTAGCACCTTCAGCATTAACCAGGCTCATGAACTCTTGATAGGTTTCCGAACTTGATTTATCACCATTCAACCATATTTCCAAGACTTCAAACGCACTTAGGACTCCAATTAGTCCCCCTATATGGTCGGAATGAGGATGAGTTGCCACCATTACTTCAAGTGCGCCATCTACATAGTCATTAAGATAAGTGACTACTCCAGGTGCTTTACTTCCACCATCGATTAGAATCTCCGTCTCTCCATAGTCAATCAGGATTGAATCCCCCTGACCAACATCGATAAAGTGAACTCTTAGCGCTTTTGTGGTTGGTGCAGGAGTTAGCACAGAAGCCGGCTCAGGGGTAGGAGTTGGTTTGGGTGTTGGGCTAGGAGTTGATACTGGTTGGGTAGCCGGAGTTAGTGAGGGTGAAGGTGCCGATAGTCGGGGTGTGGGAGCTTGGCAACCAGCCAAAATGAGTGACAAAATGAGGAAAAGATAAATCAATGTGTTAATGAGTCCGGCGCTTTTCATTTGTATGATAATCTTATTTCCAGGCGAAGCGACTGTCAATAGTCCTTATGTACTTACTTCATGTATGATTTTTAGGTAAAACCAACCTCGTCAAAGGAGTGTCTGTTTCGTAGCTTTGTATTTGATGAGTTTCACTGGTATAGAGTATAGTTGCTACATTGGAGAAGCGAATGCGAAAACGCTTAAAAAGTAAGGAGGATTGAAGAATAGTAAAGACCATCGCAACAAAAACAGAGCGCAATCTTATCAGATTTGTTGTTAGCCGCCTATCTTCTCCTTGACCGATTCTACCTTACTGCTTATGCTGGAGGCTTTGTCCCGCCGCTCGTCAATCTTAATAGTGGTTACCACCCTCTTACCCCACAGTCAAGCACGGCTTCATGCGTCGTTATGCTCCTGTCTATTTCCCTTCCACTATTTTGTAGTTACGCTTTGTCAGATAATTCCCCAGAAGTATTGAAGTAATAATAACCAGTGGTATAGACACCAGGAATCTGATTGCCGTGAACTTTATTCCCAGAAAGGATGCTTCGAATATTGTCATCGGGACTCGGCAGATAGCTGAAGCACCTATATAGGTGAAGATGACACTTAGTTTCGCTCCTTTACTATACAGAGAATAAGCTACGGGGAAGGCTACATATAGCCCACCGACTGTAGTGCCGGCTAGCAGTATCGCCCATATGTATCCTTTAATACCAGCCTTTTCACCCAAATGCCTTTCAACTGTTTCTCTTTTCACCCATACTTCAAATAGCCCTATTAGAATGAAGGCACAAGGCAATATCTTGAGCATTTCAACTGAAAAGTCGAAAAAATTCAGGCCTATTTGTTTTCCGGGGTTAAATCCGGTTATCAAAGAAACAGCTATAAAAAGGAGATAAGCTGATAGACCGATTATTTTAATGATACCTATACGCATCTTTAAAAAACTTCCCCGAAGAAAATACCAATCGCTAATGCTATAGCAAGGGCAATGAGCAGGCTAATTGTATTTCTTAATATTGTAACCTTTATTCCAAAATATTCTTTCTCTACAGGATAGGTAAGCACACCCACCATCATCAGGGTTGTGGTGAAGGCAGCCAACACCATATAAGGGACTCCTTTGTTTAATAGAATACCGGCTAGGGGGAAAGCAATGAAGCCAGGCATTAGGGTAATGGAACCGATAAAAGAAGCGAATATGACTCCAATGAATTTACTGTTATCAGCGAGATAATCTGATATTAGTTCGTCTGGAACCAGGAAAATGACAATTGAAACAAGGATAAGCATTACCAAAAATGCGGGCAAGATGTTTATGAATCTCTTGGCAGCTATCTTGAGCGCCCTAACCGTTTTGTTACGATTGGCAATAAAAGAAATTAGTAATGCCAATCCGGCGACAATATATAGAATGTACATCTTTGAGTTAGCCCCCCATCTTTTCCTTGACCGCTTCTACCTTGCTGCTGATACTTGAGGGTTTGTCCCGCCGTTCGTCAATCTTAACCGTGGTTACCACCCTCTTGACCCCACTATCAAGCACGGCGTCGTGCATCTTCTTAACCACCGCCAGCAGCCAGGTCAGGTCACCCTCAATGATGGTGCCCATGGCGGTTAGCTCATACTTCAGGCCTTTCTCCGCCTGCAGTACCTTCACCGCCCGGGCGACATATTTACTGACCGAGGGGCTTTCCGTACCCAGAGGGACAATGCTAACCTCAACCATTGCCATTTTCTACCCCCTTTATTCTCTGGTTCATTTCCTGGGGGAATCTTCATCTGGAGGTATACCGGCTAGCTCCTTGGCAATATTTTTCCTCGCCTCCAGGTCATAGTTGCCCAGGATGGCTATGGTCTCCATTATCGGCGAGCCCCCGCCGTGCACACCGGCGACCCGCCACACCCCGGAATAGCCGGAGCATTCCAGGTCCTGGAGCAGGCGGTGGCAGCGGTGCTGGTTTTCGCTGGAAATGTTTGGGTTTCTCATCATGTACTTGTCCAGCATGGGCCCAATCTTGGGGTCATTGAAATCACCCTCGCCGGGCAGGGTGGCCATTAACCCCCCGCCAATATCGGTAAGTATTTCATGCTCGTGGAAGATGTTCTCACCGGCGTGGCGCCGGCCGACATTACAGTAGATGGTGTCCGGTAGGTACGTGCCGGAGGGCTGCTTTTGTCCCGTTACGGAGCCGGCAATACCCGCCGCATATACCAGCTCGGCGACGGCTATCATGTCGGCTAGCTTGTGCCGGATGTGCTCTGCCCTTTGAACCCCGTTGTATTCGGCGGCCAGCGCCGTGGCACCCATGAGCACGTCGGTGACCCCCGGTTTACAGCCGGTATAGCTGTGGCGGTGGAAAAGGGCAAAGAGCAGGGCGGCTCGTCCGCCGAACTCCCATTCCCCGCACATGAAGACCCTTTCCCAGGGGACAAAGACGTCATCAAAAATGCAGAACGATTCTGAGTCTCCGAACCTGGCAAAGGGGGCTTCAAGTGTCTGCCGGGGGCGGGGTGCCGCCGGACGGGTGGACAGGTATAGTCTCTCGGTATCGCTGGGGACGGCAAAAGCCACTGCCCAGTCCCCCTCTTCCCTGGTCAAAGCGCGGGTGGGCAGCACCACAATCTCATCGGACTGCGGCGCCGAGGTGATGTCAATCTTGGCACCCCGGACAATGATGCCGTCTTTTCTCTTCTCCACTACCCGCAGGTAAAGGTCAGGGTCAACCTGCTCGTGGGGTCGCTTGCTCCGGTCACCCTTGGAGTCGGTCTGAGCGCAGTTGGCGTAGAAATCATTCTTCTGGAAGTATTCCAGATACTTAAGGAATCGCTGGTGATATTCGGTGCCCTTGGCCTGGTCTATCTCATAGGTGACCACGGACAGGGCATTAACGGCGTCAATCCCCATACAGCGCTGGATGCACTCTCCCGTCTTATGAATATAAAGCCGTGACATCTTTTGTTTGTTCAGTAAGTCCTCAACGCTCTGGTGTACGTGGCAGAAACGGTTTATCTCCTCTCCGGTGAGGTGAGAAGTGGTGGTCATTATGCCTTTATACTGGGGGTCAGCGGCCATTTCATAGGTGAGACTGGCGACATTGACCCCGGGGAGAAGCCTGGGGTCGTCTCTACCCACCAGGTCCCCATCTACATAGACATTGTGCTTCATGTTGAAAAGCCGGCTACGGTATTCCTCAGCAGTAATCACTTATCCATACCTCCTTGGAATTATCGGCGGACTCTCCGCAAATTTATTGGCAGTACTACCTTCTTTCATCATAGCTTTTATCCCGCCACACGGTCAAATAGCGGAGCAGGTTTTGGCTTCCTTGACGGGGTGGAGTGGAGTGGGTATAGTGTTAGTAGGTGGCCTGGTTCAGTCTCGTTTATAAGCTAAGGTTCTGGTGTGCTGCGTTAAACCATCGTGAATGGTGTAAGACACCGGTGCAATGCTCGGATGAAAGAATCAGGTCAGGCCCAGTTCAGACCGGGATTAGACCCTCAGGCTGCTTTCTCATCTTACAGGCGCTATGAACGTTGGTGTATGTAAAATCAGGCTTCGGTTGCCGGAAAACCAGTCACTCAAGGGTAAGAGGCGGGTGCTCAAGTCCATCACTACCCGGGTTGCCAGCAAGTTTAGTGTCTCCATAGCTGAGGTCGATGACAATGACCGGTGGCAATTAGCCACCATTGGCATCTGTTTCGTTAGCAATGACAATCGGTACACTAATGAAGTCCTGTCAAAAATAGTCGACTTTATTGTTGGCAGCCGTTTTGAGGTTGAGGTGCTGGGCTATGACATTGAGATTCTTTCCGTGTTGTGAGGAAGGTCATAATGGATGCCTCAGCCTTCGTTAGCCATCTTACGGCTCAGCCAGCCTATAGCGGCCAGGTCGTCCACGTGGAACACATACCACCCCGTGAAGCCCGCCATGGTGAACTGGAGTACCCTCTGGTAGCCGCTTTACAGGGTTGCCTTAATGAGCATGGTTTAGTGCCCCTCTATACCCATCAGGCGGAAGCGGTCAATAGTGCCCGGCAGGGAATGAATGTGGTGGTGTCAACCGCCAGTGCCAGTGGCAAGAGCCTATGCTACAACACTGCGGTACTGGAGGCGGTGTTGACGGAACGGAGGAGCCGTGCCCTCTATCTTTTTCCCACCAAGGCACTGGCGCAGGACCAGCTTCGTGCCTTACAGGAGCTATTCTGTCCCGGTCTAATCAGGTGGGACGAAGTGGCTACCTTTGACGGCGATACCCCTCGGGCGGAGCGGGCTGAGGTAAGAAAGCGGGCCCGGATAATTTTGACCAATCCCGATATGCTCCATGTGGGAATACTGCCCAATCACCAGTCCTGGTCAAGGTTCCTGCGTCACTTGAGGTACGTGGTAATAGACGAAGCTCACAGTTATCGCGGTGTTTTCGGCTCTCATGTCGCCGGCGTAATGCGTCGCCTGCGCCGTCTGTGTGAGCTTTACGGGTCAAAGCCCCAGTTTATCGGCTGCTCGGCCACTATCGCCAACCCCGGTGAGCATGCGGAACGACTGGTCGGCTTACCCTTTCAGGTGGTGGATAATGATGGCTCGCCTCATGGCGGGAAGGAGTTTGTCTTCTGGAATCCGCCCATCATTGATGAGGCCAGGAGCGTGCGGCGCAGTGCCAACAGTGAGGCGACCAACCTGTTTAGTGAGCTGGTGAGCGATAATATCCGCTCCCTGACCTTTGCCCGCAGTCGCCGCCTGACCGAGCTGATATACAGTTACTCACGGCGGAGACTGGCGGAAACTAACCCGGCCATAGCCGATAGAATCAAGCCCTACCGGGCCGGCTATCTCCCGGCACAGCGCCGTCAAATAGAGCAGGAACTGTTCAGCGGCCAGCTTTTAGGTGTGGTAGCCACCAACGCCCTGGAGCTGGGCATCGATATTGGTGACCTGGAGGCGACGGTACTTACCGGCTATCCGGGAAGTATTGCCAGTACCTGGCAGCAGGCGGGACGGAGCGGACGGGGTAAGGATGATTCGCTCAGCTTTCTCATAGGTCTGGACAATCCTTTAGACCAGTATTTTATGCGCCACCCTGATTTCTTTTTTGGCAAGAGCGTGGAGAATGCCCTGGTTAATCCCGATAATCCCTATATCCTGAGAGACCATCTGCTGTGTGCTGCCTGGGAATCACCGCTTAGTGGGTATGATGAGAAGATTTTTGGTGACGCCTTTAGTGGTGAAATAAGCGAACTGGTGGGACAGGGTATGCTCCGGGAGCGCAAGGGCCGGTGGTATCTTTCGCCGACCATTTATTACCCGGCACAAAGCGTTAGTATTCGCTCTACTTCCGGGAAAAACTATGCTCTTATTGATACCTCGACCGGGGACTTGCTGGAGACGGTGGAGGCTGATGTGGCTTTCTTTCAGGTACATCCCGGGGCTATCTATCTTCATCAGGGTGAGTCCTACCTGGTGACGGAGCTTGACCTGCTTAGCCGCACTGCCTACGTTGAGCCGACCACAGCCGCTTACTATACCCAGACCAAGGAGCTCACCGATTTGCGCATCGTTAAGGTAATCCAGACGAAAGGCCGCGGGACGGTAAAGGTATATCTGGGGGAGGTAGAGGTTACGACGGCCGTAGTGGGTTTCAAGAAAAAGGCACAGTTCACCGAGGAAGTAATCGGGGAGGAGCCCCTTGATTTGCCACCCCAGCATTTCCCCACCCTTGCCCTGTGGTTTGACCTGCCGCCGGAAGCTATAGCCGAGGTAGACAGGGCTAAGTCAGACCTTGCCGGCGGGCTACACGCGGCGGAGCACGCGGCGATTGCCATCCTCCCCCTGTTTGCTCTCTGCGACCGCAATGACATTGGTGGGGTGTCTACGTCCCTCCACCCCGATACCGGCCGGGCACAGATATTTATCTATGACGCCCATCCCGGCGGCGTTGGTATTGCCGAGAAGGGTTTTGAGCTTGTTGAGGAGTTGTGGCAGGCTACGCTGAGAGCGATAGCAGAATGCCCGTGTGAGGAAGGCTGCCCCAGCTGTATCCAATCGCCGAAGTGTGGCAATAATAATAAGCCGCTGGACAAGAAAGCGGCCCAGATGCTGCTGGAGGGGTTACTGGGGGAATCATACGGAGGTAAAGCGCAAGGAGGACATAGATGACTCGAAATATTCAGGCAGAGGAAAAGCTAGAAGGTTTTATCAACAAACTAGCGTCGTTGGGATACAGAGTAAGAAGAGAAGTCCGTAAGAAGCCTCAAATCTATTACATCAACGGTGAACTTGTGAACATCCGTAGCAGGGGGAAGTCTCAGGAGACTACGTACGGTAGGCGGTTCTGGTATAACGTTACCTTCAGTGTGCTTCAATATGTGAAGTGGGTAATCTATATTACAACAGACTCTGATTACTTTATCATGTTTCCTAGCAGTTTTCTGGACAGCCATAAGGATCGTATGTATCCTGATAGAAAAAATGCTGGGGTAGGAGTGTTCGACATCGATTGGGACAACGAGATGATAGTCTTAAAAGAAGGCAAACCAATACGCATCGGCGAATACTACCATAACCTTATTCACCCAGAAGATTATCCAAGGTTTTGAGATCCGAGGAGAAGCAGACACCCTAGCTCACAAAGTTCGTGAGGCCTTGCGCAGACTTCAGGTTGCTTGAGTTGTTTGGACTTGGCAGTTTCACGAAGGGAGTTATAGAAGGGCGAAGCCCATTTAAGAGCAAGCTTCCCCATCCTTCGAAGGAGTAAGTAGCAAGAAGGAGAGTCAAAGAGAGGCAAAGCCTCTCTTACCTAACAATTCCCCCTCCCTTAAAAGGGAGGGGGATAATAGGGGGTAGGTTCTAAACAAATACCAAGGGGGTAAGGTTGATAGATAACCTCTTTAAGAAAGGGGTGAAGCGGAGTCGGGATACCTGGTTCGGTAAGGCAATGCGCCTCTTTGACCGCGCCACCATCGGTGATGAGGTTTGGGAGGAGCTTGAGGAGCTACTTATTCTGGCTGACGTGGGGGTTAATACCGCGGGGAAGCTCATTGAGCGGGTAAAGCAGAGGGTAGCCGAGGAGAGAATCAAAGAAGGTTCGGGGGCACGCCGCGCTTTGCAGGCAGAGATGGCAAGCATCCTGAAAATCGCGCCTCGGGAAGCGCCAGGTAATCCATCTTCACCCAGGGTTATACTGGTTGTAGGCGTTAATGGCGGGGGCAAGACGACATCTATAGCCAAGCTCGCCTACCGGTTCAAGAGTGAAGGGAAGAGGGTTCTGCTGGCGGCGGCGGATACCTTCAGGGCGGCGGCAATCGACCAGCTCAGGTATCTGGGAGAAAGGGTTGGGGTGGATGTTATCGCTCATCAGCCGGGTGCCGACCCGGGGGCAGTGGTCTTTGATGCCCTGGCGGCGGCGCGGAGTCGGCAGGTACCGGTGGTAATAATAGATACCGCCGGCCGGCTGCATACCAGGTTTAACCTGATGGAGGAGCTTAAAAAAATTAAGCGGGTGGCGGCCAAGCTTGACCCTGCGGCACCCCACGAGGTACTTTTGGTACTGGATGCCACTACCGGTCAGAACGGCCTGGCTCAGGCTAAGCATTTTACTGAGGCGGTGGGGGTAACCGGCATTTTCCTGGCCAAGCTGGACAGCACGGCTAAGGGCGGTATAGTACTGGCTATCTGTGATGATCTGGGAATTCCCGTCCAGTTCATCGGGGTTGGGGAGAAGATGGAGGACATGGCTCCATTTGATGCCGAGGGCTTTGTTGAGGCACTCTGCACATAAATTGCGTTAGCCCGGATTGCGGGAGGAAAGTTGATTACCATAAGCATAAACCCGGTAGCTTTCACCATCGGCGACTTTAGCGTCCGGTGGTACGGTGTTATGATTGCCCTGGCGATACTGGTGCTGGTCCTATGGCTGATGTGGCAGGTAAAGCGGGGAGCTAACCTTTCCTATGACCGGGTTTTAAACGCGGCCCTGGTGGGCATTCCATCAGGGATAGTGGTATCAAGGCTGCTCCATGTGGCGGACAAGTGGGAGTACTATATTCAGAACCCGGGGCAGATAATTGGCCTTTCCGGGATGGCCGGACTGACGATATGGGGTGCCGTCCTGGGTGCCGCACTGGGCGTCTGGGTTTACAGCAGGTTCAGCGATTTCCAGTTTGGATACTTTGCCGATTTGACGGCGCCGGGTATCATACTGGCTCAGGTTTTAGGCCGGGTAGGCTGTACCCTGAATGGCTGCTGTTATGGAGAGAAGACTGACCTGTTCTCTGGTATAGTCTATACCCACCCGGAGAGCTACGCGCCGCTGGGGGTAGCTGTCCACCCCACCCAGGTTTACGAGATTATATACCTGCTCATTATGTTTGTCGTATTGCTTAGATTGAGGGGACGGCTTAGCCCCGATGGCTCCCTGTTTCTGATTTATCTCAGTCTGTACTCCCTGTGGCGTGTCGGGATTGGTTTCCTGAGAGAGGGTGCGCCCTTCCTCTTTGGCTTACATCAGGCGCAGGTCGTCAGCATAGTGGTGTTAGCTATTACTATCCCGATATTGGTTTTGAGGACGAGGTGGGTCAGGGGGGTGAGGGTGAATGATGTATGAATTCAAATTAGCGAATTGGGAAGCCGAATGGAGGTGGTGAGATGGACAGACGAGGCAACGCAATAATCACGGAGAAGCCGGGGCTGAGGCACCCCCATATGATTTGCGGCATCAGTGGATGGGTTGATGGTGGTCAGGCGGCTACCGGAAGCATTGAATACCTGGTAAAGAAGCTGGAAGCGAAGAGATTCGCCGAGATACCAATCGGTCGGTTTCACATATACCAGGTGCCGGGGCAACTTTCACTGCGACCTTACATAAAAGTTGAGGATGGCATTCTTACCGAGCATCGCTTCCCCCAAAACCAGTTCTTTTACTCGGTGAACCCCAAAGCCGATAACGATGTGATTCTCTTCCTGGGCACGGAACCGAATCTGAACTGGGAAGAATACGCTGACGCTATTCTGGGTATAGCTGAGGAATTTGGCGTGGCCAGAATCTACCTTCTGGGCGGTGTACTGGACAGGACACCGCATACCAGGGAACCGGCCGTTTCTTGCGCCGGCACTTCGAGAGAACTCAATGAAGAGATACGGAGATACGATGTGCAGTTCACCAACTACGAAGGGCCAGGCCGGTTCGGCTCCACGCTGCTCTATATTTGTCAGAAAGAGCGCAGGCCGATGGTAACTATCACCGCCCGAGTCACCTACTACCCCGAGTTCAATATTGTCATCCCCCGTAACCCCAAGTCGATAAGAGCCGTAGTAAGGCGACTAAACAGTCTGCTCCGTCTGAATCTGGACGTATCAGACCTTGATAAAGAGTCCGAGGAGTTCGAGTCAAAACTTGGCTTCATGATGAGCCAGAATCCTGATTTCAAGACTTATGTTGAGGAGCTGGAAAAGGACTTTGTCGAGGTTAAATACGAGGAGCCTTTAGACATATCGGCGGATGAAGCCGTGCGCATGGCTGAGGAGTTCCTGAAGGAAAAGAAGGAAGAATAGGGGGTTTCTCCTAAAATCTATCCTTTAAGTCTTTGCGCATTACCACGTGGCGCCAGCTGCCCCCCCTGGCACGCATCTCTTTTATTCTGGGGATATACTTAATGCCGGGGAGGAGTATTAAACCTACGGAAAAAGCTATTAGTACCGGTGACTGGTACTTTAGCCAGGCAATGAAAGGGAAGCAGAGGAAGGCTATGCTGTAGCTCAGGGTGGGGTAGTGCGTTAGCAGCAGAATTAGCCCGAAGACAGCCAGGTAAAAGGGGATGCCCCAGGGCATGAGGAAGACCAGGACGCCAATACAGGTGGCCCCACCCCGCCCGCCGCGGAAGTTGAGGAATACGGTAAAGCTGTGACCCAGTACCACGGCGGCTCCGGCCAGCAGCTGGACTATCACCGGTGCTCCCAGCCAGCGGACCAGGGCCACGGCGGCGGCTCCCTTGCCGATGTCCACCGCCAGGACCATCACACCGGGCCAGAATCCCACCTTGTAGAATACATTCATGGCGCCCATGTTCCGGCTGCCCACCTCGCGGATGTCTACTCCCTTCAGGAGACGGCCGGCAACATAAGCCGAAGGAAAGGAGCCAATCAAGTAGGCGAATATTATGGCGAGGGCAGTAAAAAGTATTAGACTGCTCATAGTATCACATCCCTGAAATACTTTTTATTGGTTTACTGGTTCCGTCTGGTTTGCCGGGGCAAAGTCCAGGATATTGAGGCGGAGTGTTTCCACCCCGTGCCACCGGTCTATTTCCAGATTATAGACGATGTCAAGGGTGGGGGCAATCTCGGCAATATTTTTACCGAACTTGAAGCCCACCGCATCCCAGGTCTTACCGTCCTGCCTTACTTTTAGCCTGAGGTGCTCCCCGTTAGCCCCCATGGTGCGGCAATCGAAAGTCTCTACCCCGCGACTGAGGAAGGTGGGCAGGGGGTTACCACGACCAAACGGGGCCAGCTTCTGCATTAACTGGAAGGTATCGCCGCCGAGGCGGGAAAGGTCGGCTTCGGCATCAATGTCCAGCCGTCGCCGGAGGTCAACTCCCTCTAGCTGAGTGGCTGCCATCTGCCGGAGTGCTTCCTGCAGGGGGGGCAGGTTCCGGGTGGGGAGAGTAAAACCGGCCGCCTGGGAGTGCCCACCAAAGTGGCTGAGCAGGCGGCGGCACTGGTTCAGGGCCAGAATAATGTTAAACTCGGGGATACTGCGGCAGCTACCACTGCTTACTTCGTGCCCGGTCTTGATAACGATTGCCGGGCGATAGAATTCCTCAGCCAGTCGGCTGGCTACCAGTCCGTTGATGCCGGGCGGGAATTCCCCGTGGCTGGCTATTAGCAGTGGTGATATCCCCTGGGCTAATACCTGCTCTCTGGCCTTGGCCAGTACCCGGGCGGTCAATCTCTGCCGTTCTGAGTTCTTTTGCTCCAGCCATATTGCTAACTCTTGTGCCTCCTTCGGTGAGTCCGTCATCAGCAGTGTATAGCTGCTCATGGCGTGGGCCAGTCTCCCGGCGGCGTTCAGTCGCGGGGCTAAGACCCAGGATATGCTTTCGGCATCAAGGTTGCCCGCGGTTAGTCTGGATTGAGTTATCATTTCTCTAATGCCCAGGCGGGGGGCAGAGTTAATCAGCTTCAGCCCTTGCTTGACCAGGTACCGGTTTTCCCCAAGCAGCGGTGACATATCGGCTACCGTTCCCAGGGCGGCCAGGTCCAGCAGGTCGTCCAGTTGCTTTTCTTTGCCGATGCTCTGGAGGAGGGCTTGAAGAAGCTTGAGAGCTACCCCGGCACCGCTTAGCTCGGAGAAGGGATAGGTGGAGTCAGCCCGCTTGGGATTAATGATAGCCGTGGCTGGTGGCACCGTGTCCAGGGGAGTGTGGTGGTCAGTAATGATGACATCCAGCCCCATCCTTCTGGCCCGCTTGACCTCGGTGACGGCGGTGATGCCGCAATCAACGCTGATTACCAGGCTGATGCCCTGGTGATAGAGTTTTTCCAGGGCGGCGGTCTTGAGTCCATAGCCTTCAGTCAGGCGATGTGGAATGTAGGGGGTGACCTTGCCCCCGAGGCGGGCTAACCCCTGGACGAGCAGGGCAGTCGCCGAAATGCCATCAGCATCAAAGTCTCCGTAGATAGCTATCTTTTCCCCGGAAAGGAGAGCCCGGTAAACCCGGCCTACCGCCTGGTGCATGTCAGGTAACCGGAAAGGGTCACCCTGCAGGCGTGTGTCGACTGCGAGGAAGGAATCAACCTGGGACGGTTCCACCAGACCGCGATTATACAGGAGCTGGGCGATTAGCGGTGGGAGACCTGAGGCATTGGCCAGATAACTATCTGGAGCGGGCGGCAGCACGTACCAACGATTATGTTTCAAGCCTATGCCTCAGAGTATTTTCGAAAGATTAGCACCGAGTTGTGACCGCCAAAGCCAAAGGAATTGGAGAGAGTGGTGTTGACCTTGGCCCGACGGGCGACATTAGGCACATAATCCAGGTCACATTCCGGGTCGGGGTGGGTAAGGTTTATCGTGGGCGGTATGATTTGGTGCTGGATGACCATAGTGCATACCGCAGCCTCAAAAGCACCGGCAGTACCGATGAGATGTCCCACCATTGATTTGGTAGAGCTTATCGGGACACGGTAGGCATGGTCGCCAAAGACACTTTTTATCGCCATGGTCTCCGTTTTGTCGTTCAGGGGTGTGGATGTGCCATGAGCGTTGATGTAATCAATATCACCGGGTGACAGCCCCGCCTTATTAAGTGCAGTCTGCATTGCCTTGGCGGCACCCTCTCCATTTTCATCGGGCTGGGTTATGTGGTAGGCGTCAGCGCTGGCTCCGTAGGCGATGATTTCCGCCAGTATGTTTGCCCCTCGCTTTTGGGCGTGGTAAAGGTCTTCCAGGATGAGACTGCAGGCTCCCTCGCCGATGACAAAGCCGTCACGTTCCGCATCAAAGGGACGGGAGGCTTGCTGGGGGGCTTCGTTCCTGGTGGAGATAGCCTTGAGGGCATTGAAGGCGCCAATACCTATGGGGTTAATTATGGCTTCACTACCGCCGGCTATGGCGGCTTGGGCGTCGCCTCGCTTGATGAGTTCGCAGGCAACCCCTATAGCATCCGAACTGCTGGAGCAGGCTGACGTCGTGCACAGGTTGGGCCCCTTTGCTCCCAGCGTAATTGATACCTGCGCCGCAGCCATATCGGCTATCATCATCGGGGCCAGGAAGGGGCTGATTCTGCCTGGCCCTCTTTCCAGGAGTATCTTGGCCTGCTCGAACATGGTGGTCAGGCCGCCGATGCCGCTACCAATTACGATACCGATTTTGTCCTCGTTGGCGGCGTTTATCTCGATTCCGGAATGCTCTACTGCCTCCAGACTGGCCGCTACCGCCAACTGGGTAAAACGGTCCATACGGCGGGCATCTTTGCGGTTAATATAATCGGTGGGCTCGAATCCCTTTACCTCTCCGGCAAACCTGGTATCAAAGCCCTCGGTGTCACACAGCGTGATGTAGTCGATTCCGGATTTCCCGGCAACGAGGCCTTCCCAAGTGGAAGACAGATTCAGGCCAAGCGGCGAGAGGACGCCCATGCCGGTAACCACCACTCTGTTGTTGACACTATTCATAAACCTTACCCTCTTTCTCTAGCCTTCAGAGCAGAGGAGACAAGGACAGCTATCGGTTGAGCTAATAGATTTTGACACAATTTTAACTTATGTGCAAGACGGGCTTTAGTTTGACCGACTGCGAACAGGAAAAGTATAATCGTATGTGTAGAATAGGAGTTTAGGGTGGTGATATGGGTAAAGGACAGAAAGGCTTGAGAGTCGCTTTTGACACCCTGGGTTGCAAGCTTAACCAGGCGGAGACCGAGCTTTTAGCCCGGCGGTTTGCTGAAGCCGGGTATCATCTGGTATCTCCGAGTGACGAATCTGACGTATATGTGCTGAATACCTGTACGGTGACTCATATTGCCGACCAGAAGTCCCGTCAGCGGCTCAGACTGGCTCAGCGCCGGAATCATAATGCTCTGGTGGTGGCTACCGGTTGCTATGCCGAGCGTGCGCCTGAGGAGTTGCTACGCCTTAAAGGCGTTGACCTTATCGTAGGTACTGGCCAGAAGCCGCAGTTGCTCCGCTTGCTGGAAAAATCAGGTCTTACCGGTAGTTCGGGTGGTGTCCTCGGCAGTTCGATGAGCGGCCATGACAATGGTTTCCGGACTCGTGCCTTCATCAAGGTACAGGATGGATGCCGTCGCCTTTGTGCCTACTGCATAGTGCCCCTGGTGCGGCGGCAAGAGGAAAGCCTGCCCGTTGAGCCGGTCATTGGCGAGGTCAGGCACCGTCTGGCTGGTGGCTATAAAGAAGTGGTGCTGACGGGGGTCGAGATTGGCCAGTACAGCCATAACGGGGTCGGTCTAAAGGGACTGCTGGAAGGTATCCTGGCGGAGACCGGTATTACGCGGTTAAGGCTGTCCTCCCTGCAGCCGGATGAAATCTCCCGCGAGCTTATCAGGTTATGGCGTGACCGAAGGCTATGTCGCCACTTTCACCTGTCCCTGCAGAGTGGTAGCGATCGGGTGCTGGGCCGGATGCGCCGGCGCTACTCGGTTAGTTACTACCGGCAGGCGGTATCTCTAATCCGGTCTCTGGTGCCGGGAGCCGCCATCACTACTGACATTATGGTTGGCTTTCCCGGTGAGACGGACGGGGAATTTGAAGAGAGCTATGAGTTTTGCCGGCAGCTTGGTTTTGCCCGCATTCACGTTTTTTCTTACTCGCCGCGCCCGGGTACGCTGGCGGCAGGGATGCCCCAACCGGTGACGGCCAAGGTCAAAAAAGAGCGAAGCCAGAGGATGCTGGCTCTGGCTCAGGAAAGTGCTCAGAGCTTCTACCGGCAGTTTTTAGGCCAGACTATGCCCGTATTGTGGGAGAAGCAGACCGGTGGTATCTGGTCAGGGCTGACCGATAGCTACATCCGGGTGTTCACCAGGAGCGGCGAGGATTTAACCAGCAAGCTGTTAGCCACCAGGCTAGTTGGGATTAATGAGGAGGGGGTGTGGGGGGAGGTAATGGAATAGCTGAAAAGTCCCTCAGCGGAACGGGCTATCAAGGCACTATCTGCCCTGTACCGGTACTACACTATACGGGAGGCAATTAGGCGGGATGGGTGAATTTAGTTATCAAGTGGGACAACAGAAGTTTAGAATGGGAAGTCTTGGTGACTCAATAAACCAACAATTCGTTTGTCTAAGTGAACATTTTTTGGCAAACAAGGCTTTCAATAGGTCGGCTTTTTGCCGCCAGGCAAGTTCATACTTCGACACTCATACAGGTGATTGGGCGGCACATGACACCTTCTTTAATGGATTCACACCTATTTGGCAGGTTTTATTAAGCCGAGGTGCCTTGCTAGATGGTTACTGGGTCTGGGAACTTGCGTTGGAGTGTGCAAGTACTTGGGAGAGCACAAATCCGACCCAGCGTATCCATAAGGGTACGCCATATTATTTCTGGGGGATGACAGCAGTTCTAGCAGGTGACCTTGATAGAGGCTTCCTCCTAATGCACCAGGCTTTGAGCGAGGATGTGCAGACGACAGGCGTGCCATTACCACCTGCTCCAGCACTTGCTTTTGTCAGTCTTGATTATGGAAAGCAAGACCAAGCGTTTCGTTCCAAAGTACAGGAGATAGCTCAGTTTCTAGAGAGCTATTTGGAAATTTACCGTAGAACCAGAAATGGTACCTTGACTATTGAGCAGTTCCGTAGCAAATTATTACAGTCGGCTGACCTCTTTCACGTAGCATTTAATTTCGTCTTTATCTTATTCCGACTTCATATGCTTTTGAAGAAAGTTGAACCTGATGTAAGAATGAATCATTTTGCAGCTTTATTAGAGAGTAACCTTTTGTTCAACCTTTGCCTTGTCATAGACGCAACTATTCACAATAAAAACATCGGGAAATGGAAGTTTATCGACCATGCTGAGTTTCTATCGGTAGCATGTGGTCTCGGTATTAGCCGTTCTCAACTCGTGGAGATAAATAATGCGTTCAAGAAGGACTTCCCATTTATGGCGGGAAAGCTGTTATCAGGAAACTACGTATTCAATGATGGACAAGTTTTGTATGAGAGTGGTATTGACCTCGCGCTTGCATACGGTTTTAGAAACTTTGGCGCACACAAAGTCGAAGGTTTTCCCATTGTCTATCAAAATTTTGAGGGACTTGCCCAGCGGCTAATGAATGTTTTGATTTTATCATTGGAGCGTCTACATGTTTGAAGACTGTCTCTAGGTCTTTCAATCCTCCCTCCCCCAATTTCCACATCCCAACCCCCACCTACGTCTCAATCAGCGTTTCCTGACCACCCAGTATGTCTTTGATGGACTCGGTGGGCATCAGGAAGCTTTCCTCGGAGACATCAGGATGGCTCATTATCCTCAGGTTTTCCAGCAGAGCGTGGAAGTTGATCGCCCAGCCAACGCCGAATGCCCGTTCGGTAAATAACCGGTGCTCGTAGGGGTTCCAGTAAGCTTTCTGTACCTTCTCTATGGTAGGTAGCCGGAAATCATAGGGGATGAAACCTATCTTACCGTGCCACTTCCTTTCTTTGCTGGGCTTTTCCAGTTCCTGACATACCGCGGCTAGAGTGACCGTAATCGCGGCCGCTTCGATTATTCGGGTAAGCCATTCCCTGTTCATCTTTTACTCCTCACCCTTAATGAGAGGCGAATATCCTTTGTGTCATTATAGCATATTTGGTATTTATCGGGTGGATAAAGTATTATATTCCGTAGGTTAGCTAACTAACATAGGGATCAGCATGGAGAAAATTTTTAGAGAAAATTTCCAGCCCAAACGGATAATTGATAATCCCTCTGATGAACAGCTCCGGGAGTGGGCACTGGAACAGGGAGGAATGGTGACCGAGTTCGGTAACCTGTCAGTGGTTACCCAGGTGCGGAATAGGATTGCCAAGTTCACCAAGGTGGTGATGGGTGAGCCGGAACCGGAAGATGTTCGGCTGGTGCATCAGGTTCTTCAGCATTTAAGGGGTAAGGAAATGATAAAGCTCGACCGGGTGATGTGTCAGACGCCGGGCTTCAAGAGGAATTGCCGCGTGTATGTTACCGCTGACTATCCCCGCATTCCGCTGATGTGGGGTAATACCCTCTTCCCGGCGGAGGGAGGCGAGCCTGATTTTGTCACCATTACGGTGGCGGATTGGCCGGAAAAGAAAGTCCTCGTTTTTCCGGATGAAGGTCTGACTATTATCCTGGGTAGCGACTACAAGGGTGAGAATAAGAAGGCAATGCTCCGCCAGGTAATGTACTGGGCTAAGAAGGAGGGCAATCTCGGGCTGCATGCGGCCGGTAAAATTCTGCGGGTGTTCCGGGACGGGCAATTGAGGGATTTCGGCTTCCTCCTTTTTGGTCTGAGCGGCACCGGGAAAACGGCACTCTCCTGCCATTCGCACTGGTTGCGCTCCCCGGAAAGGGTGGTGATTCGCCAGGACGACGTGGTAATACTGAGGTCTGACGGTAGCGCGGTTGGTACCGAGGAGTCTTTCTATCTGAAGACGGAGGGTCTGGAGCCCGGCTTGCAGCCGCTTCTCTATGCGGCGGCGATAAGCCCGCGGGCGATACTGGAAAACGTGTGGGTGGAGCCGGAAACCGGCAAGGTGGATTTCTTTAACAGCACTTTAACCGCCAACGGGCGGGCCATGGTCAAAAGGCGTGACATTGCCTTTACCGACCGTGAAATTGACCTGGAAAAGGTTCATTTTATGATATTTATCACCCGGCGCCAGGACATCGTGCCGCCGGTGATGCGTCTCACTCCAGAGTGGGCTGCGGCCGCTTTCATGCTGGGTGAGTCGGTGGAGACCTCGGCCGGCGACCCTACCCAGGCGGGGAAGTCACTGAGGGTGGTCGGCACCAACCCCTTTATCATTGGCTCTGAGGAAGAGGAGGGTGAAATCTTCCTCAGTATTCTCAGGAACAACCCGGATATCCAGTGTTTTATGGTAAATACCGGGAAAGTAGGCGGGCCAGATAGGGGGCAGAAGATAACGGTAGCCGACTCGGTAAAGATTGTGGAGATGATAGGTCGCGATGAGATTGTCTGGGAGAAGGACGAGTTCTGGGGCTACGAGGTGCCGGTCCACATCCCTGGCGTTGATCTGGGCCGGTTTGACCTGAGTAATTACTATACTGAAGAGGAGATTATGGAGCTGTCCAGAGAACTGCATCAGGATAGGTTAGGATGGCTCTCCCAATTTGAGCATCTCAACCGGGATATTATAAATGCGCTGAAACCTTAGAAAGGTTTACCCCTCTATATCCAGGAAGGCTATAATTACTGCAAAATGTCCGTATAATCTGGCTCTGACCGTGCGCTTGGAGGAGGTGTCGTCTATGTAGGTGTGTATCCCCCGGGGTTAAAGGGTTCAAATAAAGATTGTCGGATAAAGGAGGAGTTAAAGAGTGATTGTAGAAGGAAATAAAAAGTTCATCAGGAAGCCCGAGGAGCTAAAATACGTCGATTATGAATGCAAGAACGGGGTGGGGTGGATTAGATTCAACGAACCAGATAGACGAAACCCCCTGAGCCTGTACCGGGTTGAAGACATAAGAGAGGCCATTCTCATCGGTGAGGAAGATGATGATGCGGTGATACTGTGCTTTGCTGCCCCGGGGCCGCATTTCTCAGGCGGGGCTGAGATTAAACCGTGGCGGTGGGGTAACGGCGTGCACTTCTTCCATAGCCACCGCTACTTCAAACAACCGATGTGGGAGAAGCTGTGGGACTGTAAGAAACCCACGGTGGCGGCTATCCATGGATACACTATCGGCTTTTGCCTGGAGACAATGCTGCGCTGTGACATTATAATAGCCGCTGAAGATACCATGATTGGAGAACTGGAGATTCAGTTCAGTTCCCCCTACGGGAACCAGAAAATCGCTCGCCTGGCCAATGAAAGGATACAGATGTGGTATTCCTACACCGGAGACCTAATGTCAGCTAAGGAGGCGTTGCACTGGGGGATAGTAAACAGGGTTGTACCGAACGATAAGCTGGAGGATGCGGTGAACGAATTCTGTGCCAAGTTAAGCCGGTGGTCGCCTACCGCCCTCTGGTTCAATAGATTAGCCATAAAATACGGTTTGACCACCAACGAAAGAACCGGTGTCCTGATTGAGGACCTGTTTGAATCCCTGCAATCCACCACTCCCGACTGGGCACAGGGGCTTCTCGCTTTCCAGTCAGAGCCGAGGCGAATGCCGGTGTTCACCAATAAATTGCCCAAGGCCGTCGTTCCCGAGATTAACCTTATGCCGGACACCAAGAAGCCGATTATCGATACCAAGCAGATGTCCTACATTTTTGAAGCCGAAGAGCCCAACATAGGCGAGGAAGGCCAGTGGTTCGGTGATAAGGGCAGGGATAAAGGGTAAGTAAAGTAGGGTTGGTGGTGTCGCTTGTCAACCGGTAAGGCTAACGTTTATTGGACGCTGATTGTTATTCTCCTCATTGTTATTATTGCTGTCGGTGGTGCGTCCGTCTGGTCAAAGTATCGTGGCCGACAGCCGATAGAGATTTCCATGCCCGCGGTTCAGGAGCTGCCGGGCGAGATTTACATCGGCGGTGCGGTCAATAACCCCGGCTTCTACCCGCTAAAACAAGGGGACAGCCTGGAGGCTCTCATTCAGGCGGCGGGCGGAATGACCGGCAGTGCCGACCTCAACCGGGTTAACCTCTATATTCCCCGCCGGGGTGCGGGAGCACTGTCCCAGAAAATAGATATTAACCGGGCTGAAGTCTGGCTCCTTATGGCTCTGCCCGGGATTGGTGAGGTCAAGGCTGAGGCTATCGTAGAGTATCGGCGCCAGAATGGGCCGTTTCGCCATACGAATGAGTTGATTAAGGTGGAGGGTATCGGAGCTACCACCTACGAGCGAGTTAAACACCTGATTACGGTAGCCGACTGATATTCACCGGGGGATACTCGTGTCGCTTATTTATCTTAGCTTTACCTGGGTGGCGGGCATTCTCCTGGGTTCAAAGATTAGCCTGCCCTGGACCCTCATCCTCGTCGGGCTTGTCCCCCTGTCCCTGCTTTTCTTCACCGGCAAGCACCGGAAGTTAATTATCCTGACCAGCCTGTGTCTTATTGCCTTTTTCGGTGGTGCCGTCCGCTTTCAGTCAAGTCTGGACACCAGCCTCCAGCACTATAATGACCGGGGGACGGTAGCAATCAGGGGGATAATTGATGAAGACCCGGAGGTCAGGGATAAGGTTACTCACCTGCGGTTGAAAGCTACCGAAATAGAGTTGGATGAGGAGTGGCGAGAGGTAAGCGGGGCTATCCTGTTGTTTGTGCCCAGATACCCGGCCTACAGCTACGGGGAGGTGCTTCGGGTAAAGGGGAATCTGGAGACGCCGCCTCACTTTGATGACTTTGACTATAAGGGTTACCTTGCCCGCCAGGGAATCTACTCCACAATGGTCTACCCGGAAATTGAGGTTCTGGAGAGGGGCAGGGGTTCCCAGCTTCTGGCCGGCGTTTACTGGCTGAGAGGTCGTCTCTCCCAAACCCTGGTTGAAGTACTACCCGAGCCGCAGGCATCATTGGCGCAGGGCATTATTCTGGGCATTCGGGGGAATATCCCCCCGTCATTGAAAGAGGATTTCTCTCGCACCGGCACCGCCCACCTGCTAGCCATTTCCGGTCTGCACCTGAGCATCGTGGCTGGCATCTTTCTCAGCCTGGGTATCTGGCTCTTTGGCCGGAGGCATTACCGCTACGTCTGGCTGGCACTGGGGGTAATCTGGTTTTATGCCCTGATAACCGGCATGCATACCCCGGTGCTGCGGGGTGCCATTATGGCCAGTGTGTTTCTTATGGCAGAACTTTTAGGCCGACAGCGCAGCGCCATGACCTCGCTTGCCTTTGCCGCTGCGGTAATGGTGGGCATCAGCCCCCAAATCCCGTGGCACGTCTCTTTCCAGCTGAGCTTTCTGGCTATGGCCGGTTTAATCTTCATCTTCCCCCGGCTGCAGGCTATCGGCAGGAAGGTGGTCAAGGCCACTCTGGGCGAAGAAGGAACCGCCGCCTCCCTTGCCGGCATTATTGCTGACGGCTTCAGTGTCACCCTGGGTGCCATCATCGCTACCTGGCCGGTGGTAGCCCATTACTTCGGCATTGTTTCCCCGGTTGGGCCGCTGGCCACGCTGTTTGCCCTACCAGCACTGCCGGCTATTATCATCACCGGCGCTTTGGCCGGGGGTCTGGGGTTTGTTGCCTTGCCCGTGGCTCAAGCGATAGGTTGGCTTGCCTGGCTCCCCCTGTCCTATCTCGTGCTGGTGGTTAGCGGTTTTGCCGCCTTGCCCATATCAGCTATTGAGGTAGGTTCGGTTGATGCCGGGTTGATAGGGGGTTATTATCTAGCCCTGGCCATAGTCCTCTGGGTAACCAGCCGTGGAACGAGGCCAGGCGAGCCGCCGTCCAAAATGATTGCCTATCTGAAGTCGGGAGCCAGCAGGTTCTTGGGTCTGGTTTCCATATTGCCCAGGCGATTGGTTATCCCGCCACTGCTGGCGGTGGCGGTGCTGACATCAGTAGCCGCAGCCACTATGCCGGATGATGAACTGCATGTCAGCTTCCTGGACGTCGGGCAGGGTGATGCCATACTGATTCAGACGCCGGCGGGGCAGGACATCCTCGTTGACGGCGGATCCAGCCCGCAGGCGGTAAGCCTGGCATTAGGTCAGAAAATGCCTTTCTGGGATAGAACTATTGACCTGGTGGTACTCACCCATCCCCAGGCCGACCATCTTACCGGTCTGGTGGAGGTAGTGCAGAGGTACGAGGTCAGGCAGGTGCTCTTTTCTGATTTGGATGGTGATTCCCTGATATATGACGAATGGCTCAAGGTTATACAGGAAAAGGGTATTAAGGGTATCGTAGCCCGGGCGGGACAGCAGATTTACTTTGGGGAGGGGGTAATAATGGAGGTGCTGAATCCCCAAATGCCCCGGCTGGCTGATACCCAGTCGGATACAGACAATAATGCGGTGGTGTTGCGCCTCAGCCTGGGTAACGTCAGCTTCCTGCTTACGGCGGACATAATGCGTGAGGCGGAGCTTGAGCTGGTTACCCGCCGCAGCAGTCTAAAAAGCACTGTGCTGAAGGTTGCCCATCATGGCTCGGATACCTCCACCACGCCGGAATTCCTGGCCGTGGTCAACTCCCGACTGGCCGTTATCTCCTCCGGTAAAGATAACCCCTTTGGTCATCCCAGCGATAAGGTGATGGAAAGGCTTACCGGGAGAGTGGGTGAGGAAAACATATACCGGACTGATGAGCACGGCACCATTGAGTTTATCACCGATGGGGAGAGGCTGTGGGTGAGGGTGGGGGAATAAATTACCTTATTTTATTGAATAAGAAAAACTAGATATCAAAACCGAGGTCTTTAAGTATAGTATTGGTCTTTTCAGGTAGGCAAGATATTATGAAAGCCTCAGCTTCTTTTTTGAGGAAAGTATCTAACGTGACTAGGACATCACAACCAGCCTCAATTGCAGTAGCAACATGAAAAGAATCGGGTGCGGATATATTTGTTTTAGCCTTCAACTCCAACGCCCTATCCCATCCAGGTTTTTCAAGCGAAAAAAATTCTACAAATGGATAATTCTCAGAGAATAGGACATCAATACTTTCTTGCGTAATATCGAGGTCATGCGGCGACAAATTCCTCTGGTCCAATGACTTATATGCTTTCTTTATGTGAGTTCCAAGCCCTAGTTGGTTGTATATGAATTTGTTGTCTTGCCTTATGTCAGACAACTCCATCAAAGTAAAGACAG
>SDBU01001378.1_pt1 | contig 34978 bp, 30 predicted proteins | sample 2277071 | NCBI WGS metagenome assembly SDBU01 (sample SAMN10397929, study PRJNA504765) | marine sediment metagenome | isolation source: marine sediment core GS08_GC12, 126 cmbsf | place: Arctic Ocean: Gakkel Ridge, Loki's castle | collected 2008 | reverse complement strand
AATCCTCACTACCTATCTTGGTTGAACCACAACATATCGACTAATAATCAATACTCAATTAAAAACCCAATTGCGACACAGCCTGTCCGCTCAGGGTGAGGTTCGGAGGGCGCGAAGCGCGAGAAACAGGCTTGCCTGTGTTGGGCGTCAAAATATCACATTGGGACGATCATGGCAAGAATCGTAAAAACATATTGCGAAAAAGTTTGTTAGGTTCGATATTATATGTAGAAAGAGTGAGGAGAGAGAGGTCATTTGAAAACCTCTAACACCAAGCTCATGAAGGTCGTCTCTTGATCGTTGCGCCGACGCCGTGACCCGTTCTTCGGAACGGCAGCGAGAGCAAAATGCGACAAGTGGCTGTAAATGCCCTTTACCGTGATAACGGTGAGCGTTTTCAAATTGCAGTCTCTCTCCCATAATGTCAAACCCGTCCATTGTGGGCGGGTTTTTCTTTGCCTTCTGCGATGCAGGCATTATCTTGGCTCCCTTGGGTAACTCTGTGGACCGGCTGAGTGCGTCCCGGAGTTGTTGTGTTCGCTTGATGCCGTTGTACTATTCGGCAGAATGACGCCACGTCGATAGAACATGGAAAGGTGAGTCGATGCCCCAACTGAGTGCAGGACGCAAAGCCAGAATCGCCGCTCGGACGGCGCTGAATATCATGCGCGGCAAACCGGTCACGGTTTCGTTTGAGATCACCTACAACTGCAACGCCGATTGCGAGCACTGTGACCTGGGGCACTATGTTGAGGAGCCGCGCCTGGCCCCTGAGGAGTTTGCCAAGTGGATTCACAGGCTGAAGCCGGCCGTGGCCCAGATATCCGGCGGCGAGCCGACCCTGCGCAAGGATCTGGTCGAGATCGTCAGAGCCATGCGCGAGAAAGACCCCGTGCCGGTTTTCATCATCACCACCAACGTGCAGATACTTGATGAAAAGCGCTACCTGGCGCTGAAAGAGGCCGGAGTCGATCAGTTCTCGCTTTCGCTGGATTACCCCGATGAACGCCAGAACACCTTTCGCCATCTGAAGAAGAACTTCGAACATATCAGCGAATTGGTGCCGAAACTGGCTAAGCACGGCAACAACGACCTGATCCTGGCTTGTGTCGTTCAAAGCGACAACTTTCGCGATCTACCCAAGATAGCCGAACTGGCCAAAAAGTGGGGCGTGGCGGTCAATTTTTCGACTTACAACTCACTGCGCACCGGCAAAGAGTTCTACTTGGTCACGAGTCCGGAGGATCAGGCCGACCTTTCGAGGGTGGTCGATCGATTGGTGGCGATGCAGAAGGACGGTTACCCGATATTGACCTCTGAGTGGACCTTGAGACAGATGATTGAGTTCTTCAAGGGGGGGCGGCAGCCCAACTGCAAGGCCGGCACGCGGTTTCTGATCGTTAACCCGTGGGGAAGGCTGACACCGTGCGGGATGTTTCGCGATGAGTACGATTCGCAGGAGGAGTTAGTCGCGAAATTCTCCGAAAACAACACGTGCGACAAGTGCTTTACTGCTATCCGGGCCAACTCCGAGAAATCACCCAAGCGCCTGTTATTCGATGCCCTGCGGGCCGTGCGGCAGCGGTAACAGTAACTATGCCGGGATGCCGCCCCGCGGCGCCTGACTCTTGGGACGGTCCGGCGATGCTGAACATAATCAATGGAGTCGCGTTTTGAAATCGCTGCTAATCATCGCCACGATTCTACTGTTATCCATACCGCCCGCTGCCGCGGCGCAGGATGCCCGGAGTTACGATCAGGCCGGGACACTCTCGGCCAGCCAGGGCAAACCGATTCTGCTGGAATTCTTCCGCGACGACTGAGAGTATTGTGAACTGGCCGCTCGTGAAGTGGCCTCGGAAGCTCAGGTCAGACAGGCGTTGAGCGCGGTCATCTACGTTCCGCTCAATGCCGGGAAAGGCGAAGGCAAGACAGTCTCAGAGCGCTATCAAGTCGGTCCCTACTTCCCGGTTTTTATTCTGACCGACAGCACGGGCGATGTTATCAACCGTTGGACCGGCTACACCGGCGCAGCGCGGTTTTTGTCCACGTTCAGAAAAGCGATGTCTAACCTGACCACCATCGACTCGCGCATTGCCGCTTTTGAACGGTCACCCAGTCACACAGTGGCGATCTTTCTGGCCAAGTATCACAGCGACATAGCGGAGTTTGTTACCGCGGCCGACTACTACCGCCGGGCGCAGAAATCAAGCGAACGCCCGGTCGACTACTCCTACCAGATTTTCGAGAACTACACCAACGCCGCCTGGAATGACAAGATACCGTTCGATGATGCCCTACCCGCAGCCGATGCGGTGATCGACCGAAAGAACGCCGGCAACATCAGTAAGGTGGCGCAGCTCTTGAGCAAACTGGCGCGGCGACGAGAGGCCACCGACCGGATCGGTCCCTACCTCAAGGCCGGCATCAGCGCCACCGATGGCCGCCGCGACGACAAAGGGCGAAAGCTTAACGCTGATCTGAAGGCGGACTACGCTCTTCACACCGAACATGACACGCTGGGGGCGATTGCGATCAAGAAGGCCGCGCTGGGTGACAACTGGACGACTGATCTCAACACCTACTTCCCGTTCGGAAGCTGGTGCTATGAGCGCCGCATCAATCTTGTGGAGGCTCAACGATACGTGCAACATGCTGGCGAGCGGGCGTCTGATGGCGCTTTCAAAGCCAAGCATCTCAGTTTGCTGGCGAACATATGCGAGGCGCGCGGTCTTATCGCCGACGCTGTGCGCCATGCCGAACAAGCGGTCGAACAGGACCCGGACAACGAGAGCTACACGAAACAACTGGATCGGCTGCAGGGGGCATCCCCGTAGGTCAGGAGTGCTGGGCGGGTGTTGTCAGTCCCGTAGGTCGGAACCCCCTTGCGGGTTCCGACTCTCAAATCACTCACCAGAGTCCCGTGTCGGGAACCCTGAGTTCTTGACATGTTGTCGGAACCTCGCCCTTCGACTCCGCTCAGGACGACCCCTTCGGGGCGGGGGTTCCAACCTACGAAGCTGCGCGCGTATTCGCGGCAATGAGGCGCCATCCTTACCGTGGACCGGCGAAACTCCCCTCTTGCAAAACGGCTCCGACCATATTATCTATATTCTATGCCGGCAAACCTGCCACCACAATACTACGAACTCGAGCGCGAGTTCCGCGCTGAGAAAGACCCTCGCGAGCAACTTCGTATCGCTGGGGAGCTTCTCCGCATGATGCCCAAGCACAAGGGCACCGACAAGCTCCAGGCCGAGATGAAGGCCAAGATCTCCAAACTCAAAAAGCAGATCCAGCGACCCGGCCGGTCCGGCGGGACCCGTCAGGCGACGGCGCAAGACCATATCGACAAGGAGGGCGCCGGCCAGGTGATTCTCATCGGTCCGCCCAACGCCGGTAAGTCGTCGCTGGTGGATTCCCTCACCGCGGCCAAACCGCTGGTAGCCGACTACCCGTACTCGACCAGGGAGCCTCAGGCCGGCATGATGACGTTTGAATCGGTGCAGTTTCAACTGATCGACACACCGCCGATTTCACCGGAGTCGTATGAGAACTATCTGTCCGGTCTTATTCGCAATGCCGATTTGGTTGTGCTGGTGTGTGACTTGGCGACCGAGTCGACTCTGGATGATCTTGAGTTTGTCCTCCAGAAACTCAATGAGAAACGGATTGTGTTGAAGCCCGAGGTCACCGAGGAACCTGACGATCCGCGTTACTGCTACAAGAAGTGCCTGCTGTGTGCCCATAAGGCGTACGACGACGAGTCCGGTGAAAAACGTCGCGCTCTGGCTGATATGTTTGAGGGATTCCCGATGGTGGTGACTTCGATCATTGATGACGAGACCCTTGATGCTTTCAGGAGAGCGGTGTTCGATAATCTTTCGATCATTCGTGTTTACACCAAACCGGTGGGCAAGGATCCCGACTTCACCAATCCGGTCATCCTGCCGGTCGGCAGCACGGTCGAGGACGCTGCGCACGATTTGCACAAGGATTTCGCCACCCGTTTCAAGTACGCCAGGATCTGGGGACAGGGAAAGTTCGATGGCCAGCGCGTGCAGCGTGACTTTAGGTTAGCCGATATGGACATCCTCGAATTTCGCATGTGAGCGACGACCCATCGCCCTGGGGAAAGTAGCGGGCCGGGCGACAATCTAAGCAATTTCGCCGGCTTTGTCCACTTCTTCGCTGACCTCAGTCATGGTAGCAAAGCGAAGCGAATCTCCCCAGCGCCGGCGGACCTCAATGATGAAGGCTTCGAGCAGATCGAACTGCGGACTGAACATCAGCTTGGGATGGTTTATCATCGCGACGTACACCCGGTCGCTATCATGGTGACGCTGCAGGTAGTCGTCGAATCCGTCCAACAGCATACTCAGGTTGTGCCCCTTGGTGTCACACGAAAGCGAGAACAAGGGACTGTCGGAAAGATAGCGTAGATTGTAGGCGAGCATCGTTTTCAAATTTGACCAGCGGGTTTGCTGCGAACTTCGTGAGATACCGGCGCCACGTCGCATACTAACCGAACGCGCCCGTCTCAGCAGGAACCCCAACCGGGTAGCGAGACCGCACCTGAAGGTCGCGATCGGAATCTCGAACAGACCGGCCCCGGCATCTGTGGACAAGCCGCTGTCGGGCGCCAGATACCAGTTGGCGGCATCGGGAACATCACGATAATCGATCTCGATAGTGTCGAGTCGCAACCTCATCCCCTTGGCGATGCTGGAATCCACCTTGATGCCGTTTTCCAGGAGCGATTTAATCAGCTTGCGCTCATCAGGTTGCAGCGCCAGTCCGGCGGCGCGAAAAGCGAGGCAACGGTAGTCCGACATCGTTGGTCTGAGCAGGTTATGCAGGTAGTCCACGCCACGCTGAACGATCGCCGGCGCTGAATCTTCGCCCCTCTCAAATCCGAACTCCGACAGGTACATGCGATCGGTCGCCACTCGCCACTGATCGTCCTGCCAGGTCGATTCCAGCCAGTGCGGGTGCAGATGCAGTTGAACATCGTGACCGCGACGAAGCGCTTCACGCATCTGGGTCTCAAACTTGTCGGCGAAATCGTCCAGACCTGACTTACGGTGCGCCCAGACCGAACAGACATCAGCGAAGAAGGTCATACCGACATCAAGCCCCTCGCATCGTCGCATCAACTGCTCGGTCGGGCCGAACAGGACTTCATCGTGGCCGATGAAATTACGCCCGAGGAACAGCTCGTAATCTGCGGTTATGAGCAGTGTTATTTTCCGCGAGATCATGGTTCCATCTCAATGACTAATCGATATCCATCGACGGTTTGGTTTTACCAGTTTTCAATGTCGCGGTTCTCATCGGTCAATTTCTCACGCGTGAGATACATAGTGACACCCTTGGCGGCCAACCGTTTCAATTCATCGTAAAGCGGTCGGGCCGACATGACCCACGCCTGAGCGGCACCGCAGGGGAAAGATCGCATGATACCTTTAGCTGTGAGGTGCTGCGTGAGCTTTTCGCCGATCCACTGACCGGCCGGATAATCTACGCGCGTTTCGGACACCACGGGATCAAAGCGACAAATGTCCCGCGTGACCTGTTGGCCGCTGGAGTCGATGTAAGACACCTCGAACGGCGGCGTGTGAACCTCGAAGGGGAAACCGCCCCAGGTATCTTCGACGCAGTGAGCCACGCCCAGTCCCTGGGCGATACTGACACCCAGACCGATCACTTTTCCCTCCAGTTCAACCAGCCGTCCCACCGGCGATGTAGCGTGGCAGACTTCCGGTCGGGCGGCATGATCGTTCGTCATAAACTCCGCCTTCGGTCCCAGCGCACAAACCGACGAAAACGGGTGAGAACTTCGCAGGACACCCGGCCAGGTGCGAAACCGCTCGCTTACGGCGCCGGTGATACATGACTGTCGCGCCAGATCGATCATCCGTCCTCGCTTCATTTCGCGGACCATCTGGTCGGCGGAGTTGTAGCACGGCATCAGAATCGTCCCGCTATCTCCGACGGCATCAATCAAGGCCTGGATCACGGTGTCGGCGCTGCCGGAAACATTACCGAGTTGGGACAGGGCTGAATGTGCCATCACAATATCCCCTTCGGCTACGCCCTGGCTGGAAAGATCACGGGTCAGTTGTTCGCGCGTGACCGGCGCGGCGCCCCGACGGCGATGTGCTCGCATCCGGGACCGAACCGATTCGAGCGGTCGGCGGACCAAGCTGATCAGCGTTGGTGGCGCCACCCGTTTTATCCATTGTCGCAATCGATACATCATAATGAACGCGATTCCAATCAACGCCGTTACGTCATGCCGCTCAACGTCCTCCGACAGCCGAGCGGTCTCAAGGATACAGTCGCCCGCCTCTGATCGCAACGCAAATCTTCTCTTGCATTAATCCCATGTATATCTTAGAATGGGTCAGGACGGGAGAAAAACCGTGGGAAGGCAACGGACGGACCACCCATGAAAAAAATACCACTCTTTGATCTCAGGTTGTCGACGGCGGCGAAAAGAGAAGTTGCCGGCGTGATGAACTCCGGCTGGCTCTCGACCGGCCCCAGGGTGGCTGCCTTCGAGAAGAAAGTAACCTCGTTGTTGAAGGTCCCGCACGGGGTAGCAGTCAGTTCCGGTACGGCCGGGCTGCAACTGGCGATGCAAGCCATAGGGGTGGGTCCCGGTCGTGAAGTGATCACCACCCCGTTTACCTTCGTCGCCACCATTGGGGCGATAATGGCGCTCGGCGCTCGTCCGGTGCCGGCCGACATCAGTCCCGACACTCTCAATATCGACCCCGATGAAGTCATCAGAAAACTCACACCCAACACCGGCGCCGTCCTTCCGGTCGATATTGCCGGGCATCCCGCCGACTACGACCGCCTCCTCAGTATATGCGACCAGGCCGGGACGCCGCTTATAGCCGACGCCGCACATTCAATCGGCGCCACCTACCGCCGCCGTACGATTCCCAATCTCGCCGATGGCGCCGTCATTTCGTTCTATGCCACCAAGAACCTCACTTGCGGCGAGGGGGGTATGGTGCTGTCGCGTCATCGCCCCTTTAGCGACCTGGTCAGAATCTTGTCGCGCCATGGCTTAACCTCCATCGCCCACGAACGAAGCCGCAGCGGCAAATGGAAATATGACGCCGTCAGGGCTGGATGCAAAGCCACTCTGTCTGAGCTTCACGCCGCCGTCGGACTGGGCCAACTGAGTGTGTTCAGGAAACAACAGAAGCTGCGCGAACGACTGGCCGAACGATATCTGGCGAACCTGTCCGATCTGTCCGGTTTCCTGGAACCGCCGATAGTACGGAAACATTGTCGACATGGCTGGCACCTTTTCATAATCCGGCTGCATCTATCGGCTCTCAAAATCGATCGTAATCAGTTCATTCAGTTGATGGCCCGGCGCGGTATCGAATGCGGTGTCCACTACCAGCCGATATTCGAGCTGTCGTTTTACAGAGATCATCTGGGGTTGTCGCCGCAGTTTTTTCCCAACGCCGCCTACGCTGGTCGCCGGGTGGTGTCGTTACCGTTCTATCCCACTCTAAAGGTGGGCGAGGTTGACCGAGTGTGCGAGGCCGTTCATTCTATTTTGAAGCGGCATAAGCGTTAAGTTCCATCTGTGCACGGCAGATGTCCACATCATGCCGCGCAATCGAGTGCCATTCACTGGCGGCGCATGTGGACATACGCCGCCCACAGCAATTATCACTTTTTCAACAACCTGCTAGTGTTCAGTCCCTGAAGGCGCTTGCGTCCGCCTGGACATCTGACCTTGACACCTCCCCCGGCAGCCTCTATATTCGCGCCGACAATCGAAGTACGACAACGTGAAAGGAACCATCGTGAAAACCAGAGTCTTAATACTGTGTGCTGCTATGATATGTATGTTGGGAATGCTCGCTTGCTCCGACAACGGTGAGGCAAAAGACAAAGCCGGTGAAAGCGACTCCACCGCTGCCGCCGCAAAGAAGGGACAGCCCAGGGAAGTTCAGCCTGTCGGTATCGAGAGTGACAGCCTGGTGAGACAGGGTCCGACGATCCGAGACAAGAACAACCCGATCGTCACCCTCGCGACAGATTTTGGTAACATGACGCTGGAGTTGTATCGCGACGTTGCTCCGGCCCACGCCGACAGCTTCATCGCCCGCACCAAAGATGGGTTTTACAACGGCTTGATTTTCCACCGGGTGGTAGCAAACTTCATGATCCAGGGGGGTGATCCGTTGGGCAACGGTAGCGGCAACGCGGGCTATTATCTCCCGGCCGAGTTTTCGGACTTGCCGCATATCGAGGGCACGCTTTCGATGGCGCGCAGTCGTGATATCAACAGTGCCTCGTCTCAGTTCTTCATCTGTCTGAAGCGTACCCGCTCAACGGCGGGTCTGGACGGCAAGTACACGGTGTTTGGTCATCTGCTGAAAGGTTACGAGGCCCTGCACGCTATCGGTGAGTTGGAATGCACAGCCAACCCCTCCAACCCCAACGAGATCTCCAAACCGCCCGAAGACGTGGTGATGCGAAAAGTCTACCTGTCGGACGCTGATGGCAACCCTCTGTAGGGGCGGCCAAGAGTAGGGTTGGAGTCCCCACCTCCGGCGACTGCGGAACGATATTGGGACATGACCAGCCGGCTGTTGAAAAACGCTGCAATCGTCATTGCGAGGTCGCCGCAGGCGACCGTGGCAATCTCTAAGTGGCTGACCCATAACAATTGGAGATTGCCGCGCAGCAGAAGAAGCCAATTATGGCCTCGCAATGACCGAATGGTGAATGTGATCGAGGCTGAAGACTCGACCACCACTGGAATATGGATACTGTAGCCAAACGCGATATCGTCATACTTGGTTCGACCGGTTCAATCGGTCGGTCCACGCTCGAGGTAGTTGCGAAGCACCGAGAGCGGTTCAATGTCCACGCCCTGGCCGCGCACTCCAATATCGAATTGTTGGCGCAACAGTGCCGGGAGTTTCAGCCGGATGTTGTCTGTATCGTCGACAAGACCAGGGCCGCTCAGCTTGAGACTAATCTGAAAGACCTGTCGATAAGTGTGGTTGCCGGTGAAGACGAATTGGTTAACCTGGCCTCTCTCACCGGGACCAATCTGATCATCAACGCCGTAGTCGGCGCCGCCGGCCTGCGCGCCTCGCTGGCCGCCGTCGAAAGCGGAAAGTGTCTGGCTCTGGCCAACAAGGAATCTCTGGTGGCCGGGGGACCTCTGTTCCCGCCCCTGATGGAAAAGAGCGGCGCCATCATTCTGCCTATCGATTCCGAGCACTCCGCTATCTGGCAAGCCCTCGTCTCGGGAAAGAAAGAGGAACTCCGCAAGATCATCATCACCGCTTCCGGCGGGCCGTTTCGGGATTATCCGCTGGAGAAATTCGACGACATCACGCCTGAACAGGCGCTGAAACATCCCACTTGGCAGATGGGCCGTAAGATCACTATTGATTCCGCCACCTTAGCCAACAAGGGACTGGAAGTGATCGAGGCGGTGGCTCTTTTTCAGGTGCCGGTTGAAAAAATCGAGGTGCTGATCCATCCGCAATCTATCGTGCATTCGATGGTGGAATTTATCGATAGTTCGATTATCGCGCAACTATCCTCCCCCGATATGCGTTTACCCATTACGTATGCCTTGTTCTGGCCCCAGCGAGTCGAGTCGGAATTTGGTAAGCTCGATATGAGTCGGCACAACAGGCTGACGTTCGAACCGCCCGATCTCAAACGCTTCGAGGCGCTGAAAACCGCCTTCGAGGTTGCCGCCACCGGAGGCACGGCACCAGCCGTGTTCAATGCCGCCAATGAAGTGGCCGTAAGCGCCTTCCTGGACGGCAGAATCAGGTTTACGCAGATCGCCCGAATTATCAAAGAGGCGGTCGACAAAATAAAAGTTGTGTCAACTCCCACTCTCGATGATATTCTTGAGGCGGACGATTTGGCCAGGAAAACAGCAACCCGGGTAGCGAGCTTTATGTAATGGTAACGATAGCAGCATTTATTTTTGTTCTCGGAATTCTAATTTTCATTCATGAATTGGGTCATTTTCTGGTGGCCAAAAGGGCGGGCATTCGGGTCGATAAGTTCTCGCTCGGCTTCCCACCCAATATCTTCTCCCGGAAGATCGGGGATACTACTTACTGTATCGGGATCATCCCGTTGGGTGGGTATGTCAAGATGGCCGGCGACAATCCGCTGGAACAGAGTGCCGGGGCACCTGATGAGTTTCTGTCCAAACCAATTGCCTACCGGGCCGCGGTGATATTCGCAGGACCATTCATGAACTATCTGCTGGCGATGGTTATCCTGTTCGGTCTCTATTTCTTCGCCGGCGGCAAGGTGCTTACCGATCCGGATCGAGTGTTGGTCGGCGATATCAAAGCCGACGCCCCTGCCGAGTTGGCGGGGCTCAAGTCCGGCGATCAGATTATTGCCGTCAACGGCGAAGTGATGACGAAAATGGACAGCGTACGCCGACGCATAAACGCCCTTCCAGCCGAACAGATCGAGTTGATCTGGGTTCACGAGGGCGACACGCTCACCAAATTCATCACCACGCTGGCGGAACCGGTGCGCAACGCCGAGGGAGGTTTGGACACGCTGGGAATTATCGGCTTCACGGAAAAGATCCTGGGGCGGGAACAGTACAGTTTGGGTGGGGCCATGGTGCAGTCATTCGCCGCTACCCATATTCTGGTGGCGGAGACTCTTCGATTCCTCAAGCTGTTCGTGACCGGACAGGTATCCATGAAAGCGGTCGGGGGACCGATTTTCATAGCTACTCAATCCGGTGAGCAGGCCCGACGGGGGCCTTATGCATTGTTTTTCTTCATGGCCCTCCTTTCGGTTAACCTGGCCGTGCTAAACGTACTGCCGATTCCCATTCTCGACGGGGGTCACCTGGTGTTTCTGGCCGTTGAGAAACTCCGTGGGAGTCCGCTTTCAATCAAGACCCGGACGTGGGCACAGCAAATCGGCCTGGTGATGATTCTGGGACTGATCCTGCTGGTCACCTATAACGATGTCATTCGGGTTGTTCGTGGATACTGATACACAACGACAGATCATGCCTGCGAACCCGTGACCCTGTTTCTTGTATGACTGATATAGACAGTCCGACGGACCAAATCGAATAGGACAAATAGATGGCAACATCGAGCTTTTCCGTTTCACTCTGGGATAATTTCAAACAGGTACTGATAGCGGTCATCCTGGCGGTGATCATCAAAACGTCGATCGTGGAAGCGTACAAGATTCCATCACAGTCCATGGAGGATACGCTCCTGGTGGGAGATTTCCTGTTGGCCAACAAGTTCGTTTACGGTGCCCGGATACCGCTTTTCGGCTGGCAGTTGCCGGCCATCAGCGACCCGGAGCCGGGCGACGTAGTTATCTTCATTTGGCCGAAAGACGGCGTCACCAAGTACATAAAACGCTGTATTGCCGTCGCCGGCGATACTGTTACGATTAAGAACAAGGAACTGTTCGTCAACGGTAAACGCTTCGAGGATCCGGAACTGTCCAAGTTCACCGAACCCAGGGTAAAACCGCGCGGACCCGGAGGCTCAGACAGCCCGGACAACTTTGGTCCATACATTGTGCCGGCGGGACATTATTTCATGATGGGCGACAATCGCGACAACTCGTCCGATTCCCGCTGGTGGGGTCCGGTGCCGGAGGCGAATATACTGGGCGAGGCTATTCTGATCCACTGGTCCTGGGACGATGAAGTGCATCCATCGGGCGAAGTGTCGGTTGAAGATCCGCTGTCGGTACCTCGGTTGTTTGTTCACAACGCCATTTATTTCTTTGACAAAGTCCGCTGGAAACGACTGTTCAACCTGGTGTCCTAACGACTGACGGGTGTAGCGGGAACCTTGATAATCCGATTCCTAAAAAGCCGAATGAGTGGAGACAAAAAGCTCCAATGTACGTATAAGACAATTAGCGGTAGCCTAAGACGGAGATGCTTGACGAACCAATGAGAAACGACCAACCAGAAAGCCCGGCTGGACCAGGACTATCGGCGGAAGTGCGAAGCAGCGATTTCTCCGGCTGGCGGACGCTTCGGGAAATAGCCGTATACGCAGCGCTCTTCCTGCTACTGAAAACCAGTGTCCTGGCAGCCTACAAGATACCGTCGGCCTCGATGGAAGATACGCTGCTGATAGGGGATTTCCTGGTTTGCAACCAGTTCATCTACGGCGCCCGCCTGCCCTTCGTGGATTACCGCTTCCCCGCCCTGAGAGAGCCTGCACCCGGCGACATCGTGGTCTTTTTCTTTCCCGGCGACTCCACTACCAGATACATCAAGCGATGTGTGGCTGTCGGCGGCGACACTGTCAAAATGAGAAACAAACAGCTTCATGTCAACGGTCAGCCGTTCCCGGAACCGGATGACTCCAAGTATACCGACACTCTGCCGACCGGTCAGCGGCGGGTGCGGCCGATCCGTGATGATTTCGGACCGCTGGTGGTGCCCCTGGATCACTTCTTTATGATGGGCGACAACCGTGACAACTCATACGACTCACGCTGGTGGGGACCGGTGCCGAATGATCTGATAGTGGGTAAAGCGTTGATGATCCACTGGTCGTGGGATGACTCGCGGGCGCCCTCACCTGATGTCAGTTGGAGGGACCCGTTGTCGGTGCCGCGGATGTTCATCCATGAAGCCGTACACTTTGGAGATAAGGTCCGTTTCGATAGATTGTTCACAATTATTTGAGTTGTGAAAACTAATCATGTACCTTTAGAGATCAATAGCTAATGTTGAGTCCCAGGAGTAGCCCGCATAATGACATGCCCGTGTTGTGGCGGGGTGATCACCAGATCGCTCCGCATGATAGTGATTTCCCGCCGGGTCTGAAGACCCACCGGGCACAAGACGGTGTAAATGTAATCCCGGGACAGACCACCAGGAGCGGTTTGAAGCTATGTTTGGATCAATGATTCCCATAAGACGCTACATACACAAAGCTGCCATAGCCGCCGCCGGACTAATGGTGTGCGGGCTGATCGTTGGCGCCTCGGCACAGGCTGGTCCGGCGATAGAGATCGGCGAAAATGCTTTCAATTTCGGTCGGATTTCACAACATGCAGTGGTCAGTCATCGTTTCACCATTTCCTCGACCGGTGATGACACCCTGCGGATCACCAGGATTGTGACGGGTTGCGGCTGTACCAAAGCGCCGCTTGGGGACTCGGTACTTGCTCCCGGGGAACAGACGACATTGGAGTTGTTTTTCTCCACCAAGTCTTACCGGGGTTACGTCAATAAGACCACTCACTTCCAGACCAACATCGGGGAGGCCAGAGAGTACATCAAGATTTCATCCGAGCTATTGCCACAGCCGGACACGATCATGCCAATTCATCTTAGCCCGGCCCGACTGGATGTCTCCCAATTCAAACCCAAACTGCGAACCAGGGCCAGGTTCTATATTCACAACAAGGATAGCGTTGACTACCAGATCACACTGATCGATCACGCCGATCATGTGTTTGGCGTCAAGCTGCCGGAAATCGTCAAAGCGCACGACTCCGCCTGGGGTGGGATAATCGTGCACGACGATGCCATCGAGACTGAATTTGAACATTCCCTGACCTTTGAAATCAACGATGCCGACCGCACCCGCTACACGCTCCCGGTGAAGCGGATGTATCGCGTGAAAAAGTAATCACGAAGAACACACCCCGGCCTTCGGCCGCACTTCTCAAGAGAGAAATCGGGAACGGTGCCCTATCCAGAGTAGGGCAGCATCCCTGCGATGCTGCCGTCAAGTACCGAGCTTAACACGGCTATGACTCAGACTCGCCCAAGATCTCATTGAGGTCACCCTCCAGGTTTTTGAGCTGGACCGCGTGGTGGCTTTCGGGCCATTTTTCAGCGTATGGGCGGATAAGCTCGGCACCCTCTTTGAATGCGGCAACGGCTTCGGAAAGTCTCTGTGCTGCCTTCAGCGTCGACCCCATCCTACCAAGACATCGGGATAAGTGGAAATCGAACGTAGATGGGCTGGCCTTTGCAAGGCCTCGATACATCCGAACAGCTTCTTGTATCACAGTCAATGCCTCAGGTAAATCTCCGATGGCACCTAGGCGACCAGACAGGTTGCTCACAACGCCAGCGAGGGAGGGTTCAAACCGTGCGGGGTCGCTTTCGGATAGGCGGCGACGAATCTTCAAAGCCTCTCGTACGGCCGTCAGGGCAGCCGCAGGTTGGCCTGCTTCAGCAAAGCGGTTTGACAGGGTGTTCAGCGAAGTTGCCAAGCGTGTTTCATAAAACACCACGTTGGTCTGGTCAAGCCGCCGATGTATGTCGACCGACTCCTTTGCCGCTTTCAATGCACCAGGTGCATCCTTTGACCTCCACAGGCATTGCGACAAGTTATTCAGGCTTGCGGCCAGGTACCGTTCAAACCGGACGGGGTCGACTTTGACCAGGCGGCGACCTATTTCAATCGACTCTCGTACAGTCGCCAATGCCCTAGCAGTATCACCGGCATCACACAGACAAGTACAAAGATTGTTCAGACTCACTGCCAGATCGGATTCAAACCGGTTGGGATGGGCCACTGCCATGCGGCGATGAATCTCCACCGCCTCTTGGCTTACCGATAGCGCCTCGACCTTTTCGCCTATTTCAGCCAAATGGTTTGATAAGTTGGCCAGGCGTGGAGCTCGTTCCATATCATCGTCAGTATAGCGCAACACAGTCTGTAACACTGCTACCGCAGTTCTGAGCCAACCCAGCGGTAAGTCAACTTCCTCGAAACTGCTTTCGATAGTGCGACATCTTTCGATGTTGCCCTCTACTGCCTCGGCCAGCCAATCACTCAGGCGGTGGTCGATTATGTTCAAGACAAACTCAGAGTCGTAGGAAAGACGAGCGAAGCGTTCCAAGCCACCTTCAAGGTCACCTTCCAGTGCGGCCCAGACCGTTTCAGGTGCGTGTTCCGGGCGGCGACTGAGAACTTCGACGACGAACGCAGCCGCCACGATGTCCGGTTTGGGAGCGCGAACCATGCCGTCGATCAGAAGTCCGGTCGTCATCAGATGATCCGTGATATCATCGCCCGGTTGAAAGCCGAGCGGCAGATCGCATTCGGCGATGATGTTCTTGATCCGTGCGACACTCTGATCATCGGAGATAGCGACCATAGCCAGCAGACGCGCAAGGGCGTACTTGTCCTTGAGATTTCGCTCTTCGGCCATTCGCTGATATCGGTCGGTCTCGCGTTTGGCTATAGCTTTGACGATGTCACGACCGGTGTACTTGACAAGCTCTTCTTCGGGGTTCTCCGCGCTGTAGACAGCCGCCGCCATAACAAACAACGCTCGGTCATTCTCAGGAGCTTCCTTCAGCCATTGCGCCATGGCCTCTTCGGGAATAGGACCGGGACCAAGACCGGCCTCCGTGAAGCGCTTCAGATTCTCGCAGGCTTGGCTAGCACTCGTGTCGTATACTACTTTCGCGCTTCCGACATCCAGACGCCCCAAGGTAACGGGATTCCTGTCCACTATGTTGTCAGCGTTTGCACCGCTGATAGTTTCGTCCCAGTTGCCAAGCGTCTGCCGTGTGAGAAAGAGAACCCGGAGTCTCGCGTTTGGTTCAGCCTGGGTGAGGTCCTTCAACAATTCCGTGACTCTTTTTACGTGCTCCTCAGGATAGTCAATGACCAACAACGTTCCGGCTTTGTGCATGGGAAACGCGTACGGCTTACGGGGGTCGACAAATCCGGCTGTCCAGTCGACCCTTTGCATCTCCTGTGCGAACTCGGCCCCAAAGCGACTCTTGCCCACACCACCTTCACCGACAACAAACCTCACCGATACCGGAAGATCGCTGGTCGCCCATTCTCTGAGTTGATCTATCTCGTTGTCGCGCCCTGTAAACTCAGAGATGCGAGTGTGCCAACTCAAGAGCGAGAACAAGGTGGGATCGGGCTGCAACTCCTGCCATGGGACATTCAGTTGTGCAATTTCACTCTTTGTCGGCTCACCGCCTGACCAACCCAATTTGCCGACTGCGGTAACGGACGGTCCGAAACGGAATTTGAAAAGCGTGATGTTTGCAAGTGAGAACATAGTACCCTCAATCTGTCCAACGGTAGGGTTTCTTTGATTGTCAATATCCCAATAGGTCGCAAAATACCCTGATGAACCCACAATTACAACAAGAAAACCAATATGAGATTGCCGCGTCGCTACGACACGAGTGTCTTCGCTCCTTGCAATGACGGCTCTCGGGGTTTTTCAACAAGCCCGTTCGTCCAGACCACGGTGTCTGTTTCAAAGTCCTCTCTTGAGAGAGGGGATTTAGTGGTGTGTTCTTTCTCGGCTGATGTGACATTCTGCCGCACACGGTTGTATATCCGGTTTTCCCAAGCCCCATTTTTCTGCCTCTTTCCATTAGACATCCACTCGGCTCACTACGTCCCTTAATGTGCCCCGTCATGCGGGCTGTCGGCGACCAATCGGCTTACGGGCGCAAGCTCAAAAAAGCCGGAGGAGCCCTTGACAACCCGAAAGGCATTGTGTAAGTTGACGGGTTGCTTTTTCGAGGGTAACGATGGCGCTCGCATTTGCGTAGAGCAACACGAATGATCCGGACTTGAGAGGGTCGTGATTGACCCGAGAATCGCCGGGGCAACGGTTGAGGATTTGGATGGGAAACAAAATGTTTGGCTTACTTAATATGATGGAGACAAGAATGGGGATAGTTAAGGTATCGGCAACGGGTTTGGCTGTCCTATTGCTTCTGGCTTCGGGAGTCGCGGCGAGTGGATTCGAGGCGCTCGGTGTGGGCACCAAGGCTACCGCTATGGGCGGCGCATTTCGCGCCGTAGCCGACGACTGGAGCGCTGCTTATTATAACCCGGCCGGCTATGCCGACTTACTTGACAACCAACTGGGCTACAATCTGGCCCTATTCCAGTACCGCAATGAGATCACACCGAGGTATTATTGGGACGCCCCGGACAGTCAAAATGCTTCGGGTATGATTAACGGTCGACCGGGCTACAATATCGATGAACTCCTAAACAATCCGTCAGCCGGTCTGGCCTTGCGCTTTCCGATTTTCGGCGAGTCGGTGTTCGGGCTTTCGATCTACCAGCCATTTGATTACAACGTTAAATGGAGTCTTTACCAACCGCTGACCACATACAACAGCAAGTTGACTCTCCCTGGCAATCAGTTTCAGAACAATTTCGACATCGTGGCCTTTCAATTGACAGCTGCCCGCGAGTATATTGAAGACAAGCTATCGCTGGGTGTGGGCCTGCAACTCCTGAGGGCTGATCTACTGTATACCAATGTTATCTTTCGCACCAATCCCTACCTGGCTCGCGATCCTGATTGGGCGCCGGCCGCTCGTCCCAGGGAGAAAGTCACCGAATGGATCTCCAACGATGGAAAGGGGTGGGGATTCGGTTTGAACCTTGGGGCTAAGCTGAAACAAAGTGAAAACATGACTCTGGCGGCCACGATCGCAGTGCCGTTCGACATTACCGTCAAGGGTGAAAGCTCGCTGGAGTTCTACATGCCCCAGTACTTCGATTCGGTATCCTATACCGGCGGCACGGTTGAACACATGCTCACGGCCGGCAGCAAGATTGTCGACTCGGCTCATTACGAAGCGACCCTCAAGCTGCCGCCTTCGCTTGGCCTTGGCATGGCCTACCAGGCGTCCGAGAGACTGCTGGTCACCGTTGACGCGGAGTATACGCTTTGGTCCCGATTCGACGGCTTCAATTTCGTGTATAGTAACCATCGTGGGCTGAGAGGTCCGGCCGACACCGCCGCCGACATGAGAGAGTTCTTCACGTCCGACATCCCCCAAAGTGTCGACTGGTCTAACACCGTCGAACTGATGGCCGGGGCCGCTTATGATTACTCCGACTTCGTCACACTGTTGGGCGGTTTGTCGATGGATCAGTCACCGGCCCGGAAGAATGAACAGTTTCATCCGTTGTTCTTCGATCTCGGCACAAAACTAAGCCTCAGCACGGGACTGATCGTGCACCTGGAACAGTGGGATTTGGGCGTATCCACCAGTTACACTCGGTATCCTGACGCCAGTGTGGAAGAGTTGGAGGATATCGATGGAGACGGTCACCCGGAGAACTTCGCCGGTGACTTCAAGGCTGCTACTTACCAGACGGTGTTTTCGTTCAATTATCGCTTTTGAGGAGATCAGAGATGGCAAGAAAGACAATGTTCATACTGTCGATGGTTATTTTGATCCTGACTTTCGTCTGGAGCTGCTCTGACAGAGAATCTCTGGTCAATACAGCCGATAGTGCCGGCGGCGGCATAGCGCTGCTGCCCCACGTTTTCTTCGATGAGCTTTTGTTTCAGCTACGCAACAGGTTCCAGCTCATGGACATAATGGTGTACGTGCCGCGGGTGTCACTTCCGATTCACTATGGTGGATCAGGCGCCAGGGAGTTGCCGCTATTGCTGCTGTTGCCGCCGCACGGTGAGGAGGCCGACTTTTATCTCAACCATGGTCTGAAGGATCTGGCTGATGAGATGATGTCCACCGGCGAGATTGAGCCAATGTACATCGCCAGCATACCGGCTGATCGGGGAAAGGTTTTCGGAGGCTATTTCTATGCCGGCTCAAGCTATCCGGCGGGAGATTATGATGCCTTAATCGGCAGCACCCTAATAGATCATATCAGCCAGACCATGGAGTATCCAAGTATGGATCCTTCTCAGAGAGGAATCGGTGGTGTGGGTACCGGCGCGTACGGCGCCTTCAGAGCAGCTCTGGTCCATCCGGGCGCTTTCTCGTCAATCACAGTTGCTGACGGTCCATTGGACTTTGACGGTTCTCCAGGTTTCGGCAACGGATTGGTGGATTTGATGTCTCATGCCACGCTGAATGAGCAGGGCGGCTTCGCATCCGACTCGATCTTCCGAGCTGACTTCGACAGTTCACAGAGTTATCCAATATCGAGGATGTTCATTGGCGCCGCCCTGGCCTTCTCGCCCCATGATACTCTCCTGGACTATACAATCGAGATTCTTACTCACGCGACCACCGACGAAGAGTCGCTGTTGATAACCATCATCGATTCTACTCGTGGGATGCCGGGCTACGCTATCCAGGATACGGTGACACTGATCACCGAGTTGGTGACAGAGGAGGTCCGCAACTTTGATTTCCACCTCCCATTTGACCATAGCGGAGAACCATACCAACTGATCTGGGATCTCTGGCTTGACGATAATCTCGAGAACATAGGAACGGGTAACGAGTTGGATGGGGTGGCCATGTGGTTCGCCACTAGTCCGGAGACACGCTACGGATTCCATGATCAGACTATGTCCTGGGTTGAGACCCTGGAGGGTCGAGGTTATGCTCCGACAGTCAAGGAATACACCGGCTACGGTGGTAATCCGGCGACATCCCACGAGTATATTTACGAATTGCTGCGCGAGATGCTGAAATTCCACTCGGATAATTTCAAGGCAAACGCGTCCGGGAACTGATTCGAATCATGGATATCACACCCGGAGACAGAGAGTCTCCGGGTTTTTTTTGAGATGACTGACACCGACACTACATACGATCTTCTATCCGTAGGTGCGCATCCGGATGATGTCGAAGTCGGCACCGGTGGTGTGCTGATCGGCCTCACCGAGCGAGGCTATCGCTGCGGCATCGTGATTCTGACTGAGGGGGAGATGGGAACCGGCGGCAACGCCGAAATCCGGTCGCAGGAAGTTGCCAGAGCAGCGGAGATTCTTGGCGTCGACATAGTCCGAACTTTTGACTGGGGCGATACCCGCCTTGAAGACAACTACCAGCACCGCTTTGATTTGGCCGCCGTTATTCGGCGCACGCAGCCGAAAATCGTGCTGGCGCCATACCCGCACGTGGGGCATGGCCGCCGTCAGTCGCACCCGGACCATGTTGCGTGCGGCATTATCGCTATCAATGCCGCCAACCTCGCCTCACTGAAGAAAGCCGATCTGCCGGGCGATCCGCACATGGTGAATCGGATTTTTCACTATTTCCTGCCGCCACGAGTATCACCCAACTTCGTGGCCGACATAACGCCGTACTTCGATCAGTGGATCAAAGCACTCAGCGCCCACGAATCACAGTTTCTGAATCCGGGCAAGGAAAAGGACTATATTGATACACTCACCTCTATGGCGCGGTCATTTGGACTGCAAGCCGGGTGCAAGTACGGCCAGGGGTTCTACGCTGTCGAGCCAATCCTTGTTAACAACATCATGACGCTGGTGGAAGAGGGCAAGTGATCCACGACTGAGCGGTCGGCACCCGGGGGACGAAGCCTCCCTTTCTGTCATCCAAAATGCGTAATGATCCGGCAGCCTCCGGGAAAGTGGTCAATTCGCGGTTTGCAGTGATGTTAGTCCGAGACCATCCGCTGGTGCAGCACTTCAAACGCCTGGGTTATATCGGCAATCAGGTCATCAACGTCTTCCAACCCGACTGAAAGACGAATCAGCCCATCCGGCTCGTGGTCTCGACCCTGAAGATGCGTTTTGGGTGCGGTCAGGCGACTCGCCTGACGGCCATGAAGTTCGAAGGCAGGTGTCGGGCGGGGTCGCCCGGCACCGCCATCGGTTGACGCCTTTTTCTACAAGCCCGAAGCCTCGGGCCAACAATCTCGACCCGGACGACGCCGAAGGTTACTACGAGGAATCGGAACTGGAAGGTCTCTACGAGGAGGACGAGTAGCGCCGTCTTCCATTTCCAGGGTTTTGCTGTTCAGTCGCGGGAGATTTTTAGTATTTCGTATTTGATGGTGCCGGCCGGGACTTTTATATCCACGGTTTCGCCGACCGCCTTGCCTAACATGGCTGACGCAACCGGTGACTTAACCGAAATAATGTCGTTGTCGACGTCGGTTTCATCCGGCGGCACGATGGTGTATTCAATCTCCTCACCGTCGTCGAGGTCCTTGACCAGCACTTTGGCGTACAGGTAGACCTTATCGGTTGGGATGGCCTCGGTGTCGATGGGTCGCGCCCGCGAGAGGCTGAATTCCAGATCGGAGATTTTTCGCTCGATATAGGTCTGCGTTTCTTTGGCGGCGTGGTACTCGGCGTTTTCGGAAAGGTCGCCCAGTTCTCTGGCCCGTTTGATTTCAGCGACTATCTTGGGGCGCTCTTCAAACTTCAGGCGCTTCAATTCCGCCTCAAGCTTAATCAAGCCATCTTTGGACATGTAAATCGGTTCGTTCATAGCGAACTTAATATAGCCAACTATTGACCTTTAGGCAAGTCGCCGCCACCCACGTGGCGCGAAAATAACGCGAACAAAACCAACGACCAGAGCAGCCCTGGGAAAATCGGCTCGACTTCCCACCAGTATGCCCCATCGGCGTTCAGAAATTGCGACAGGTACCAGACCAGCGAGATCAACCCACTGGACACAACTGACAGAAACGCATGACGCGGGGGCAGCCGTCTGCGACCGACGAAGGCGAAGAAGACCGGTACCAACAAGGCGGGAGTACCGATTGATCCCAGAGCGTGCCAGATGTCGACCACCGAGCGAAAGAACAACGCCATGACTACGGCCAGTATTGTAGATATGAACAGCCCCACGCGCGTGTGCAAATTGACCTTTGGTCTTTCGACAGGTCGGAGACGCGGGACGATGTCGTTGCCGTAGGTGGAAGCGGCCAGAAACGAATAGGAATCTACGGTCGACATTACCGTCGCCAAAAGTGCCAGCGCGAAAAGGCCCAACAGCCCTGCCGGCAGTACCATCAGAGCCAGAGCCGGATAGGAGCCGACCGGGTCGGCCAGATCCGGCAACAGCGCCCGCGCGTACAGACCACAACTGGTAGTCATGAAATCGAAGAGGCACCAGCAGGCGATGGCGATGAAAATTCCGCGACACGCCACTTGCGGTGTCCGAGCCGCATAGCATCGTTGGTAAAAGGCCGGCTCGATCAGCGTGGCCAGAGCGATCACGTACCACACAGCGATATACCATCCCGAGTTGCCGCCATGCCAACTCAGGTGATCGGAGGGCAGGTTGGTCCGGAGAAACGACAGGCCACCGAATTCGGCAAAGAGGACGGCCAGAAGAAAGGCAAACCCAACAAACATGAGTACAAACTGAAACAGGTCGGTACGCACCACCGACCTGAAACCACCGGTGTAAACGTACACGATCGAGAAGATGGTGCCGCCGAGGATACCGACCCAGGCCGGCCAACCGAATAGAAACTGACAGAGTACGCCGAGCATCAGTATGTACGCCGCCGGGACGGTCATGACGAAGATTATGGTGGCTCCGGCCAAAGCCGTCTTGTCGCCGTACGCCTGGCCCAGGCGCTGCGGGATGGTCAGTAGCTTCGACTCCCTCGCCCGACGCGCCAGGAATATCGCAAACAGCGCCGCCGCCAGATAGTATGGCAGCCCGAAGACCAGCCAGTTCGACAGACCGTACTTGAAACTGTACTCCCCTACGCCGAGAATGCCGCCATACCAAGTGGAGACAAGAGACGCAACAAAGGCGGGCAGGGTGAGCATCCGCCCACCGAGGATCATGTCGGCAGCGCTGCTGTCACGTCGCAAGCGACGGGCCAACCCCAACCAGAGAAGCAGGCCGAGGTAAATAACTATGATGCCATAGTCAACCAGGTGCACAGGCCAACCTCACAGCGATCTGCTGTCCTGTTCGCGGATTATATTCACCCGGTGTTGTGCCCGTCGGGTCTTCAGACCCGATGGGAAGCCGCCATCATGCGGGGAACCTACCGGATTTGTCATGCCCGCGAAGGGGGGCATCCAGTAAGTCGTCGATTCAGATAGATTCCCGCCTGCGCGGGAATGACTTGCAACACAAGGAAACTGCTTTTCTGTCTCCTGTTCCGAGTTTTTCAACAGCCTGTTATGCAGGTCGCCCTCGAGACTCAACATTAGAACAGTTCCAATCGCACTTGACCGTAAAAAGACCGCTCCGGTCCCACGAAGTACTCTGCCCAGCCTGTGACAACTGTCTGTCCATTCTGCTCGCTGATATAGTTGTCACCGTAACCGGACACTTCGTGTTTCCTGTCAAACAGGTTGTCGACTCTTCCCCGGATAGTGAGCCGGCCGAAATCAAGCGGATCACCAAATGTGCAACCTACGGAGACCGATGATGTCCAGTACGGATCGATGGACAAATCCTCGAGGTTATACAACTCCATGTATTGTCGTCCGACATAATGGCTCGTCCACGTGATCTGTAGCGGTCTGGCGTCGTAGGCGACGATCAGATTGCCCAGGCAGTCTGGAAATCCGACGATGGTTTTGTCTTTGAAGTCGACCGGCAGCCCATCTACTTCCTTCTGATACTCCTTCACTCGGTTATAATTGTAGGCGAAGTTCCCCTTGATCTTGATTTCATTACGTGGTTTGACGGCGCCCGTCAATTCCAACCCGGCATGCACCGAGCGCTCAGCATTGACCGTTATCACCAGGCCGTTGTTTTCATTGATGCCGCCGTATGGGATAATCTCATCGCGAAACTCCATCCAAAAACCATTGATCCCGAGGGTATATCCCGAGTGGCGGTACTGACCGCCCAGTTCGAAGTTGTATACGCGCTCGCTGGCCGCGGTGGGGTCACCGAACTGGATGACACTGTCGCCCGAAGCAGTGAGTGACACCGACTCGATCTCCAGAGACGGCATAACGAATGGATCGTTGGCGTCATAGAGGGCAGCGTCGGTCGGGGTGCGTGATGAAAGGGCAATGGAAGTGAACATGGTCCAACCATTGCTGAAATCGTAATTAAAACCGATCCGCGGCGAGAAAAAGAGCCAGTCGACATTGTAGTCGTAGCCCTTGAAGGCACCCATGCGCACCTGGTCAAAACTGTAGCGCTGATAGCGCATCTGGGCGGTGGCCAGGACACTCAGACGGTTGGTTAAATCGTAATCCTCCTGTAACCAAAACGACCCGACCCACTTCTTACCGAAATACTGGTAGTAACGATGTTGCGGATCGAACACGCCGGTCAGGTGCTGTGCCCACACCACCTGGCCCCAGTGGTCGGATTCGAAGTAGTAGAAGGAGCCGCCAACCGAGTGGCGGCCGCGCTCGTGGTCGATGTCGAGCCGAGGATTCCAGCCGTACTGGTTTTTCTCGACCCATTGCTGTCGGACCAGATCACCTGACTCGTGACCGCCCGTGAGCGATGTGTCCAAATCGTACTCATAGAATGACCTGGCACCCTTGAACTGCTCGTAGAAGCCCTTGCCGCGAATATAGTAGAGCGTATTGGACAGCGTTGTGTGCTCGTTGATTCGATAGATATTGTGCAAATGATAGTGCGGCTGATTAAAGTTGTCGGTTTCGTTGGAATAGGTGTGCCAGGGATTGACCCGGCGATCCTGAGCGATCGCCTCACGCGACGCGCCGGAGTAGGCCAGATGCATTTTCATCGGACCCCCGTAAACATACAACTCGGTCCACATTTTGGGGTCGAGACGGGCTATCGAGAAGTAGTAGCTCCAGCCGTGATACCAACTGTTATAGCGATAGCCACCCGTTTTCTGTTTGGAAAAGCGCCCGGAGAAAGCCCAGCGTCCGCCGATCAATCCGGTTGAGTATTCAAGACTCTGTTTGTAAACGTCGCTTACGGACTTACCACCCGAGGTGTATTCGCCGTAACCGAACGACAACGCCGTTTTCCGTTCGCGACTGAAACCGCTGGTGACGATGTTGACCGAACCCCCGAAGGACGCATCTCCGTAGAGCGAGTTCCCCACCCCACGTTGCACCTGAATGTCGGTGACGTTGGCGGCGAAATCGGGCAGGTCGACAAAGTAGGTAGCCTGATCTTCTGGATCGTTGAGTGGTACGCCGTTGATGTAGGTGGTGATCCGCTTGTCATCGAACCCTCTTATCTTCATGTAGCTGTATCCAAGAGATGCTCCGCCGTCGCTGAAGACGTGCAGGTTGGGCGTGCTGCTTAACAGCAGAGGGAGCTCGCCGACGGTATAGTCTCGCTCGATTTCCTGTCGCGAGAGATTGTCAAAGGCCACCGGCGTCACACCATATTGAGCTCGGTCGGCCGTAACCAGGATGTCTTCGCCTCGGATGAACATCCGTTCCAGTTTGATCGTTGGCGGCAAATCGTCGGCCTGGATTTGCCGCGAGCGATACCCGACCGCCGAAACCGTGACCCGGGTGATCCCATCTCTGGTCGGCAGACTGAACTCGCCGTGGTCATCGGTGGCGGCGCCGACACCATCCAGATTGGTGACCACCGAAGCGCCGACTATGGGCCGGTCGTCCTCATCGACCACCTTCCCGCCCAACGGAAGAGCATAGCCGGTCGCCGCTAGTAGGATCACCATGATGATGGCTGTGGTGATGTGTTTCATGACAGTAACCTCGCGTTAAACGTTAACAGTTCTTGCAAGATTCCGTCCTGAATCGATAGGTTGCCCTACACGGGCCGAGGGGATGCGGTTCACATCTCCGTTTGCCTACGCCGGTATTACCCGGATCAGGTCTGGGGGGTATGATCTCAGGCGGTGTTTATTTCGCCACCCCCAACGGAACATTCTTCACAAAGTCTACGCTGTGAGCAGTGACTTGGCAAGTCTTTTTTCGGATTGACGCACGGCGAAGTTGCTCAAATCCGGTGGCGTCCGGCGTCTCTGCGCGAACCATGACATAGGTAACAGTGTCGACTGCGGACAAACATGCTGTGGGCGGCAGACGTCCTCGTCTGCCCCTTGATCACCTTGGATGCGCCCTTTAGGCGAGCAGACCGGGAGGTCTGCCGCCCACAATCGAGTTGGGAGAGCGCAAGTCTTTTATTAAGAAATGGGTGAACCAAGAAAGGGGCTATTGAAAAAGCCTGTCAGCAGCAGTGGCGTCAGGCTGGGTAGCAGCGCACTTTCATACTGGTTCCCAATAAAATATGGCATGTAAGGAGATTCGGTTGTATCTTTCACATACAGACATATGGAGAATTCTATATCTTCTCAAGGAGAAGTGGAAATGAAAAAAGTTGCGATCGTTGGCGCCGGTTTAATGACCAAACCCCTGGTTGACTACTTCATTGAAACATGTGGATACCAGGTGATAATGATAAACAGGACGGTTTCAAAAGCAGAACATGTCATTGCAGGAAGGTCCGCCGGCAAGGCCGTTTCGTGGCCTGATAATGACCCCGGGGTTCTTGATGAGGTGATCAGCCAGGTTGATATCGCGATCAGTATGGTGCCCAAGCCGATTCACATTCATGTTGCCGAATCCTGTTTGCGCAATGGCAAGAGCATGGTTACCACGGCTTATGAGATTCCTGAATTACTGGCTCTGGAGAAAGAAGCAAAGGAAAAGGGGATACTGATTCTCAATGAACTGGGCGAAGTTCCCGGTATGGATCATTTTGGTACCCAGTTGATTCTTGGCGAGATCAAAGAAGAAGGTGGCCGTGTCATCAGTCTTGATTCGTACGGCAGTGGTCTGCCCTCCTATGAATCTAATAATAATCCGATGGGGTACAAGTTTTCCTGGGATCCAAGAACGGTTTTCGTGGCGGCGCAAACCGGAGCAGCATATCTGAAGAACGGAAGGAGAATCGAGGTGCCTGGTGATAAGCTCTTTGAACACTTCTGGTACGTGGATATAGACGGGTTAGGGACCTTTGAATCATATCCCAACAAAGATGTACAGAAGTACGTGAGACCATTCGGCCTGGACAAAGATGTTTCTTTCTACCGCGGGCTGTTACGGTTTTCCGGCTATTGTAATCATATGAGAATGGTGAGCGCGCTCGGCCTGTTTGACAGTGCTGAGGTCAGCAATTTCGAAGGGACAACCTACCGCCGATTCACAGCGTCTCTGATTAATCTGGAATCGCCTGATGATCTTGAACACAAATTGAGCGATCACTTGAAGGTTGATTATAATGCAGATATCATACATCGATTGAAATGGCTCGGATTCTTCGATGATACCCCCATTGACATTAAGCAAGGCACGAAGTTGGATGTACTTCTGGACCTCATGCTGAAAAAGATGATGTACGAGCCTCACGAGAAGGATATGATCATTCTTCACATCAATGTGCTTGCCGAATTCTCCGGAGGTCGCAGAGAAAGACGGTTAGCCACAATGGTTGTGAAGGGGATTCCGAACGGTGATTCCGCCATGTCGAGAGCGGTTGCCCTTCCGCCGGCTATTTCGGCGAAACTCATCATGGAGGGTAAGATCAAGGCGACGGGTACTCTTATGCCTCCGACTCTTCCTGAACTTTACAAGCCGGTACTTGATGAGTTGAGTGATTTCGGTTTCAAATTCGACCGCAAGACAATACCACTGTAGATAACTATGGACGGGGGCGACAGTCGTCCTCGTTTACCCTACAAGTGTGAGTTCCGGCGGTTCTTGCGACTGCCAAAGGCAGGCGTGCGAACTGCCGGCCCAGAGAGTTTGATTATAACAACCGGTTACAGCAGATCGTCGGGTCTGGGGACAACCTGGGGAGGTCTGCCGCGCACTAATAACAGGCCGGTCCGGCAAAACGCCGTCACAGTCAGACCTTCGGCATAGGGGTTTCGAGTTACATCCTTCGGGTAATAACAATATACTGTGGCAACAACTGTATCCCGTGCTCTGCGACAGCCCTGTCAAGACCGGCAATCGACACTTCGTAACTCCCGGTGCCTCCATCCCGCAGCTTTCTGCACGAATCCAACAGGTTTGCCTTCATTGACGTCCATGCCTCTCGAGGAAGAACTACCGACGGTTCATCGTGGGATTTCATGTGGGCTGTGAATGACCCAGTTTCGTGCAGTAAACCGATCAATTCGGATGGCTGGAACATGACCTCGCCTGGCCGTCCGAGTTTCATATCTATTTCCGCCTCAAGGTCATAGATATCCCTCAGCACCTTCTGCTGCCTATTTCGCGGCTTGGGGTCGTTTTCAATAATGACTACCCATCCGTCTCGCCGGACCAGACGGCACGCTTCCGTCAAAACATCACGTACCTTGTTGCGTGGAAGGTGGTGCAGGAAGTTGTGATATACAATGTAGTCGACGGAGTCGTCCTCCAACGACGTACACGCTGCGTCTTCTTCAAGCAAGCACACCTGATCTTTGCCTTCCAGTTCTTTCTTCGCCCGGCTTATGTCCCTGTCTATACCGACTATGTCAGCAGATGGATACTTCCTTACCAGCAGGCGGAGCAACTGTCCGACCCCGATACCCATCTCCACAATGCGACAGTCGCCCTGAGGGAGTTCTATTGACTCAACAACTCGACTCAAACGGTTCTCAATAGCCTCCTGTAGTCTCTCTCGCCAATTCTCGGCACTCATCGTCTGTCAGCCTCAAACACCTCGTTCAGTCGGACCCAGCCCCACCGCAGGCAGGTTGTAACCGGAAAGAGCCTGCCGGATTCCAGATCGCTAACGCCCCGCCGGGCGGGTCAGCTCTTTCAGCTTCTTCTCACTAACGCGATAGAATGAATTCCTGTATCCATAGTACAGTGCGAAGCCGTAGAACAGGATATCCATCGGGTTGAACGTTTCCACCAGCATCTCAACCGCAGTATCAAAATCAAGCCGTGACAGCACCGCCGTAACCTCCACACCCTCCTCTTTGGCAATGAAGATACAGACAGTGAGAAGATTCCCCGCCAGACAACCGGCCAGTGACAAAACCGCGCCGACCACACCGAAGCTGGTGTCGACCCCCTTGCCGAACTGTCGGATTGAATAGCCGACCAGGAACCCGACCCCGATGGCCATCCAGCCGATCTGGGAATCCGTGTAATAGGTTACCATCGCCCAAACCCAGGCGCCCAGGGCAGCCGCACCGATACCACCAAGAACACCCATGGCGAGATTCTGATTGTCGCGCACCTCCTGAAGGTGTTGCTGCAGCCTTATCTGGTCGATCTTGACCGGAGGTTGAGTTTTCCCGTTTTCAGGTTTTTCCATACTTTCTCTCCCGGAATCGACTTCTACATCGCTGATCCTGCAATCTCAGATATCCCTCGCAGCAGAAGGTGTTCTATCTCACGGCCTTGAGGCCGACCACTGGAGTGAAATATACGACAGGTTCTTGCCACAGGCAAGTGATGGTCGCGGGCGGCAGACGTCCTGAGGCTGCCCCTTGATTATCTTGGATACGTCCTTCAAGCGAGCAGGCCGGGAGAGGCTGCCGCGCAGGCTGAATCAAGGGCGACCCGTGCTTTCGGAGTGAGTGCTGTCCGGCAGTAGTTGCAGGAGGAACTCGACCCCGCCATTGTGGAACTCGATGCGCCTTCGGGGTGGGTTCTTGACCGATGGATCGATACACTGCTCCGGTGCTCCTAGTCGAGTGGGGAAAAGTGCGTCGCTCTCGTAGTCATCCACACCGTAGTAGTCGTACAGTTTGGCCGACAGCGACAACATGTTGCCGGTAACGCCGGCGATGCTGTTGTCGGAGCAACTTTCCCAGAAGAAAAAGATGGCCGCCGTACCGTCGGGCACCAAGTCGACATGTTCACTTGAAATCACCAGCCGCAGAAGTGAGGCTCGCCGACCGATTCCGTAGCAGTGCGGCCTGGTCTCATCCGGGATCAACTCAGCCAGTGCCACCACATGCCACAAACTGCGCGGGTAGTTCTCGCGAACGCTTCCTTCTTTGGCCTTAGCGTTGAAAAACTCCCAGGAACAGGAATCCAGAATCTCGCCCGGCAGGATTTCGAGGATTTCCACGAACCGACTTTCAAGTGCCAACCTGAGATCGAAGGCCGCCAGGAGGTTGCCACCCGACTCAAGCGTGACATCCAGAGTATCGAGAATGTGGCCGCGATGCACGGTCAGGCGCTCGACTGACAGCACGAAGTTGGCGGTATCCTCGGCCTCCTGCGGCAAAACGACACTGCTGTCTTCGATCGACTGATAATTGCTGTCGGGTTGCTCGCCAGTAGCCCTGGCTGGCGTTGCCAAAACCAACAGGGTGCAGAGTAGTATGACTATTCGCGGAATCAATCTGAGTCCTTTCAGAACGAATTGGTGGCGAACATGCGTCCAGTGTCCTGTTCCAGGATTATATTCACCCAGTCTTGTGCCCGACGGGTCTTCAGGCCCGGCGGGCGATTGCCGCCATGCAGGGGCACGTCGTAAAGCAACTTAAGGGATGGCCCGTTAGTCATGCTCTCAACCATAAAAAAAGCCCACCGGGTTAGGGTGGGCTCAGAAAGTCTTGTGTCTATTTGACGACTTCAAATTTATAGGGTCCACCCCATGCCGGGGACACCGACGGACCTATACGAGCCGGTGCGGAAAACAGCCATTTGCCGCCCGGTGGAAAGAACGCAGAGTCGATAACCAGCAGGCCGACCTCGGGAACCATAACGTCAAATGACAATTTTCTTTCAGCCTTGTGCGCCGGGTACTTCGACTTGACGGACAATCCACCAAAACCGATCATATCCGGCAGCTTGCCGTCCCAATCAGTCTCCCGAACAAAGACGCCATTAAGATCCCAAATCGACTGGTCATGCCAACCGTTGTAACCCTTGATATCTCCGGCTTCGTTCAAACCGCCGTTGGTGTCGGCCACGTGTACTATCTCGGCCAGGTCCGGCGAGGTGAACTGGAAACCCATCGTGAAACCTGTAAAGAGGGTATCGTTTTCAATAATAATGTCGATCGAAACCGGCTGGCCTGCTTTGATGGTTGTCTCATTCACCGCTCCCTGACCGGAGAGCTTCATTGAAATGTCAATGGCTGAAACTGAGGCAACACCGAAAGCCAAGACCACGATAGTCAGTGTGATACACCTGCGCATATACTTCTCCTGATGTATGGACATCACATTCTTATTCTCTTGCTTATTCTCTAAGTATCGACAATCCAGCGGCTTAAATTATACCAAGCCGCTCGGCGCTTGTCAACCGAATTCTCGGAAAAGGCACCGGAGAGGTTCGGATTACAAAGCAAACAGTTCGAACCACCAAACCGATGGCGACCGATTTCGAATCTTATACCCACCGCATTGCCAAACGATCAATCTGAGTGGTTAGTGCCGATGAATCCTGATTTTCGTTGACACGAAGACTTCGGACCCTTTATTACGTCGAAAAAACCGGGAGATATGGAGATAATATGACGAGTGTCGCAACCAAACCGATCCCGGCCGGCATTGCCGGGCAATCGAGTTACTCATCAATCGGGAAAAAGATACTAATGGCCGTGACGGGAATTACCTTTATGGGGTTTGTCGCCGGCCATATGGTGGGCAACCTGCAAATCTTCCTCGGGCAGGAGAAACTGAACGCCTACGCCGTTTTGCTTCATGACCTGGGCAAGGTTTTGTGGCTGGTGCGCGGCACGCTGCTGGTCTTTCTGGCAATACATGTCTGGACCGGTATCCGACTGTACTTCCAGAATCGGTCGGCCCGACCTGTTTCCTATCGCAAGCAGGAATCGATCGAGACCGGCGTGACCTCCAAGACAATGATCTGGTCGGGACTTGGGGTACTTCTCTATGTTGTCTACCACCTGCTCCACTTCACGTTTGTAGTCACCAACCCCGAGTACGCCGGCCTTACCGACGCTGCCGGTCGCTTCGATGTTTATTCGATGGTCATTCTCGGCTTTCAGAACTACCTGATATCCGGGGTTTACATAGTAGCGATGCTGGCTCTGGCCTTCCACATCAACCATGCCCTGCCCAGCTTCTTTCAGACCCTTGGCCTCAACCAACCATCTGTCCGCCCCTGGCTTAAACGCCTGGGCACGCTCGCCGCCCTGCTGTTCTTTTTCGGCTACTGTTCGATGCCGGCGGCGGTACTACTGAACATCATTAAACTGCCGGGAGGAGGAAACTGATATGACACTCGACGCCAAAATCCCGTCAGGTCCGCTGGCTGAAAAGTGGGACAAGCACAAATTCGAGATGAAGCTGGTTAATCCGGCCAACAAACGTAAGTACTCTGTCATTGTGGTCGGCTCCGGCCTGGCTGGTGCTTCGGCAGCGGCCTCCCTGGCCGAATTGGGTTACAACGTGATGTGTTTCTGCTATCAGGACAGCCCGCGCCGCGCCCACAGTATCTCCGCCCAAGGCGGGATCAACGCTTCCAAGAATTATCAGAACGACGGCGACAGCGACTATCGGCTGTTCTATGACACTATCAAAGGCGGTGACTTCCGCTCACGTGAGGCCAACGTGTACCGGCTGGCGCAGGTGAGCGGGAACATTATCGATCAATGTGTGGCCCAGGGCGTGCCGTTTGCACGCGACTATGGCGGCCTGCTGGATAACCGTTCATTTGGCGGCGCGCAAGTATCGCGCACGTTCTATGCCCGCGGTCAGACCGGACAGCAGTTGCTGTTGGGCGCTTACTCTGCTTTGTCGCGCCAGATCGGCAAAGGCCAGGTGAAGATGTTCAACCGATCTGAGATGCTCGATTTGGTCGTTGTCGATGGACGCACGCGCGGCATCGTGATTCGCGACATGGTCGATGGCAAGATCAGCTCCTACGCCGCCGACGCTGTGGTGCTGGCCACCGGTGGTTACTCCAACCTGTTCTACTTGTCGACCAACGCCAAAGGCTGCAACGTCACGGCTGCCTACCGCGCCTACAAAAAGGGCGCCATGTTCGCCAACCCGTGCTACACGCAGATTCATCCGACCTGCATCCCGGTCAGCGGCGACTACCAGTCGAAGTTGACGCTGATGTCGGAGTCGTTGCGTAACGATGGTCGCATCTGGGTACCCAAAAGCGCCGACGACAAACGCGCCCCCGGCGACATCCCCGAGAGCGACCGCGACTACTATCTCGAACGCAAGTATCCCAGCTTCGGCAATCTGGCCCCGCGTGATATCTCGTCTCGCTCTGCGAAAGAGGTGTGTGACGAAGGTCGCGGTGTCGGTGAGACCGGACTGGGTGTCTATCTGGACTTCGCTGATGCTATCGGACGGTTGGGTGAGAACGTCATCCGCGAACGGTATGGCAACCTATTCCATATGTACGAAAAGATCACCGGCGAGAATCCGTACAAAGTCCCGATGCGCATCTACCCCGCGCTGCACTACACCATGGGCGGGTTGTGGGTTGATTACAATCTCGAAAGCAACCTGCCGGGCCTGTTCGTGCTTGGCGAGGCCAACTTTTCCGACCACGGCGCCAATCGTCTCGGTGCCAGCGCTCTCATGCAGGGGCTGGCCGACGGATACTTCGTGGTGCCGTACACGATTGGCGACTGGCTGGCCCGCTCCGGTGTCAGCGATGTCAAGGCTGACCACGCCGAGTTCAAGAAAGCCGAGCAGGAGGTTTCCGAGCGCACCAGGAAGCTGCTCGCCGTCAACGGCAAACGCACGGTTGACTCGTTCCATCGCGAACTGGGTCTTATCATGTGGGAAAACTGCGGCATGGCACGCAACGAAGCCGGCCTGAAGAAGGCGCTGGAGGAAATTCCGAAATTGCGCGAAGAGTTCTGGCAAAACGTGCTGGTGCCCGGTGAGAACGAAGAACTCAATCAATCGCTCGAACGGGCCGGACGGGTCGCCGACTTCCTGGAGTTCGGTGAGGTCGTCTGTCAGGACGCGCTCAACCGAACCGAATCGAGCGGCGGTCACTTCCGTGAGGAAAGCCAGACCGAGGAAGGCGAGGCCTTGCGTGACGATAAACACTTCACGCACGTCTCGGCCTGGGAGTTCAAAGGGGTGGATAAAACGCCCGAGTTACACAAGGAACCACTGGTCTTTGAAAATGTGGAGTTGGCCACAAGGAGTTACAAGTAATGAACCTGACTCTCTACGTTTGGCGGCAAAAGAAGGCTTCGGACAAGGGGAAGATGGAGCGTTACGAAACCAGGGACATCAGCACACACATGTCCTTTCTGGAAATGCTTGATGTGGTCAACGAGGACCTGACCGAGAAGGGCGTCGAGCCTATTGCTTTCGATCATGACTGCCGTGAAGGTATCTGTGGCATGTGTTCGTTGATGATCAACGGTATCGCTCATGGTCCGGAGGCAGGCACGACTGTCTGTCAGTTGCATATGCGGCATTTCAAAGACGGCGATTCGATCTATATTGAACCGTGGCGCGCGCGGGCCTTCCCGGTGGTCAAGGACCTTATCGTCGACCGCACTGCATTTGAACGCATCCAGCAAGCGGGCGGGTTTGTCTCCATTAACACCGGCGGCACCCCCGATGCCAATGCTATCCCTATCCCGAAGAAGAAAGCCGACCTCGCTATGGACGCGGCTTCTTGTATCGGCTGCGGAGCGTGTGTGGCGTCTTGTCCCAATGCTTCGGCGATGTTGTTCGTGTCGGCCAAGGTGACGCAGTTTGCGAATTTGCCTCAGGGTCGTGTCGAGGCAGCCGAGCGCGTTCAGAAGATGGTCGCGCAGATGGATCTTGAGGGTTTCGGCAACTGCACGAACCACTATGAATGCGAGGCTGTCTGTCCCAAGGAGATCAACATCCGCTTCATCGGCCAAATGAACCGCGAGTTCATGAAAGCCAAGACGGGCCTTGGGTAGGCGGCTAAGCCGCTTTTTCGCCCTTCGGGCGGGTAGGTCGCGACACCCATCTCTGTCATTCCCGCGAAGGCGGGAATCCATTCTTGACTTAGTGCAGTCAGGCGACCCCGTCTGACTGCTGCACCGTGTCACCCTGAGCGGCAATCTCATTCACGGTGTGGAAATGGGTTCGTTTTCCGGAAAAAAGTTTTTTGGGACGGGGTGGGGTGGGGATTCGGATTGGTTCGGGTGTTGCAGTTGGTGCAGCAATCGGTAGGCGCGGGTGAGTTGGTGGTCGAGGCGCATTTCGTAGTGTTGCAGGGTTTCACGGAAGGAATGATCGGGGACTGATTTGGAACCGAGAATGTCGGCGTTGCGGCGGGCTGTGGACTCGTCGTTCGGCTCTTGGTCGTCCGGTTCATCGAGGATGCTACCGTAATAGCCGCGTTCAATGTTATCGGCGGTGGTTTCGAGTTGCTGGTTGATTCGGGCGGTTTCGGCGTTGAT
>SDBU01001377.1_pt1 | contig 34982 bp, 71 predicted proteins | sample 2277071 | NCBI WGS metagenome assembly SDBU01 (sample SAMN10397929, study PRJNA504765) | marine sediment metagenome | isolation source: marine sediment core GS08_GC12, 126 cmbsf | place: Arctic Ocean: Gakkel Ridge, Loki's castle | collected 2008 | reverse complement strand
CACCATTCAATGTAAAATTGAAATTGAATGTTTTGTTTCCTGTTCCTTTTAAGACATCAATTTTTCTAGTTAAATTAAAAACATTTCCAAAAAGGTTTGTTGCAGTTCCTCCAGAGAAAGATGTTCCATTATAAACTAATATAACATTACTTGGAGTTAAACTATTTGTTGTTATGTTTATTGAATATTGTTCTGGTGCAGTTTCAAATGACCTAGAGTTGAAAAAGACATTGTTCTGGAAAGCTGAATAATTAAAGGTTCTTGTAAAACTTGAAGAGAATCCAAAAGTGTCATTTGCATAAAGAGTTATTGATGTTGCTGAAACATTATTAACATTAGGTATAGAAGTGGTATTATCTGCACAAGTTACTGTGGTATTTATCTTATTAAGTTCTATTCTACAAATATTTAAATTAGGATCAGATACATTCCAACTCACTTTTAGACTCTCTCCTGAAACATGATAATCAATATTTGTAAAAGGTTGTGTAATATTTAGATTTGTTGGAGGACTTGTATCTACAGAAAAATATATAGAATCATTTAAACCAAATCTCCCAGTAGAAGAACTATTTGCATATAATAATAATTGAAAGTTTTGCCCATCTTCAACTTCTAGAGTTGTATTTATATCTGTTAGAGTTACATTTGTTCCGTTATAATTTACAATCCAAGTATCTACAGGGGAACTATTTGTTGCGTTGAAAAAGATTGTTGAAGTTGTAAAGTTAGATACATTTTGTGGAGGATCAAAGACTACTATTGTTGGAGAAGTATCTATTGAAAATCTCATACCAGAACCATTTGTTACTTGATTTGAACTATCATTAGCACCATAAAACCAGTTATGAGTTCCATCACTTAATGTTTTAGTTAAGTTCCATTGAGAGCCATTTACCAGACTAGTGTTAGTTGCATTAATTCCTCCATTGAGAGAAAATATTGCAGTAGATAAACCAATATCATCACTTATTGTTGCAGAGAAAGTTACAGATGTTGATTTTAAAACCGAGTTATTTACTGGATGTGTTTGGTTTACTACTGGAAGAGCATCTCCAATAATTTCAAATGTTCTGAACCAAAAATCATGAGCAAGAACTGGACTTGCACATTTTGGATTTTGCCAACAATTAGCATTTCTTTGTCCCCCTGTATATGAAGCAGTTGTAGTATCTATTCTCCAATTATAATCATCACTATCTCCTACTCCAGTTGATTTAACCCAAATTAAATAAGTTGTATTCTCTGCAAGAGAAGCATTATTATCTGCAAAAGTTAAATTAAATTGTTCATTAACAGCCCCAATGGTTCCTTGTGTAACATTGTTAAATGTTGCAATTAAAGTTGCTAAGCTTACTACTCCTTCACTACTTGTATTTCCAGCAGTTGTATTATAAATTCCTCCAAATAATGTTCCTTCGCTTCCATTTGTATGAATTAAAATCTCTACTTTTCCAATAGTCATTTCTGACTGGGGAGTGAAAGTTTGTCCACCATCTGCCCCAACTTGTATTTGAACAAAAGTATTATCCCCAGTATCATAGAATTCTGCTAAAACAAAAGTAACCCATTCGTTAATCCGTACACCGAATAATGTAGGAATAACTTCAACTACCTGTCTAGCTTCAACATCTTTAACATAAACTCTAACTCTCACTTTTCCTTTTGGAAGTTCTTTTAATTCATCAAATTCATCCCAGCTTCCAGATAAAGTTTCTATATTTTCTCCAACAATAATTTCACTACCATTGCTCAAAGTTTGATATTCATAAATAGTTTCTTCATGTTCTCCATTTAAATTATAATATTTGTAATAGTAATTTAAATCAAGAACTTCCCCACCATCAACTTCTTTGTAAGATTGCATTTCTTTTATAAAGGTCTTATATTCTTTTTTATTATCAATTTCCCATTCCATAACATATTGACTTAAATCGTATATTACTCTATGTTCTTCAGAATTTAATTTGATTGTCGCTACTTCTCCATATTGTAACCATTCTAATCCTAAAACAGAATTTCTAATTTCTACTTTTTTCATTTCTTTATCATAATTTTTAACATTATCAAATTCAAATGCAGAGATTGTTCCAATTAGAAGAACAATACAAATAATCGGTACAACGAACAATTTACTTAGTTTAATCATTTTCGTTTCCCCCCCCAATTTCTAGCTAACCACATGATAGAAGCAATAATAACTGCTCCGAAAAACCAAACTATCCCTATTCCAGTTACAAAACAAGTAGTTCTTTTATTTAATTTGTCTAAAGTATTATCATCATCAAAATCTGTTTGGTTAAAATCAGGAGTTCCAGGACAATTTAATGCTGAGTTCCCTCTAGCATCATCAAATGTTTCTTTGAGAGGTTCTATTGTTGCAAACAACCCTAAGATTATAACTCCTAGTACTGTTAACAATGCAAACCCTCTTACTTGTGCTCTGTTATTCATTTTCTTAGTTTTGGAGTTTTATTCAAAATTTTTTTAAAAGGTTTTATGAGCTTGATTTCTTTTCTTTGTATCTGAATATTTCTTCTTTCCTTTGGACTATCTAATCTAAACTTTCTTTTCTCTACGACATTAAAACCTTCTTTTCTTAAGGGACTATTTTTTACTGGTCTTCTAAACTTTCCTATTGGAAAATTGAATGTAGAAATATCTCTCTTAAATTTTGGTTTCTTTCTTGATCCAACAATACGACCACTTGCTCTTAAGGTATTATCCAATCTTTTTGATAATAATTTCTTAGCTCTATTCTCTTGAAGCCCTGAACCAATAAGTTTCTCTTTGCCTCGCTTCCTTACAAAAATATCAAATGCTTCATCCTTTAAATCAAACTTTAAAAACTTCACTTTCTTTAATTTCTTTTTCTTAGGTAACCCAAAAGGAACAGGTGCTCCAACCCTAAAAGAACTTTTAAAAAGATTTTTCAAAGCTTGTTTTGATGTCTGTCTTTGAGTTTGGATTTGTCTAGTTCTTAATGCTTGAGAAGTTCTTGTGGCTTGAGATAATCTTTGCTTAGTTTGAGTTCTAGTTTTTTGTGATTGTTTTAATTTACTATCTTGTCTTTGCCTAGAACTTAATTGTTGTGCTTCTTTAAATCTAACTGCTAATGGTAACTTAGATCGATTAATTCTTTTTTGGTTTCTTTTTTGGTTTTTTGAAGTTCTTTGTTGGTTTCTAGTCTTAGCCCTTCCAGTAACAACAAAAGGTATTTTAGGAACTTTGACCCCTGAAACAAAAATTCCTTCTTTAACTTTAAATCTAACAGGTCTCAAAATTTCTTTTTCAATTAATCCCTTAACAAATATATTAAAATTTTCTTTTGCTTGTTTTGTTTTAAGTTTCTTTTTTATTTCTGCTAATATTTTTAATTGTTCTTTTATACTTTTTGCGTTAGCAATTTTTTTTTCTATTGACGCTAATTTATTACTTGCTTCTTGAACAGCTTTTCTATCTAACTGTTCTAATTTAGCAAAAGGACTTTTCTTCTTTCTAAAAAATTTTCCTAATTCGTCAAACCTTGCTTCTCCTTTTTTTCCTTTAGGAATTAATTGTTTAAATAAATCTGCTGTTTCTTGAAATTCTTTTTGTGCTTGTGCAGAGGATTTAATTCCTGTTGTTCCAAATCCAACACCAAAAGAAGTTAATCCAATTAATGCTAAAACTCCTGCATCCGTCCCTCCTTGTTCGAATGCTTTTTTAACACTAAGTCCTGCCCCTGCTGTTAACGTTATCCCTCCTACAACTTGTAAAGCTGTAATTGTTTTTTTAAATTTAGCACTTTGTTTTAATGCAGTTGGAATAAATTGTGAACCTGCCCCTCTAATTAAAGTAATACCTTTTCCAACTCCTTTTCCTGCAACAAATCCAGTTACTATTTCATCGGCTAAGTTTCCAATAGCTTCAGCTTGATCTACTCTAAATTGAAAAGCACCAGTTGGATTTGCTAAACCTTGTTTAAATTTACTTATTGCAAATCTTTTTGTCCCAACTAATGCAGGAATTCCAGTTGTAACTATCGAACCCTTAACTAAAGTTCTTAATGTTTTTGTTGGAATAAATTTAAGTTCAGGAATACTTTCTTTAATATTTCTTGTTAATTGAGCTATATTTGTTTCTGAAGCTGTGAATGTTCTTAAAGGAATCTGTGAAATATCAATTTCTCTTTTTATAGACGTCGGAGCAACACTCACTTCAATAGGAGTATCTAATTTTCGTGATTGCCGTAATGTTAAATCTTCAATAGCAATAACTTTTCCCCCAGAAATTATTGGTCTAAATTGTGAAATAGCTCTACTCTGTCTTAAAATAGGATCACTAACGGCAACTAATTCTCCTGAAGGCGTGAACACTAATTCCAAACCATCTGCCCTCGCTTTTTGTTCTCTAACTTGTTGAGGTTGTCTTATTGGAGCAGTTCCAACTCCTCTCTGTTGAGCAACAACTGTTGCTTGAACTCTTGCTTCTGCTTGACTAATTTGTTTTGCAACACTTAAAGTTCTTCCTTCACCTAATCCTCTTCTAAGAACTTGGAGTTGTGTTCTTAAACTTCTACCTTGTTGTTCTAAACCAGCGTCAGTTCTTTGAGCTTTTCTTAATTTTTCCTCTTGCAATGCAACTTTTCTAATTTCTTCTTCTAGTGTAGAAATCTCTCTCTGAAATTGTTGAGTTCTTTGTTGCTGTTGCTGTTCTTGTTGTCTTTGTTGCTGTTGCTGTTGTGTTATAACTCTAGGAGTTCTTGCTCTTCTTTGTTGCTCTCTTAATAAAGAAGTTCTTGTCCTTGCTCTAATTTCTTGTGCTCGTGATACAACCATTTTATCTTAACCTCTCCAGTTCTCTTCTTGCTCTTGCTCTTGCTGATGGTGAAGCTTGGGAATTTAGGATTCTATTAAGTGTTTGTATTCTTCTCTGTTCTAAACTAGCTCCAAATCTTCTTAATCTTCTTTGCTGTTCTGCAAATGTTATTTGTTTTCCTAAATCAACTTTTTGGAATCCTTTAATAAAACCTTTTCTTAAACCTAATTGTTTTCTTTGAACTTTTTTTACTTTCTTTTTAATAGGTTCTATCTTTTTTCTTATTTGTTTTTCAATAAATTTTTCCCTAGAAGTTCTAATAGTAATTCCTGCCGTTGAATTTGAAATAGGAGTTATCTTAACCATCTTAATTAATCTCCTTGTCAATTTTTACATAATATTTATCAGGAATTACTTTTCCTTCGCTGTCTTGTGATTGTAAGAATTCCACTTCAATCTTTTCTCCTGCCTTACAAAGAAGTTTCATTTCTTCTGGAAGCTTCATGTTCTCTTCTTATTAAAGATAATTAACTTAACAAATAAATTATCTGAAAATTTAATAGTAGGATCAATAGCTTTGATTTCTTTTTTAGAAAGAGGAACGGTTAATTGTTTATTTCTCTTATTTATGAACACTTTTCTTTCCATAGTTTTCTTAACCATAGAAACTACTAGTAATTTAACTATATAAATTCTGTTAAATATTTAACTTTTTACTTCTGTAAGGAGAAACTATCTTTCCCTCTTCATCTCTTGTCCACTCTATTCTTTTAGTTTCATCTTTAATTTCTTTTTTCTCGAAACCTTTAATCTCCTTATTAGTTATACCAAAAAAGTCTTTTATTTTATCAATCATAAGAAAACCTTTATACTTCTCAGTAGTTTTAGCTTTTATTCTATAGATTACTTTCTCTGCCCAACCATAATCAAAGAAGGCTAACTTAGCAGTTATGTAGTTTTTACTATTTTCTTTTTTATCTTTCATATGAAACTAATAGCCAACGCCCCAAGAACAATAGCAATTATAACATAAATTACAACTTGTTTTCTTGAGATATTTCCTTCTAACCCCCCACCTGTTTTTACTAATTCTGCTTGTCTTATTCCTTTTAAGACGTGTTGTTCTAAGTCTGCAAACTTTTCGTGCATTGTTTCATCATCTCTCTTCTTAGTTCCTAAAGGAGTCATATCCCATTCTCTTACAATTAATAAAGGTATTCTATCTTTAGTAACAGTATATACACAATCTTTATCTTCGTGATATTTTTTCCCTCCAACTTCAAAAAATCCTCCTCTAGTTTGACATTCTAGTAACTCTCCTCTTCCATTATTCCTTAAATATATAACTGCAACTCTATCTGGTTTTTTTAGTTTATCTTTACTGAAAAACTTGCTCCACCATTTTGAATCCTTCTTTTTAATTCCTACTTCAACTTCTTCTTTTGGTTCTTCTTTCTCAACTTTTTTATTTTCCTTTGGAAAAAGTTGATTAAATATTTTCAACCTCTCTTTTTCATTCATTTTATTCTTTTACCTCCCTTTAAATTTTGTATAGGATTTTCTCTTATTTTCTTCCTTGCAATATCCATTTTCTTTGTAACATTTAATAATGAGGTGAATCCATCCTTACTCATCCCAGAATCTGTAATGTTTATTATCTTGTTTCTAAAATACTGTGAAACTCTGTTTTCAATCCCTAATTTTATAGCTAAATCATCTAAATATAATTTACAAATGTCCTCCATGTCTAATAAAAATCTTATACTAAACATTGGTCTTCCTAGTTCTTGTTCATTGAGGTTAGTTACTCTTAAAGTATCTTTAGCTTTTACTGCATTGGAAAGGAAAGTATGTTGATTATGTTTTTCCTCTTGTTCTGGAAAACCATAAGCTTCTTGGTCTTCTCTAAGATTATCTCCCCTATTATCATCTGCATCTTCTGCTGAGTCTTCTTGTGCATCTTCATATGCTTCCATTTCTTCTTCTGTCATTGGTTTTTGTTCTTCCATTTTACATTATTTTCCTCTCTATGTGTGGTTGTAACCATTTCTCTTCTTGAGAGATTAAATCTTCTTTTTCAACTTTGGATTTAAACATAACTCTCACTTTATCGACTATTGGATGGTTTTTTTTAACAAGTCTGCTCCATATTAATAAACCAAAACCTCCAAACACTGCTAAAACTGTTATGACATCAGCGATTCCCACTTTTTAATATCCTCCATCCACTTTTTCTAAAGTCGTAATTTATATCTGCTGCCATATCTTCTTCAGTTTTTAGTTTTGAAAGTTCTCTTAAATCTTTTTTATCTAATTTCATTTTTTTTATTTTGTCTTTCTCTTTATCCAATTTATCTAAGTCTATTGTTAAAGGAACATGATTTAGTTCTGCAATTAGGAAAGAGATTTTTCTTCCATCTATAAAAACTCTCCTTAATGCAGAACCTCTTACAAAAGATATTTTAATCAATGTTTCCTCCCTATAGTATTTCCAGATAGTGCTATAAATAATCCAACAAGACCAGCTATACTCAAAAGGATTTTCCATTTAATTGATGGAGCCCACATGAATATCCCAATCACTAAAGGAATTCCTAAAACTGCAAATTTAATTAAATTCTTTGTTTCTAAAAAATCTTCTAAACCCATATATAATCACCTCCCTTTTAATCATCTTTCCTCTTCCTCCTCAGTAGAACCTTGTGGTTGTTCAAATTTCCCCTCTTGTTCCTCTCTTGAAAAACTATCTTCAATTAAGAAATAAAATCCTATTCCAATTAATGATGAACCTAATGCTAGTCCAAATAAAGTTGTATGACTTATATTATTGTATCCTGGATATAATGTTAAAATTCCCATAACCATTAATACTAATGATCCCATATGTTTTAATAAATTATATCTACTTCTTAATATTCCAAACATAACTAAAATTATTCCCAACGCTATAACTGAAAATTGTTGAGGAAAAGCAACACTCTCTTTTCCATCTGGAGTAGATTTAATTGCGACAGAAATAAATCCTCCAAAATCTGTAGAGTTGCAATGAGTAACGTAAGTATAATCTTGGGGAGTAAAATTTCCTCCTCCGATTGTTACATTAAAAGCAGTTGTGGTATCGTCGAAGAATAATGAATTATCTGTAAATATTAATTTACTCGTGGAATCATGTAAATTAAATTCACAATTTACTAGAGAATCGGTTAAAGGCAAACCATTAGATATATTAAATACATGAAAAAAGAAATTGAAATCTTGATTTACTTTTAATATTTCTTGCTCTGGAATTTCTATAATATATCCATCTACAAAAGGTTGAGTTGGTTGTATGAATGGTGGTTGAGCAGAAATAGTGGGGGTAAAAACTAATAAAAATAAAAATAAAAAAATAAAGTAGAATTTCATTTAAATAAAACTCTCCTTATCTAAAAAACAATAAATATGTTTATATAAGTCCAACGTCCTGTAGACCTCCAACTGCGATATTTACTCCAGCTACCATGATTCCTAATGCGAAGAACAATGTAACTAAGTTCAAAATAGTTGCTGCTGAACCTGTAACGTTTCCTGTCGTCGCTGAAGAAATTTGATCTGCTACGGATGGAATTAAATTAACTCCTACCAATATCGTAATGAATCCTTCCAATAATCTTCCTAATGCCATTTATTTTGTCCTCCTCGCTTTTTTAAAAGTGGATACACTATATAAATTCTGTTGAATTCACAGATTTTATATAGTGTTAAAACTAAATACTTATGAAGGAGTTGATTATGGAAGATTATGAAAAACAAAGTGAGCAAATAAGTAGATATAATGAAGCTGGAATGCAAATCATGAGGCTTCATGAGTTATGGTTGAAAGCAGAAAGTTATGCCAATAAAGGTTTGTTAATAAAGTGGAAATTTATTCTAGATAGTATATGGAGAGAATTATATTCTGATGTAAAAAGGAAAGATGATTCTGGTGAATGGATTAAAAATAATAATAAATTAAAAAAGTCTATTTCGGAAAGTAAAATAGGTTCGCAAATGTATTCTACCCTCGACGAAAGACATCAATTCCTAAAAGAAATACAAGATTCTGTTGGAAAAGGTGGGATGTATATGGACGCTGATTCAGATGCCTTTGACTAAACCTGCTGATTACTATATTTCTAAAGAAATTAAAGCACAACTAGATAATTCTAAAAAAATTGTTAAGGATGCAGACCAAGATAGAATATTTATTGTTACTGGACGAGAAGGAAGTGGAAAATCTTGGTTAGCAATGCAACTTGCAGGACATTTAGATCCAACATTATGTATAGATGACATTTGTTTTGATTCTGAGTCCTTTGGAAAAAGAATTAGAAGTGTTAATAAGTTAAAAGCAATTATTTTTGATGAAGCATTTTCTGGTTTGAGTTCTAAAGGAGCTTTAAGTAAAGAAAATAAGAAACTAATTAAGATATTAATTGAATGTAGACAGAGAAACTTATTTTTATTTATTGTTTTACCTTCGATATTTATTTTGGATAGATACATTGCCCTCTTTAGAAGTCATGGATTATTTAATACAGCGATTTCAAGTAAAGATTATAAAATCAGATACTATAAAGCTTATAATTTTAAGAATAAACATCTTCTATATATTCTTGGACAGAAATATTTGAGTTATGCCAAGCCAAAGGTATGGAAGAAACATATGTTTCGTGGAAAATTGCCTTCTGGAATAACAAAAGAGGAATACCAAAAGAAAAAAGAAGAATCATTTAAGGAAAAAGAAATTGAAGAGACTCCAGAGATTACAAGATTGATTGCACAAAGAAATATTGCTATGGTTATGGCTGAAAAACCAATTAAACATACTCATGTTGACCTTGAAAGTGCCTTTAAGAAATCTGGATTCCCCCTAAGTGCTTCATTTATAGGCAGAGCTATCCGAAAATCCCAAAAAAAGGACTAATTCTCAATACATATATATATTATTATTAAACATATAAAAAATAATTTCATGACCCTTCTATTAGCAATGACTCTCACTTTCCCAAACCCTAATCCTTAGGCTTCCATAGAATAGTAAGGGTTTGGTGATCCTTAAAAGCAATTAGTTTCATCTCAGACATCTCTTTGAGGATAGAACTTAGATTTGATTTCCCCATCCTGAACTTAACATTAATTATTAATCTAGTTTGTCTAACGGAGATTTCATTCTGGAAAGATTCTTTGAAAATCTTTTCCATTATAATCTTGTATGGAATAGTTATTTTGAATTTCATTAATGTTAACTAAGGAAACGTTAGTACAGAATGCAACAGGGTTAGAATTTATTTCCTCATAAAATTCTTTATAGACATCAACGTCGTGGAAATAACTCCAAGCTAAGAACAATATAATAGCAAACCAAACTAAACTCTTTAAGAAATCTTTTCCAAGTAAAAAGTTCTTCCAATTAATCTTTCCATTCCATGCTGCAGGATTGATTTGTCTATAACCTTTTTTAGTTTCCTGAATAAATAGTCCTGGCTTTATCTCTTCAGTTTCTTTTGGTGTTAATGCTTTTATGAAGTTCATTTCAAAAGTCTTCCACCAAAGTATTTTTAGTTATATTAGATTTACCAAAATCTTTCTTCTGAAGTCCTTGAGTGTTCTTCCGTCCTCTAATCCTATGGACTTGAACTAAATGTTTTCTAACATCTTGTCTTGAGCCACCAAATCTTTCTTGACCTTTGATTCCCCTATCATTAAGGTCTTTGCAAATCTTACATTCATATGTTTTTATTTTCATTTCACCATCACCTCCTTTTTGTATACTGGATAAGCAATCCAGTAGAAGAAAAAGAAATATGTTAAAACAAATAAAACTATCATCATCATAATATATGCAAGACTAAACATAACTCTTGATTCTGCAAACTGTATAAAGAATAATGGGAAGATAATTGCCACAGCAATAGAACCCCACTTAGCTGAGGAACCAAATACATGATTTACTATTTTACTTCTTCTTCTCGTCGGTGAAACATCACTATCATAATCTTTAACAGCTTCAGGATTAATTAATTGCATGATGTTATTATATTTAATATAAGCAGACATTCCTTGACTATAAGAAATCCCAAGTCCAAAAACAAAAGCAAGGATAATATACCAGTAACCTTTCATAACTAACATAATACAAACTATTGAAATTCCCATCATCTGAAAGAAGTGACTTTGGTACTCTATCTTTGCCAATCTCTCAGGTGGTGGAGATTTAATAGCAGCTTTCCATTCTTTATACTTTCCCATATTATCACCTAAAAAATAAAACCTTGACTTCTACATCAACTCCTTTTAATTCACTTAACTGATAAGCAATGGTATTTTGTAATTCTGTTATGAATCCTTCAATATCATTTGTGTATTCTTCACTATTGAATTCTCCAACATAGTTTCCGAACCCATGTGATGATCCATCCCTTACCATAAAGTGATAACTAACGAATAACTTTTTCTTCATTTGTTCAACCTCCTTTGATTTATTTATTAATTCTAACATCTTAACTACTAATATATTTGATAACCTTATTTTTAATTCTTGTTTCCATTTTACTAAGATTACTTAAGTCTTCGTCCAGGAGTTTAATCATTTCATATATCCAACCAAAGCCAATGAAAATAACTCCAATTATAATAGAGAGAATTAATTGACTTAAATCATAGAATACAAAACCCCATCTAATCACAGCTCCAAGTATCATCACAATTCCTGCTGAAGATAAAATTTTAGTTATGTTTTGCATTAGGATAATCCTCCTAATCCTTTCAACCATTCAAATATCATTTCTAGAATAACTCTTCCGAATGTAGTTCCAAGAAAGAATCCTGAAATGAATCCTGTAAATATCCCCATCATGTATCCTATCATTTCTTCCTCCCTCCTCTACGGTAAGGATGCTTCTTATTCTCCTTAATTGAATTCTTTTTGTTTGGTCTTTTTTCTTTTTTGTCTGTCATTTTCTAAATATCACCCAATCAAGCATATGAAAAACCCCAAAGACAACTAGAGGTAAAAATCCAAACTTTACAAAAAACATAAAATCTAAAACTATTGGATTAATTATTGATTCTCCAACCATTAAAAGATATGCCCCTAATGCCAATCCTAAAAAGATATGATTTTCTATTCTAAACTTTTGATTCATTTTTTCTTTTTTATCCATCTTTTATAATTGTTTCATTTATTAAATCTCTTTCCAAACCCATTCTTCCACCTTTGTCATAAATATCTAATTTCCTTAAAAACAAATATGAGGGATAGTAAACATTCTTTGTAACATATCTTCTTGGAACATCTGTTGTATATGTTGTTAAGTTTATTCTTCCTTTCTCGTCTCTATGGAGTATTATTTTCATTCTTTTGCCCCTCCGTTAATAAAATGAATAAAACAGTTAAAAATAAACTAAGAGGTAAAATCATAGGAGGAATATCTAGTAATCCCCCAAGCAAAGCCATTATTCCTGAAAAAAAGACTCCCACTAAATATCCTTTTGAGCCCTCTTTCATTCTTTTGCCTCCATATCCTTCACAGCAAATAATTGGAAAGCTAAATGAGGATTATTCTTTGTAAAGAGTTTTTGAGTTAAGTCTGAAAAAACTCTGAAGAATTGTTGGGGTTTAAATCTTATGTCTGCTTTTGTTGTTCTTAGATTCTTTAATCCATTGATGCCTGTAACACTATATCCTCTTCTTTTAAAGTCGTAAACATTCCATCCTGAAATATGTTCTTGTAAATCATTATATTCATCTCTTTGTTCCAAAAATCCGTTTGGAGTATAGATTATTACCTTCTTTTTAGCCCATATTTCCATATTATTGATTAATTCATAACCATCTTCTTTATTTAGATGTTCAATCAAATCTAAACAAAGGACAGCATCAAAAGAATCTTTACTCATTCTCAAATCTTTAATATTAGTTATGAGATAATTACTATGGATATTCCTTCTTTCACTCTTCCTTATTGAAGGAACATAACCATCAACCCCCATACTTCTTCCTTCAAATCCAACTAATCCGAAAGGGGAATCACTACCACAACCTAAATCTAAAACAGATTTACAACCAACAAGTTCTTCTTTTAGATATTGGATATAAGATACTGGAAATATTCTTTTATATCTTTGTTTTAAGTTCATTTTGTTTTACCCCATTTTTTTTATTTCTTTTTTCATTTTTTTATATTCTCTGTCGTATATTATACAATAAGCGACACTTTTAAATTTATTTACTTAGTAACTCCTTTTGATTTTTGTCGTGATTTGTTTACTTTTTTAAAATAATCCAAAATAAACTTCTTTTCCATTAAGAAAAGGTTAGTTCTCCAATTTCCATGCCAAACACAAAATATTTTCTTAATGACTCCTTTTTTAATATCTTTTAAAAATACTTCTAAATCATTTTCAGAATCCCATTCTCCATTATCTTTTATTACAAGAAACCAAAGACTAGAATCCCCAAGAGGTAATTCTTTCTCTCTCCCAACTTGAACCCTTTGCAATCTCTCATTATGTTTCATCTTAAAACAATTCCTCATAAGATTTAATTGCATCAATAGGATTTGCTTTTGTATAAATAGAAGTTGTTGAAAGACTAGAATGCCCAAGTAAAAGTTGAACCTGATTTGGTGGAACTCCAGATTCTATTAATCTTGTAGCAAATCCATGCCTTAAAGAATGAAATGAATAAAGAGGATTTAGTTTAGCTTTGATAGAATAAGATTTAAATTTTCTCTGAAGAGTTCTTACTGTTGTTTTTATTGGAAGAGATTTAATGAACTCTTTTTTCCAACCTTTAGGGATTGGCACAACTCTTTCTAATCCATATTTACTTTCTGGAATAAAGATTGAATTCTCTCTAAAATGTTCTGGTGAACATCTTGCAACTTCACTAACCCTCATCCCACATCCATAAGCAATTAAAAAAGATATTCTAGCTATTTTATCTTTCTTCGGAATATTCTGAATTAGTTTCTTAAACTCTTCTGGTCTAACTGATTTTGGTAGTTTTCTTGGTTTCATTTCTCCAACTCCTTTATTTTCTTTTTAAGTTCCATGAGGTCAAGGGTATGGCTTTTTGTCCTGTCGTTAATTGTAACGATTCTTGTTTCTAGTATTGAAATCATTTCTCTTGCAGGTTTATCTTCCAGAGATATTGTTCCTTTGATTTTTATTTCTTTTTCTTCCATGTTTTTTATTTATCCTTATGCCTTTCGTAATGACATTTTTTACATAGTTCTATGACTACATGAGGTTCATAAGAAATATGATGAAATTCTGTTTCTTTCTTTTTGTTACAATCTCTACATATTCCAGTTTTAATTTCCTTACGAGATTTAATTCTTGCTTCAGTTTTGATAGGATTGTTTTTCCTATAGTTAGAATTTGCTTTTTTATTTATTTCTAACTTCTTTTCTTTATTGTTTCTATCCCACTCTTTACTAAGTGTTCTTTCTTTCTCTTTGTTATTCTCATAATATCTTTTACGGTAATCTGGATTCTTTTTTCTCCATTCTCTCATGTATTCTTTTTTTTGTTCTTTATTCATTTTGTTTTTAATATCAAAACACCCCAGCCTTCATCTCGGTTCTAAGCTGAGGTGTTTTTTTTGGGCGTCAATACAGAGCTTTCGTTAGAAAGAACTGAACCCAAATGCCCCCGACATGTTTTACGATGTCGAGAGCCGAGTGTTGTTTCTATAAACACACAAATTCAGGACCTGCAACATAAATTCGGACCATCACTGCAGTGGGTCCTTATCTCCGTGCCAGCCATTGCGGAGTTTCAATGCCCCCGACATTTCTGCCGTTGACTATAAAATAAAGAGAGTCCGACTTTTTTAACAATTGGAATTGAACCAACCGACTCTCTTTATTGTCCGAAGACTTTGAAGCTAAGGAAACGCATTGTTCCTTAGCTATTTGAAAGGGAAATAATCCCTAATAAGTTTTTAGTTAACTTTTTCAGTAACAACTTTGTCTTCTCTGTCAACTTCAACCTTGAAAATCTTTGGTGCATTGTGTCCACCCTTAGCTTCACCAAGTCCTTTGTAAGTTATCTTAACTTTTTCTTCGTTGTAAACTCCAACCATTCTTGGATCAAGAATAGCAGAACCCCAAACACCTACAAGTCCATCTGAAGTTTCTAAGCTATACAACATTGAGTTGTTAGCTCCAACATTTGATTGCTTATCTTTTAAGATTCCTTCTATGAAATCTCCATCTTCTTTAGGTTTCCATTCTCCCGGTGTGATTTCTTGATACATCGTTAATTCTCCTCCCGCTTTCGCTATTTAATTTAAGTATTCCTTTATGTAACTCTTTAGAATTAATATGAAATTCTGCACAATAAGTAACCCCATTATTTATATTGAACCTTAGTTCAGGAAACAATGAAAAAGGTTTTATATGGTGTGGATGTAACATAACTCCTATTTTGTTGTTACAATATATGCAATTATTATTTTGGCAAGTAAAGTTATCTCTTAAAAATACTGCTTCTCTCCATATTTTCCACATTGAACTTGTTCTTAATCTATGATTCAAAGTTGAAACCCCTCCTTTCCAATTCCAATGTTCCTTCCCTTTCTTTAAATTTATTGTTCCATCTATTATTCTTTGTTTCATTCTTTCACTACAACCTTTTTTATCTTCTATTGTTTTTTTAATTCCTTTATGTGAAATACTCATCTTTTTCCTTATTTCTTCAGGAATTGTCTTCCCTAATTTCGATATTCTCATTTTGTTCTTTGATTCTTCTGTATGTTTTCTCCCATAAAAAGAATTTAATTTCCCTTTTCTACTCTCCATTATATTTGAATATCATCAAGTTTAATTTCCCTAACTACTTCTCCTTCTATATTTCTTTCTATTTCAGTTCCTTGTTCATAATCAAATTCTATTGTGTTTTCCATATTAAAGGTGTAGAGGAAATAACTTATTTTTGGATCTAAAAGGGCAATTAACGAAAAACCCTTCGCAATGAGAGTCGATTAAAGATGTGCAAATAAAAAGAGGTGAAAAGAATTCTGTATAAAGAAATCTGTTCAACACATCAGGAACTCTTGTCCATATTTTGTTATCCCCTCTACTATTAATTACCATATTAGTTTATCTCCTGCTAGTTTGTCAATATCTCCATCTATCTTTTGTTTTATTATTTGTTCTGATTTCATCTTTTAATTAAATAATCTTTACCATTTAATTCTTTAATAAAATACCTAATTAATTCATGACCAATTATCTCAACACATAAACCAGTTCCATCACCATAAGATAAAAGTCCAAATTGATTACATCTTTCTTCAGTAACAGAATCTATGTGGGAATTCACTAGTATCATTAATCCTGCAAGTGATAATACTAGTATGATTGCTATTGCAAAACAAGTTAGAAGTTCATTCTTCATTTCCCTTTCACCTCCTTTACTTCATCCCACATTTTATGGGTTGTGATTGTTTTGTACATTGCTTGGAGTAAGTCTCCAACATTTCTGAATCTTAGGTTTCTTCTCTTGATATGTAACTTATCATTTAAAGCTACTGATAATTGTGCTGTTGTTAATTCTGTTGTCATAAAAAAATAAGAAGGGTTAGAAATAAACCCCAACCCTCTTTGAATTTAATTTGTTTGTTTGGTTTAAGTCAATGTATCTTCGGAAGAAGACAGACTTAAACTTATTCACCAAGTTTTGTATTTTGTTTTCCATAGTATTCTATAGATTTAATGCTTATAAACTTATAGGTTTATAAATTTAGTAGGTATTTACTCAAAAGTGGTATCAAAGAATATAAAAAGAGCTTTTTGTTTGGTTGGATATGGAATGGAGTGATTGGAAAGGTAAAAGAATTTTTGTTCAGTTAAAATCTGGAGGAGTTTATTCTGGAGAAGTTATTGATGTAGATATTAATTCATTACCACTTGTTTTCATAACTATTATTGATAAGTTTGGAGAGAAAGTTACATTTACTATTTCTGAAATTGTAAAGATAAAGGAGGAAAGGAAATGAGAATAATTCTAAGGAAAGGAAAAAAAACAGAAGGAGATAAAATAATTTATGTTCAAGCTAATATGGAAAAGATTTCCATGATTGAACTAGCAGGAATGATTAACCAATTTGCTTTAAATGAATTCTTGATTATAGATCAAAAAGAAAAACTCTCTAGAGAAAAACATTTTTGGTTTGGTAATCTCATAAGTAAATCTATTGAAGATGCTAAGGAAAAGAAAGATTGGTTTAAACTTTCTTTAGAAGAATTATTAGAATTAAAAGAACACCCTTACTTCGTTCCAGAATATACTATTAGAAAATTTATTATGGAGAGGGAAAGTGAAGATTGATAAAGAATTTCAAAGTTTAATTCCTCCTTTAGAGAAGGAAGAAAAGAATAGATTAAGAGATAGTATTAAACAAGAAGGAGTTAGAGAACCCCTAATTCTTTGGAAAGGAATTCTAGTTGATGGGCATAATAGAAAAGAAATTGCAGATAAATTAAATGTTAAATACAAAACCATAGATAAAAAATTCAAGGATAGAAATGAAGTTATTCTTTGGATGATTAACAACCAACTTGGTAGAAGGAATATTTCTAGTTATGATAGAGGAATATTAGCATTAAGATATGAAGAAATATACTTAGGAAGACATGGTGGAAATCGTAACCAAGAAGCCAATGTTGGCGTCTTGAAGGGAGAAACAAGGGAACATATTTCTAAAATAGCAAAAGTATCTCATGGAACATTAGACAAAATAAAATATATTAAAGAAAATGCTAAACCAGAACAGAAGAAAAGATTATCAACACAACAAGATTCAATCAACAAAGTTTATCATGAAGTAAGAAAACAAACTGTAGAGAAACAAGAAGTTAAACCATTAGAATTGCCTAAAGAAGAATTTAATTTAATATATGCAGATCCTCCCTGGAAATATAATTTCTCTGGAACTAATGAAAGAAGTATTGAAACACATTATTCTAATATGGATTTAGAACAAATAAAAAATATGGAGATTCCTTCTTCAAAAAATTCTATTTTATTATTATGGGCTACTGCTCCAAAACTAAAAGAAGCATTTGAAGTAATTGAATCATGGGGATTTGAATATAAAACTTGTGCTGTTTGGGATAAAGAAATTATTGGAATGGGTTATTGGTTTAGAGGGCAACATGAAATCTTATTGTTAGCCACTAAAGGAAAAGTAAGTCCACCAATACCTAAGAACAGATTTTCTTCAGTGCTTAAATCAAAGAGGGGGAAACATAGTAAAAAGCCAGAAGAATTTTATAATATAATTGAAACAATGTTCCCTAATTATAAATATTTAGAGTTGTTTGCAAGAAATAAAAGAAAGAATTGGATAAGCTGGGGGAATGAAGTAAAATGATATTCAACACTAATGAAGAGTTCTGTAATTGGAGTGAGCAGAAAAGAGAACAACAAATGTTAGATGATTATTTTATAAAAGAGGAGGAAGAAGATGGTATGGAAAAAAACAACTAGACAAACCCAATCAGAAGAACCCCTAGAAGAATATGACTTCCAAGAAAAACCTAAAAGGTATCCTAAGAAGAAGACTTTGAAAAAAGAAGTAAAGGAAGTCAAAGAAGAAATGAATGATATGACTGAAGAAGAAGTGAAAAAAGATTTGAAAGGCATACTTAATAAGATAACTATTATCTTGAGGAAATATATGGACTTGGAAGAGGATAGTTATTTATTGATTGGAATTTGGATAATCGGAACTTATTTCCACCAATCCTTTAGAAGTTATCCTTATTTATTCTTTAATGCAATGAAAGGATCTGGAAAGAGTAGAGTTCTCAATCTAATAACTATGTTAAGTAAGAATGGAATTGTGTTAAATTCACTTACAGAAGCAGTGTTATTCAGAACTAAAGGAACTCTTGGAATTGATGAGTTTGAAGGTGTTGGGAGGAAAGGAAATGAGAATTTAAGGGAATTATTGAACTCTGCTTACAAAAAAACAGGAAAAGTGTTTAGGATGAAAAAAGTCACTGGAAAAGAGGGAGAAAGCCAAGAAGTTGAAGAGTTTGAAGTATACCGTCCAATCATCATGGCGAACATTTGGGGCATGGACGATACACTTGGAGATAGGTGTATTCAGCTCATTTTGGAGAAAAGTGTGAAAAAGAGGGTTGTTAAGTTGATGGAAGACTTTGAACACAACTTCCAAATTATGGAAGTTGTAGACCTCATCTCAAAGAGAGTTGGAAGTTGTGGAAGTTTTAAGTTCCTGTTAGAATGCACCCAAAACTGGAATTCCTTCGTTATGGATACACATACTTCCACAACTACAGACTCTTCCCCTACTTCCACAACTTCCACAACTTCCATTAATAATAATAGTATATTATATAACAAAATAAATAATATAGGTCTATTAGGAAGAGATCTAGAACTCTTCTTTCCGTTATTCTTAATCAGTGACATTTGTGGAAAATTAGACAAAATGTTGGAGATTTCGGTCAAAATTGTTAAAGAAAGAAAAGAAAAAGATGTCTATGAAAGTTTTGATGTTCAGGTGTATGATTATATCTCTTCATACAAAGCTGAAGGATTTACTAGAGTTAGTAATTTAACTGAAGGTTTCAGAACTTTTGCAGGATTAGAAGATAAAGAAGATCAATGGATTAATACAAGATGGTTTGGAAAAGCAATAAAGAGATTGAAATTGATTAAGGAAAAGAAAAGAAGTAATGGAATGTTAGTTGTTTTAGATATAGATAAAGCAAAGGAAAAGATAAAGATATTCAAAGAACCTGAAACAGAAGAAGAAATTCCAATAGAGAAAATAGGTGGACAAAATAAGCTAGAATGAAAAATGAAAAAAAAGAAATTAAATACTTCAGCATGTTCACAGGAGTCGGAGGATTCGAACTTGGATTTGGGAATATACCAATTACCACACGGAACGAATCTAGGGGGAATGAAGAAAATAGCTCCTGCGATAACACAAGCCCAGTGGGAACACAACAATTTACTTGTATCGGGTTCTCAGAAATCGACAAATACGCAAACGAACTCCTCAAACAAAAGTTCCCGGCAATTAAAAATTGGGGAGACTGCAAGTCAATCAATCCAAGTGAATTACCAAACTTTGATATGCTCTGTGGAGGATTTCCTTGCCAAGCATTCTCAATCGCTGGAAAGCGGAGAGGTTTTGAAGATACCAGAGGCACGATGTTTTTTGAGATTGTTAGAATACTTAAAATTAAAAGACCTAAAATTATACTCCTTGAAAACGTCAAAGGCTTACTCAATCACGAAAAAGGGAAAACTTTCTCCGTCATCCTGGAAACGTTGGATGAACTGGGGTATGAAACTCAATGGATGGTACTTAACAGCAAGTTTTTCGGAGTTCCCCAGAACAGAGAGAGGGTGTTCATTATCGGAAGTCTTAGAGGAGAATGTAGACCAGAAATATTACCTTTCGGAAAAAATGACAAGAAATATGATAAGGAAAACCCCCTTCAGAAAACCAGAAATATATCAAAATGTATCACAGCAAGATACTGGAAGCAAGGACAAAGCGACCAATATATTGGAGAACCAAAAATGATTGGACATTTACAAGTAGAAGGTGAAAAGAGAGTTAACGAATGTCCAATAGAAATTAATCAGTTTCTTAAAGATAACAAAAACAATTTAACTATAAAACAAATAGCAGAAAAAATTGATGAACCCTTAAGCAAGGTAGAACATTATTTCAGAATAGATATATCAAGAGCAATTCCAAAACCAGATGTTTGGTTAAAATTACAGGAAGTGTTAGATTTTCCTGACACTTATAATAAACAAATCAATGAATTGGAAAAATTCTATGTTGAGTTTGAACAGACTAGAAGAGTTTATGATGATTCATTAAGTCCAACATTAAATTCATCTCAACCAAGTACTCATGCAGTCTTAGATGATTATAATCATAGGATAAAAACAGATAATATTGTGGGGGCTGTAAGGCAAACCTTTAACAATTCTAAAGAAGGGAATGGATGTAAAATAATTGAAGGATTAAAAATAAGAAGACTAACACCAATAGAATGTGAACGACTGCAAGGTTTTCCTGACAGATGGACGGAGGGATTTTCTGACACTCAAAGATATAAAATGATGGGAAATGCAGTAACAGTAAATGTAATAAAAGCAATATCAGAAACACTATGACACCAAAAAAAACAGATAGAGAACTAATTGAAAAAGTAAAATGTCAAACTAAAGGTTGCAATGAAAAATCACAAGCAATAATCAATAAAAAATTCCAATGTAAAGGTTGTGTTGATAGAAAGAAGTTAAGTGAGTTTCAAAAGATTTATTTTGATAAAGCCAGGATATTACAATTAGGTAAATAAAATGAAACTAAAAAACCCTTTCCTAACAAAGATTTTCCCAAGAACTCTTATTTTCCTATTAAAAAGAGCACACCCAAAATATTCTTTAAAAATTGCCAGAGAACTAAATTTTACCTACACGTCTCTTTCAAAAGCAATAAGTCAATTGAAAAGAATGAATCTAATTACAACCAACCAACAAGGTAAAAGGAAAATAATCAAATTAACACCCACAGGGCTTCAGGTTGCAGTTTTATTGAATTATATACAAGACCTAAAGAAAAAACGATTCTGAAAGGCTTATTATCCAATTTCAACGACTTCTACCACTACTCTCTAAAGTATTTCTCCCTTCTTCAATAATTCCTCTAATGTTTGAATTCCATCTTTATCTATTGTGAACCTTTTGGTTTAGGTTTCACCTCACAATTCATTTGTTTAATTTCTTCTTGAATTTGATCTAACACTTCTTCTTCTGTGAAGTTAGTCATTTCTATTGAACCATCTAAATCTCCAATTCTTAATTCTAATTTTTCATCATATCTCTTTGCTATTTCAATTCTTAATGCCATCTTTATCTTCTAGGAATAAAACTATTCCTGTTTGACCTCCAGTTTTTTTAAACAAAATTTAATTTCTTCATTTAAAAATTTATATCTTTCTATTCCCCTTTCTCTCTTATCTACACAAATAATGTGGTATGGATTATCTAGATAATAAAATTCTTCTTCTTCAACATATTCATAAGAATTATAATTCACATATCCAAACACTTTATTATACAATTTATTTATTTCTTCACAATAATCTTTAGCCACATTTTCAATACATTCTTTAAATAAAGTCTTATCGCTTCTATTATTTTTAGAGTCCTCTGAAAAATAAAAACTAAACCCAACCCCAGTAAATACTAAAATAAGAATAATTAAGAATATACTTATTCTGATACCTTTATTAGCATTTTTAATATCCTTGTTTTTCATCTTTATCTTTTACTCTCCTTTGTGGTTCTCTTTTTATTTTGTGAAAAGTAATAAGGAATAAAACCTATTAAAGGAAAACCTAACCAAAAAAGAAATGAACCCATGAAACTTGATGGCTTGAAAAAAGCTATGCTTGTTCCTATTAAAGATATTCCCACAATTCCTATAATCATTAATATTTTTTTATTTTCCATCTTTATCTTCCCTGCGTATTAGGGTTCCCATTTACTTTTGAATATTTCCAGTTCCAAATTGGTTCTTTACCAGTTTCAGATTCTAAATATTTACCATCTTTTTTATCAGGTCTTACCCATTTACATATGAAATCAAATTCCCCATTTCTTTCTACTCTCCATACTGCTCCTTCAACTTTATCCTTTGCCCCATGAAATCCAAAATCTCCAATAACTTTCATGACATTTTCTGTTGAGATTGGTTTACCAATATGTATTATTCTTGGAATTACAAACTTCCCACTTATCTTGCTTAATAACTCTCCAAAAGGTTTTCTTGAAGTATCAGTCATCAAATCAAAAACTACAAATGGTTCGTGTTGTAATTTATATTTTGTTCCATGAGCTTGTGCTAACCATTCCCCACACAATCTTTCTCCTTCTTCCAGAACACTATCAAATCTTTCATAATTGTCAAGAACCCATTTGTGAAATAAATTGTGTTGCTTATATTTAGAAGTATTTGCTACATAACCTGCTCTACTAATTGGGATTATCTCACCATTTATTTTAGCAACACCAACATTAGAACCATCTAATTTTTCTTGAACTATCACAACATCATTTTTATCTCTTGCTTTTTCTGTAGCTATTCTTTGTTGCCCTTCTGAGATGTGATGATCTCCTTCGCCCATTCTTGAATTTGGTAAGTGGGCCATACTCCCATATGATTTTCTTCCTAATGGTTTTTTATTCTTTTCCATCTTTATCTTTTACGCTCCTTCTTGGTTCGTGATTTACTTGATTGGATAATAACTTTTCTTAATGGTTTTCCTTTTTTCCATCTCAAAACAACCCAGTTAATTTTCAGTTTCTTTGCTTGTTTGATTAGGTTTTCTTTTAAGTGATAATCTAAAACTTCTCCATTAAGAGTTCCCATCCAGAAACTTCTATCAGCGAATTGCCCTCCAACATGAAAAGGATATTCTATGACAAGAGTGTTCTTTGGGTATTTTGTAATATCATTCTTGAATTCCATTTTATCTTCCAGGAATAAAACTATTCCTGTTTGACCTCCAGTAATTTTACTATTTTTTCTTGATTTAAATTGTGTTCTCTTTCTCTATCCATTCTTTCAATATTATTTTTAGGTCTGTTTCTTTTTCCTTCTGCAAATATACTTTGTAAATTTCCATCACATTCTTCACACATATCAGCAAATACTTCTGCTCCTACAAAATCAATTGGTGGTTTTAACTCCCCACATTCTTCACATCTTATTTTTATTTGTTTCATTTCTTCTTCACTCCACTTTTTAATTTGTCTTCATAATCAGAAGGAACTTTTTTAGAATCTTCTTTTGTGATTTCTTTTAGCCCAATCATTCTCCAAATAATTTCCTCAAAGCTATCAGACTTAGTTCCATGATCTTCAAGAAACTTATGCAATTTGTCAGTTACTTTTATTGTTTTCATTTTAATTCAAATCTCCTATTATCATGTTGAGAGTTAGTGCAAAACAAATCTACACCAGTATCTAAATGACATTCTTTTTCTTTACCACAATTTTTACATATCTTTTCTCCTTTCTTTTGGGTATCTTTATTTCCACTCATACCACTTAGTAGAATAAGTAGTATTTAAGTCTTTTGGTATGTGCAGAAAACCCTACACTAGAAAAAGCTTATGAGGGGAATCGAACCCCCATCTCAAGTTTACAAGACTCGTATTCTACCATTGAACCACACAAGCATAGAGTTAGAACTATAATTTTATTTGCTTGTTGTCGTGGTGGTAGATTTGAAATTCATTTGAATATAAGCCCTGCATTTGAGTTCCGTCGCATACAGGGGAGTTAATTATCATCTAGCGACCCCGTAGGATCACTAGGGAACATGCTATTGTGCAAAAGAGTGTTTTAAACTGTCACATCCTATTTGGACCACCTCGAGTGAAGTCGCATAGCACTTTACACTTTAATTCATAGGTTCCATAATTTTTAAATGTTCGCTTTTCCCTACAGCTTACTTTTTCTAAGAATAAATCCCAAGACATCGTCGAAGGTTTTTAGGTCTTTGTCTAGCTTCAGTTGGGCAAGTCTTTTGTAGATCTTCTTTTCGATAGTTATTGTTATTTTTTTTTCTTCCATTTTTTATTTCAACATCTCCATTAAGATATGATTGTAGACTTGTTCTATTTCCTGTTCTGTTGCCTCATGGACTAAAGTTAAATCTTTTATCCTATTCTTTAAATCTCCTTTTGGTTTTGAATGAGAATCTCTTTTTGCTATATTGATTGTTTGTAGTTCTGTTTGAGCTTCATTCACTCTTTTTCTTTGGCTTCCCCCATTCGCGTTATAATTGAAGCATTTAGAAACTAATTCAGACACAGATACGGCAATCCCTCTCGATTCTAAATATTTTAATAATCTTTTAGCATCATCAGATAGTTTAGATACTTCACTTAAAATTTTATTCTTTGCTTCTTCTAAAAAATCTTTCTTAATCTTTTCTAATGGAGCAACTTCATAAACAACACTTCCAGTTGATTTTGGAACTCTTAATAAAACTTCTTTGATTATTTCATCTTTGTTTAGACTTTGTGAAGTAATTGAAGGAGAGGGTAACTTCTGAAGAACTTTACTTATTATTTCATCTTCGTTTATTTCAACTTTTTTTGCTTTTAAATTATATAATTCACTTGCTAGTTTTTGTTCAAAGGTTTGTAATTCTTGAATCTTGTTAAAAAAATCTCCCCTCAACTCAACTAAATCTTTTCTTATTTTGGAATCATCAAATCTAATTTCAACTTTGTCTTGTTTACTTTCTTGAATTGGTCTTGAATGAGGAACTAAATTATCTGGGGCTTCTATTTTATCCACATCTAATTTTCCTTTAGATATTTTAATTGCATCTTCATCACTCAACCAAGAAGGTTGAACATAGACATTAAATACTCCTTCGTAACAAGATAAGAAAAAATGTCCTTTCTTCAAAGTCATAATATCTTCTTCTTTAGGTTTCATTTTCTTTGGGAGAGAAATTTGATCTAAAGTGTGTTTGACTTCATTTCTTTCAGATTGATAACCAAGAATCCATGTGGAAATTTGTTTCAATGGAATTTTATCAACTCCAGCCATATCTTGAGAATCAATCCAAATAAAATTATTATTTGTTGCCCCTTGTCTGATGTAACTTTCTACAACTCTTTTACAAGGATTATTATATTTTTGTGGAAGGAATTTCCATGCTTCAGGAATTACAATTATAACTCCTTTCATTGTTTTCAGAACCTCATCTGCAACAGATTGAATAATAAGACTTTGTGCTTCTTCACTAAATCTTTCTAAATTCATAATATTAACTCCTTCCCTAATATCAAGTGTAGAAGAGAAATTTGCATATTGTATTTGGGGAATAAGATTCTCCAAATAATGTTGAAGTCTTGTATGTATTTCTTCTTTTAATCCTCTTAGCTTTCCTTCAGCTAACTCATCATCAACTCTTTTCTTTATATCAACTAAAGAAGTAGAACCCTTACATAATCTCATTAATGTTCCTTTCTCTAAAAATAACTTCTCTCTTGCATAAGCTTCAATTAAACTTTTAACAAATTCGTAATCACTTCTATCTCTGAAGAATGGTGTGATTTCTGTTCCTTCTGAAAAAGATTTTTCTCCAATTTTTGTTTTAAAAATAATTGCCTTCAATCCACTTCTTTTAATTAGTGCTTCAAGAGTTGTAGTTTTTCCAGATAGTTGAGTAACTCCTGTAACAATTAGGTGAGAAGGTTTTACAGAAACTTCTTTTCCCGTATTAATTTCATATCCTAATTTTATCATTTTAATTTTTTAACTCCTTTCTCAAATTTATTTTTCATTTCTTGTAATCTCTTTATTCCTTCATCAATTCTCTTCGATATTTCACCATCAAATAAATTATCAATATCTTCTTTTGCTAATTTATGGCAAATTTCTATTTGTTCTTCGATTGTTTGTTTATCATTCCAAGAATGTAAAGTATCATGATATAAAAATTCAAACTCAAACTCATCAGGAATTAAATCAACTATTGGTTTTGTCTCATCAGGATATTCCACAACTGCATAAGAATCAGATATTCTTTCTCTTCTCATAGTTGTAAAATTATTTGTATGATTATAATATCTTAAAACCATTACAAGGTATGTAACTCCCCTATAATTGAATTTTCCTTCTGCACTTATAATTTTTCCATCCCCACTATAACCTTCTTTCCAAGAATCAATTTTTTCCTTTAATTCTTTTTGCATCTCCTCCTCAGATTTCCATATTAATTTATTCATACCTTACTAAGAAAAATATGCTTTATATATCTTTTGTTTAATCGTTTGCTCGTGTTAGCTTTATTTTAGGAAGAAATTAGAATTTAATGCGCGTCTTTCCCTACACTCAAAATTAGTTGCAATCAAAACCTTACGTCAATTTATCGTCATAAATCAACACGTTGGCATCCCAAACTTTCTGATTGCATTGTTTTTAAGAATTCAATATTTAAAAATCTATTGTGCATAAAACCCTACTAGAGAAAAGGTTGCCCTCATTTTTGTTTTCTACTCCGACTTTCACGGCTTGACTGAAGTCTAGAGGGCGAGACTCCACGAGTGATTATGAATTAACAAAGAACTGAAAAAATCAGTTATCCTTAATTCCAAAAGTTCATCCAAGAACTATTTTAATCAAGACTTAATAGTTTATAAAATGTGCGTCTTTCCCTACAAAACCTCACTCCTTTTTTTTCATAGTCCATCTAACAATAAAGTAATATATTATAAGCATAATGATAAAAACAATCAAACCATTCCAGAACATTTTTCTCTTTTCCTCTGAAGTTAATTCAACATATTTGATTACTTCTTTCTCTACAACTGTTTCATTACCTTCAACAACTCTATCAATATAATTATCTATCTCAATATACTTTTCAACCTCTTTTATTATTGTCCTAGTTCCTCCACCTCCTCCACCTCCTGATTGAACCTGGACAATTACTTCTTCAGTTTTAATATCAAAGAAAATTAAAGTAAAATTATCTGGTGAGAAAGTATAATCTACAGAGATTGTTATATCAGAATAATTAGAATATACTTCTTGGGTTGTTGTTAAACCTTCAAGATTAGTGGAGTTCCCCACAACATCCCAATACAATTTTTCAGTAGTTCCAACAGAAAAAGTATAATCATTTCCTGCAGTAATATCTATTGCAGAAGCAAAGCTAAGAAAAAAAATCATTCCTATAATTCCTACTATGTGGTTTTTCATTTTACTACCTCTTCACATCTTTTTTTAGTCCAATATTTCTTTTTAGTTATATTAACATTTTCAAAAATGTTTCCAATAACTCTGCAAGATTCCTCTGAACGGTAAAATCTAATATCATGTAAACAAACATTTTCATCAAAACTTTTTATCATATCATAATAAAAACCCAATTCATCTTTCTCTTTAATCACAATAATACCATCATCTTCCCAAATTAAAATATCACCAATAAATATTTCTTTTCCATCTTTATCTTTTAGTCCTGTGAATTGTTGAAGTTCACATTTGCAATTCATAGTACAACTGTTTTCTCTATCTTCTTCCCATTTTGTTCCCTGGTCTCCACACAAAGAATAAGCATCATCTCTAGCTATTGCATCTCTCAAATCCATTAAATTAAATTGTTTTCTTTTTTCATCCCAAGCTCTGAATTTTATTTCTCTATTCATTTTCTTTATGTGTGAGGTTTAGGTTCTCCAACCTTTTCTGAAATTAAAAAATTAAAAAATAATAAATTGTTTTGTGTTTAGACTCTTGGTGTTACTTCAGTTGTTATTGTGTATTCTCCTTCGTTCAAAAGTCCAAAGGTTGTTTCAACATTGAATTCTAATTCTCCACTTGGAAGTAAAGTTGGTTCAACAGAAGCTCCATTAATTAAAATGTTTCTAACTTCTGAATTACTTGGGCTTACCCAGTTGTCAACTTCTAATTCAAATCCAATAACATCATATCCTTCAAGTTTCCAGTCTGCTAAACTTCTATGGTTCTCATCAAACTCTGTTAGTCCACAATATCCTGCTACACCTGAACTTAACCAAGCATAAGCTGAATCATCAACGATACCTTTATCTCCAAAAGTACTTACTGAACCTGTTGGATAATCTCCTGAATCATCACAATCTGAAGGATCTACTTTTGCATATTCAAATACTAAAGCATCATCTTTAACTCCATCAGAATCTGTGTCAATTAAAACATCAACATGAGTAATATATCCTCCAAGAACTTCAACATCCCAAGACATTGAATTCAAATCTGAAAGTGTTGAAACTCCTACATCTTCTCCACTTATGAATATTCTTTTCTCACAAGTTTCAGATGGATAAGGTAAACAAGTTCCAATAGAATTATCTAAAAGATAATTAACAGTATGAACTACTCCATCTTCAACTGGAGTTGTTTCAATACTCAAAGGAACATTAACACTTGTTTCAGATTCAACTAATAAATTATTTGAAGTTACACTTTCTCCTCCAGAAACAACAGCATCTACCATGTTATCTCCAGTAAAAACAACTGCTTGATTTACTGTCACATTTTGTTGAACTTGACCATAATAACTAATTACTCCAGCAGTTACTAAAGCTATTGCAAAAAAACCTATAACACTAAAAGCTAATAATTTCTTATTCATTTTTTTCACCTCCTTTCAAATTTCGAATATTAATTTTGTTGTATTCAGTAGTTATGCTATATTCATAAATTGGGTAAAAAGCCCATATTACTGTTAAAAAGAAAATAATCCAATTATATGGATAACTTGGATTAGAAATATTAGAATAAATAGTATGGAGAATAACAACACTTGTAAGCAGTTTCATAAATGCTGAAGCAGATAAATATAATAGTTTCATTTTATCTTTTACCCTCCTCTAGGATTCTGTTTTGATTATAGTGTATAGAAAAATTAAATGAAATATAATAAATGTATAAAAATAAGAACATAAAAACAAACCATTCTAAACTATTAAAATTTACAATATGGGAAGAGTATATTCCAGCAAAAAAGAATCCTAACCCCAATAATATAAACCAAAAAGTTTCTTCTTTCATAAAAATTAGTTATAGAAAATTATTACCTTTTAAGTTTCTTCTGTAAAGACTTAACTTGTTTTGTAGTTAAAAGTCCTTTAGCACCAACAAGACCAATACTTGCACTTATCCTTTTTCTTGCTCTTTCAACCTCTTCATCGCTAAACTTTTTCTTAGGCATTTTCTATACCTCCCTTTAGTTTTTGATTATTTAAGTATTTTTCGGTTTCCATTATTTAAGTTCCTTTAAAAGTTCTTTTTTATATTTCTTTAAGTATTCTTTTCTTTGAGAATCTATCAATAAAGGATAAGGATATGCTTTCATTTTTTTATCAACCTCTTCAATTATTTTCTTTAAGGATTTTTTATATTTTACTAAGATTGTTTTCTGGTTAGAACAAATATCACAATTACATTCTTTATTATGATAAAACATTATGCAACCACCCTTTCTGGATGTCCAGAAATAACTCCTCTCTCTTGGAATAATCTAAAATCTCTATCTGTTATTTTTCTAAAATGGAATGGATTAATACAACTTTCTCTAGCCATAGGATCTATATACAAATCTTTCCAAACCATTGGAATTGCATACATATATCCTTTCTCACTAATTCTTATAATCTTTTCTATCAATCCAACCTTAGGGTTTATAATTAAATCTCCGACTTTGAAGTTTATCTTTAATATTTTATTAATCATTTCTTTACGCTTTTCTTCTGATTGTTTATTTTCTTTCAAGACTTGTTTTAATGGTTTCAATGTCATTTTTATTTATTATCTTCATTCCCTTTTGATTGTATAAGTTTGAGAATAAAATCATGCCAAGTTAAATTCTTCTTTTTAGCAACCAATTTTTTATGTTCATTGTCTTCAAAATAAACATTTATTTGTTTGACCATAGTAGATTAGTAGATTAGTTAGTTTATAAATATATGTCTAAAAAATCTATAACTTAATATTAAATGAAAGATAAAAGAATTAAAAAAAACCCTAGAGAGAGGAAACCCCTCTCTAAGGAAAAAGAGGTGATGTCTTTTCTATTCCCAAAGGAATAGTATGATGGTGATTATCTTTTCTTTCTTCTAACTACTCTACGAGCAACTCGTCTAACTGTTCTTCTAACTTTTCTTTTAATTGCTCTTTTTCTTGGTGGCATTTTAATTTCCTCCTCGAGTATGATATGTGATTAAAATATGAAATTTTTAGGTTTTCTACTTCTTATCTTTTCAAGTCTCACTTTTTGATGCTTTGCTAATTTATCCTGGATAATATTATTTCTTACTGGAAAAGGTTTAGCTCTAAGTTTCTTCAATTCAGGTTCTGTAAGTGCTTGTGTTATTAATGGTCGTGCCATGATTATTTCATATTTTGTTGTAGAAACTTTTTGGTTCTTGCGTTATCTGCTTCTCTCTTTCTAACCAATTCATTTCTACGTTTAATTTCCATTGCCTTGTGTTTCTTTGCTACTTCTTTGTTTATTATTTCACTTGCCATGATTATATTGCCTCCTTTATTTTTTTAAATAATCCTGGATGCTTCATCTTTAACTTGTTTTTAAATGATTTATTAATTCTAGATTGTCCTATTACATCTGCAATGACTTCTTCTTTGCGTCCTTTAAAATCTGGATTTCTTTTAATAATACTTTTAATATCCTTATCTTTAGATCTAATTTTTTCACCAAGTCTGAATTTAGCTGAAAAGTAATGTCCAATTTCATGAGAAATAGCTTCTTTTCTTCTAGCACCCTTTAAATCTTTTCTTATTCCAATGACAAACTTTTTAGGTATTCTTTTATTATTTTTGATTATTCCAGTTAATTGAATATCTGCATCAACACTTTCAGTAATTCCCATTTTTCTTTTCCTCTCTAAGAATTCTTTTTTAGGAATATCTACTATTCTTCCTTGAGGGAAACCTCTAATTTTAGAGACTTGATAATCTTTTTTTCCTGCTTGTCTGATTAGTGCTAAATCTTGAAAACTTGCCATGATTATAATTTGTTAATTATTCCTGCTGTTTGAGCAACAAATGCTGTTCCAACAAGTGCAGTAATTCCTCCTGTAAATATATCTCCTAAAGGTTTTCTTCTTTTACTTTTACCTTTTTTAAATTTCTTTTTGAGAGTCTCTTTCAATCTATATGATTTTAGTTTTACCATTTTATTTTTGTATTAAAAAAAACTTCTTCTTACTTTAGAAACACCAAATCCTTTCTTCTTTGCTCTTGCCCTAGCTTTGACTGCTTCTACTTTTGTTTTTTTAATTACTTTTCTTTCTTTCCTTCCTGTATCTACAAAAAATTTAAATTTAACCATTTTATTTGTGTTTTCTTATGTTGAATTTCTTTCCGAAATTCGTTAGCTTCAATCCAACTGATCCTTTCTTCTTTGCTCTTTCCATGAATCTTCTTCTTATCTGACTAATCTTTACCATTTTATCTTAACATTGATGGCGTTCTATTTTGTTGTTGAAAGGGTTTCTTATTCAATCTGTCTTCATTAATTGTTTTTGCATCAGCTCTCAAAGATGCTACTCTTTTTTTATTTTCTTCTGTCCTTGCAAGATTCTTCTGAGTATACTCTGACATTTTACTAAAAAATGAACCTGGAGCTTGATCATTCCTATTTAAGTTTCTAACTCTATTTTGAGCCCTCAACTTTTGTATACCTGATAATCTTGCTGCATCTTTTTTGGCCCTAGCAGTAGCAACTTCGAGTGAGTTCTTCTTGAGTTCTTCTTCAAAGATTCTTTTTCTTTCTGTTTCTACTTCTATATTGATCCTTCTAATCTGCTCTCTGTCTTGTGCTTTTCTTTCAGCGTTCTCTCTAAACTTATCTCTGATATTCTCAAGAAGATTCTCGAACATTACTTTTTCCTCCTTCCAGTTCTCATAATTTCTTCAAACATTCCGTTCTTTGCCAACATTACTATTACGAAAACTAATGCTGCAAGTGTTCCAAAGATAACAATTAAGTTAGCAATCGACCTATCAGAACTTGATGTTAAATATCCTTCAGGGTTATATGTATAACTTACATTAACTTCATTTCCTACGAAATTAGTAGCCGTATCGTTTGCAGTTAAGATAACAGTCTTGGTTCCATTGACTAGACCATCACTTATAATTAGTCCTGTAAAGTTTCCTTTCCCACTAACAACTGAAAAATTATCTACGGTTCCTGTTCCAACTAAATCTCTCCCAGTTGTAGAAACTGAAACATTAATTGCTCCAACAGTAAATGTTTCATTATCACTTGTGAAAGTATTTGTTTGATTAAAAACACTATTAGATATAGATTGTAAGAAAACAATAGCAATTATTAATCCTACAAAAATCATTAATATGTTTTTTGTTCCTCCACTAATCTTTGTATTAACCATTTGATCATATTTACTCCTCGAACTTAGTAATATTTGATACTATATAAATTCTGTTAGTTGGGGGGCTTTGCGTAATTATTTATTGCCAATTATTCTATCAAACATCCATGCAATCATTAATGCTGCAATTATTCCAATTACTGCAAAGATAGTTGAGAACCCTCCAACACCTAAACTTATTACCAAGATGAAAGGAATTGCTAAAATCATTGTTGTATCAAAACCAAGTTTCAATTTACTAGCCATTACGAAGTAAAGTAACAGAAGCACAATCACGGCTAAGATTGTACTACCTATCAATTCACTTACAATTATACATTGAAAATCTAAAATTTCACATCCTGCCAACTTTGTTTACCTCCATTTTAAAATTATTTATTTCTTCTGGATTTGTAAATCTAGATTCTTTGTATTCTTTTTCCATTATTGTTTTGAGTTGTTTTATTTTCATTTTAAAGTAATTAATCCTTGCCACGCAACCACTCTGCAACTGTTAAGACAAAGACAGCTATTAAAGGTGCCACTATCATAATTGCTATGGTTGAATTTTTAGAGTTTAAGAAACTGAATATTGCTACAAAGTCTCCAACTAATAAAACTAATGTTGCAGCGATTGCTGCAAATCCTATTAAATCTATTCCTGCTCTAGAGACTACTCCAGTACTTACTCCAGATAATGCTGCAAGTCCTGCTATCCCTGCAACTCCAAATAATACTATGAATAATTGAGAGGATTTAATATTTGTTGGATCAATTATTGCATTTAAGATTATAGAAGTTGGACTATTTAATGAAATTTGTCCAGTAACTATGAAGATTAAATCTATGAAAATCAACGTTGTTAAAAAAGTTACAAATTTTCCCATTTTATAGTTTCCTTATGAAAATCCTCCTTGAAATGAAAAAGATAGATAGGATAGTTATAAGTATTGCTATCCCAAATTGATTTGCCTGTTGAGCTAAGATGTTTATCTTACTTGAATCTGTTGTTAATACTAATCCAGTATCTAACCAACCAACAACACTAAAGAACCAAACTAGAAGTGTAATAATCATAACTTTACTTTCACTAGATTCAACTAATTCTCTTCTGGTTATGAAAATCATCATTGCCATCATGATTGAAAGAACCATTAATAATCTGAAGAAATCTTTAAATCCATAAGTATTAAATAATGTAAGTTGTGTGAATAGTGAATAATCTCCTGGAAAGAAATTACCTATAACCCAAATTCTTTTAACAAGGATTGTTTCTTCTGATGTGGTAATTATAAATTCTCCAAACAATCTTTCGTTACTACTTGTGTTAACAACACCTGAGATAAATCCCTCTCCAGCATTACTTTCAAATAAGAATTGGTGTCTTGATGAATTAGTTATATTTAATGAGATTAATGTTATTTCTTGAGAACTTGAAACATTGAATCCAAAAGTAACATTAGTATTATTTGTCAATGTTGAATTAATTGGTGTTATTATATAAGTTGTGTTTAGAGGAATTGTAGTTCCATTTGTTATAATCAATGAAGAGGAAGACATGGTTATTGTTCTAGTATCTGCTATTGGTGTGAAAGTAAATGTTTCTGTAGTGAATCCTGCTTTTTCAAAAGTTGCTGTATAAACAATATTTGGATCAGTGAAGACTACAACTACCCCAGAACCATCTGTAAATCCTGAGAAGATATTTATTAAGTTTCCATTAAGAATTCTTGTTATTGTTGATTTAACATTTGCAATAACTTGTCCTAAAGTATCAACTGTAACAAATTGAGAAAATATTCCAAGATTTGTTGGAAGTAAATATAATACTTGTGTTAGTGTTACATCTGACAATATTGAAGTTAATGTAAAACTTCTTTGTTGACTTATACTATTGGAGTAAGTCATACTTAAATCAACATTTAATGTTCTATCAGATGGAATTGAACAGAAAGTATAATTAGCATTTTCTGTTGCATTTGAAAATATTAATGTTTTGTTTATTGAAGATAAAGTTCCTAGTGAATAAGCCCATGTTGAATCAATAGTTCCATCTACATTTTCTTCAGTTAAGGTTTCATTTCTGAAAGTTATATTAATGAATGGAACTCCTAGAGAAGAATTACAAAGACCCAACTGCATTAGTGAGATATTTTGTTCATTTGTTGTTGAACTTATTAC
>SDBU01001376.1_pt1 | contig 35003 bp, 47 predicted proteins | sample 2277071 | NCBI WGS metagenome assembly SDBU01 (sample SAMN10397929, study PRJNA504765) | marine sediment metagenome | isolation source: marine sediment core GS08_GC12, 126 cmbsf | place: Arctic Ocean: Gakkel Ridge, Loki's castle | collected 2008 | reverse complement strand
TTCCCGGCCCCAGGAATAGATTGACGCTGTAATTTAACGTCCATCTCATCGAGACGAGCTTTCTGCTCTGTGATGGTAGTATTAAGCGAATCAATAGTCGCTTTAGTCTCGGCCATAGGTTCACCATATTTCTTGGCTTCATCTATAGCCTGGTCGCACTTCTTGTGCATTTCATCTACCGCTGATTGCAGTAGAGCTGCTAATTCTTTTTCTCCCATAATTCACCTCTTTTTTTTATTTTCGCATCTTGACAAGTATAGCTTCGATACGCCCTTCAGCTTTCTTTGCATCAAAGCCTTCATTCTCAGCCTTAAGCATGGTGACTATCTGCTCCAGTTCAGCGGCTTCCTTCTCAGCTTCCTTAGAGAGTAGAGTGGATTTATCCGGCTCTGGCTCTTTCTCAGCCGACTCCAAAAGTGCTTGGAGCGTCTCAATGCCAGACTGAAAAGTCTCCAGGAGTTTTTTGACCTTTTCCAGATTGGAAGTACTCAAAACACGCCCAGCTTTCTCATCCTCGGTTTTAACATCTGTGATAGTAGCCTCTGGGTTGGCAGCGAAGGTAACTGGTGAAAAATCCCACAACCTGACTTCTTGCAAATGCCGGATACCTTCTGCCCAGGATTCCTTCACAGTATCATATCCGATTGACAGCTCAGTGATAACACCATCCTTCATCAAGCTCAGGATTTCTTTCCCTCGCTGAACTCCAAGACTGAGTTTACCTTTCACATATAAACCCTTCTCATCTTCAAACATTTCTAGAGGCTTACCTATGGGCTCTAAAACGCGATGATTCCACAAGATTTTAATTCGCTTAGCACCCTCTTTCAAGGTCTTCTTAAAAGCCCCCTTATCGATTATGTCTCCATAACTGTCCGGGGTTTTACTAAAGGTAGCAGCGTAGCCAGTGAAAATACCTTCTTCCTCATCAACCTCCTTGACTTCGAATGAGAATATTTTTGTTTCTTTCTTCATAATTACCCCCCTGTTTGAAATGTTAAAACACAACGACACATTGGTTCGTTTGGATATTCCAGACTATTGCTAAACTTCCCATCCAGTTTAACAGTTTCACCATCCATATCCTTATGCTCATCCCGAACTCTTTCATCTCGACTGGTCATCCAGGTCTTCTTCTTCACTATTCCAGATTGTCTAGCTGCCTCTACTTGTCCAAAAGATGAAGCCTTAGTAACCTCAGTCCGAGCTACACGCATGGCTTTGAACGGTGACCTGTCAACATAGAACTTCCTGAGATTTCTAGCTATCTGGGGTGTACCTAAATTTTCATCAAATCCGGCTAAAAGAATCCGTTTCACATCATCGAGATTAGTCTCCAGGATAGACTTGACACTTGCAGCTCCATTCTTCACAATCCAGATTCTAGCAGCCGCACTAAATGGGTCAAATACCCATTTTTTCTCAGCACCCAAGTCATCAGCTACCTCATTACCAAAGTCATCGATAAGAGCTGTCGAGATAGCAGTCAACATTTTCTCCCACTGAGACCTTCCACTGTCTATCGCTTTTCCAACTACAGCTACGAGTTGAGCTGGACTCTTACCTTTCATAGCCTTGTCTATGGCCTCAGCTTCATCATGGTACAGCGGCTCAATCTTTTTACTCGCTACTCCCCACCAGGCTACCCGGTGACTATCTACTCTCTTCCAGTGGGCTGTCTTCTGTTCTTCAGTAGTAAGGTCAAGAGTTTTAGTCTTTCTCTTCTGAGGTTCTTCTGGAGGTGCTGACCCAGTAGGCAGTAATGTTAAAGGCAGATAGCCCTGGTCCCAACCCGGAAACTCATCGAAGCCCATTTCTAACCTTGAGTTTATCTGGTCGAATGGTAAGCCCATAGACCAAAGAGTTTTAGCCTGTTCTACCTTCTTAGTATAGTCTTCACGCAGTGCAGCTATCTTAGAGGTATCGTAAGAGAGCGTAATATCACCGTAGAGAGGTGCTATCTTCAAATTAAGTGTAGACTTAATGTCATCCAGTAAAGGTATCACTACATCTTCATATAGAGCCTTACGCGCTTCCATCATGTTATTATAGGAAGACTGCTCAAGGTCACCAAGAAATATAGGACTAATACCGAAGGCACCGGCAATATCTCTTAGATTGCGGAGTCGGGAAAGTATAAAGTCCATCTCCACAGGGGTCATACTCATTTGTATCCACTTAGCACCAGCACCTAATACCCAAGGCTCTCGCCTGGTAGACTTAGCTAGAAAGTTTTCTCTAATCTGTCGCTGAGCTTCTTCAAACTGTTCTGTAGTTAAAGGAGTCTCATGAGCAAACACTCCATCCGGTGTTGCTCGATTCTGCATGCTTATCTTCTGGGTATCCTGTGCTTCATTATCAGTATCGATTGTCCTGGCTGCAGCCATCAGTGGACCAACCCCCCAGTATGGATTGCCTGGGTCCATCTGCATAAAGTGAATGAACTGCTCAGGGGGAACTAATTGCTGCTTTCCATCTACACTCGACACTTCCCAGCCTTTCAGCCATTGACCTTTAACATCAGAAGGTATAGGTCTCACCAGGTCAGGCATCACGGTCCAGAATTCTTTTATCTGATTACCCACAATGATAGGCTGCCAGAGAGCATTACCTACCAACTCTAGATGAGCAATCAGAAACTCCAGGAGGTCTTGACCAGAGAATTCCGGGTTTGGCTTCTTCATAACCTCAACTAGAGGATGATTTTCTATAGGCTCACCATTACTGTCCTTCACTACCCAGGGTATGGCTGAGGCAGCCTGAACGATTGTCCTGACAGCTCGATAGACATAGACACTAATCTTGTAGCCTTCTCGAGTGGCTTTTCGGACAGTCATGTCAGTATAAACGGGAATGTTCGCAGGCTGAGTGGAGATGATGGAGAAGGGACTGAGTTCATTTCCCTTCTTACTTGGTGAAATAGCTCTGGCTACCTTTTCCCGGACAGAGTCTAACATATTTACTTTTCTCCTTTACCCGCTGCTGTTCCTATCATGAATTCAAGTCCCTGCTTTTCCAGCATTAAATCTGTGATGGCCCAGACCAGAGCGTCCAGTCTATCCGGGCTCTTCTCTCCAGTCACCCATTCACAGAGTTGGTCTTCAAGCTCAGGGAAGAACCCGACATGATGAATCCTTCCCTGTTCATAGAGAGCAGATACTGGTTCCGCTCTTATCGCTTTACCTCGACTGGCATGAACCTTCTTGAATGGAACGAGCTTATCTACAATACGAATAATGCTCCCCACCATGTCCCCACCGAAGTTGACTTCAGCAACTATGCGGTCAGCCCTAAACTTATGATAACCCGCTACTGATGCCGCTGCCCATCTGTCGGGAGTTCCACTGATTGTGAGGTCGGCCAGAATGTATCCATGTATCTTATCTTCCACCTTAGCCATACCTGCGACTACTATTCCGGTCTCAGCAGAATCCAGATTGTCAGTACCCTGTGGGTCTATAGCAACAACTACACGAGTTAGGTCGGGATGCTGAGTCAGTCTGAGCTTGTCTATCTGCTTTCGCTTCCAGAGAGCATTTGGATTATCTGACAAAACATCACCAGCCAACTCTTGTCGGCCAAGTCTGGTACCCTCATACTTTGCCATGATGTACTTCAAAAAGTCAGGAGCCAGATTTGCTCTATTATCTAAGGTATGTCCTCGGGTGACAGCCGTCCTCCCATTGGGATTCTTAGCTGTCCGCTCATCCGCTATCAGCTTCTTTATAAAAGGAATAGGTCTGGGAGTAGTGGTGGCTATGACTTGAGGTTGATTGCCTATTCTTAAACCCAGCATTAGATTGTCCCACATGTCCTGAGGCTTCTCGAACTTAGCCGGTTCATCAGTCCAAGCCTTCTGATGCTGTGGTCCACGAAGTTGGTCAGGCTCATCGGCTGAATAGGTCACACCGATAACACCATTGGGCCAAACCAATCTTCTGCGTGTGGGCTCATATTTAGGCATGAACCAGGGAGGAGAGCACTTAATAATAGAAGAATCACCGAGCTCTATCATGGTATCTCTGACATCGGCCTTAGTTCTTCCTATTAAGGCTATGGGAGAATAACCTTCCTGCGCCCACTTGATAACCATCTCAGAGCCTACACGAGTCTTACCACCACCACGACCACAAATCAGGAGCCAGATATACCAGTTCCAATCAGGTGAAAGCTGGTTAGTTCTTGCCCAAAGACTCCAGTCGTACTGTACTGCCAAGGCTTCTTTCGGACTCAGACTCGCTATCATCTTCCGAATGTCTTCTAGCGAGTACGATTCCACCAAGTCGTGAAAGGATGATATCATGGGCGTTAAGGTCATTTGCTACCTCCTTGATACCCTCTACATCAATGGGCTCTTTAGGCTTGCCTTCTATCCTATTCATAAGAACCTCAAAGAGCCTGACATCAAATATAAGACTCATCCGGAGCTCCTTGACAGCTCTCCTGACTATAAGCTCTAGTTCAGAGGATTCAAACATGGTTCCATCAGGCTTTCGATACTTTCTTTTCCTGGTCAGGACATCACGCAGCACGTTAGAGAAGGTGTAGCCGTTCTTACGTTCCTCTACACTGTCCTTGGCCGGAGAGGGCATGCCCTTATACCAGGTAGGGTTACCAGTACGCGTACCATCAGAAGTCTTGCGATTCCTTATTCTACTTTGATTAGGCATGAATTTTTTCATAGCGTTCCTTTATATAAGGTAAGTGAGTTAACCTCGTGCATGGTTCATGGGTTAACCTCTCCGCGCGTTGCACAGCGAAAAACATAAATGGATATGTGTGATTCACAGGTAATTATATCATACGTGTCGTCGCCATGTAAATGGGTCAATAGCGTTGCCGAACCAGTGACACCATCCGTCGCGTCGCGCTATATCTAAGGATATATAGCGCTGCGACAGTGTTTTGAGTGTTAGCGAGCGACGCGGAATCATAGCGACGAGTCATATTAGATACGAATTTCGTCGCTTCCGTCGCTTAACTGTCGCTAGACCAAATTTGGCTCCCAAAGGTCTATTTTTGAAGCACCACCCCCAAAAAACACTGATTCGAAGCTGAGAACAAATATGAGAAAAAGATGAATATATAGGTATTTTACCCATTTACATCTAATTAAATATGATGATATAATGGCATTGACAGGTAAGATTCTACAGGAAAGGAGAAAATTGAGAATGAGTCCCCGAGTTATTGACATGGACAAAGTCAAAGTCCAGAAAGCCCTTCAGGATAGCTGCTGTTCTACCTGCAGATGGGCTGAAGGTCTGACAGAAGATGAGGAATGCCACCCACCAACTGACCAAGACTGTCCGGCTAATAAATAGAAGGAAAGAGGATGCATCAGGAGGTAGATAATGAAGAGAATATCGGATGATGTAATAGAGGAACTATATAGAACTACAGATTTAACCGCTATCACCTGGATGGATTGGCAAAGAAAACTAGCAGATGCCCAACTCTCCGCAGATAAAGAGGAAGAGGAGAATATCAGAGAAGATGAGTCCAAGACTATTATCAGATGTGTTAAAGACTGTATCCGAGTTCACCCTGACTGGAACTTGCCAAGGCTGCTTGAACTGTTAGAATTTCGTGAGGAAACGAGACAAGTAATGGGTAGAAGGAAGAAATACTTAGGAGAGCCAAAGGGAGGCTAACCATGAGTGAACTTTTAACACCAGAGGAAGCTATTGAAATCCTTGAGCGTTGGTATGGTGGCGGTTATGCTACGCAGATTGAGGATATGAACCCTGCTGTCAAGCTAGGTATTAAAGCCTTAAAAGCCCAACTCGCCAAAGTCAGGGATAGACCTGATAGGGAGAAGGCTCGCCGTGAAATCAATGCTATATGTTTTAGTTTATTGGGTCAATATCTAGGACGTGATTTATCCGTTAAGCAACTGAATAATAAAACTGACCAAATCCTAGCCCTCTTTCTTGATATAGAAGAAGCCAAGCGTGGGGAGGGGGAGAGGATGCTACGGATTCTTAAATACATTTGCAAGCAACCTGATGGTAGTTACCGTATTACAGATGAGGATTGGCAAGCCCTCAAAGGAGGAAAAGAATGACCTACAGAATTAAACTCGGCCAGGAAGTGAAGGACAATATTACCGGATTCCAGGGCATTGTTACATGTCGAATGCTCTGGCTCCACGGTTGTGAAAGGCTACTGGTTCAACCACCTTATAATAAGAAGGAAGGGAAAATGCCGGAAAATGCCGGATTTGATGAACCACAGCTGGTAATCGTTGGTGAGGGTGTTTCGGTAAAGGACAAACCCCCAACTTATGGAGATAATACTTATGTCCCAACACAACACTAAGAACATTAGCGAGCAAGAGCTCATAGTTCTCAAAGACGAGATAGCTGCCCGGCTCAAAGACACTATTTACATGTATTCCGACAGAGAAGCTCTCAGGATGGTAAGAGAGTTAGAGCTGACCACACGAAACATTAGCGATGAACCTTCTGATAGTACGTTTACCTTCACATTTCATATCCAGATGGTATGGGGAGACATACTGCAGATAATAGGAAGGCAAAGACGTGGCTGATATAGTTCACTATACTCAAAACGAGTTAGACCAGGTTGAGGAGCAATACCAGAAAAACGAGGGGAAAAGATACCTAAGACAGATAGGAAAGACGGCTAAGAAATTGGGTGTCTCTAGAAAGTTTCTTGAAAGCTGCCAGTCATGGATACAAGAGGATAGAGCTCCCACTATGGAAGAGTTTACTCAGTGGGCCAGAAGTCAGCATAAGAGAGCCTGTAAGGAATATGAATCTGCCTGGCCATTCAGTCACTATCAAGGCAGCTGTGCTCACATGATACGTAACAAACCTTGCGTGCCATTCTTTTCACATACTGGTATCTGTGAAACTGGTTATTTTGTCCCTGAAAGAATGAATCACCTGACCTGGGATATATTCAATAAACAAGCTCGAAAGGCTATGAGAATGGTCCGGAGAGAGCTGAGGAGTTAGTCATGACTTTAATCCAGTGGATGCTGTGGTTATTATGCATTCTAGTAATCTCTAGTATGGTGGTCTCAGGAATGTGGCTGGCATTACAGATATATTGAGGAGAAAAAATGAATCAGGATATTGAGGAATTAGCCCTAGCTTACGGACGTGAGATTTGTGATTGTCCTACTAATGGCATATTTCAGGGGCAAATTAAACCAAGAACTCGGATATTCTGCTGGCGATGTAGGGTAAATTTCGATAAGAAGTACGCCAAATCTATTCAATTACCCCCTGAGAGGATACTTAAGAGTGCGGGCGATGCTCTATCTGAGGACCCTGATTTAGGGAGATAAAATAATAAATGATGAAGCCCAAAAGGAGGTAAAATGGATACAGATGCATCGTTGTTATCCATCAGTGAGGCAGCTCGTATTGCTAAATGCCATCCTCAAAAAATTCATCGAGCGATAAGGAGTAAGAATCTCCCTGCCGTAAAAGTCGGCTGGAATTGGGTTATCAAGAAAGCCGACCTTGAGAGTTTTCTATATGAAACGAAGGGGATTTAATAGATGATAGAGAAGATTTGGAGAGAACAACCTTCGGGTCGATATTGTCTATCCTTAAAAACTCTCTCAGGGAAGTGGAAAGATCAGACATTCCGCTCTATCAGCTCAGCTTTAACTTGGGTAGAAGAGAATAGGAAAAATGGTGACCTCTATTTCTGCACAACCACATTGAGTGGTTCCAGGAGAGTCAAGGATAATGTTCAAGCCTCTCATTTTCTATGGCAGGACTTAGACGAAGTTGACCCGAGAACTTTAGGTTGGTTAAAACCTACAATAGCATGGCAAAGTTCACCCGGCCGTTATCAGGCTTTATGGAGATTAGATAAGATATGTGAACCGGATAGAATTGAAAGAATAAATAGAGCCCTAGCTTATAGAGTAGGAGCTGACCAAGGCAGTTGGGTTTTAACTAAGGTGCTGAGAATACCCGGAACGACTAATCACAAATATCCTCAAAAGCCATCAGTCAAACTCTTATGGAATGATGGTGACACCTTCTCAGTAAAAAAACTAGAGAAGAGATTGAAGCCTAAAGTCACAGATGAAAGTGGTATCGAACTAGACACTTCTATGACCTTCAGAAAGGTATTCAAGAAATACCGAGATATCTTAATGCCTAAAGTCCGGAGATTTCTAGTAGCTGATGAAGCTATAGAGGGAAAAAGGTCTGATATATTGTGGTATCTGGAAAACGAACTGTTCAAAGCTGGACTATCTCAAGCCGAGATTTATGCTCTAGTCAAAGGTAGTGTCTGGAATAAGTATCAAGGTAGAAATGATGAGGAGGAAAGACTTACTAAAGAAATTTCCAAAGTAGCTCAAAAGATAAAGGAGGAACGAGTTGAAACTGAGGTGGAAGATGATGACAAACCTATCTTCAAAATGGTTGTCCAGAATGACACGGACTTCATGTCAGATGTTGCCCATTATCCTGGTTGGACTGTAGAAGGCTTTTGGACCAGAAAATCTCATGGCATAGTAGCTGGAGAACCTAAATCATTTAAGTCTACATTGGTGCTGGATATGTGTGTAGCTATCGCATCGGGCAAAAAATTCTTGAATCTATTTGAAGTGATAGACCCAGGTCCAATCCTAATAGTACAGAATGAAAATGCTCCTTGGATTATGAAAGATAGACTTATCAAAATCAGGTCAAACAGAGAACTTATGGGCACTGTAAAGAAAGTTGGAGAGTTCTATCAAGTGAATTTTCCACCTCAGCTTCCCATTTACTATATCAATCAACAAGGATTTAGCTTTACAGATTCTAATCACCTGAAGATTCTGGATAAGGCTACATCTAGTATCAAACCTAAAATGGTAGTATTCGACCCACTCTATCTTATGTTTGATGGAGATGTCAATCAGTCTAAAGACTTGAATCCTGTCTTGAATTGGCTGCTATCCTATAAGGAAAAGCATGATTGTTCTATAGTGGTAATTCACCATTGGAAAAAAGGCACACAGAAGTCTGGCATTAGAGGAGGACAAAGAATGCTTGGCTCGACTACCTTACATGGCTGGGTAGAGTCTGCCTGGTATCTAAATGTGAAGAGAGTAGAGGATGTGGAAGAAGAGATATTCAGTGATGAGATTAATGCTCCTGGTGGCAAAATTGCTCTGATCCTAGAAAGAGAATTCAGGGGTGCCGGAACGTATCCAAGTATAGACCTTGTCATCAATATGGGAGATTTTGGTAGTCCAGATTATTCTGTGGTGGTAAAGAAACACCGTAAGGAAAGGAGTGAAATTGATGAAAAAGATGTGATTCAGTCATTGAAAAGTATCATGGAGCTAAGAGGGGGTAAGGTAAGTCTAAGAGAAGCGTCTAAGGAGCTGGGTATATCTCGAAAGACAGTCAGTAGATTAATCAAAAATATCAGGGAGGAATAAAAATGGTTGAAAAAGAAACAGAAGTGCCCGGAATAGAGACTATTTTGAGTTTAGTAGGTCAACCACCCCAACAAATTGAGATACCAATAAAGCTTCAAAGGAAACAGGCTCGAATGGTCTCTGAGTGGAACGAGGTTTTTCTGGCAGTAATTCCATATTGCTACAAGTGCAAAGAACCCCTAGTATGGCATACTTACCCTCGGGGAAAGGTATTATATCACTGCCCTAAATGTGGCAGAAAGTGGATAAAAGGAGAAGACTGGTCATGATAATAATTGAGGGAATGGATAACAGTGGAAAAACTAAACTGGCAGAATATCTGGCTGAGAGATTTAATCTGCCCCATATAAAAAGTCCAAAGGATAGAACGAATTTGTTAGATGACGCTCTTACCACTTTGATACTGAACCCTAATGCTATTTTTGATAGATTCTCAATTCTATCAGAAGTGGTCTATGGCCCAATTCTGAGAGGAAAAACAGCCTTTGATGGTGATGAATTGAGGCAGTGGATATTTTACATGAACAAGCTAGTTCAATGCAAACCACTGATTTTCTACTGCCGACCACCAGATGAAAAGATATTGGATTTCGGCCGGGAGAAACACATGACCGGAGTAATTAAACATGGAAAAGAATTGCTGAGTGCCTATGATTCTCTGATGACTGACTGGGTTGGAAGACTCTTAATAAGAAAGTATGACTTTACAACTTCCTATAAAGCCAAGTCTTCTGCATTCCGAGCTGTCCAAACCTATCTCACAATCAAAAGAGCAGAGGAGGAAAGAACAACAAAATGAATATACTAGATGTAAAGATTGAAGATTTAGGTCTCACTGGTGAGGATAGACTTGACCAGATGTTTCAAAGGCAACTCCTTCTCATGCAGAAATATCACTCTATCGAGGATAAAATCATTCCAGGCTCTACTTCAGAAGTACCTGTGAATCTGCATGATGCCAAGGGTCAATATAGATTGAAGGATTTTGCCTGGAGAATTACAGAGGAACTAGGTGAAGCCTTGGAGGCCGTTAGAACTCATCCTCAGCTCAAAGAGCACTATGATGAAGAGATAGCTGATAGTCTTCACTTCTTAATTGAGTTCACCATTCTAAGTGGTATGACACCTGATGACATTATTAATCTTAATGTTTCATGTTCTGAGATATCTCCAACTGAGCCAAGAGATAGGTTAGACCATCTGTATCATTTATTTGGAACCAGCAGAATGAGACGCTATCAGACTCTAGTCACTTCTGTGGGTTTCTTGGTGGAATCACTGGCTATAACTTGTAATTGCCTAAAGAACAAACCTTGGAAGCAAACACATATGCTAACGGATACAGTCTATTTTAGGGCTCGGGTCTGCCGAGTCTGGCGGAATTTTATTTCTCTCTGTAGTCTGTCCGGTATTTATCCTGAAGATTTAACCAATCTATATCTGAGAAAAAGTGAAGTAAACAAGTTTCGACAAAGGAGTAATTACTAATGATGATAGGTCACACATTAATCTATTTTATATTCTGCTGGTATGATTTCTGGATAGGGGCTTTCTATGACTCGAAAAAGAGAATACTATATATCTTTCCTCTACCAATGTTAGGAATAGTATTCAATTTTGGAAGGAGAATCAGATGAGAATTTATGAAAGTTTTGCGGAAGCTATACCCGAGATAAAAAGAGATGTTGTAGAGATGGGTATCAAATGTCATCCTCACTCCTATCAAGATAAAAATATCGCTGATAATCCTGACTTCGAAACCCTTGAGCTCTCTAATTATATCTATACTGTGGTGAACCCTTCCGGTCGTGATTTGAGTCCGAGTCAGCCTTGGGCTAATGAAGAACTAGGAGAGAGAATTCAAGGTATATGGGGCCACCCTATGAATCCAGGTTCTGCGTGGAAATCAAGGAAGAATGTCTGGAGCGAATTCTTAGTGGATGGGATTTTCGCTTATACTTATGGAGAACGATTCAGTGAAAATCATCAGGTTCAAAGGATTATCAAAAGAATCAATAAAGACCCTGATTCTCGTCAGTTCTTCATCTCAGTATGGAATGTTGCCGATGTTCAAAAACTGGGGGGAATCTCTAGGGTTCCTTGCACGCTGGGATACCAAATCCAGATAAGAAAAGAAGCTTTGAATATGACCTACTTGATGAGGTCATGTGATTTAGCTACCCATTTTGTCAATGATGTTTATTTGGCTTGGGGACTTCAGGCTTATCTATCTGGGATCACAGGTTGGAACGTGGGCACTTTCACTCATTGGATAGGTAGTTTACACTTATTCAAGAAAGACAGCGAGGGGATTTTTTGAAGACTATCAAAGTGGATAATCTATTTGACCTTTGGGAAGACCTATGCGAAAGGCTTAGAGACCATCTTGACCTCGTGCCAAAAGCCGGTGGAGGGTTTAACTTTAGGGGTGACTTTTATATTCACCTTTATGACCTCATGTTCGAGGTGAAGCATTCCCATGTTCCTGGTCTTTATCTAGACCATTTAGGTTATTCACCAAAAGGGTCTAAGGTTAGACACCTGATAGGGAAGTATCTTGACATCAACATCACTAATCAATGGCTCGACTTTATAAAGGATGTCATGCAGAATAGTCCAGATGTCGCGGGGGATATATTGCTGAATACTAAGCCGCAGGGTAAGCGTATGATGCCGGGAGGTTGTATAAACAGCTTCATCTACAGAGGAGCACCTCACCCCTCTCTAATGGTCATCTCACGCTCTGTAGAACTACCAACTAAAGGAGCCGCTGACATACTTTTGGTATCTGCTATCTGTCAATTGCTCTGTGATAGGATTGGAGTTGAAAATATTCCCATACGCTGGTTCTTCAGTAGTGCTTGGACTAGGACTAGAACATCATTTTATTACAAGATTTATAAGTGGCCCAAAAAAATCAGATTTGCTAATAAATTATTTCAACAATACCTAGAGAAAGGATGGAAGAAATACTATCTCACAGATTATGAATTTTCTTATAATGCCAATATTCGAGCTAAAGCCCTTTTCCTTCGGAAAAAAGCCGGAGAACTGACCAGTGAACTTGATGAGGACTTTTTCTATGACAAATTGGTGGAGTATTTAGAATGAATGTTTTAATCTATCACGACCGTTCTGGGTTAGTCAGAAAGGCTTTCGCCAAACTGAATCATAATGCCCACAATTGTGAGGATGATGTATTTTCCTTAATCAAAGAGTATGCCTGGGATTTACTCATAGCTTTCCCTCCTTGTACTTATCTGACCTTGACCGGAAATAGGTGGTTTTTGCCTCAATATAAAGATAGGTTCCCGGATAGATTGAACCGAAGAGAGAAGGCTATCAAAATAGTTATGCGTTTAGCTCATTCACCCATAGAAAGAATATGCATTGAAAATCCGGTTGGTGTTATGAGTAGAGTTTGGAGAAAACCAGACCAATATGTTCACCCTTATTATTTTGGTCAGCCTCATGCTAAAAAAACTTGTTTGTGGTTGAAAAATCTTCCAGAACTAAAACCAACTAAAATGGTTGAGCCTGAGTACTATACCTATAAAAATGGCAAAAGAGATGGATTATGGCATGTGAGTACTATTTTCAGAAAGAATGACTATTCCCAATATCTAAAGAATCTGCAGCTCCCAGCCGATGAAAGGTCAAAAGCCCGAGCCAGAATACTGATAAAAGGAATGGACAAAGCTATGGCAAAACAATGGGGAGGATTATAATGAGAATCAGTAGAGAACAAATGTTCAAAGAGATTGTTCAAATTATAGCCCAGAGGTCTACCTGTAAAAGAGCTAGTGTGGGTGCTATTCTCATTAAGGATTATAGAATCATATCCACCGGATATAATGGAGCACCTCATGGAGCTCAGCACTGTTTGGATGCCGGATGTAATGAGACTGAAAATGGTTGTGATAGAACAGTGCATGCTGAGGCTAACGCAGTAGCTTTTGCAGCCAAGAATGGTATCGCTACGGAAGGCTCTAGTTTGTATACCACGGTAGCACCTTGTTACACATGTGCCAAGCTATTAATCAATGCTGGGATAGACATAGTCTATTTTCTCAATGATTATAGAAATATGGATGGCTTAAAAATCTTAATAAGTTGTGGAGTGGAATATGCCCACTTGTAAAAAATGCAATTTATATAAAAAAGCTCAGTCCATCTGTCTTTTGGGCCAGGGACCAACACCTTGTGAGATTATGGCCATTGGTGAGGCTCCGGGGAAGAGAGAGGATGATATCAATAAACCATTTCAGGGCATGGCCGGTAGTGTTCTAGATGAGATATTTGAGGAAGCTGGCATCAGTCGGAAAAAAATCTACATCACTAATGCTGTGAGATGTCGACCCCCTAGCAATAGAAAGCCAAAGGCTTCAGAGGTCGCAGCCTGCTCCTACTGGATGAAGAAAGAGTTGGCAATAGTAAATCCCAAGTATATCCTATTGATGGGTGCTACGTCTATTAAGACGTTCCCTGAGCTAGGTAGAGAGTCTATTACTAAGTTGAGAGGACGCTTCTATAAGATTGGCAAATGTGAAGTCTTTCCTACATTCCATCCAGCTGCCACTTTATATGATAGCACTAAGGAAGCTACTCTAAAGATGGATTTAATCAGGTTTGTTGAGGCTACTAAAAGGAAGAAGCTGAAGACCAGTCCCGGATTCAATCCACAACTGGTTGACTCTATCAAAAAGCTGCACGAATGCTACCAGGACATCAGAGATAATAAAATCATATCCTTAGACCTAGAAACCCAAAGCCTAAACCCATGGCATGGTGACAAGATAGTTGCAGTGGGTATTGGAACTAAATACAATCAATGGATAATACCGCTGCATCACAAGGAAAGTCAATTTGGGCAGAGATTGAATCAGGGGAGACTCTTCAAAAATCTGAGAATCCTTTTGAAGCATAAAAAGGTGGTGGGTCAGAATGGTAAATTTGATAGCCTGTGGATTCTAGTTAAGCATGGAATCAGGATAGATTTTGACGAGGATACTATGGTGGCAAGTCATCTGCTAAACGAGAATACTCCCAATGGTCTAAAATATCTGGCCTCATTCTTCTATGGAGCACCGGACTATGATATCACTTTAGAGCAGAAGACTGGTGGTGGAAGTTTGAAGGACTTAGCAGAATATTTGGCTCGTGATGTTTACTATACTAGAAAGCTATATTTTACCCTTATCAAAGAACTCAAAAAGGACAGTCGATTATTAGATTTTTACAGACATGTGATGGTGCCTGTAATGATGGTTTATAGAGACATAGAATATAACGGGATATATCTGGATGAGAACCAGATGGATAAGGTAGAGATTAGACTGACTAAACAACTTAAAGATTCTTATCAAAAATTGAAGAAGTATGGAAAGATAAACTGGAATTCACCAAAACAGGTATCGAAATTACTTTTTGAAGACCTTGGCCTCAAACCTTTAGAGACCACTAAGACGGGTTTTTCAACATCCGAATCTGTGATGAAAAGTCTCTCACGAAAGCACGAAGCTCCGAAGCAGATAATGAGATATAGAGAGGCTTCCAAGGGCATTTCGACTTTTATTAATGGTTGGAGAGGAAAAATGGTAGGAGACAGAGTTCATCCTACTTTCAATCTCATCAAGATATGGACAAAAGATAAGTCTGTTGGAACTGTAACTGGAAGACCCTCTGCAGAAAATCCACCTCTTCAGCAAACTCCTCGTGACCCAGAAATAAGGTCAGTAGCGAGAGCACCTAAAGATTGGGAATTTGTAGAGGCAGATTTCAGTCAGATAGAATTGAGAATAGTGGCTATGCTATCCGGAGACAAAGCTATGAAACGAGCCTTTCAGCTGGGAGAGGACATTCATACTAAAACAGCCATTATGGTATCCGGTAGAGATAGGTCTAAAGAAAAAGGATTTGATGCCAAAGAATGGAGAAAGAAAGCTAAAGCAGTCAACTTTGGATTTGTCTATGGAATGGGCGTTGATACCTTCTTGAAGTATGCACGAGATAAATATGATGCTATCTTTACCTATGAAGAGGGCGCAATGATTAGAGATGCATATTTCAAGTTATATAATGGACTCAGACCCTGGTATAAGAGACAGATTAGAATGGCTCGATTGAATGAATATGTTAGAAGTCTCTCAGGAAGAATTAGACACCTTCCCCATATCAACTCTGGGGATGACTATACTAGCTCTTATGCCGAAAGGCAATCCATCAATAGTGTGGTTCAAGGTCTAGCATCAGACTTTACTCTCATGGCAACTATAGAGATAAACGAAACTTTCTCGAGAGATGTTCTAAAAATAGTAGGAACAGTTCATGATTCAATTTTGATGGAGGTGAAAAAAGAGAATGTAAAGAAGATTATTCCCCAGATAAGAAAGATTATGACCAGACCCAAGTTATTCAAAAAATTAAATATCGAGCCAACTGTTCCCCTAGAGGTTGAAATCTCAGTTGGACCTTGGGGCACTGGAATAAAGAAGGAGAAATAAATGTTAACAGTATCATACACAGAAATGAAAAGGTGGAGATTCTGCCGTCAGTCTCACTTTTACAGTTATGTCGAGAAGATAGTGCCTAAAGTAAAAACAAAGCCTTTGAAGCTGGGCAATATCATCCATAAATTAATTGAGACTTGGGCCAAGAAGGGAAACTATGAAGGAATCCTAGCAGAGGTCAGGAAAGAGTATAACAAGATGTTCGATGAGGAAAAGGAATACTATGGGGATTTGCCTAGTATTGTCGAACAGATATTCAATGGATACCGGGCCAAGTATGGTGAAAAGGAGAGACAGAGCTATAAACTGATAGAGCAGATTATGGGGCCAGTAGAGTTGACCAGTCAGACTCAGCTCAAGTTCAAGGTGGACCGTATATTCAAAATGCCCCTAGGCACAGCTATTGTTGAGACTAAAACGTCCAAAAGAATACCTGAGGAAGATAAGAGAATCTGGGACATTCAGACTCTTTTATATGCCTGGGGTTTAAAGGAGTTTGGTTATCAGATTGATGCCGTTCTTTGGGACTATATCAGGACTAAGACTCCGACTATTCCTCGGGTTCTGAAGCATGGCTCACTCTCACAGGCTCAAGATATGGACACCAATTACGATACATACTACCAGGCTATTCTAGATAATTTGGGCAAGTCTCATGTCAAGGATTATAAAGAGATACTGACTCATTTGAAATCACGACCTGACCAATTCTACAAAAGAGTGGTTCAGACGATTAGTAAAGACATGATGCAGTCGGTTGTGAGAGATGCAAGAATTACTTCTATAGAGATACTTCGAATGAGTCACCTTCCGGTGAAAACTATTTCAGGTTTTACCTGCCCCATGTGTTTCTATTCTAGTCTTTGTTATGCCAAGATGCGAAATCTAGATATTGAGTTTATACAAGACAAAGAATTTATGTCAAAGGAGAATGAAATCGAATATGGGAAAGAAACTGAGAACGAAGAAGATTAAGGAAAAGAGGCCCAATCCACTAACCAAAGTCAAGCCGGTAAGTGAGGTAGTAAATTTTGTTACATCTCTGTTCTATGGGAGGTCTGGAACAGGTAAAACTACCTTGGCCGCGACATACCCCAAAAAGCTCCTAGTTCTAGACTTTAGAGATAAAGGCACGGATAGCATCAGAGATATCAAAGGGATAGACATTCTTGAGATTGAAGTCTGGGATGATGTTGAGAATACTTACTGGGCTCTGAAAAAGGAGCCCGAACTCTATAGGTCTCTAGTGATAGATACGGTGTCGGGGATGCAAACTTTGGCCATTGCAAAAGTGAAGGAGGATAATAATGTAGGAGAAACTGAAAATTTATCAAGAAGGAACTGGGGAGAGGTAGCTGGATTGATGACTACCTGGATAATGAACTATCGTGATTTATCCATGCATGTTATCTTTCTAGCTGCCGATAGAGTGAAGAATGCTTCGGATGAGGATGATGAAGATAGCTATGGAGAAGAGAGATTAGAGCCTGAGGTTGGTCCCTCTCTTATTCCTTCAGTAGCTAGAATCATTAATGCGTCTGTGGAAGTAATAGGGAATACTTTTATCAGACAACGTCGAAAAGCTAAGGGTGACAAAATCATTGAGGTGACTAGCTATATGCTAAGAATTGGACCTCACCCCTATTACATCACTAAGATAAGGTCACCTAAAAGCTATAAAACACCGGGTTCAATCGTTAACCCAACTTTTGGGAAAATAAAAGAAGTCATAAAAGGAGAATTTGATGTCTAAGAAAAAATCAGGAAAAATCATCTCAGTAGATTTCACAGGGGTGGAAACCAGAGAACTCATACCCGATGGTGATTATGCCGTCAAAGTCAAGGAAGTCACCGAGGAGACTGGAGACAAGGGTAAATACCTGAACTGGGTGATGGACATAACCACGGGTGAGTTTAAGGGGAAAAGACTGTACTACATTACTTCTCTTACCAAACAATCATTGTGGAACCTCAGGGCTGTTCTGGAGGCTCTAGGTGTTGAAGTCCCCAAAGGCCCAATGCAGCTAGACCTTAAATCTTACTATGGTCTGGAGATGGGTGTTTCAGTGGAGACTGAGAAATACCGCGGCAAGCCTAAGAATGTAGTCATCGATATCTATAATCTTGAAGATGCCGAGGAGGGGGAAGGCGAGGAAGAGGGTGAAGGGGAAGACTTAGAAGAGATGTCTCTGGAAGAGCTTGTGGAGTATGCCGAAGAGGAAGAGATTGACTTGACTGCAAAACAGAAAAAGTCAAAGTCAAAAGCTCTGAAGGCTATCCAGGAAGCCGAAGAAGAAGAGGATGGTGAAGAAGGGTCGGAAGAGAAAGAGAATGGTGAGGAAGAAGGTGAAGAAGAGAAAGACCTGGAAGACATGTCTCTGAAAGAATTGATTGAGTACGCCTCCGAAGAAGAAATTGACCTGACCAAGAAACAGAAAAAATCTCAGTCAAAGTCTTTAGCTGCCATTCAGAAGGCCGAAGAGGAAGAACCGGAAGAAGAGCCTGAGAAAGAACCCCAGAAGAAGAAAAAGACTCGGAAATAGACTGAAAGTAAGCCTACCTGTGGATTACCATTAATCAGTAGTAGGGGGAGCGTAGATTTGGACCCTACGCTCTCCCTCTAGGTATTAAAGGAAGGAGCAGAATCATGACCGAAGCTAAGTTGGTCACAAAGATAATCAAAGCCTTAAAAGAAAAATATCCAAAGGATGTCTGGTGGAAGATTCATGGTGGACCCTACCAGGAGCGCGGAATCCCCGATATTATAGGATGTCATCAAGGACGCTTCATTGGTCTAGAAGTTAAACTACCTGAAAGTAAAAAGGGGCTCACTAAATACCAGGAGCGGCAAATTCACTTAATCTTTGAAGCCGGTGGATATGCTACTAAGGTAACATCTGTGAAGGAGGCTCTTCAAAAAATAGTCTAATTTTTTTTTCAATCTTTTCCAAAATAGTCATTCTAACCATTTACATTACCTCTGAGACGTGATATTCTAGATTGTAGGAGGTAAAGAAAATGGCCATCAACCAGACAGACAGACATCAGCTAGGAAGAAAAGGAGAAGAAGTAATTCTCCGACTTCAGGGTGGAAGCTCTACCAGACACAAGGCCCCCTTCGATGTAGTTGACTTTAATCTTGGCATAGCCTATGAAGTCAAGGCTATGAGTGGTTTAGGTCTAGACCTTAAAATTCACATCAGTCTAGCTTCAATGGCTAGAAAGCGTTCATTCGCTAGAAAGTATGGATTGAAAGCAATTCTGATTGCAGTAGTCATCTTCGACCAGGACCATGTTAAGGTCTACAGAAGCACTCTAAAAAAATCCATCAGGGTCAGCCAGATGAAGGAGGTCAAATAGATGAAGAAACACTCATCAGCTTACAACTTCAAATGTAGATATATTAATTGGGGCATCTGGGCAATAAGTTGGATGACCGATAGGCATTATTCCGATAGCAAACTCCAATATTCTCACTCTACTTCAAGAAATGTCGACCAAGAAGCAGCTCAGAAATTTTGCCACAACCATAAAATTGAATTTCCGGTGGTCAAATAATGGAACACGAGCAAATTCTCACAGTCATTAAGAAGTGCTTAGCCCTAAGTCAATCAAGCAACGAACATGAAGCCGCCGCAGCCGCAGCCAAAGCTCAAGAACTACTATTCAAGTATAATCTTTCCATGGCTGAAGTAGAAACTGTGGCAGACTCATCTGAGGAGAAAACTAAGGTCACCAAAAATACAATAGAACTTAGAACTGCAAAAAATCAGGGTAGATGGAAGGTCATTTTGGTAGACAGAGTGGCCAGATATAATTTCTGTGATGTTATACTTTGGGGGAAAGACAGAATCGTTATTATAGGTCAACCTCATAATATCGCAGTGGTCCATGAGCTTTATTCCTGGACGGCTGAACAAATCCAAAAATTCGCAGCAGAAGCCTGCAAAGACTATATTGGATATGACAGAATTCCCACATTTCGTAGAAGCTTCTTAGAATCAGCAGCTCACACCGTGGCCAACAGACTCTATAGACAGTGGATAGCTTCCCAAAAGCAATCTGAAATGTCAACTGCTCTGGTGGTCAATCATGAAGTTATGGTCCGGAATTATGTAGAGCAACAATTCCCTGACCTGAAAGCTGGAAGAAATCATCAAGGCAGTAGTAGTTCTGATGGGCATAGAGCAGGAAGAGAAGCCGGAGACAGGGTCAGTCTAACAGCTAGTAAAAAATTAGGTAGTAGCAACCAAAGGAGCCTCAGTTAAGATGTTAGAACGTCCTACAGTCACTCAAGCAGCTCGAATAGTTTTGTCCCACTGTGATGGGGCTAGAACTCTAGACCATGTAGGATTCAATGGTATTGATGCAGGCTTTGTAAGAAGTCTTATATCACAAATAGATTCAGGCCACATTCTTACCTTCAAACAAGAATCAACTCTTCACAGACTTCTCCGCAAGTACCTCAAACAGCTCAATTCCTATGGTGTAGATTATAACCAGATTATCTTACCTATGGAGAAGAAAAAAGTTAAAGAGAAAGACGAATCCATAAGGTTAGAATATCAAAATTATAGATTAGTTCTCTATTCTCCTTTCAGTTTTAGAGACCAGGCTAAAGCAATACCCACAGCGAGATGGAAGCCAGAAATTAAGGCTTGGGCCTATCTAGCTCGTCCTGAGGTCTACAGTGGCTTAGAGCCATATATCACTCAAGGCAGAGTAATTCCTAGTCCAGAAGCTATGAAGGCTCTAAATTTGGCCCATACAGCCTCTCAACAACGCTCTAAGGTAGAATCAGTGAAGATGAATAACTTCAAAAAAGTTCCTCTACCTATAAAGACGAAACCTTATCAGCATCAGGATGTAGCTTTTCAAATAGGGCAGACGCTAGACCAGTCAGCTCTCCTCATGGAACAGGGAACCGGAAAGACACTCTCAGCTATAGCCACAGCGGGTTATAGGTATAATAAGGGACAGATTAAAAGGCTTTTAGTGATATCACCACTCTCAGTTTCCTATGTCTGGGAAAGTGAATTTCTGAAGCATGCTGACTTTGCCTATAGTCTGGTCAATCTAGCTAGTGTCAAGATTAAGAAGAAAGACAAAAAACTAGCAGAATTGAGTTCAGGATTACAAGTCATAGTCATCAATTATGAAGCATCCTGGAGATATCTCGACCAGCTAACTAAGTGGAAGCCGGATATGATAATAGCGGATGAATCTCAGAAGATAAAGAACGGCCGAACTAAACAGTCTAAAGGACTCTTTAAGTTGGGAGACTTAGCTAAATACAAGATGATTTTAACGGGCACGCCTATAACTCAGGGACCATTAGATACCTGGTCTCAATATCGATTCCTTAACCCAGACATCTTTGGAAGAAAATTTATTTCTTTTAGAGATAGATATGCTATCATGAAAGGACTCAGAGGACGCCCAGAAATCAGACTAGTAGTAGGATACAAGAAATTAGAAGAGCTGGCAGAAAAAGCCCATTCTATAGCCTATAGAGTGACTAAGGAAGAGGCTCTAGACCTTCCACCTACTGTGGACCAGACTATTCGAGTTCAGCTATCCATAGAAGCTCAAAAGATATACAAAGAAATGGAAAAGGAATTTCTGGTCACATTCTCTGATGAAAAGGTATCCACTGCCCCTATTATCCTAACTCAGCTTCTCAGACTCCAACAGATTACTGGAGGATTCATTCATACTGAAGATAAGACAGTAAAGAAATTTGACTCTTCTAAGCTGGAAGCTATCAAGGAATTACTATCAGACCTACCACGTGACAAAAAAGTAGTTATTTTTGCCAGATTTTCACCAGAGATAGACGCAATTAAAAAGGTTAGCCGGGACTTGAAAAAAGAAACTCTAGTACTAGAAGGTGCCACTAAGAACAGAGGAGAAGTAATTAAATCCTTCCAGGATGACCCTAAAATTAGGGTGATTGTAATTCAAATTCAAACTGGAGGCCTGGGAATCACTCTGACCTCAGCTAACATGGCTATTTTTTATTCCACCACATTCAGCTTTGCAGATTACGAACAAGCTAAAGCCAGACTTCACAGAATAGGTCAGCATCACCCTGTGACCTATATTCATCTGGTGGCTGAGCATACTGTAGATGAGGATATTCTAGGCATTTTGAAAAGCAAAAAGGACATGGCTACTCAGATAGTAGATAGTATGCGAAATAAATTATTTTTAGGTTTTGGGAAAAAATTGTTTCAAAAACCATTTACAAACCCGTCTAAAGGTGATAATATGATAATAAGGAGAAATAAAAAGATGAAGAAACCCATCAAGCTTAGTTCTAAACTTACAGAATCACTACCAGCCGGAGTCTGTAGTAAGTGTGGAGCTAAATTTTATGGATTCTCAATCACACCTGTAAAGTGCTCCAGTTGCAGAGCACCATGGTCGTCAACTAAGAAAGGAGAATCAAAATTGATAGGTCTAGATAACAGACAAATGGGTGGATGGTATTGGGATGAGGAAACAAAAAGAATAGTAAGGAGGGATGCCGATGGAGCATTAGACTATCTGGCAACAGCCAGTACCCTAGAGGAAGCCAAGTCCAAGGTCGCGAAACTTAAAGAAAAATCTTCAGAAGGAGAAGAACCAATGTCAAGTAAAAAAGAACGCAAAGCAGCAGCTGCAGCCAAGAGAGATAAGAAGTCTAAGAAAGCAGTTCAGGTAATCGAGGAAACCGTGGAAGAGGTTGAAGAGGAAGTAGCCGAAGAGCCTAAGAAGAAATCTAAGAAAGAACGAAGGACTGAGAAAGCGGCTAAGGAAGAAGCTGAGAAAGCAGCGCCGGAAGCTAAGACCAAGAAATCCAAGAAAGCCCAGAAGGCTGAGAAGGCTGAGGAACCTGAAGCCAAAGCCCCGATAGATGAGGATGCCGTCGGAGTTAAAGAACTCTCCGAAATGGTTAACATCGACCCGAAGGCTCTCAGGAAGCTGCTCCGGGAAGAGTTTCCAGACCACGAACCAAAATCTCAGTGGACCTGGGAGAGAAACTCTAAGGCTCTAACATCACTGGTCAAGAAACTGAATAAGTAATTAGCCTTAGACCCAGACTTGAAGGTGGCTTATAGCTAAAAATTATAAGCCACCTTCTTTTTATGCTTAATCTGCAATCTGGGGAGCGTATAATCCAAATCTAGAGGTCTCAAAACTTCATTCAATGATAATCCACATGCTTGAATAGTCTCATTAATAAAATATGTCACTCAACGTCATAGAGGGAGAGTCTAGCCCATTTACTATCACCTGGATTTTACTTATTAGTAAAATAACTGATTATCGCAATTACTCCTGCTCCAATACCAGTTCCTACCGCTCCGGCTGCTCCTATGATTTTATTGCTCTTTTTTTCTAAGGCTACAATACGCTTTGCGTGCTTAGAAACTACTGAGCAAACATCGTAAACTTGCCTAGCTGTAAACTCTTGTAACTGACGGTCGTTCATATCCTTGATGTGGCTTTCAAATTCCAGGTCAGTGATGAATTCTTCCCCATTAGCCATATCTATCTCCTTTATACTTTAACATCCTGACAATTAATTTCATAAGCAGGGTCAAGCCCATCTATGGAAGCGGCTAGCTCTAGTGGGTCAGTAAAGTAAACTTTGTTATTCTGGTCCACCATGAAACCGAAAGAATGCATGGGAAAAGGATAATTTTCATCAATGCTAGAAGCTTCAATATAACCAAAGGGACATCTCCCTTTCATCCAGAGTAGAGCATAGGCTCTCATTATCCAGGCAAAATCATCACAGTCGAAATCATCCTGGGTATAATCACCCGGCTTCACAGGGGTATTAGATTTATACCATTTGAGGAATCGCAGCCAGTCCTCTCTACTAGGCAAACAGTACTCGATATCCAAAGCATAATCTAGGATGATGCCATAAGGCTTTAGAAGTTCTCTAAGTCGACTTCCCAGGATGGTAATAAGAGTCTTAGGTGGTGATGGAAATTTACTACTAGGACTTTTCTTCAAGCAATGTTCACCATCATCACATTTCTTCTTTGATAATCTAGACATAAGAAGCTGTACTATCTGAAATAAGGCACTCTTTATTCCGACTGGTAGATTATATCCGGTATATCTTTTGACCAGCCAGGCTACGACAATTACGATTACTGAGCCGATGATGTAGGCTAAAGGTTCAATCCATCCTTCCATGATTTTTCCTCCTTTATTGTTATAAAAATGAAGATAACCAGTGTTGGCAAGTTCGCCTTAACCATTCTACGTCCAGGTCAGGTGGTCGGTCAGTCCTGAAACGCTCCCAGTATCTTCTTTTGATATTTTCTTCTCTTAAAACTTGCTCAAATTCTTCTTCTGTCATTAACATTTTATCACCATTCCGGAGTAGAATTTATTACAACTTTAGCCTGAGTCCCTCGAGTGGTTCCAACAGGACTACCAGCCGTAAGAGGTGGATAAATAAGCATTCCACTCTGTAGTGCTGCCACCTCTGCCCACGTCCATGGGTCAGTCGTCTGTGGATTAGTAGTATACTCCTTTGTAAAGTCATGCCAATTAGTATCATCAAGGAATTCAGTACTCCCTAAGTAAACCACACCATTGGTCTTGATACAGGTCCGACAATATCCATTGGCCGAAGCGGTAGACGTAGCTCTACAGCGGATATGAATAGTGACTTTATTAATAACCCCATACGCATAGGCTGGACTTTCTAGAGTACCTAAAATTCTATCATCATAGGGACCATCTTCCACATTATAGACAAAGGTTGAATCATCATCTGGGTCAGGATTATCATCAATATCTTGCCAGTCACCACCAACCTCATCTAAGTCTCCCGAGCCATCCAGGTAAATTGTTTGTTCCATAGGGTCTGGCTCAAAATAGAATTGGGTAGCATCACTACATTGATATTTTGTAACCCAGACTCCTTCTCGATAATCAAATCTATGCTCTATACCCTCTATAAAATAATCATCATTAATACTAGCTTCACTCCATACTAAAGTGACCTTTTGCCCAATATCCAATCCTAAGACTAATGGCCAGAGAGTAGCCTCATCACCTGGTGTTTGGGGCTTCACAGTAAAGCTTTTGATACGCATCTTAGTATCATTATGACGAGCTAGTAGATATAAACAATACACATAAACAAGTAGGTCAGTAATTAATAATAAACCTGTTCTAGATAGAGTGCGTAAACCATATTCTAGAATACTAGCAGCGGAAGAAGCCGTCTGCTCTGACCCACCTTCTCTGGTCATTCTGATTTCATTATAAAGTGACTCATCATCAAGAGGAAACTCAACATCGAAAATAGGTAAATTACCTGTGCCAAAAGTAGCCTGACTTGACAGCGCTTCAAGTACTCCTCGTTCATGAAAAACAACATCCCCGTCTCCTTGTATGAAAAGAGTTCCCAATTCAGATTCTTGAACACTGAACAGATGCTCCATAGCAATAACATTCACCATCGCACCTGTAGACTTCATGTTTTCTATACCTGCATCGATATCTCTATCCCCAGCGGGCCAACCTATAGTATCTAACACATTACCAATTCTAGTACCGGATAACTCCTCTGCATATCCTGCATGATTCATTTTTGCTCTAGCAAAATTACGTTGTAAGTCAGCACATTCTAATAACATTCCCGGATACTTATTGCCCACTTGAGAAAACCACATAGGAGTCCATTTCCGAATAAATCCTGTATATTCATCATAAGTTGTTATATCGTAGAGAACTCTGATATTGATACGTTTACCAATTTTCACTTCGGGATAATAATCACCACCAGCATTATTGGGCCAATAATTCCCATGAATGTTCTTCAGTAAGATAGTCGCCGTCCCCGCCTCAATTCTATTTAATTGATGCTGACGCCCTCGCTTTGTAGAAAAACTTACAAGGTCAGAACTAACATCATCCCACACAGGAACAGCGTCAAAGGGGTCTGAATCAAATGCTATACGAACAGATATAGTTGGTATGTCAAGCCTCCTCTATTCTTTGAATCCAAGACCTACGTTACTGCTCTGTGTCTCCAGTAATGCTTCTCTAATATATCTAACTAAGTCTTCTTTAGTACCCAGAAGTGATTGAGGATAAATATTAATGACGGGAGCTGTACCTCTACCTACTTCACTAATTCTCTCTCCACCATGGGCTACTATTGGAATAGGTTGTCCTATTGGTCCCGGTATAACGCCCCCATACTTAAATTCAGGCAAAGTAATCTTAGGGATATTGATACCAAAGGACTTACCACCCAATCCAGGTATCCAACTAGGTAAAGTAAAATTGATACTATTAAGTTTATCTATGACCCAATCAATTCCAGCACCAATAGCTTTCCAAACTGCACGAAATGGGGCTAGCATGATGTCCTTAATGGTAGAAAAGGCAGCACCTATTTTCTGGGGCATACTCTTAAAGAAGCTCACTATTCCATTCCAGATTTCTATAGCCTTCACTTTAATCGTGTCCCAGTTTTTCCAGACTGCCACACCTATGGCAATGAGAGCTATAATTCCCAAAATAATCAATCCTATTGGACCCATTAAAAGAGCAAAAGCAGCTCCTAATATTGGTAAGAGAGCAATGATTCCGGGCAACATTATCAGTATTGGACCCAATACTAGAAGAAGCCCACCTATCGCCCCAACTATCAGCACGATGGTTTTGGTAAGCCCCGGATTTTCTGTGACCCACTTTTTAACAATTTCAATGACAGGCTTAATTTTCTCGACAAGACTTTTCAAGATGGGCAGTAAGATGTCTCCTATTGATATCTGAATATTCTTGAGCGCACTTTTAAGTGCTTCCATTTGCCTAGAAGCACTTTTCTCCATTTCATTAAAAGCGTCAGTCGCAGCTCCTGATGAATTAGCCATGGCCTCTAAGTCTGTAGCAAACATCTCGGCATTATCACCTGTAAGAGATAGCACAGCTGCACCGGCTTCTACAGAGCCAAACATCTTCATCAACATTTCATTGCTTCCACCTGTGGAATTCCTTAGAACATTTAAGGTTTCAGCCAGTCCTAATTCATCCACCATGGCTTGCCCTGATTCATAGCCTAATTCCTTAATAACAGCATTCATCTCTTTAGTTGGCTTCTGCAAAGATACCATAGCCTGTCGAAGCTGAGTAGTAGCCACAGAAGTGGGAACACCTTGCTTGGTCATGGTAGCTAGAGCCGCTGCCACTTCTTCGAATTTAACTCCGGAAGCGGCAGCTATAGGTGCCACTTGAAATATCGACGCGGAAAGCTCTTCAAATGTAGTTTTACCCCCCTTAATAGTGGTGAACATAATATCAGCTACTTTTTGGGCATCTGACATCGGAAGCTTAAAGGCATTCATGACAGTAGTAAGACCATCAACAGCAGTCTTAGTATCGGTCGCACCACCTATGGCTGCCTTAGTAGCAATTGCGAGAAAATCCAGAACATTCTCTTTAGGAACCCCGGCTGAGATAGCCTGATAGAGAGCTTGGGCTGATTCTACGGCATCAACACCCAGGTCTGAGGCTAGAGCCTGAACTTCTTTTGAAAAGTCAGTGAACTCTTGTTGAGATAGACCCATCATTGTATTGACTTCTCGCATAGATGTTTCAAAGTCTGCGGCTGCCTTGAGACTAATAGCAAAACCACCTACAATAGCCCCTCCGGCTACAGCCATACCAACTCCAATCTTACGCAGACTTGGGGCTAGTTTCTGAACTTTACCCTGCAAGCCTTTAAGTTGGCTATTCACTTTATCCAGACCTGGTAATTTTATCTCTCCAAAAAGTTCAAATACCTTCATCAGTATCACCACCTAATGCTAGATTCAATCCTATCATCTGGTCTAGTATCTGGTCCTCACTCAGTTCTACTTTCTTCTGGGGCATAAAATCATTCGGAGTAAAGGACTTCTTACGTTTCTTCCGGTCACGATTGACCTCAGCAATCACAGAGCATATCACAGCTCCTCGATAATTCAACATGTCTTGTTCATTTGCATACTCTTTTGCCAGTGCATTAAACTGAGCCAAGGTCAGCCCCCAAAATTCCTTTTCAGTCAATCGTAAATCATATCGCCCGAAGGACCATAAAGCTAACCATGTGGGGGCTTTTTCGCTAAAGGGACGTTCTTACCCTCACTTTGGGGCATAGCCAATTCAAAAGATTCATTCAGATGCTCTGCTATCTCTTCCATATTCTCCGCGGTAATCCAAGAACCCACTTGCTTTTCAGTCAGGTTCTCATCCTCATGTAGAAGACATGCCCATAGGATAGCTCTTAAATCTTTGGGAGTCATATCGTCACTTTTGAATTGCCCCTTCATCAGATTATGACCCGTAACTTCTTCAAAAGCTACCATCGCATTAAGGTCAAGTTTTAAGGTTCTTTCCTTATCAAGATTGATTTTGACTGCTGGTCTTACCTGAATTTTATTCTTTGATGTCATCATTCTCTCCTTCGAGAGGCAAGGTGAGCAGAATCTATAAGTCTCACCTTGCCTCATTTTTGTTCTACCTGATTACCAACTTACGGCCTCTGGACGTAGATAGTATAGCGCTTGGTAATCTTGCCAGTCTCTTTGTAGTCGATTGTTACTACGGTGACCGAATCAGCAGCACTCACTATGATTTGCTCGGACTGCACTGTAGTAGCCAGAACATGTGCTACCCCAAGAGCAGTGGCTATGATGGAAGCTGCTGTCGCGTGAGTGGTTGTTATCTTTATCCAACCACTACCACTAGCGATGGTCAGAGAGTAAACGTAGGTGCCAGCGGCATATACCGGAATAGGTGTCTTGGCTCCTACCGAATCGACAAAGGAAAGCGCAGAAGAGTTAGCCGAAGCTGTGATAGCCAGCACAGGTTTACCAGTCACCTTCAGAGTTGCCGTAAAGCCAATCTTTCCATCAAAGGGATAGCTTGGTTCATAGGCTGTGACTAAAGCATTGAAAGTCCAGGTAAAAGCCGCTGCTGTTGGCCCAGTGATGATGACCTCCCGCTTGGTGCCTGCCTTCATATCTGTGATGAAAGCTCGCTGCCCAGCAGTGTCACTAGGAATGAAATTGCCCTCTATAGAAATCTCACCACCATCTCCTAAACCAGCCACGAACTCTCGAAATGAATCGGATGAGTCATGGTTAGTCAGGTCAATGGTGTCGATAGAGATAGTGGGCCCCCCAATACTGGTCAGTTCAGCCAGTGCCGTAGCGTTCCACTTTAGGGTTGTTCCGAATGCACTAAATCCACTTGTCATTGTCTTTACCTCCTACCTTTTTAGTAATGCTCCAATTTGGGCGTCTTTGAGCCATTTCAGGTTAAATTGACATGTGTAATGCCATATACCCTGCTCGACCTCTGGCACAAAGCCATCCGTCTGTATCCATAAATGGCAGTCTGTGGTCTCATCTGTTGAAAAAATTAGTCCATCGAGCAGCTCCATTAGGAGCTTTCTAATAGCTGATATCTCAGTAATATTCTCTGACTGAGAGTAAATATCTAAATAGTAAGTACACATAGCTTCTGGTGACCAATCATTCAATATACCCATATCAATCCGGTGAATAAGATAAGGAAAGGTCGCATCCGGTGCTGCCTGAATAGGATATAACAGATAAGTGGACCGACCCATAGCTGTCCTTACATCAGCATCAGTGGTCACAAGATTCCACAAATAATTCAATAAACTCTGTTGAATATCTACAGTCATAACCACTTCCTTGAAAGAATATTTTTAATCTTTGGCAATGCCTTCTCAAACGAAATGCGAAGCCATGGTCTGGCAGACATATTTTTAGTGCCGAATTCCAAAGGTCTAGCATGTTTTACATCGCTGCCTACTTTCCCAATCATTGTTTTACCTTCACTTTCAACTGAGGTTTTAACAGACTTAAAAAGACTTGATGTAGCTATCGCCGGTGGTTGTCCTGGAGCGGAAGCTGTATAAGTTTTTTTAGTACCGGGCACTCTAGTAGTCTTACCACTCCGAGAACCAGATAGAGTCTCCAGCGTTTGATTTCTCACCACATTCACAGCTTCTACCATTCTCTTAGAAGCGGTATGCTCTAGAGCCAGAATCACCTCTTTTGTGTGAAATACTAATTTTACTCTAGCTGACATTAGACTTCCTTCACCATGACTATAGTTGCATCTTCTATCTCCTGCACTGGTTCCACTAACTCCAGAATTCGACTCCCCCAAAGCAAGCGATTATTGTTCAGACTTAAACTGACACTGCCTCTAAATATTACCTTATGGGTTACCTCACTTTTCATTTGCTGATAGATAGCACGTGCCTTGGCATCTAAAGCAATCACCCGAGCATGTCTAATTGTCACGGGTGTCCAAACCACAGTCTCACCCAAAGAGGTTTGTGTAGCATTTCTTAGCTGAATGATGACTCGGTCTTTTAGGATATTCGTGAGGATGCTCATAATATATTTACCCTCAATGAATTTAACTTCTCCTTGGATGCTTCCGGTAACTCTTCTAGTGCTCCATAATCGATAGAACCCACACCACTGATTTGTTGTGATTTTATACCCATTCTATTCTCATACCATACTGCGATAGCTCCTAAGACTGCAGCGACTGCATCAGGTATCAGGGCTTGAGTAGCTGCTCTACTCGCCCCATATCCAGCAGTATAGGTAACCACCACCTCATAGTCTAATGGCCACACGACGAGATGATAAATTCGTCCAATAGTAAGTCTCTCGATAAAAGTGGTAAGAGCGTCACCTCCAACAGTAACACTGGATATACTATCCACTGGTTGTCTGTATAACTTTAGGACTTGTCTATTGTCACCTATATGTGTTTCGATGAATTCACGCTGAACAAAAGCCCTTCCGGTATAATCCTCAGCTTGCTTGGTGGCTGCTTCGATAAGAGTCTCTAGTATATCATCGTCGTAGCTCTCAAAGGTATTGTTACCGGCCGCATAGTCATAGCTGGCAGTTATCCCATAGTCAAGAGTAGGTGCCACAGTAAAGGTAATAGTCGCTGTACTAATAGTGAAGTCGGTATCTTCCACCTGTAAAACATCATTCACGTAAAGTTTCAGAGAACCCTCAAGGGGAGTATTATCAAGGTCAAATGTTACGTCTGAACCATCACCCACACCAAGAAACTCAGCATCGATATGAAGACTTGATACTGCATCAACCCTCAAGTAATTCTTAGCCTGAATCAAAGTCACCAAAGCCGTCGCACTTAATGTCATTACTCTCTTCTCCTTCCTAGATTATGAAAGCCCTTCCTTATCTTTCCCAGAGTATATTCAATTTGAGGTAATGGAAAACCCAAAGTATAACGAGTTCTTACTCGCCCTAGATTGTGAATATCAAGTATCTGTTTGAGATGAGCAATTCCTTGAATGATTTTAGGAACAAAGACTTTTATTCCAATCACTATTATTGCTACTCGAATGTATCCAAAGACTCCGGAGGCACTTATCTTCACACCGATTGATACTGAAGCAAGCCGAGTATATCCTTTTGCCACTGAAGCTGATACCAGTTCCCCTATAATGACCGGAGCCGACCTTGTAAAAGCTACTACTCTATAAGAGGACATAGACCCGAAGTCAAATTCCTTAAACTCGATATGGACATCTTTCGTAGGTCTTACTCTAATTCTAGCTTGAGTAACATTAGCTAGAATAGGACTGACATCAAATTCTCTCCACGCAGCAACGCCTATGATAGAAGTATTGATGACATCTACCCATGCTCCATTGTATAAATCTATATCGACATCAATACCAAGGGGGCCAGGTGGATTCGGGTCATGTGAGCCAATACCCCAGAAACGAATTGCTGAAATCATTATCTGGTTATGAGTGAGAATCAAAGGACTAGACCACACATTGGCCGTTAGTAGGCTTTCTGCAAAGGTTGCTGTATTCTCATCATAGGCATTGGTTTCGTTCGTCCACGCACTATCGGGGTCACTATGCCCTGTTGGGCTCACCCATTTCGGCGCTAGATTCACACCGATAATTACTGATGAAGCCACACTCTTTCCTAGTATCCTTGAGGCAGTGACCAGCTCACCTACGATTACTAAAGCACCTCTAGTAAGAGTTACTATCCTAGATGTGGTCACCAGGCTCCCTATGGTCACTAGGGCGTCTCTAGTAATGCTTGCTAACCTAGATGCGGTAGTCAAAATACCTACTATAACCAAAGCTGTAGCCTGTTTACCATATATTCTAGAGGCTGATGCCAGAATACCTATAATCACACTAGCCGTTATAGTACGTCCCCAACCCTTAGAAGCCGTAATCAGGTTTCCAATAATGACTGAACTATCTCGGTCAAAAGCAGCCGTGCGGTCGGCCACTGGTAGAACCCCAATGATTACAGAGGAATTGATCGGCCCCTTTTCTACTCCTCCTGCTTCAGTTCCTATGCCATAGAGACTAATAGTATCTCCAGCCAGAAGAGAGGAGAAATTAGTCTGTTCACTTATGTTTATTACGTCTCCAGAACTCCACCGTATACCACTATAACCAGAGAAAGCCCTCTCCATGTTACCTGATGCCCAATAACCAGCGAGATAGTCATCTGCAGAAACATCCATATCTAAACCAGAAAATGTTTGCTTTGAGCCTGATGTTACACTTCCTAGAGTTTCTACATCACGACATTCATAAGTAGTCCCGCTTATTAAGAAGAATGTCCCAACCTTAAGCCCCTCTATATTCTGCTCCGCCCATGCTTCAACAGTGTCGATTGTCCCAGATGCGTTTGCTGGGTTAGATAGGAGCATATCGGTATAAGTAGCAGTAGCTAGTTGAGGTCTACCTACTGCAGCAGAGCCGATATCAATAGCCATTAGACTTGAATCTCCAAAGAGGAAAATCTGGAATTAACGGTAGCAATATCTGCCACAGTTGCCTTATTTGTTATCCTACGCTCTCTTAACTTTTCAACACCTCTAATATCAATTATAGGTTGACTCAATAAATCGTCTAACTGCAATAAGATAGCTTTATCAAATAGCTCACGGATTATTTGACGCAACTCTCTAGTACTAGTGCCGCTATCAATATTGATAAAATGGCAGAGAGCGGGATTAAGTTGCCAAGTCTTCGGAAGACCATCAATCCAGTTCTTATAATCTTCCTCATCAATAGCGCCACCTATTTCATCAACAGCACCTTGATAACCCTCAGGAGGAAAGACAGGGACTTGGATATGATGTAAGGGATACGTCTTATCGCCGATATCTGGATATAGGTCTATTCTGACTTTGAGATAACCCTTATATATATGGGTACCAGTTGGGTTAAACTTGGCTATCAATCTATACTCCTACTAGGCACCTAACTTAAACTGCATCTTGCCTTCAAGAGTGAGCGTATCTCCACTTTCACCCTCAAGAGCAGCGTTAAAGCAACATTCCATCAACACCACATCATCATCATCATTCTCGATAGCGAACCCACTGACTGACTGTACACCTGACCAGGTAAAAACATGGTCAAGCTCTACCGTATCATCGGTGTTAGTAGTAGTAGAGTTAACCACACTATCAGCATCAACAAGAGTAAACCCATTAGCAGCCAGCTTTGTCGCCCCTCCGGGATTGGCAAAGGTTGAAGCCTCCGCAGCGGTGCAAGCACCAGTTAGCCCGACGATGCTTTTCATACCGCTGGCACCAGCAGCCATCGCGGTCGTTACTCCCTTTACTAACTTTGCAATCTCAGCGTATCCCAGCGCTGTTGGTTTCTGTGACTGTGCCATCATTTACCTCCTGAATAAGAATGGGTCTATATTGTATTTCCGACAAATAGGACAAGCAAGTTTCCAGTTAGCATGAATCGCTTGCCATATATTCTGAGGTGAAGGTTCTCCTGTTCGATATCTCTCCAAGATTACCTTCCGTCTATTAGCTTCGGCATATAACACTCGTTTCTTGTGATAAATAGTCACAAGGACGAAGAACATAGTAGCCTTCAGGTATGTCCATAGACAAGATAGGCTTAAACAGGTAGGTGCCTCTGGGGGGTCTATACTATACTGACGGGATATTAAATTACCAGAACTATCCCTATGTGTTGCGCCCCAAGTTATTTTTAGTGCTCCACCACCTGTACTTTTTATATCCGATTGCATAATGACTTTTTCTTACTCCTCTACGGCTAATACTACTGCTGCGAACACCTTACGCCTTTTTTCCAACCTTTCCTTTGACTCAGGTTGACGACCTTCCTTCTCGGCCTTGAGCATAGAGATTAGCTTTACGCCAACCTCTTTTATTTCTGGATGCTCCCTTATTTTCTGCCAGATGTTTTCTACCTCACATCGCAGAAGGGTCGAATTCTGGTCCTCACTTATCTTCTCTCTTACCATTACTCCTCTCCTTCTTTCATTTTATCCACCTTGTCAGTCTTGGTCTCTTTCGCTCCATCTTGACTTTTCTCTTGTTCAGCCAAGCCAGAATCACACCATGACTGTCCTAATTTCTTAGGAACATTTACGACCTCTCCTGGATTGAAGCCCCCAAGTTTTGTAGCAATTATTTTTAGAATTCTAATTCTCATCTTTTTCTTTACTCTCCTCTTCCTCCTCTTCACTCTCTTCTTCTTCACTGCCGGACTCTGCTTCCCGTTCTTCGACCAGTCTAGATTCTTCGATTATTCTAATCTCCTCAGCCTTCGCCTCCGCTTCCTCCTCCTGGATGCGTTGAAGACATCTCTTTCCAATCGAAGAAAATGATTTGTGAATCGCATTATGCTTTTCACAGTGGAAGACTTCTTCAGCTATTCCACTTCTGCACCAGCTCTCAGCTATCTTTTCAATAGGAACATCAGTCACCTCACCTGGGCCGAACGTTCCGAAAATAGAGACTATTCCTTTAAGCAATATTACCTTCATCTTTCTTCTCCTTATTTGATTTTACTAACCGGAGAGAGTGCGTCCACCCTCTCCGGGTGAAGGAGAACACCCCCACCGAAGCGGGAGCATCTTCCTTCTGTTTGTCTAGTGCGCTATCTGGAGCATAATGAACGGGAGCCCTTGGTCATTATTCTTGTTGCGGGCAAGTATATAGCC
>SDBU01001375.1_pt1 | contig 35026 bp, 16 predicted proteins | sample 2277071 | NCBI WGS metagenome assembly SDBU01 (sample SAMN10397929, study PRJNA504765) | marine sediment metagenome | isolation source: marine sediment core GS08_GC12, 126 cmbsf | place: Arctic Ocean: Gakkel Ridge, Loki's castle | collected 2008 | reverse complement strand
AATTGGAGTCTTAAATTACTATTAGATAGTAAAATATAAATAAACTACAAAATATAATAATTATAGAATATAACCTTAGTTTGCCTTATGGGATGAAAATTGGCTTCAACTTTTAATTATCCTCCTGATGAGATTTTAGATCCAACTATGGGTAGACCTAATTATGAATATATAATTCTATGGATACTCAGTAATAATGATTTGTCTACTTGGTCGGATTTAAAAGAAAAAGTAAATCGATCAACATTATCGATATATTTGAATAGACTTAAACGCGATGGTTTTATTGTAAAAAGTGGATTCAATCAATATCGTATTACTTCTGCTGGAAAAACACGATTTTATGAGTTAGGGATGGCTAAAAGAGGAAGAAAATTAAGTTATCCCCCTCATGCGATCCTTAACCGTAGAAATTATGATCACTGGATTCTTTGGGTCGTGTATAATAACAACTATTGTAAATGGGCAGATTTTCTTGAAGATCCAATTAAGATTAATCAATCTTCATTGTCAAAGAACCTAAATGATTTAATTGATAAAAAATTGGTCAGAAAAGAAGAAAAAAAGTATAAAATAACCCAATCGGGAAAATTAGAATATTCCAAAATGTTACGTTTTTATGACTTAGACAGACAATCGATATTAGAAGAAGAATCAAAAAGAATTGCAGAATTGACTCAAAAAACTCTCAAATTTTTTGAGATATATGACATAAGTATTAGGGATATTCAATTCAGATTCCTCTATAATGTTTTACAGTTAGATTATTCCCAAATTAAAAATGTTCTAAGAAGTGAAGAAGATTTTCATAAGATTATTCTCTTCCTCTCAATTAATCATCCAAATGAATACCCAGATTATATTTCAACTGATACGTTTTCGGAAAAATATGAAATTAAGAAGACCACACTTGATTATTATATTGATAAAATTGTAGAAAATCAAATATTTCCAATAAAATTCTTTAAATTAGAGGTTCTTCCAGATAAATTTTACTACTTTCAATCTGACGAGAAAGTAGAGATGTTACTCAGAGTAATAACGGAAGAACATATTACGAAGTTTACATATTTAAATAAACTTTTTGAAAACTCTTCTAAAATAACGCTACCTTTGGATATGGAGTCAACTGTAAAGGCTATTCTAGATGAAGCATGCCAGCACATCTTTAAAGAGGGATTAAAAAACTCTTTAAAGAAATTTTTACCGGAGTACATTAATTATTTGGCATTCAAGATCAAAAAAGAAAGGAAATTAGTTGGTATTTCTGATAAGTTAGAAGGAATAATTTGGCAAAATATTCCTGACCTTTTAGAAGCAGGTATTTCTCAAACATCTCAATATCAATTTATTGGTGAAAATGATATGAATTATTATATAGAAACAGAAATTTTAGAAGTTTTACGCCCATATTTAGCTTCAAAACCTTACTCGATATATAAGAAGATTAACCAATCATTAAACAAAAAAGAATATGGTAAAGTATTAGACCTGATAGATTTAGCTATTAAGTCCAACAAAGACAGTATTGATCTTGTAATTTACAAAGCAATAGTCTTTTGTAATCTAAATTGTCATAGTGATTCCATAAAACTTTTAAATGACCAATTGAAAGTTTCTCAGATTGATGAAAAAAATCCTATTTTCATTCCTCTTTTTTTTGTGTTGGGATTTTCCTACATATCCCTAGGGGAGTTTGAAAAAAGTTTAGATATTGTAAATAGCAAGCTAAAGAAATTCCCCGAAAATTCTTTATCCTATGCCTTAAATGGTTTAATTTTTGGATACAATACTGTATATACATTTGACGTTGAGAAAGCAAGTGAAGAAAATGGACAAAAATATATAGATAACGCTATAAAATTAGAGTCCTTTAAATCCAATAAAGCTCGTTTTTATCAGCTAAAAAGCCAGTTATTGTTGGACTTAAACCAACATGATAAAGCTTTAGAAGCAATAGAAAGCGCTATTATTTTAAGTCCTAAAACGTATGATCTTTATAATTCGAAAAATAGAATTTTGCTTTACTTTGATCGATTTGATGAAATAATAACAATTTTGGATAAATTAATTGATGAATTTCCTGAAGGCGAAAAGAATTTAAAGATAAAGAAAGCATACATTCTAAAAGAAATGAAAAATATTGAAGCTGGTTTAGAAATTATTAATGAATTAATTGAAAAATACCCCGAAGATAATAATCTTATCCTTAATAAAATTTATTGGCTACAATTCTTAGATCAACAAGAAGATGTTTTAAAAACTATGCAATATCTAATTGAACAAGATCCAGAGAGCGGGATATATCATGATACTTTCGGTGAAATCTTAATGAATTTTGAAGAATATGAAAAAGCAATTGATGAATTTAAAGAAGCTATTGAATTAGGTAGTTCTGAATGGTACATTAACCAAACGTTTGTTAAATTGGGGATATGCTTTAAAGAAATTGGAAAAACCGATCTAGCTATTGAAAATCTTACAAAAGGAAAAGATTTTACAAACAAATGCTATTGTGACCTTGATACAAAAAGGAAATGGCTCTCAATCGCAGAGTTATATTTAGCGGAAATTGTAGAAATGGAAGCGGAATTTTGAGCACTATTAAGATCAAAATTCATTGAACCTACCTTCTTCTTTAGGTTTAGTTTTCTAGAATAATTCTCCCATCTGGTTGCGACACTTTAGCGATACAAAGCCTAATACACATTATTTTGAAAGAAAATAAACTTTCTGTTTAGAATTGTTAGATTTTGAAACTTTATAGCCAAACTAATTATAAACACCCTACATATTTGGTAAAGTCTCTAATTGTAAAATTAATAAAAATCCCTTGAAATTTTAATAAAAACGTCAAAATTTAATACATTTAAGAGTGTGTTGATAATAAAAAATTTTTTAAATTACCCATTTAATAAATTAGAAAACGCTTTGATTAAATTGAAATTTAATTATGGATTTGTATTAACATGATCTTAAAAGATAACGAAGCAGACGACAACAGTTCTAACGTTCCTGACAAATTACATGAACTACGAAATGCATCAAAAAAACTTGGGGGAACGGATCGTATTGAAGCCCAACATAATAAGGGTAAGTTAACTGCTCGCGAGAGGATAGAATTATTAGTGGATACTAGTTCTTTTGTTGAGATCGGCTCGTTTGTCAAGCACCATAGCACCAAATTCGGAATGGAAAAAAAAGATTTTCTTGGAGATGGTGTAGTAACAGGATACGGTACCATTAATGGTCGCAAGGTCTTTATATATAGCCAGGATTTTACTGTTCTTGGTGGAAGTCTTGGTAATGCTCATGCCCAGAAAATCTGTAAAATAATGGATTTAGCCCTGAAAATGGGGTGTCCAATAGTTGGGTTATTAGATTCAGGAGGTGCCCGCATTCAAGAAGGAGTAAACGCTTTAGCGGGATATGGAGATATTTTCTATCGGAATGTATTAGCATCTGGTGTGGTACCTCAAATTTCTGTCATTTTAGGGACATGTGCGGGAGGGGCAGTTTACAGCCCAGCATTGACAGATTTTATAATCATGGGGGGAAAAAATGCATTCATGTTTGTCACTGGACCACAAGTCGTTAAATCGGTGACCGGTGAAGATGTCTCATTTTCAGAGTTGGGTGGCCCAGATATACATTCCACGATTTCTGGAGTATGTCATAGAATCTCTGAAACAGAAGATGGAGCTCTGGAGACCTTAAGGAAATTACTGAGTTATTTACCTTCAAATAATTTAGATGATCCCCCCAGATCCTCAGAACAATCAGATTCAGCTGATCCTTATCTTTTAGACCAAATTATTCCAGAAAGTGAGAATGAGCCCTATGACATGGTTGAAATGATTAATTTAATCATTGATCAAGATTCTTTGTTTGAAATTTTCCCAGATTGGGCAAAAAATATTGTTACAGGGTTTGGTAAGATAGAGAATCAAACTATTGGTATCATTGCAAATCAACCATTACACTTAGGTGGAGCAATAGATTTTAATGCTTCTGATAAAGCCTCACGATTTATCCGATTTTGTGATGCATTTAACATTCCTCTATTGACTTTAGTAGATGTTCCGGGATTTATGCCTGGTATTAAACAAGAAAATTCAGGAATTATTCGACATGGAGCTAAAATGATTTATGCATATTCTGAATCGACTGTAGGAAAGATAACTATCATTACTCGTAAAGCTTATGGTGGTGCTTACATTACAATGAGTTCAAAACATCTGGGTTCTGATATAAATCTTGCATGGGATTCCGCTCAAATCGCAGTAATGGGGGCTGAAGGGGCTTGTAAAATTCTCTATCGAAATAAATTGAAGAATGCAGAAGATCCTGACAAGATGTTAAAAGATTTTTCTGACCAATATAAACAAGAATTCTCTAATCCATATCAGGTTGCTGAGCAAGGATATATTGATAACGTTATTTATCCACATGAGTCTCGTAATGAAATTATAAAAGCTTTGAATCTCCTTGCAACAAAAAGACAACAGACACCTAAAAGAAAACATGGGATAAATCCTGTTTAGATCCAAAACTCGTTGATTATTATGAAAAAAAAGCAAGAGATTTTAAAATTAATAAAAAATAAAATCCCTGTTTGGGGATATTCTCCAAGGGGAATAAATAATCCTTCACTTTCAATAAAAATTAGCCAATTAGGGGGCGTTGGTTTAATTGATTTTGAGGATGTTAATTCAGACCAATGTCAAATAGTTCTTGAGAGGTTATCTTCTACATTATCTACAAATGACCTTTGGGGTATTCGGATTTCTTCTCAAGAGCTTCTCGAGGAACTTATATTTCATAATCACGTTCCAATCATCATTTGTACTTTTTCCCCAGATTCCCAGAATATAAAGAAAATGAAAGAAAATTCAAAATTACTTGTATCTGAAGTTTGTTATCTAGAAGAAGCTTTTGACAAAAGCAATTGGGCAGATTTATATCTGGTAAAGGGGAATGAAGCAGGTGGGCTTGTAGGGACAAAGAGCACTTTTATATTAATCCAAGAATTTCAAAAAGCTGGTTTTTCTTTTGTAATTCAGGGAGGATTTGGAGTATACAATATATGTGCCGCGTTCATTGGGGGAGCTTTAGGGGTAGTATTAGAAAGTCAGCTATTTTTGTTTCCTGAATGCCCAATAAATCCTGAATTTAAAGATTATATTAAATCGATCGAAGAAAATGATTTCTATCTTCTTACAGAAACATTACGATATAATTATCGTTTGATAGGAAAATTAGCAAATAAATCTATTCGATCAGTTAAAGAGATAGAATTTCAAGAATTTAATAACTTAAAGGAAGAATATGATAATAAATTTGGAGCTCTAAAATCAAAGTATCTTAGTGAGATACATAATTTAGAGGTTAAAAAAAAATTCTTCTCAGATACTAACCCAAAACATTCATGGTTGCCCAGTGATCATGGTATTTGTTTTGCTAGTTATATTTTAAAAAAATTTAATAATTTAGAGACTTTTTTAAACAGTTTGTTAAACATAATCCAGTCTCAATTTGAAAAAGCAAAAGAGCATTGGCCTTTTGTAAAAAGTTCAAAGTTTGCACAACAATTAAACATCACCTATCCAATCATTCAAGGACCAATGGCAAATATTTCAGATCAAATATCATTTGCTAAGGAAATTGCCGCCAACGGTGCATTGCCGATATTAGCTCTAGGTGGTTTGATGGGATATGAAGCTGATCAATTACTCTCAAAATTTGCTGCTTCAAACAAACTTTCTGTAAATTCATGCGGATGTGGGATTATCGGGTTAGAAGTAGTCAAAGAACGAAGGGATCAACAACTTAAATCAATCTCAAAATATGGTCCAAATATTACGTTGGTTGCCGCAGGAACCACTGATCTTGGGGCGCAAGTTAAAAAAACGGGTAATACAATATTAATCCACACACCCGCCTTATCTATGTTCAGAGATGCTTTGAAAAAACGCCTTGATTTCATGATCTTAGAAGGGAAAGAGTGTGGGGGTCATTTCGGAATATTATCATCATTTATTCTATGGGAAAGCATTTTGGAATATTTAGATGTTAGTCGAGTAGAAATTAGTAAAAAAATTAATATTATTTTTGCAGGTGGAATCATAAATGAAACCAGTACGGCAATGCTTGCTGGTATTATTGGAGCTCATTTGGACATAATAAACCCAGGAATTCAGATGGGAACCGCCTATCTCTTGAGTGAAGAAATTGTTAGAACGCAAGCTTTATCACCTGTTTACCAAGATTTACTACTGAATTATTCTTCTACAAAAGTAATTGGAACAACTGTGAATGCTAGGGCAAGAGTTCTTCCCACCACATTTGCGCTGGATACAATAAAGAATGAATTTTTACGAAAAGATCAAGGTATTACCATTTCAAAACGAAAGGAGATGTATGAATATGATAATTTAGGAGCACTTAGAATTGCATCCCGTGCTGAAGTTTGGAATGAAGAGCATGTACAAGGAAGTGATTCTACACAATTTATTCCAACTTCGTATAAGAATCAATTAGCAAAGGGTGCCTTCATGACAGGTGAATCCATCTCATTACAAAACACACTTAGAAGTATTCCTCAAATTCATTATGATATCATAGAGGGAGGATTGAACACTCTAAAATCAATTTCAAATCATATTTTTAAGAAAACCTTAGGTCCTAAGTCCATGATTAAAAGTATAGAAACCAAGGAGCTCAAGCCAACCGAAAATAAGATTGCTATTGTTGGAATAGGTGGTATTTTTCCAGATGCTCAAAACATTCCCGAATTTTGGGAAAATATCGTAAATAGGAAATACTCAATTATAGAAGTTCCAGATAATAGGTGGAATAAAAATATTTTTTACAGTGAAGATCATTCGATCCCTGAAAAAACGTATTCAAAAGTTGGGGGATTTATAAAAGATTTTAAGTTTAAGTCTATTAAATATAGAATTCCTCCAAAAATGGCAGAGAGGATGGATATGGTTCAAAAGTGGGCTATTACAACAGCTGAAGAAGCACTTAAGGATGCAGGATATCCCACAGACGGAAAAAGCAGATTACCTATTGCAGTTATAGTTGGGAACTCATCAGGCGGAGATGCCCAACGCTTAAGTAATAAACGAGTTATTTTTAATGAAGTTGAGTATAGAATTAATGAAGCTAGTTCTCAAAAGATTTTAAACAAAGAACAAAAAGATAAACTCATCGATTATCTAAAAAAAACGATTGTAGATCCCATTCCACAAATCAACGAAGACACAATGCCCGGTGAGCTTTCAAACATCATCGCAGGTAGAGTTGCAAATGTATTCAATTTAACAGGTAAAAGCATGACTATTGACGCAGCTTGTGCTTCAAGTCTAGCCGCAATTGATACTGCTGTGAATAGCTTAATCATGAGAGATTATGACGTCGTATTGGCAGGTGGTTCTGATAGTTCAATGGATCCTCAAACGTATATTAAATTTAGCAAAATAGGAGCCTTATCAGAAGACGGGTCATATCCTTTTGATTCTAGAGCTAATGGGTTTATTATGGGAGAGGGTGCGGGATTCATGGTTTTAAAGCGAATCGAAGATGCTATTCGGGATAAAAATAAAATATATGCCATTGTTAGTGGATATGGTGGATCCTCTGATGGAAAGGGAAAAGGAATTACAGCACCTAATCCTGAAGGACAACGATTAGCCATTGAAAGAGCCTTTAAAGCAAGTAAAATAGAACCAAACGATATACAGTACCTAGAATGTCATGGAACTTCTACTATTGTTGGAGATGCTACTGAATTGAAAGTTTTACAAAACTTTTTCTCCGGAAGAACCTCAGAAGATAAACTTGCTATAGGATCTATAAAAAGTCAGATCGGACACCTTAAAAGCGCAGCGGGCATAGCAGGAATTCTTAAAACTGTTTTAGCATTGCACCATAAAGTAATTCCGCCCTCGATAAATTATGAAACTCCTAATCCAAATATAGATTGGGACGCGAGTCCTTATTATGTTAACGTTATGCCAAAAAATTGGGTATCACCTGCAAATGGAATAAGAAGAGCAAGTGTCTCTTCATTTGGATTTGGTGGAACTAATTATAATGTAATTCTTGAAGAGTTCAAAACCCCTTCAAGTTATGTTGTATCTTCTCTGAGTCCTGAGTATCAAATATCATCTCGTAGATCTTCAGATGATTTATGTTTTTTATTCAGTGGTCAAGGAAGTCAATATATTGGTATGGCAAAAGAAATATACCAAAACTATCAAGTTGTACGAGACACTCTAGATAATGCTAATACCATTTGTAAGGAATTTGGGGATTTTGATCTACTTGAAATCATTTTTGGATCACCGGATTTAACAGATGAAGAAAATTCCGATAGGTTAAAGCAAACGCAATATACTCAACCAGCAATTTATTCCGTAGAAATGGCTTTAAAAAATCTCTTTAATTCTAAGGATATTAAACCCGGTATTGTTGGGGGTCATAGTTTAGGTGAATTTGCTGCTTTAGCTACAGCAGGAGTATTGAATTTTGAGGATGCTTTAAAAGTCGTAATAATGCGAGGAAAAGCAATGTCTATATTACCCCCAGGAGTTCAAACCGGGATGGCAGCAATATTCACTTCTTCTGATATTGTGGAAAAAACACTTCAAGAAATCTCAAACGAGGATGTTACAATTTCAAACTATAATTCCTATTCCCAAACAGTAATTTCAGGTGAGAATTCGGCAGTAGATTCTTCAGTAAAATTCTTTTCAGAAAAGGGGATAAGAGCAATTAAATTAAATGTATCGAATGCATTCCATTCTAAATTTGTTGCTCATGCTGAAGATAGATTGAAAGAATTCCTTAAATCCATTGAATTTAGAGCTCCCCAAATCCCTGTTTTTAGTAATGTAACAGGAAAAATTTATCCTAATAATCCAGACGAAATTAAATCAATCCTCCTCAAACAGATAACTTCTCCAGTAAAATGGGTAGATGAGATTTTAAATATTTACATCCATGGAGGACGCAAATTTTTAGAAATAGGACCCAATAGGGCATTATTTTATTTCGCTAAGGATATTTTAAAGAAGAACAAGGACACTGATATTAATTTTACCCTCTCACCAAAATCTCCAGAAAAAGAACATATTGAGAAAATTCTTCAGAAATTTGAGGAGATGCCTAGTTTAGAGCCTAAGAAAATGAGTAGCACCGTATCTCCAACGATTACAAATTTACAATCAAATACAGCTACAGCCCTTTCTAGAGCTTCTACCAAACTAGATACTGATTTACTAAGTTCTATTGATAACTTGAAAGAAATAAAACAATTACCTTTTTTTAACGAATTCATAGAGGAGCAAAAAGAACTATTATCGACAATGATACTTAAGGGGATAAGTAAATATATTACCAAATATCAACCCATAATTAAAAATAAAATTGATTTAACAAAATCTAAGCGAGTAATGATAACTGGTGTAGGGCTCGGTCTCCCAGGTAGAAATCGTAAGGTTTTTGATGATAAAAATATAGAAGACATTCTCCATGGAACTAATTTAATTGAAACGGTAGACATTGAATATCAAGAACAATTATTTCAAAAGAATATAATCCGTTTGGAAAAGGCACCAAATGGGAATGCTAAATTTGTGCCAGTTGATGATATATCTAAAGTAATTTCACTAGCAGGACAATTGGGTGATTTTAATCCAACTGAAGATTTTCTTCTTGACTCTAAATCTCTTAATGCTCTAGATATAACATTTCAACTAGCAATTTGTGCTGGATACGAAGCTTTAAAAGATGCGGGCATTCCTTTAATTCGCAGCAGCATTAAAACTTCAACAGGTAAAACGTTAGCTGGTGATTGGGTGCTACCAGAAGAATTACAAGATGAAACTGGTATAATTTTTGCCTCAGCTTTTCCGGGTTTTGATAATCTTGCTCAAGATATTTCTTCTGCTAATGAAATTGATCAAAAGCGCATGCCTGAAGAAGATGCAAAGACTTTTAATAGAGCTTTCTTATTTCGAGTATTATCTATGGGTCATTCTCAATTTGCTCAATTGATAAAAGCAAAGGGTCCGAATACTTCCATAAATGCTGCATGTGCTTCTACCCCTCAAGCAATTGGCATTGCTGAAGATTGGATACGTACTGGAAGGTGTAAACGAGTTATCGTTATTACAGCAGATAATGTTACGAGTAAAAATCTTTTCCAATGGATTGGGGCAGGATTCCTTGCTAGTGGAGCAGCTACAGTACAATCTCGATGGGAAGATGCTGTACTACCATTTGGAGAAGGAAGAAATGGGATTATTTTAGGTGCAGGTGCAAGTGCATTTGTTATTGAGCAAGAATCTGAAGCTAAAGCCCGAGGAGTTAAACCAATCGTAGAAATTCTTGGTTCTTATTTTGCTAATAGCGCATTCCATGGATCTCGTCTGGATAGAGTCCATATCAGTGATAAATTAGATGAATTCGTTTCAGAAATGGAGAAACGGCACGGTATTACCAAAGATGAATTGGCTAGTGAAGGAATGTTTGTAAGTCATGAAACATATTCCCCTGCTCGAGGGGGAAGCGCTGAATCTGAATTAATTGCCCTAGAAAAAACATTTGGTAAAAAAGCTTTTGATATGATGATAATTAACACCAAGGGATATACTGGTCATGCGATGGGAGCTGGGATCGAAGAAGCAGTTGCCATAAAATCAATGGAGAAAGGCTTGATTCCTCCAATAGCAAATTTGAATAGAATTGATCCAAACTATTTAAAATTTAACTTCTCAAAAGGATCAAGTGAAAGGAAGAAATACGCCCTACGTTTTGCTGCGGGATTCGGCTCTCAATTAGCATTTGTTTTATTTCGATTAGTTTCTTATGATAATCGCTTAGGTAAAATTGAATATGAGCGTTGGCTTCAAAAAATAGGTGGGGGTGGGAAGTGTTTGTTCAATGATGGCAGAGTTTTAAAAATGACTACAGCGCGTATTAAGCCTGTCCAAACTACAGCTGTTTCCCTAAAATCAAAAGAAACCATTCAAAGATCAGAGATTATTGAAACGAACGATATCGTAAATGAAATCAAGCAAATAATTGCGCTAAAAACTGGTTATGATCCAGTGGATATTGAAAATACATACGATTTGGAAGAAGACCTCGGTATTGATACAGTCAAACAAGCAGAGATTTTTGGAGAAATAAGAGAAAAATGGAACATAGAAGCCGATGATTCGATTAATTTTGCTGATTATAGAACGATAAATGAGATTATTTCCTTACTCGATAAGCTTGGAATTTCAACTTCATTAGCAAAAACATCTCAAATATCTCAAGAAGCAAGTTCATTTCCAACATCCACCATTAAAAATGAACTCAAGCAGATAATCGCGCTAAAAACTGGTTACGATCAAGAGGATATTGAAGACATATTCGATTTGGAGGAAGATCTCGGCATTGATACTGTCAAGCAAGCAGAGATTTTTGGAGAAATAAGAGAAAAATGGAACTTAGAAGCCGATGATTCGATTAATTTTGCTGACTACCGAAATATCAACGACATCGTTTCGTTGGTAGAGAAGCTCGGAATCTCTACTTCACCTGCAAAAACATATCAAATGTCTCAAGAGACAAGTTCTTTTCCAAGAAACATTATTAAAAATGAAATTAAGCAAATAATTGCACTTAAAACAGGTTATGATCCAGAGGATATTGAAGATATATACGATTTAGAGGAAGACCTCGGCATTGATACGGTCAAGCAAGCGGAGATTTTTGGAGAAATAAGAGAAAAATGGAACATAGAAGCCGATGACTCGATTAATTTTGCTGACTACCGAAACATCAAAGACATCGTTTCGTTGGTAGAGAAGCTCATCGATCCCGTTACTGATGGGATAGATATAACTAAACCGGTACCAATCGAATCAACAGAAACAAATCTGGTGCAAAATTTTGTAAAAAAAGTCATTGCAGAAAAAACAGGTTATGACGTTTCTGATATAGAAGATAATTACGACCTAGAAGAAGATTTGGGTATTGATACAGTAAAACAGGCTGAAATTTTTGGAGAATTACGAGAATATTATAAAATAGAAGCATCTATCGAAATTAATATAGCTGAAATACGTACTCCCGCTGAGATCACTCAATTCGTAAAACACTTTTTAGTCGATAAACCAAATTATGTTGAATTGAAATCAGAAGGTACAATTGATGAAGGACAATTAGTAGCGAAATCCGAGGAAGATGAAGAAGAAATATTTATATCAAAGATAATACCTTCACGAGTTTTTCGGTTAGATAGAGTGAAAGATGACTCAAAATTAAAAAATCTCAATACTTTAATATTAAATATTAATTCTGGTCTGTCTAATTTTCCAGGTTTAATTGATGAATTCTTAAAAATAGGATTAAAACCTCAGACTTTTGATTTAAAAAGTGATACTAATATTGTAAAAATCCTTGAAAAGAAGGATACTGAATCTCTTTTTGAAAAGGATTTTAAAACACTCATCCTAATCATCCCTAATAAAAAGCAATACTCAATAAATGATAGTTTAACTTTTTTTAGTAGTTTATTTCTAATTTTTCAATCTTTGAATTTGTCTGTAATTAAGAAGATTTATGCTATTTCTCCAGAAAGCTATTTTGGTTGGGATCAAGATGCTAATCCTCTTTCATCGAGTATTGGAGCATATATAAAAACTATTAACAGAGAATTTCAAATTCCAGTAAAACATATTTATTCAAAGGATTCAGAAGAGATTCTACAGGAATTCTTAGCATGGGATAATCTTGAAGAAATTGCATATAAAGACAGCATCCGTTATACGTTATTAAGAGAAAGATTAAAACCTATCTCAGAATTGAACCGATCCTCAATAACAGGTGACGATGTACTATTAGCAACCGGTGGAGCACAAGGAATAACATTCATTTGCATTGATGATTTGACGAACTATGTAAAACCAGAATTAATATTATTAGGCCTGGCTCCTATCGATAATTCCTTATACGAATATTTAGATAAAACTCCTCAAATGTTAGAGGTTAAGAAGGAAGAGTTGAAAAACCTATTAAAAGCGAATAATGAAAAAGTGACACCTGTAATGATAAAAAGGGATTGGAAAAACTTCCTAGATCAACTTGAAACTCTACAGAATATCGACAATTTGAGGAAAAAAGGTCTTTCCGTCCAATATTATGATGTGGATGTTACTGATGATAAAAAAATGGAAGATGTTTTTAAACAAATCCAAGAAAAAACAAAAAAACCTATTTCAATCGTGGTTCACGGTGCTGGTATTGAAATTTCGAAGAGTTTTTTGAAGAAAAAGATAAATGTGGCACGGAAGGTTGTTGAAGTTAAAATAAAAGGTTTCATAAATCTTCTTAAACACTTACCACTTCAAGAATTAAAATACATTATAGCTTTTTCATCAGTCGCAGGGCGCTATGGTAATCAAGGTCAGATTGATTACGCATTTGCTAATGCATATTTATCTCGGTTGGCGTGGGACTATACACAGCGTAAGACTTCATTTCTAACTATTAATTGGACTGCATGGGCGGATATTGGGATGGCTACTCAAGGTTCGACACTACAAATACTTACTCAAGCCGGAGTTGTTCCTATTCCTGCCAAGATAGGTGTGAAAATGTTTTCGAAATTAGTATTAAACAGATTTGAAGGAGAATATGTAGTTGGCGGAAAATTAGGAATTTTCGAAGAAAAACTCAATGTCGAAGAAGTTATTGATAAATCTGTTTATCCCATGTTAACTAAAATAGATTACCAATCTGATTTTATTATTGGCTCAAATACTCTAAATTCTGAATTTGACACGTATTTACTTGATCATCAAATTCAGGGAAGACCAGTATTTCCAGGTGTTATGGTTTTAGAAACTTTTGCAGAATTTTATAATCGAGTGTTTGGTAAACCTTTGACTTCAATTTCTAATATAAGTTTTCACACTGCCCTAAAAGTTCCAGAAAGAAAATCCATTGATGTTAAGGTAAAATTAGATAAATCTAACAATAAAATTTCCTTTTTCTCGAGAACTTATCCCTCAATTTTAAAAGGTAAACCACTCATTAAAGAGCATTTTACTGGTCAGTTTATTAACTCGAAAAGAAAATTAAAATGGAAAAAAAGAACTATTATAGAATCCTTAGTTCCTTTACTTAATAAAAGTGAAATATATGAGCTTTTTTTCCACGGTGAGAAATTTCAAGTTTTAAAGGAAATTGTTCAATTAGAAAGAGGAAAAATAATAGTTAAAACAGACATACCAAGTGGACCCCTTACTGCTAGTAAATCTAAGGGAAATGATGCTGATCATTTTCAACTTGATCCTCTAACTCTTGAAAGTGTATTTCAAGCTGCTGCCTTATTTGATATTATTATTAATAATCACTTTTCCTTACCTTCTAAGATTTCTAATCTTGAAATTTTATCAAAAAAGAAACCTAAATACATTGATGTGAAGTTTCTAAAGGAAGATGAAGCCGAATCTTATTATAATGCGGTTATTTTAAGCGAGGATCAAGAGATTATAGCAAAATTTAATAATTTAGTACTAATTCATGCACCAATTTCAGTTAAAATATCTGATAAACTTTCCAATTATTTCCAAACACTGCAAGAATATTATATACTTAAGAACAACAATCAATCCAAAAATATAGAGATTTTACCGATTGACCAAATAAAGCAAATGTATCAGAAGAACCCACAATGTATAAGTAATTACCTTACAGAAAACGAGATTGAATCATCAAAAAAATTTAGGAATGAAAAGCGTAAAATAGAGTATTTTTCAGGGATTATTGCAGCTAAAGCGTGTTATTTAAACTACTTAAAATCATCTGATAATGGTTCATTACATGACATTGAAATTCATAAAGATGATAAGGGGAAGCCTTTTTATTATTCAAACATAGATATGAAAAAGATTCCTTTAAATCTTTCCATTAGCCATTCTCATGATTTTTCTGTCGCAATGACAAGTAAAAAATTAGTAGGAGTCGATTTAGAGTTAATAGAATCGCGTGCTCCGTCTTTTTATAAAGAGATTTTTACTGAGGCAGAAAGAAAGCTTATCTCAGAGTCTGCAGAATTAGGAACACTATATTGGACTGCCAAAGAAGCTTTCTCAAAAGCTATTGGTGAAGGTTTTCATATAAATTTTCTTGATGTGCAATTGAAATTCAATGAAAAGCAAAAGAAATTCTCTGTGAAATATAACAATGATGTATCATTGTTGCCTAGAAAACTCCAAAATTTAAATTTAAAATCTGAATCATCTAACAAATACGTACTGTCTTATTGTGAAATTTAGTCAATTTAAATATCGGTTATTTTGATGAGAAAAGAAAGGATAAAAATTAATATTAGAACCGAAGTGTTGCACAGTATACTTTATTTACCGGAATTACAAGATCCAAAAAATGAAAATAAAATTTCTTATCCACTCGTTATACGGATTAATGGCATGCCTGGAAAATCACCTGAAGAAGATGAACAGAGATTTGCACGCTATTTTACCAAAAAAAGTTTAGCGTATTTCATTTATGATCACCAAGGAGTTCGAGAAAGCACGGGAATTTTTTCATATTGGGATGCTCAATCAAATATGGAAAAAGTTATTGATGAACTAGTTCATCATCCAGAAATTAACTCCACTAGAATTGGTTTATTAGGCGAAAGTTTTGGAGGCGCAATGGCATTTTGTAGTGCTGTAAGAGATTGTCGTATAAGATGTCTTGCAGTACGTTCCCCTGTTTTTGATACTGAAATTATCCCAAAAAACCCGTTATTTAAGTTTTTCATAAGAGCGTTAACTCGCAATAAGGAAATGAGATTTCCAGATGTTGATATAAAAGAAGCTTATGCGGAACAAACAAAACAGTTTAATCCTGATAAATTAGCACATAAGTTAGTGAAACCCTTTTACTTGGTTGCAGGAAACAAAGATGTCTTATTCCCAGAACATGGATTTCATCAACTTTTCAATAAAGTGTCATCTGAAGATAAGAAGATTGAAATAATTGATGGGGCGAACCACAACTTTACTGATGAAACTCATTTTAATATGATGCGTGAAAAAATCATAACTTTTTTCAACAGTAATCTTCAATCTTAAAAATTAGTCTTACTAACCAAATAATCCCGATTAATTTTCTATCTTTATTAAGGGATGATCTTGTGGAACCATTTCTCCTTCTTCTACATAAATTTGAGTTATTTTTCCTATTATTGGAGATAATATCCGATTTTTCATTTTCATAGCTTCTAATATTAAGATAAGCTGATCCTTTTCAACATTCTCCCCTTCTTCAATGAGTATTTGTAAAATTTTTCCGGGAATCGGGGCCTTAACAACAATCTTCTTGATTTGTTGGCTCACTGTGGAAGATTCTACTGGCCTCAAATAAGGTTTTATTTCGATATCAATTTCTTCACCCTCCAAATATAGCCTGCCCTCGATAAGTTCTAGATTAAACTGGCAATCATCGAATGACACTCGATATAAGTTTTTTGTCTCTTGAATTACTATTGGAGAATAAATTTTATCATCAACTTTTATTTTCTCATCATCCAATATTGTAATAATGTAATTTCTTCCCCGAAATTTAACCTTTTTCTTCATAGTCGTCTTTTTCATTGTGTTTAAAGATCGTCAAGAAAATGTATTATTTGATCCTATTTTCAAAATGATGAATGGTCATTCATTGTAAAAAATAATATATTTCACGTAAAAATTCTTTCGGTTTTAGTTTAATTGCTCAATTTTGGCAACTTCTCGCCATCTATTTGTTTTCGTGGAAAATATTTGATCTTGTTGGAAGGAGAATTTGAATTGCTTGGCAACTTGCATAACAGCTGCTACCTTCATTCTTTCATAATCCTGTAGATCATTAGAAATATTCACTTGGCTTAAGAAATCAGTAGATAAATGACCCTTCTTAAACTCTCGAGTTTTAATTATGACTTTATGAAGATCGATATTTGTTTTGATCCCAGAGATTACGAGCTCCTTCAAAGAATGTTTTGAAAGACTGATAGCTCTCTTCCTGTTTCGTCCCCATACTACCAATTTCCCTATTAACGAATCAAAATTGTTAGGAACTACATAATTGGGGTAAAGATACGTGTCAAATCGTACTTTAGGACCCCCCGGAATAATTAAGTTTGTGATTCTTCCACTTTGGGGAAGGAAGGAATTATTAGGGTCTTCCGCGTTTATCCTATACTCAATAGCATGTCCATTAAATAAAACTTCCTCTTGAGAAAAACTTAAAGGCTTGTTCGAAGCGATATTTAATTGCTCTTCGACTATATCGATCCCTGTAATCATTTCTGTAACAACATGTTCTACTTGAATTCGTGGATTAACTTCATTAAAATAAATTTGTCCATCTTTCCAAAGGAATTCAGCAGTTCCAGCATTAGTATATTTTAATTCCTTTGCTAATTTTATGGTTTCTTCCCCCAGTTTGTCAGCCTCCTCTCTTGGTAAAAAGGAAGGAGCTTCTTCTATAAGTTTCTGATACGATCGTTGTATTGTACATTCACGATCACCTAAATGGACCACATTTCCAAAATTATCTCCTAAAAATTGAATTTCTAAATGCCTTACACCTGAGATTGATTTTTCGATAAGGACTTCATCTCGTCCAAAAAATGTTGAAGCCATTGATTGGCATCCTTCTAAAGCACACTTCAGATTATCTTCTGATTCAACAATTTCCATTCCAAGACCACCTCCTCCAAAAGCGGCCTTAATTATTATAGGATACCCAATCTCATCTGCTACAAATTTAGCTTCTTTAAAAGTTTTTACAAATCCTTCAGATCCAGGAATAACAGGTAATCCTACTTTTTTGGCTAGTTTTTTTGCTTCGATTTTATTTCCTAAGAATTCAATAGTATTTGGATTCGGTCCAACGAATATTTTTCCTAATTTACCTATTTCTCTAGCAAATTCTGCATTTTCGCTTAAAAATCCATACCCTGGATGGACCGCATCAGCCTTAGAGCGCTCAATTATTTCGATAAGTTTCGGAATATTGAGATAAGTAGATTGAACGGACTCTGAACCTAAATCATATGCTTCGTCAGCCAATTTTACATGCAAAGAATCTCTATCTATATCAGAAAACACGGCAATTGAGCGAAGGTCCTTCAAACGACAGGCACGTATCACCCGAACAGCAATTTCTCCTCGATTAGCAATTAAAACAGAACGTATCATAAAACTTCAATTTGTTAAAAATTCATTTATTCAAATTATCATTTATTCAAATGGGTAATTTAAAAAAGTTTTTATCACCTACACATTAGTAATCGTATTATTTGGTAAAGATTTTATTAAAATTTCCTTGGATTTTTATTAAATTCTAAAATTTGAGATTTCTCCAATAGTGTAAGTCGAAATAAACTGTCCTAATGATAGTGATTTAAAATCTAACAAAAATGCATTAATAGTTTAGAATTAAAACTCCTCTAGTGTGATTTGATAAAAAAGTGATTTGACGATATAAAGGAAAGAATTAGGATATTCAAATTTAATTTTAATCTTCGACTACATTTAAAATCAGAAGGTCTTAATTTCTTTATTGAATATTTCAACTTATTTAAGTAGACATATAAATAATTATTTACTTAATTGATGCAATGTTCTCAAAAATAAAGATAATCCATATTGATAAAACTAGATCGACTCAAGATACTGTGATTGATTACCTTCAAAACGATTATTTTCCCTCATTATTATTAGTAGCAAAAATTCAAACAGGTGGTCGTGGAAGAAAGGATGACGATTGGCATTCTCCTTTAGGAGGATTTTGGGCAACTCTTGGGATCTCAACTTCAATTTTCTTAGAAAACTCGCAGTTAGCTCTGTTTCATTATTTTACAGCATTATTAATAACAAGAGTTATTAAGGAAGAATACAATTTAACCGTTCAGATTAAATGGCCAAATGATATTTTGTTCTCGAACAAGAAACTTGGGGGGATATTAATAGACTATATTACAGGTTCTCAGAAAAATTATTTATTAATTGGGATGGGTGTAAATTTGAATAATTCAAGTAGTGAGATGCCAGAGAATCTAAAATCGATTACGGTCTCAATTAAAGATATTTTAGGTAAATCAATTCCTTTAGAGGATTTTGCCCGGAAAATTTGTTTTTATACAGATCAATATTTTACACCTGTTGTCAAGAACAACCTTGAAAAAATCAAGAGATTAATTCAAGAATATAATCAATATTCTCGAATATATAGAAGAAAAGTCTTATTAGATGATTCAAAAAAATATCTCTGTAAAGGAATTAATCGAAAAGGATTAATGCAGTTTGAGGGCAGTGAGAAAAATCTTAATCTAACAATTGATGATTTAACTCGCGTGAAAAAGATTATTTCTGATTAGCACTTTAATTCACATTCTCTCCACAATTATTGAAACAATATTGTTTCCAAAACCACCAAAATTACATGTAATTCCGGATTTCGCACCAGATATTTGTCGTTTACCGGCTTCTCCTCTTAATTGCCAAACGAGTTCCACAACTTGAGAAATACCTGTGGCACCTAATGGATGACCTCGCGCTTTCAAGCCCCCGGAAGGATTAATAGGTATTTTTCCATCCTTTTCTGTCAATCCTTCATGAGCAGCTTTAGCACCTTCACCCTTTTTGAAAAATCCTAAATCTTCACTCTGGATTACTTCCAAAATTGTAAAGGCATCATGTAATTCACACACATCTATTTGATCAGGTGATTTTTTAGCCATTTTATATGCTTGTTCTGAGCAGATTTTTAAAGCTTTAAGCGTAGTTAAATCATCACGTTCGTAGAGAATATGAGTATCTGTTGCTTGACCGACACCAGAAATCAATACTGGAGTGTCACAATATTGTTTTGCTAGTTTTGCATCGCATAATACTAGCGCCGCAGCTCCGTCTGAAATAGGGCACACATCAAATAATCTTATAGGATCAGAAATAATAGGATTTGCCTTACTGTCGCTAAGAAACTCACGTACATTGTTCCAATTACCTCTTCCTTTTTGAATGGCATTTCTCATGAAATCTTCAATAGTTCTTTGGAAATGAGCATTTGGATTTGAACAACCATTTTTATGATTTTTGATTATGATATCATAAAACCATTCACGTTTAGCATTATATTTTTCCATATAAGATCTCATTACCATAGCAGCAAATGAGGGAATTGAGACCCCATGACGCCTTTCTGCTTGATTATGAGTTGTCATAGCCACATTTGATGTAATAAATCCAGGAGTATTAATATGTGTCATTTTTTCACCCCCCGAAACTAATACCAAATCGCTCATTCCTGACGCAATTGCTTGAAATCCCGTTATTATTGCTGAACCTCCACTAGCAGGCCCATTTTTGATGTCTATTGCCGCCGCAGGTAGTAAACTGATTCTATCGACAAGGTTGCTAGCAACACCAGAGATCTGATTAAAAATTTCAGGACTCATTGATCCAACGTAAACCGAGTTAAAATCCTTCTCACTTGTATTCGATTCTGTAATTGCATCTAAAGAAGCTTCACATAATAAATCCATTAATCCCTTATCTTGTAAGCGCCCAAATTTTGTATGACCGACTCCAATAATAGCAACTTTATTCATAATAATCTTAAAGTAATTTTAGAGTAAGTTAAAAATATTAATCTTGAGATAACCTCTCCTTTAACGCTTCTGTTAAAAGAGGTACAATAGTTTTAAAGTCTCCAACTATGCCATAATCACAGAATTCAAATATAGGTGCGCTGGGATCTTTATTTATAGCAATAATTTTTTTACTGCTCTTCATACCAACCAAGTGTTGTATTGTTCCAGATATACCACATGCGATATAGATATCAGGAGCTACTACAGTTCCACTCTGTCCAACTTGACATGATTTAGAGATCCATCCCGCTTCTACCGCCGCTCTGCTAGCTCCAACAGCAGCGTTCAATACTTCTGCTAAATTATCAATTATCTTAAAATTTTCTTTACTGCCTATTCCTCTACCACCGGATACAATTACATTCGCTTCATCAATCGGTTTCTCATGAGATATCGTAGTTTCAATATTATCAATTACTTTTGTACTGAGCTTGTTGAATTCAATGTTTACCGGAAAGTTGATAATTTTAGGGTTATCCTTTTCTATTTTTCCTGATTTCTCAAAAATGTTTGATCTTAAGGTTGCCATTTGAGGTCTGCTAGAAGGAATTATAATGTCAACATAATAGTTTCCTCCATAAACTGATCGTGTATATACTACATTTCCATCTTGAATATCAATATTATTACAATCGGGTGTTAATCCCGTCTCTAATGAAGCGGCTATTCTTGGTGCTAAATCCTTCCCAAATTTAGTTGAAGGGTACAATATCATATTAGGCGTGTATTCCTTAACCAAATCAATGAGAATTGAAGAGTATGTTTCTGTTAGGTATTCTTCGAAGATCGCATCTTCACATATGTAAATTTCGGCTATTCCAAAATAAGAAAATTCTTCACAGAAATTAGAAACGTTATTTCCAATAAGAGCCACACAAACTTTCTCATTTAACTTACCTGCCAATTCTTTGGCTATTCCAATAAGTTCAAAAGAAACACTTCTAACTTTCCCTTTTTTAAACTCTACGATTACCCAGATATTTTTATAATCAGTCATAATCATATCACCTTATCCTTTGATAATAATTCCATTAATTTTTCTACTGCTACTTTTGGTTCATCTGTAAATACTATCCCTTCTTCTCTCCTTGGGGGTTTATAGAGTTTTACAATATTGATCAAGGAACCCGCAGAACCAAATTTACTTTTGTCTCCTTCAATATCGTCTGCAGTCCAAATTTCAAATGGCTTTTTCTGAGCAGCTAGTATTTTTGGTAATGGGGGAATTCTAGGTTGAAATGATGATGGGGGAATTCCAGCAATAACTAAAGGGATGTTTGATTCAATAATCCTATATCCATCATCTGTCTGAGCTTTTACTTGTACTTTTCCTTCCTCTACTTTCTCAACACTTTCAGAATATGTGATTTGGGGGATGTTAAGAATTGCTGCAAGCGCAGGTCCTACCTGGCTTGAACCAGTATCAAATGAAGAATTGCCACAAAAAATTATACTATAATCGCCTACTTTTTTTATTGCAGACGCGAGTATATTAGAAGTTGCAAAAGTGTCAGATTCTTTAAAGTTATCATCGTTTAGTAATATTGCTTTATCAGCACCCAATGCTAAACACCTCATTAAGGTACTTTTAGCTTCCAAATCACCAATAGAAATGGCAATGATCTCATCTCCTTCCTTCCTCATTTTTATCGCCTCCTCTAACGCAAACTGATCAAAAGGGTTAATTATTGTTGAAACTCCTGCCTTCTTCACTCTATTTGTGTTTAAATCGAAATCAAGTTCATTGGTTTCGGGAACCTGTTTTACACATACTATAAACTTCATGATTTTGACGTGTCTTCAATTAATAGTAATTATTTTATTTACTTCTTTTAAGCCCTATATTACTTTCTATTAAAAATATAAAAAAAAGTTATTGATATTATTTATATGACGTTAATTCCTTCCCAAGAAGTTCTCTTGCAACAATCATCTTCATAACTTCACGTGTTCCCTCGGCTAAAGAAAAAGATCTTACAGCTCTCCATGCTGCTTGGTCAGGACATTCTCTTGAGTATCCAAATGCACCTTGCCATTGAATCACATCATTAATCGCGTTGCAAGCCCAATCTGAAGCAAACATTTTACTCATCGCAACAATTTTGCTAGTTTCGAATCTGTTACCTTTTCCTTGCTGTTCTAAATCTATGACCTCTAGAGCTTCGTACCCTAACCTCTTCAGCATTTCTAATCTAGTATAATGTTCTGCGAGTCTAAAATTAATTTCCTGAAATTTTGCGAGTGGACTTCCAAATACTTTTCTTTCTTTAACGTAGTTCATACCATTTTCTAATGATTTCAATCCCGCAGCTGCGCAAATAACCGTAATTAATGCTCTTGCATATTCATATCCTTCATGGATAATATAGAATCCCTTGTTTTCTTCTCCTATTATATAATGTTTAGGAATTTTTACATTATCTATTGAAAATCCACCACAAGAAATTCCTTCTCGACCTAAATCAGCTATATAAGTAGGTGTAATTCCGTCAGCAGTTAACGGTAAATAAAACACGGTCATTCCTCTTGAACCAAGGTCTGCTGTTTGATGTGCTATAGTGACATGACCACCACCGTTGGTGACTGCTTCTCGAACACCACTAATATACATTTTTTCACCATTTACAATAAAGTCATCACCATCTTTTTTGATCATTGTTCTACCCCCAACAACATCACTACCGGCCCCACTTTCTGTCGTAGCTATTCCTAAGAACCAATCTCCTTTAACAACATTAGGAAATATCTCTTTTTTTGCTTCTTCTGTTCCATATTTATTCAATAGAAAACCCCAAGCGGCTTGAACAAGGTAGAATACACATGTTGAACCAGTACAATCTGCTTTTGCTAGTTCTTCAGCAATGACACCAGCAGTTACAGCATCTAATCCAGAACCCCCATATGCAGGATCAGCAGTACAGGCTAATAACCCTAATTCCCCCATACCTTTAATAACATCTTGAGGTATCTCCTTTTTTTCTTCCATTGATAAAGCTATTGGGGCAATCTTCTTTTGGGCAAATTCAGCAACACTCTGTCTGATTAACTTTTGCTCTTCTGTAAATTCTCTCATTTTTAAAAACCTTCAAATTCACTTTTTTCAAAATTTCTTTATGAATAAAATTCAAGATTAAACTTTAATTTTTTCAATTTGGCATTAGAAAAAAAGATTTTAAAAAAAATCAACCTACTTTGGGTGTTCATTTCTTACAATAGTTGCCAGGGCCATCCCGAGTCCAACACACATTGAGCTAATTGCATATTCTTTTCCGGATTGTTCCAATTGATGAACATTCGTTCCAATAAGCCTACAACCTGTGGCACCAGTTGGATGACCGAGTGCAATGGCGCCACCCCAAGGATTAAATCTTTCATCTTTCCAATCTAAATCTAAATCATAACAACAGGCATAAATTACTGAACTAAAAGCTTCATTGATTTCAATAAAAGACATATCATCAAAACTCATGTTCGCTCTATCTAAAGCTAGGGGCATTGCCTCAATTGGACCTGTGAGTTGCAAAACAGGATCAGACCCAATAGCAGCAAAATTTACAATAGTAGCTCTTACTTTTAGACCATACTCTTGTGCTAGTTCTCTAGTCATCCATAATTGTGCGGCTGCTCCATCACTTGTAGGACAACTATTACCTGCAGTCAAAAAAGCTGTGCTTTTTCTTCCAGCTAAAGTTCTTAGACTCGCTAATTTTTCCATAGTAGTCTCTGGACGAGGAGCTTCATCTCGTTCTGTTAACACTGATAAACTTGGATCTTCTGTTATGTTATTCTTCTCATCTAGCATTGGTCTTCCATTTTTATCAAGTTTAGGGCACCAAATTGGTTCAATTTCTCTTCCCCGTTCATCCCAGGTGGAACATGCCTTTGTATGAGAATGTAATGATAAACTATCAACTTCATTTCTAAAATCTGCCAATGTTTTATTGTATTTCTTCATCCAAACCTGACCGATCGAGTGAGCAGATGTAAACTGATCAGAAAATTTACTGTTATATTCTTCTGATTTTTGAATAATTTCAGGATGAGATCCCATTTTTTTATTAGGAGCTATCATAATTTGTTTATTTTGCTCTTTATCAAATATATACATATCAGACATTATTGGATATTTATTTTGTACCTCCACACCCCCACAAATTACACAATCATTTATTCCTGATGCAATTGCTTGCCAAGCTGAAATGACTGCTTGAGCCCCACTGGCACATTGTCGATTAATTGAAAATCCAGGGACACTTACAGGTAGATGTGCCGCTAACGCGGAAGTTCTCCCAATATCTAAAGCACATTCGCCAATCTGACTGTTACAAGAAACAATGGAATCACCAATAATGCCAGGATCAAAATCGTTACGTTCCATGATAGTACGGTAACAATGAACAACAAGATCATCTCCCCTGTGTCGCATAATAGTGCCCTTTCTTTTCCCTATTGGTGTTCTTACGTAATCGACTAGCACTGGTTCCCGTTTAGGATCTTTGAAGTATTTTTCATACATACTAATTGGTTCAGTCATGATTTCTCACATTTTTTAAGATATTATTAAGCTAAATGTAAAATAATTAATTAATTTTATTTGAGATTATGAATTGGGGGATATGAATTAACCACATAATTTATGAGGGAAGAGAAAATGCTGAAAGGTATCCATTTCTTACTGACTTACACATGTAATTATTCGTGTGATCACTGTTTTTTATACTGCAGCCCAGATTCTCAAGGAACGTTCACTTTAAAACAAATTAAAGAAGTTCTAAGTGAAGCTTTGAAGATTGGAACTGTTGAATGGATTTATTTTGAAGGTGGTGAACCGTTTCTATATTATCCAATTTTAGTAGAAGGTGTGAAGCAAGCTAAAGAAATGGGATTTAATGTTGGAATAGTAACAAACTCGTATTGGGCTACTAACATTGAAGATGCGGAAATATGGCTTAATCCTTTTTCAGCATTAGGTATTGACGATTTTAGCATCAGTGATGATTCATTTCATTATGATAATGAAGAACAAAGTTTGTCAAAAATAGCCAAGAAGGCATCTGAGAATTTAAAACTGCCAGTAATGACCATTTGTATTGATAAACCAACGATTAAAACCGAAAAAGAGCAGGAAAAAGGGTGTTCCGTGATAGGAGGAAGTGTCATGTTTAAAGGGAGAGCTGTCGAAAAATTGATTGATGATTTGCCAAAAAGGCCATGGGAAGAATTAGAGGAATGTCCATACGAAGATTTTGAGGAACTTGGAAGGGTTCATGTTGATTCATTTGGAAATGCACATATTTGTCAAGGGTTAAGTATAGGGAATTTTTGGGAAACTCCCCTTTCAGAATTAATTCAACATTATAATCCAGAATCACACCCAATATGTAAGCCTTTATCTCGAGGGGGTCCTGCCCAATTAGTAAGAGAGTATAAACTTGACCATGAAAACGGGTATGTTGATGAGTGTCATCTATGTTATCTTTCCAGATTAAAATTGCTAAACAAATTTCCGCAATTTCTTACACCTAAGCATGTATATGGGGTAGAATGAATAATAATAATGTTTAGACAAATTTGTTCATATCCAAACGGTTAAATACAATTTTTTTTGTTAATTATAGGTACGTGTACTTTTATTTTTAATACTTAATGCACCTCAAAATGAGTTAGGGGCTGATAGTTTTTGACTTATATTGGTGAAAAAGAAAATATCAATGTTGAAAATATATTCGAAGCAATCTATAATGACTCTCCAATAGGAATTGAACTTTTTAATTCAGATGGAAAATTATATAAAGTAAATAATTCATGCATGGAATTGTTTGGTGTAGTAAATAAAGATGAATTAATGGGTTTCGATTTGTTTAATGATCCAAATATCCCTCTAGAGTATATTTCTCAATTAAAACAGCGAAAAACTGTGAGATATGAGAGTAAATTTGATTTTGATTTGGTAAAAAGTCAAAAATTTTATGAAACAACTAAATCAGGAAAGATTTTCATCGATGTATTGATAACTCCGCTATATCTTGAAAATAATAATAAAATAAGTAATTATTTAGTTCAAGTTCAAGATATTACTGATAGTAAAACAGTGGAGCAGAAATTAAAAGATTCTGAAAAAAAATATCGAACTATGATTAATAATTTAGATATTGGTTTCTATAAGGTAAGGATCGATGGAACCTATGTTAATCACAATCCTGAACATAATAGAATATTAGGGATTGATCCTTCAAAATCATTAAAGGGTGAAAAAACTGTTGATTTTTGGCAGAATATAGAAGATCGGTCTAAATATCTAAAAGATTTAAGTAATAATGGTTTTATCAGAGATTACATTGTTCATGCAAAGAAGATTAATGGGGAAAAAATTGTACTCCAAGCGAATACCCATTTAATAAAGGATGCTGGGGGTCAAAATGTAGCTGTAGAGGGATCATTTATAGATATTACTGAAAAATTCAAAATACAGGAAGAACTAAAAGATTCTAAAGAAAGACTTAAAGAATTGAATAAAAGTTTGGAACAAAAAGCTATAGAGAGAACAGCTGTATTAAAAGATTCAGAGGAAGAATTCCGAATGCTTTTTGAAAATGCAAATGATGCAATTTTTTTGCATGATATATCTGATGAGTATATTCCGGGAAAATTCATTAAAGTTAATGAAAAGGCATGTCAACTATATGGCTATAATAGAGATGAAATGCTTGAATTAACCCCCTACGATTTAGCTGATCCAAATCATTTAGAAGATCTCTTAGAGATACCTAATAAGCTGCTTAAAAAAGGAAATCTAACTTTCGAAGCGATTGATAGAACAAAAAAAGGTAAAAGCTTTCGTGTAGAAGCAAGTTCACACATTTTTCGTCTTAACGGTAAAAATATGGCTCTCACTATTGTAAGAGATGTGACTGAACGTAAAAAAGCAGTAGAAGCTCTTAAAGAGAGTGAGGTGCGATTTCGAGCTACATTTGAACAGGCAGCCGTTGGTATTGCTCATACTGCAATAGATGGAACTTTTTTAAGAGTGAATCAACGGCTCTGTGACATTGTCAAATTTTCACGTGAAGAAATGCTGAACTTAACTTTCCAAGATATAACACACCCAGAAGATCTTGAGGCTGATTTAGATTTTGCTGCCCAGGTGCTAGATGGTACAATCCAAACATTTTCAATGGAAAAGAGATATATTTGTAAGGATAATTCGGTAGTTTGGGCCAATCTTACGGGGTCACTTGTGCGAGAACTTTCGGGAGAGCCAAAATACTTTATAGTTGTGATCGAAGATATTAATGAAAAAAAATTGGCAGAGCAGAAATTAATAATTTCAGAAGAAAAATATAAAGATCTAAGCAAAGAAATGGAGATGATTTTAGATCACTTCCCTGGACCAATATTTTATAAAGATGCTCAAAATCATTTTTTAAGGGTGAATAAATTTTTAGCTGAAGCTCATAATCTCTCTAAAGAGGAATTAAGAGGCAAAAGCTTATTCGAACTTTATCCAAAACAGGAGGCTAAAGCATACTGGGATGATGATTTAGAAGTCATAAAGAGCGGAGAACCAAAATTAAACATTGTTGAACCATGGGATACAAAGGAAGGGAGAAAATGGCTTCTTACAAGCAAGATTCCTTTCGTAAATGAAGAAGGAATCATTACGGGTATAATAGGGATATCCAACGATATTACTGGGCAAAAAATGATGGAGGATGCGATTCGAGTATCTGAGAGAAAGTTAAAAACTTTAATGGAAGCTGTTCCTATTGGTATTTCTATTAGTAATCCTGAAGGTATAATTTCTGATATTAATTCAGAAGCATTAAGATTGTTTGGATACGCCTCCAAAGAGGAAATGTTACAAACACCAGCGAAAAATTTCTACTATTTTGAAGAAGATAGGAGGCTCTTCGTTGAATTACTCGAAAAGAATGGTTTTGTGAAAGATTTCGAATTCCTTTCAAAACGTGTAGACGGTACTACAATATGGCTTTCTATGAATTCGGCAACTCAAACTATAGGAGAAGAACTAATGTATATAAATTCCTTTCAAGATATCACTGAACGTAAAGAGAAAGAAGATGAATTACGCTTGCATAGTGAAATTATGACAAATATCAGTGAGGGTGTATATCTTATACGAATCGCCGATGGGATAATTGTCTATACTAATCCTGCATTTGAGGAAATGTTTGGTTATAATCCCGGGGAAATGATTGACCAGAATGTCGCGATTGTAAATGCACCAACTGATAAAACTCCTATAGAGACTAAAGATGAAATAATGGAAATTTTGTTAGAAACAGGGGAATGGCACGGAGAAATTTTAAATATTAAGAAAGACGGCACAACTTTTTGGTGTTTCGCTAATGTGTCAGTCTTCGATCATCCCGACCACGGTAAAGTTCTTGTCTCAGTCCATACAGATATCACGACCCGTAAACTTGCTGAACAGAAAGTAAAAGAATCAGAAGAAAAATTCAGAACAATTGCAGAACAAACGACATTAGGTGTACTTATAGAACAAGATGGACTTATTAAATTTGCTAATCCTGCTGCTTCTGAGATAATTGAGTATCCCCTGAGTGAGATTAACAATTGGACCACACAAAATGTTATTAAACTACTATATGAAAAAGATATATCCACAACAGATAATATCGGTAACTTTCAACTTATTTCACAACCTATCGCTCAATATGAAAACCGCATAATTACAAAATCTGGGACAGTTAAATGGATTGAATTGTTTGCTAAGCATATTATCTTTCAGGATCAAGATGCAAATTTGATAACATTTATGGATGTTACGATTAAGAAACAAATAGAGGAGGAATTAAAAGAAGTTAGTAGATTGAAATCAGAACTTCTTAGTCGAACATCGCATGAATTAAAAACACCTTTAGTTTCAATAAAGGGTTATGCAGATTTGTTATTAACTCAGCATTACGAAGAACTTGATTTTTATACTATCTCAATTTTATATGAAATGAAGCGAGGATGTTCTCGATTAGAGTCATTGATAAAGGATCTTCTAGAAAGTTCAGAATTAGAGTCAGAACAAATCAAATTAAATAAAACTGAAGAAGATTTAACATTTTTAATAAGATTTTGTATTAAAGACTTACAAGGGTTGGTAGAAAATAGATCCCATAATCTTATTTTAGAGATTCAAGACAGATTAAAAGCTACATTTGAAAAAGAAAAAATTTATGAAGTTATAACTAATTTATTGAGCAATGCGATAAAATATACACCCCCTTCTGGAGAAATTAGGATAAAATCAGAAATAAAAGACAATGACATCGTGATTTCTATACAAGATAATGGTATTGGTTTGACTAGAGAGGAAACTTTGAAACTCTTTAAAAAATTTGGTAAAATTGAACGATATGGTCAAGGTTTAGATGTGGATTCTGAAGGTTCGGGCTTAGGACTGTATATTTCAAAAAAAATCATTGAACTCCACGGAGGAAATATTTGGGTTGAATCTGAGGGAAGAAACCTTGGTACAACCTTTTTCTTCTCTCTACCAATTATAAAAAACCAAGATGATTTATAAATTGAAGATGAGTTTAAAATCAGTGAGATCATTTTTAATTTTTGATTTTATAATTTCCAACTGTGTTTTACATTTAAAAGAATTAAAATATTCTAACACTATCTGTTTTTTAATTAAAAAAAAAAGGTTTTTTGCTTCATAAATACGATTTCTTAGAAGGTTAATCCTATTGACTTATATAGATAAAGATAAGCTAAGAGCGTTATTCAAATGGTATATGCAGGAAGTAGGTGAATCATTGATATCAGTCCTTGTAGTTGGACATGATGGATTGGTAGTTGATATTTTAACCAAGGATGGGGAAGAGAAAGAAGAAAAACAATTTATAGGTGCATTCAGTTCCTTGGTTGAATTAGTACTCAAGAAAATAACTCAGGATTTCGATATAGGCACTTTTGGAGCTGGTACCTTTGATACTGATAAATATCGTTTTATTTTTTGCGAAGCTGGCCCAGATTATGTTTTAGTGTCAATTTTACATCCAGCAGCTTTCGTTGACGATGTATTTCCATATACCTATTTAGCAGCAGATAAAGTCGCCCGGATCATAGATGGTGAATTACCAGTGAGCCCTGTTATCCCTAAAATTAGAAGAGAGACAGAGGTTGAAAAATTACGGCACAAAATGGATTATTACCAAAATAAGTCGTACTCGCCTGAATATGTCTACAAACTTAGCCTGATAGGAGATGGAGGAGTAGGGAAAACGAGTATGGCTCAAAGATATGTTCATGGGATATTTAAGGGAGATTATAAAGCTACAATCGGAACGTACATTTCTAAACAGGAATGCAAATTTGAAGAATTAGATACATCGGTACGTTTTATGATCTGGGATTTAGCAGGTCAAAATCAATTCCAACGGTTATGGCCAGATTATTTGACAGATTCTCGGGCAGGGATTCTTGTTTTTGACGTAACTAACAGTGAAACTTTTGAAAATGTGAAAAAATGGTATGGCATAATTAAAAAAGTCGCTTTAGAAAATATTATTTTAGTACTTGTAGGTAATAAAGTTGATTTAAAGGATTCCAGAGTTATTTCAACAAAACAGGGAATGGAATTAGCAAAGAATCTAAGTATCTATTATATGGAAACTTCAGCAAAAACTAGCGAGAATATAAAGGAAGTTTTTGAATGGATTGGGCTCCAAATCATCAATATGAATATTGAAGATATAAAAGAAACAATATTCGACAAACAAATTGAAGAAGGGTCAAAATTCGTAATTTCTAGCCCTCAGCTAAAAATGTTAAACACTTATTTTACTAAACAATTAGACTTTTGTATCGGAAAAAGTGATACAAAAGATGTGATAAAATATTTGGATGTTCTAAAGTCGATACAAAGAAAAAAGATGTAAATTGAGTCAGCAAATTATGAATCAATAAATAATCCTGGCTTAAATGGTTTTGCTACTTGAGATTTCTGCTTAGGATCGAATTTAGAATTAATCAAAATTGAACAATTTACTCGTTTTTCTATATATGATTTGAATTGCTCAAGTAAGTTTACCTCGTCTACTTTTGGTAATTCTTTTTCATATATTCGTTCTTCTAATTGAGTCTTTAAATATGGGATGAGTTGTTTATTTCTCATCAGATCTTGATCTTTCTTAAGTTCAGCGATAATTAAGTTAAAATTATCTTTTTTTAATCTAATTACCTCTAAAATTTCATACATCCATTTACTTGCAGTATAGAGATAAATTTTATTCGATTTCTGAGTTTTTAACAATTTTTTAATATTTAAAATATCCTCAACCACATTTTCAATATATCTAAATTCCACTTCAAGCTCATCATCAACGTAACCTCTATTAAAGTCACCCCAAATTTGGGCTGATATAAAACCTTGATATCCAGACAATTCCCAGAGTTCTTCGCATAGATGCGGAATAGTTAAAGAAAGAATTTTTAACCAATCTATATAAATAATTTTAAATATTATTAAGAAATCGTTTTTATCATCAGTGTATTGAAAGAAATCTTTAATTACGTTAAAAATTTCATAAAATGAAATTTGAAGATATCTCCTTACATTAAATTCTTTTAAGGATCTCTCTGCTTCAATAAATTTTCTAATAATTTTTGATAACATAACTTTTGAGTAGAGAGTATTTATCACTTTAAATTCTTCCAAAGTATTTTTAGACTCTCGAATTTTATCAGACACAAACTTATAAAATTTTTGTATATGATTTTTCACTGAGTCTATTTCTCTCACGCGAAAATCCATATGAGCTCCAAAATCAGCACCGTGAGATATATAGAATCTAAACAAATCAGCAGAATACTTTTGTTGAATCTCAGCAAGAGAGATCACATTTCCTTTTGATTTACCCATTTTTTGACCTTCAATAATCACAGGTTCAATTAGCGTTAGTGCTTTTGGCCAGTTCTTCTCAGGAAAGATTGCAACATGGTGAAATATATAAAAACTTAAATGGTTCGAAATATGCATTATTGCTGTATGCCTATGATCAACTGGATACCAATATAGAAATTCCTCTTGCAACTCTTTTAGTATTTTTTCCCCGATATTTATGATTTTAGATAGGTTCTTAATATCTCCTTTTTCCAAGAATATGAAATCGAAAAATTCAGGAATCAATTGTTCTGGTTTAATTTTATATTGTCTAATCTTATGTGAAATTGTATAGAAAGCCATATATATAGTAGAATCACTTAAAGATTCTATTATCCATTCCCTATTAAAGGGGAGCTTGGTACCTAACCCTCTTTTACGTGCACATGGTCTTTTTTCCAACCAATTAAAAACTTTTTCAAAATTTCGTCTATACTTACTTGGAGTGATTTTCATATTATTAAGACATGCAAAAGCTTTCTCTTTCCAATCACCCGACTGGAAATTAAGAAACCATTGATTTTTCAGGATTGACACTATAACTTCCTCCCCACACCTGCAAAAAAGATCTTTAGTCATGGGAATATATAATTTATCTGCTCTATTCTCTTCTATTAATTCTTTTGAAACCTGCTTAGCAGCTTCATTTACTTTCATTCCTTTGTACTTAAAGCATCTTTTATTAAGAACACCATTATAGAATTCGTCTTTGTAGTTTTCTTTTGTTGCTAAATCTAGTTTTTGAGTGTCATTTTGAGTTTCAACATTATATTTTTCACAATATACCTTTGCGGGAACTTCTGCCATCCCTTTTAGCTCAATTATTTGAATTGGGTAAATTAATTCAATTTCTCTTTTATCTAAATTAAACTTTTCAATTAACGTTTTATTCTTCATTAAATCAATTAAAGCAATGTAATCGTATGGAGCATGGGCAGGAACAGAATACACTACACCAGTTGCCGTGGATGTATCGACAAAATCCCCTGGTAAAATTAGAATTTCCTTAATCCCATTTACATTTTTAGCTTTTCTCCCGATAATTTCTTCCCCTTTAAATGTTTTAAGTATTTTTACCTCTTTATTTTGATTTTTAAGCAAAGATACCGCTTTCATTGAAATAAACCAAATTTCATTATTAATACTTGCCTGTACATATTCGCCATCTGGTTTAATCCATAAATTCGTTACACCATAAATTGTTTCAGGCCTTAACGTAGAAGCGACGAGAAATCCATTTTCGAAAGGAAACTTTATACAAATAAACTCATTAATTCTAAGATCTAATTCATCTCCTCTAGAAATATCATCCTCACCTACAGCATTTTTATCTCGAGGGCAATATAAAATAGGGTATTCTCCTTTTTCGATATAACCATTATCTTTCAAACGAGAAAATTGCCATTCTATGAATTTATTGTAGATTTTATCTCCTGTTGTGAATTCTCTTCGCCAATCTAAACTCATCCCAATTGATTTAAAATCGACTTTAGTAGTCTTAGAAAAATAATTTACAACGTTCCAAGGATCCCCAAAACTCTCTACAATTTCAAGTATTTTTTCTTGATCTTTAGTGTGCAGTGACACATATTGACTCATTCTTGTAAATGTTGCTTTACTCGCTCTCTTTATAGAAGAAGAAATTGCTAAAACAGGTGTACCCGTTATATGAAATGCCATAGGGTACAATACATTATATCCCTTTGCCCGATAATATCTCGCAAATACATCACCGTTAATAAAACTCCTACCATGACCTATATGTGAAGGACCAGAGGCGTATGGATATGGTGACGTAATAAAAAACTTTTGCTTTTGTGGATCTGGATTAGCTTCAAATATTTTTGCCTGTTCCCATCTGTCTTGCCATTTCTTTTCTATTTCCTTTGGGTTATACACTTTTATCAACCATGTAGATCTTTTTTTTTTGATCTCGTTGGAAAAACCAGCATACACATAATCCCGTTCAATTAAATATCATTTATGAAGCGAAAAAATCTATAAAAGATATAAAAAGAGCAAAATCATGCTGATCTTTTTTCGCTCATAATAGTAAAACTGCTAATAAACGGGATAAATGAATATTTCCGAGTAAAGCAGTTTTATCTGAGATCATATTTCTATATATAATATTTTCTACAAAATTTAAAAATTTTAAGGTTTTCTATAAATCTATTACGAGTTTATACACTAGGTATATAGTATACTTCTCTCCTAATATCAATCTTTTTTTTAAGATATTTTAATTTACCAAAAAACAAGAATTTTTTTTCTTTAAACATTTCTATTTATGGCGTACAAAATAATTTGGCATAACTGCAACGAGTCTTAATTTCTGGTGAAGATATTTTATGTTTCACGATGAATTTTATCAGAGCGCG
>SDBU01001374.1_pt1 | contig 35039 bp, 35 predicted proteins | sample 2277071 | NCBI WGS metagenome assembly SDBU01 (sample SAMN10397929, study PRJNA504765) | marine sediment metagenome | isolation source: marine sediment core GS08_GC12, 126 cmbsf | place: Arctic Ocean: Gakkel Ridge, Loki's castle | collected 2008 | reverse complement strand
TGGTGTTCGAGGGAGCTGGCACCGAAGTTCAGCAGGATTGCCAGGCGGAAGCCGGTGGCCGTCAGATAGTTGATCGCCTGGGCTTCGTGCCGGGGGTGCAGGGTGGAGACGGCTTTGATCTCCAGGCGTTGTCCTGAGCTTGTCGAAGGGATGATCTTGCCTTCGATGACGAAATCAGCTTCGTATTCGCCCACCAGGATGCCTTTGTAGTGGACTGGCAGCTTCTTGAACTGCTCGAAGCGAATACCGCGCAGGGTCAGTTCGTGGGCCAGGGCTTTTTGATAGACCGCCTCCAGGCCTGCCCTGAGCCTGTCGAAGGGAAGCCTGGGCCGAGGACGCGGTGTACCTCCATTGTGCTGCGCCCACGCCTGTCCTGAGCCTGTCGAAGGGATGGCGTAGGAGAGTTCTTTGAAGATGATCTCGACCATGAAATGCTCCTTTGTTTTTTGCCACGAATTGCACGAATTTTCACTAAATTCTGTTTTTTGGTTTTAATTTGTGTTAATCCGTGAAATTCGTGGCAGAGATTATTTCACCTACAAAGTCTGAGACTTCGGCGAGACTTCGTCGAGCTCAGTCGAGACGATCAGTCGAGCCGTTGGAATATGACGTATTCCACAGGGCGGGCGCCGACGATGTGGATGACTTTCACTGACTAATCTGTCTCCATAAGTGCACAGCGAGCCAATGGACGGCGGACGCCGAGCGTTCGTTGTCCATCGTCACCCCTGCGCTTCCAATACTTGCAGAAACTCATGCTTCCTCAGCACGACAATGGAATCGTACTCTCCCAGGCGTCTCAGATCATGATCTTCGGACACGATGTAATCCGTACTCCCCTCAACGGCACAGGCCAGGAACTTGTTGTCATCCGGATCCTCCTGGATGGCGTTGATGATCACACGAGGCACCACAAACACCGAACCGGCTAACGACAACCAGTACCGATCGTACAGCTTCTCGTCAGGATACTCGAACACCTCCCGAAGGACGCGAATGATCTCGTACAGAATCTCCGCCGAGATGAAGTGCTGAAACTGCCCCGCTTCCCAATGCAACCGGATCTGATACCCGGCTCCTCGGTCCCAGTTGATTCTGGCTATCCAGACATTGGTGTCGTTGACTGATTTGATCATGGGGTTCCTCGCACCTCTGCAAGCCGGGCTGCCAACCACTCGTCTATTTCCTCCTCATTCATCGCCTCATAGTCCAGCCCGTGGCGGGAACACCAGTTCCGGAAATGCGTCACTGACTCTGCCGCCACTTGTTTCACGGCGGCCCGAAACCCCAGCCGCGATAGCGCTTCCTCTCGCGCCTTAACCATCCGCCCTGCCTCTTCCAGTTCCTGATCGGAAGCTCCCATCCGATCCAGCATACTCAGAAAGACTTCCTTTCGCCATAACTGATCGCCTGGATGCTTCAAGCTGGTCACTGTGGTCCCGAGAGGAGAAGACAGCACCACTGTGCCATCGCGATATACGTGGATGGTGCCTCTCATCTCCTCAAAATGCACCAACACCACCGAATCCGAGAGTTCGGCCAGTGAGGTAAAATCCCGTACCCTGATCCTGTTCACTGTCATCTTCTTTCTCCTCCCTTCGTCAGGACTTCGGCGAGCCCAATCGAGCCGCGTCCTCGAAGAACACCTTCGACAGTTGTCTCAGCAACGTCTCGTTACCGTAGCAACCGTCTCGTTGCCGTAGTGCTGGCCCTGTGGAATACATCATATTCCAACTTTGACTCTGTAGAAGAGGCCTATTCCACGCTATATGCACATCCTCAATATACTCATACTCGCTGCTCTCCACCACCACACATACATCCGCCATCCCCCGCGCCTTTCCTCCATCGAAACCCAATATCCCCAGCGCCTTCGCCACCCTCACCCCTTCCACACTGATTTTTCTTTTTTGCCACGAATTGCACGAATTTTCACTAATTTTTATTTTTTTGGTTTTAATTCGTGGTAATTCGTGAAATTCGTGGCGAGAATGTTCGTGTTAATTCGTGAAACCTGTCCTGAGCCGTTGGGCTGAGCCTGTCGCCTGTACTGAGCCCAGTCGCTTGTACTGAGCCTGTCGAAGTGAAGTGAAGTCTTGTCGAAGGGCTCCCTTGCTCCAATGCCCCTCCGTACCCTAACCTTTGTTTGTTGAGATTGCGATCGGACTCGATTATACATCACGGCTTGCGTTCACGCAAATCGTGTCTGTCCCAACCTCTCACCTCCTTGCTGATGGGCGGCTGATTCCCTGGTCGCAACTGCAAGCATAGCTTCGGGTTCAGGAATAAAGATCGGCTCACCCGTGACCAGGGCATAGAGTACGTCCGGGTCCAGGTCGGCGCCATTCGGCCAGCAGATAGTGCCGAGGTCTGGGTTCACGCGCACTTGCAAAAAGTAGTCACGATCCCGAAGGGGGGCAAAGATGCCAGTGAACCTGATCAACTCGGCAACATCCACACTGCCCTCCACACCGTCTTCAAAACGCAGGCAGAGGCGATAGCCATCTAGAAGCTGCACTTGAACGATATCTTTGAGCATAGATTCACTCCAGTGGTTCAATCTTCTGCAACCTGGCTTGCTGACGAGCCAGGTCCCAGTCTCTCATAAGCTCGGCCTGATGAACAGAGGCCCATTCCATGACCAAGCCAAATACTCTGGGAGGTAGTCGTCCCCGTAACAAAGTCAAAGTCTGAATGCTGATCAGCGCTTTTTGACCGCCGTACCGTACATGAAAATGCGGCGGCGCGTGATCGTTGTAGTTCATCGTGATGATAATTCCAAAGAAGCGACAGATTTCGGGCAAGGAAGTCTCTCCTGTAGTGTTCCATTCACCGCTGAGCGGCCACGGCAAAGGCCAGCCCTGTGGAATACGTCATATTCCAACTCAGACTTTGTAGAAGAGGCCTATTCCACAGGGCTGGCCGGTGTGCACCAGGAGTTGCTCGAACTCCTGCGGGTGCTTCGCCATCTCCCGCATGATGGGGGCGGTCTTCATGAAGTTGGGGCGGGCACCGACGACATGGAGGATTTTCATCGCCACGAATTACACCAACATCCTTTGTCATTCTTTGCCACGAATTGCACGAATTCTCACTAATTTTTGTTTTTTGTTTTAATTCGTGGTAATTCGTGAAATTCGTGGCAGAAATCTTACTTCACCATCCGCTGGTGTTTGAGGGAACTGGCACCGAAGCATGCCCTGAGCCCAGTCGAAGGGTTCAGCAGGATTGCCAGGCGGAAACCAGTAGCGGTCAGGTAGTTGATGGCCTGGGCTTCGTGCCGGGGGTGCAATGCTGAGACAAGGTGAGGGGGTGACAAGGTGACAAGGAGAAAACTGTCTTTGCTCCTTGTCTCCCTATCTCCTTGTCTCAGATTGTAGGTTCGGGGGTCAATGTCCAGGATAGGGATCATAAGCAAGTCTCATTCGGACTGATGTCCGAGCTGCGCTTGTACGAAGGAGACAGCATCAGCGGCCAGAGCAACGGCTTCATCAGCAGCTCTGCGTGTGTAGACACGAGCCGGAATATCATCGGGCAGGCTATTGGGGTAGCGGGTCGGGACATAGTAGCCGTCCAGAATACTCCACTCCCGGACCTTCTCTGCGAATACCGGTTGATAGCCGGCCGCGCGAGCGCACAGACGGGCTACCGAGTGGCCTATCACTATTTCCTCTCCTTGCGCATAGAGAAAAGCTTTCAACGCCTTCTCAGTCACCTGCTGAGCGAGGAAACAGGCTAAATGATGTGCTCCCTCCCTGGCCAGATGTTGTGCCCAATGCAGGTCTTCCTGGGCCTGCTCCAGCCAACGCTGTCCTTCAACCAGTGGGTCCCTTCTCATAGAGTACTCTCCCTTCGGTAAGAGCAAAACGCAGAAATGGATGTGTTCCCACCTGTGCTGTCTCCTCAGGTGTATAGACCACCAGATCCATGTCCACATCAGTGCGCAAACGCCGATAGAGGTCAGCAGTACGACTTACAAAGTCGAGCGGAGACCGCATGACTACCAGCAGGTCAAGGTCAGTGAAGAGATCACGACGACCGGCGGCATAGGAGCCGAAGAGAATGACCCGTTCAACCTCCGGCATGGCTGCCAGTTGAGCAACCACACTATCCAATGAACGCTCCAGAGCAGCCACATACACTTGGCGTTGCCTATCCAGTTCCGTTGTCATCACAGTCACCTGGTTTGTTGCTCGTCATTCGTCGTTGGTCGTCACTGGCAACGGCTCATACTCCGGCCAATCCAGGCAGCGTACGGGGCCCCCTGGCTCCACCTCTTTGTAGCGCCAGCCGCTCTCTGGGCAAAGCATTATACCATCGTCGCTGGGGTTGTGCAACTGATGCCCATGGCTCATCCACCAGAAGTCAGGCAACAACGCAGGACGTTTTCACGTCATTCACTCCGCGTCCCGCACCGCCTTGACTTGCGCCTCGATCCAGGGATACGTGTGCCTGATTCCTTCCTTAAGACTTACCTTGGCCTCCCATCCCAGCGAGTGGATGCGCGCCTTGCTGAAGTTGCGGGCGTGCACGCCCACCGGGCCTTCAACGTACTTCTTATGGATCTCCTTGCCCGCGGCCTCGATCACCGTATTCACCAACTCATCCACCGTCACGTACTGAGAGCTGCCGATGTTCGTCGGGCCTTCGAGGTCGGAGTGCATCAGGAGATAAATCCCTTCTACCAAATCGCTCACGTACGTATAGGCCCGAATCGCCGTCCCGTCGCCCCATACCTCAATCGTGCCGCCATCCTCCGCTTCGGCCACCTTACGGCAGATCGCCGCCGGGGCCTTCTCCCGCCCACCAGTCCAGGTACCGTACGGCCCGTAGCAATTCTGGAACCGCGCGATGCGAACGTTCGTGTCATAATGCCGGCCATAGGCCATCGCCACCCGCTCGGCATACAACTTCTCCCAGCCGTACTCGTTGTCCGGATGTGCCGGGATGGCGTCGTCCTCGGTCAACTCCGGCTCGCCGGGCTGCATGTCTCGGTAGACGCAAACCGACGAGGAGAAGAAATAGCGGGGGATGCCTACCATTGCGGCCTCGTGGGTCATGTGGATGTTGAGCAAGGCATTGTTGCGCAGTACCTCACATTCCGCGACAGAGATAAACCCCATCCCGCCCATATCCGCCGCCAACTGGTAGACCTCGTCGAACGTGCCATCTTCCAGAGAAAGCGCGGCCTTGCAATTCTCCGGCTCTCTCAGGTCGAGCAGCAAGAACTCGTCCGCCTGGGTGGGCGCAAACTCGTGCTCTTTGATGTCCACGCCGCGCACCCAGTAGCCTTCTTTTTTGAGTCTCTTCACAAGATGCCCACCGATGAACCCGCCGGCGCCACAGACTAATGCCCTTCTCATAAACTGTCAACCTCCTCGTTATTCAGATGGTGACGATATCCCTTGCCCACTCCCGGTTCTCTCGATACCAGTCCACCAACCGCGCCACGCCTTCCCGGAAAGTGGACTGTGGTTGCCACTCCAGCAACCGCTCGGCCTTGCCGATGTTTGCCCATGTGGCCAGCACATCCGCGGGATGGCGCGGCCTATACTCGATGTTTGCCTTCTTCCCCACCAGTTCCTCCACCAGCCCGATAGCGTCCATCAGCACCACAGGCGTGTCGGAACCAAGGTTGATGACCTCGTAACCCAATGGCTTGAGGCCAGCGATGGTGCCGCAGGCGATGTCGTCCACGTAAGTGAAATCACGCGACTGCTGCCCGTCGCCGTAGACGATCACCGGCCGCTCCTCGCTGATCCACTGCACGAAGCGGAACAGGCTCATATCCGGACGGCCGGCCGGGCCGTAGACGGTGAAGTAGCGCAGCACGGTCACGTCCAAATCGTACAAGTAGTGATAGGTGTAGCACAGCGCCTCCGCCGCCTTCTTCGAGGCCGCATAGGGGGAAAGCGGCCCATCGGTGTTAGCGTTCTCCTGAAACGGTCGGGGATTGTTCGCCCCGTAGAGGCTGGACGTGGACGCCAGCACGAACTTCTTCACCCCAAACTCCCGGCACAACTCCAGCAGGTTTAGCGTGCCGGTGACGTTGGTCTCGAAATAGACCCAAGGGTTCTCGACGCTCTGCCGCACCCCTGCTCTAGCCGCCAGATTGATGACGGCATCGAAGGGCACGCCCCCTTGCTCCTCTGCGCCCCATAGCTCTCTCAGCTCCTTGCGATTCGTGATGCCCAGCTTGTGGAATACGAACCTCGGCCCGCCTTCAAGTTGCGCCAGCCGCCAGTGCTTAAGGCGCACATCGTAGGCGTCGTTTAGGTTGTCAATGCCAATGACATTTGTCCTGAGCGCCGCTTCGCTAACGGTCGAAGGAGTGTACCCATCCCGCAGGAGGAATTCGGTTACTTTGGCTCCAATGAACCCCGCACATCCTGTGACCAGATAAGTGGCCAAGACTACTCTCCCTGATTAACTCACCGGCTCTCGGACACCATGCTAGGCTCCATCCTCAAGTACTCTATGAGAAAAGCCATACCTACGGCCAGCATTAAGCCCACCATCCCTGCAAGGATGGCGTTTTGCAGCGTCTTGCGGGACAGCGGGTACCTGGGCTCAACAGCAGGGCTGGCAAACCTGACCTCGGTGCCTGTCACGGCGGAAGCCACGCCCACTTCTGCCACTTTGCGAGCCAGAGTCGAGTAGGTTTCCCAGGCCAGATCCCTGGCCCGGGTCAGTTCTTGCCTGGTGGCGCTCTCCTGTTGCAGTTGCGCCTGCAGTTGATTAACCTCTTTCTCCAGCTCATCAATGGCTCTGGTAAGAGGCTCTGCGGCAGCGCTGTAGGCAGGCAGGGCTTCCAGGTCCTTGAGCTGCAGGAGCTCCAGCGACTTCTCGGTGGCCACCATGGCCAGGGGATTGTCCGAAGATACGTCCTCAGTAAGCCCCGACAGTTCCCCGATTTCGAAGAGATCGGGGTACTTTACTTGAATGGCCGCGAACAGAGTCGTCGTAAAGGGGGTCGTCTCAGCCGCTTTGGCGAGGTCTCCCACTCCAAAGAGCTCATCATACCTGGCCATGATGGCCTGAGAAAGCTCGCTCTCCGTCGAGACGGTATCCGCTGCTTTGGCCAACTCGCCCACTCCAAAGAGCTCCTCATACTTGGCCATGATGGCCTGAGACAACTCGCTATCTAACCAGACAGTGTCCGCTGCTTCGGCCAGTTCGCCGACATGGAAGAGCTCCTCATACTTTCGATGGATAGCCCTGGTGAGAGGATCATCTTCGGACCGGGAGGCGTCCAAAAACTGATACCCCTCGTTGTTGAATAGCTCCCGCGACTGCGCCTCAATGGTCTCCTCTAGCTCCTTCACCCGATCATCCAGTACGTTGATCAGAGCCTCCATATCCCGCACCTGCTCATCCGGACTGGCAGCCAGACCGGTGGTGTCCAATTGAAGTTGCAGATCACCCGGCAGCCCCGCAGACGAGGCGAAGGCTTCTGTTTTGAGCAGCAGAATAGCTAGACCACTCGTTGCCGAAGAATCGGTTGCCTGGCCTTGACCGATCTGGTCCTTGAGCGCCTGGGCGTCTTGTAGCAACTGCTCCAGCTTCAGCTTGGCGGCATAGGAATTGGCCAGGGCTTGAACCTTGGCATCCACCTGCTTGTTGAAGACCGTCGTTTGGGCCGTGATATCTGCATTCACATAGGCATTGAACAGGGCTGACTTAGCCTCCTGTTCCTTCCGGAAAGCGGCAAGGCGGTTGTTGATCTCCGCCTCCACATACTGGGCAAAGAGCTTGGCCCGGGCCTCCTGATCCTTCTGAAAGGCCAGCAGCCGATTGTTGATCTCCGTATCCACATACTGGGCGAAAAGCTTGCTCCGCGCCTCCTGATCTTTCTGAATGGCCGTGAGCCGATTGCTGAGCTCGGCATCCATGTAGGCAGCCAGCATGGCCGATTTCCCCTGCTGCTCTTTGCTGAAGGCGACAAGGAGGTTGTTTGCCTGGGCGTTAATATACTCAGCGATGATCTTAGCCCGAGCCTCCAACTCAGTGTCAATCACTGTGGTGACCGCTGTCTGCTTCCCCGACTGCAGGCTGGAGATGATCTGCTGCTTCTCCTGAATCCGCCTGTTCAACTCGTCAACCCGGTTATCGGCGACGAACCGAGTGAGCGACTCCTCGGCATTTTCATAATCCGCCTTGGCGCTGGCTGCCTCCTTCCCAATGGTGTCTTGGGATCCAGGCACATCACCACTGTATATCTCGTTGACGTATTCCTCATAGGCTTGCCCCCAAGCATTGGCAATCAACGTTGCCTTCTTCGGGTCGTTGGCCCTGACGGTGATCTCGATCAAGTCTCCTTGCTCCCTGGCTGTACCTGTAGCCTCACTCTCGACCATGTCGAGGAGGACTGCCATGTTCTGCTCCTCAGGGGATAGCTCAGAGCCAAGGGTCTCGATCACCTTGGCCGCAATAGCGCCGTTCTCCACCAAAGCGACCAACGCTGCGCGGCGTGCATCCGTCCAAACTCTGCTAGCAGCAGCCCCCTCTTCGTCTGCGAGGGTCTTGATCTTGGGCTCAAAGGCGACTGAATAGCCTGACTTGACGATCACAACCCCTGCTTTCGCCTCATAGACCAGAGGCTTGGTGAAGCTGACAACCCCGGCGGTGCTGCTGGCCAGGAACGTGCCCAGCACGATCAGCCACAACCATTTCCAGATCACAGTAAAGTATTGTCTTAATTCCATGTTGTTGTCTCCTCCTGTGGTTAGACCTTGTTTTGAAAGCTGTCCCGTGGGCGACAAGCTAGCGTCCGTCGCAAGCACCCGGTGACCCTCACTGAGAATATCATCGCATTCAGCCTAGAGCCGAAATCGCCATCCTGACCAGCCTCATCAGAAACCCCAGGCCCCAGCCGAAGTGCATAACGGCAAAGGCTATGGGCAAGGGAGGGAAGTATCTCCACCCTTCGCGGCGAGCGATCAATAGGGATGAAAGCAGAGAGGCAAGTAAGTAACTTGAGATTATTAGCAAGAACAAGTCAAGGAACCCGCGATGGACAAGGCTCAGCAGGCCAGTGGCAAAAAGGATGAAGACGAAAAGAGGGGCAGCCAAATGGCGAGGTTGAACGGATGGCGGGTGCATTTGGATCATCTCTAGCTTCCAGAAGCCATATTGGAGGTATTGATGCCAGAGATCTCTAAACGTCGTGCGCCCATAATAAGAAGATCTGATGGCCGGAGAAAGGAAGATCTTACCCCCGGCAGCTCTGATACGGTAGTTGAATTCGTAATCCTGGTTACGCATTAGTCTCTCGTTGAAGAAGCCCACTTTATCAAATACACTACGACGGAAGGCGCCCAGGTAGACAGTGTCTACATACTGCTCTTTTGAGGCGTAATGAAACTTGGAGCCACCAGAGCCAAAAAAGGAATTGATGGCTAGGGCTATGGCCCCTCCCACATACCCTTGCCCATCTGCCTTTATCAGACCTCCAACGTTGTCGGCCCCTGTTTCTCGGAGATATTTCACACACTGGCTAACGTAGTCTGGTTCAAGCAAACAATGCCCATCAACGCGGACCATGATGTCCCCTCTTGCCTCTCTGATCCCCAGGTTGAGGCCCGCTGGAGCGCTAATCTTCGGATTGTCCAACAGCTTGATCACGGGATACCTGGAACTGAACTCAGTAACTATCTCGCGAGTGCGGTCTTCTGACCTACCATCTACTATTAGAACCTCCATTCTATCCTGGGGATAGTCCTGGTCAAGCACCGATTGAAGGCATCGGGCAATGAATTCCTCTTCGTTGCGTATGGCAATGATGACGCTTACAAAGGGGGTATCATTCATCGTTTCCATGCCTTGAACGGTGGTGGTTTTCCCCTCGACGGGGTTGGTGCTGGCAACGAGCAGTGTTCTCAAAGTGAGTCTGTCCTCCTCATCGGTGGAGAAGCGGGTGATGGCCCCCAGGGTGGAGAGGCCCAAAGCCTGGCCGACGTCCTCGGAGGGCTTGATGGTGTCGTCCAGGTACTCAATGAGGAAGGCCACGCCCACGGCCAGCATGCAGCCCACCACCGCGGCAGAAGGGTGTTCTGGAGCTTGCGAGGGATGAAAGTTTCGCTTCCCAAGCGCCACTATTGTACATCGGTTTTGCCCTGAGCGCAAACTCACTGGCCGAGTATCCTGGGGCAATCGCATTTGGTATGCTCGCTCAGCCTGGATTGCTAGATCCGGAGAGCGCAAAAGGGGACAGCAGGCAGGCTCCGCCCATCCCGCGCTGCCAAGCGAAGCCCCGGTTGATCTTCAAGTTCTCTATGAGATTGGGCAAACGACTCGATCAATCCATCCAATGCCCAGGCCGCTTCCTGGTTACTTTCTCCAACTGATCCAACTCAATCTCACAGGTCGTCAGACGCCCCAAGATGTCCACCAAAACCTTCGCCCTGTCCGACGAAGAGAGCGATCTGTCGAAGACCGCCTCCAGGTCCCTCAGAGGCCCGGATTTGATCAATACCCGCTCACCTGGCTTGAAGCGCTGCTCCACAGGATAACCAGACGCTTCCATCTGCTTCAGATGGTGCCGTATCGTATCTATCACATCGTCGCGAACGACGGCCGGCTGTTTGCCAAAGCTCACGATCCTTCTCAGCCCCGGGGTCCAGCGCACCCTGGCAAGGGCCTCGGCAGGATCTAGCCGCACAAAGAGATAGCAGGAGAAGAAAGTCTTGCTCTTGCCGTTCTTCCTCACCTGAATGGCGGGGAGATAGGTTTCGAAGCCTCTGCTCTCCAGAAAGCTGCTGACGTGGTGTTCTTTATGGGGTTTAGTATAGAGAGCGTACCAGTGTTCCATAGCGAATAGTTAGGAGGGGGATAGGCATGCTATTCCAAGGAGATCAGGCCTTGCTGAATAGCATAGGTGACGGCTTCAGCGCGGTTGGCGACCTTCAACCTATGATAGACGGCTGAGAGACGGTTCTTGATGGTCTGCTCGGAGAGGGAGAGCAGATTGGCGATGTCTTTGTTGGACCTACCTTGAGCCACGAGGCGCAGGATCTCTGCCTCTCGCTTGCTCAGACCAACGGGGGGGGCTTCCTGTGAATCGTCAGCCAGGCGGCGAAATTCTTTCAGCAGTATGTTCGTAACACCTGGTTCGAGGATAGCTCTCCCTTGGTGAACAGCCCGGATTACCTCGATCAGTTCTTTTGCTCGGACAGATTTGAGAATATAGCCCCGCGCCCCGGCTTTGAGGGCCTCAATGACGTGTTTGGTTTCGCCATACATGGTGAGGATGACGATGCCCACCTGGGGATTCTGCGCCGCGATGAGGCGACTGGCTTCAGCCCCGTCTCGAATGGGCATAATGATGTCCATGAGGACGATGTCCGGAGTTAGCTCGCTGGCCATCTTCGTGGCTTCAACGCCATCTTCGGCCTCCCCCACTACCGTCATATCACTTTGCCAGCCCAGGATCGCTCGCAGCCCTTCCCTGAACAGAGCATGATTGTCGGCCAAAAGAATCCTTATCTTCCCCATCTGTCTTTTCCTCTGTCCCGCGACTGATGACGGTCTGAATCTCCTGTAAGGCATCAGTTTGGCGAAGAACTGAACAATAAATAGTATACATCATTTCGCACCAAAAAGCTAACCCAAAAAGCACCTTCGCGTATAATGAAAGTACCCTTCTGCCAGTACCAAAGTACCGACTAGAAGGGTGCGGAAATCACTTCGTGAGCAAGCTGTTCACTTCGACAAGCTCAGTACAAGCCACAAAACTAGCCTGTCGAGATCAATCCCTCCCGGATCGCGGACGCAGCTGCCTCTGTTTCATCGAAATGTCCTCCTTCATCGCTCTCTTTCTGGTGTCGCCTCTCGCTCCCGCACGCGGGCCGAAAACAGGGCGTAGGTCTCCAGTCGCTCCTGCACGGCGCGGTTGCCCAGGGTGGCGATCAGGCACGGGGCGCCCAGGAATACAGGCGCGACTAGCCAAACACTGAGCACAGCGAGCAGGGCAGCCAAGCCAACCACCACTGCCGTGTAGCCAGGAGCGGCCAGCAAGGTGAACAGCCCGTTGCGCAGGGCCAGCTTCAGGGACTTCTCTTTCTGCTCCATCAGGTAGGGCAGGGCATAGAACTGGACGACCAGCCAGGCCAGGCCCAGGAACAGGGGAAACACCTGCACAATCCCGGCCCAGTCCGCATCCAACTGTCCGTAGAACCAGATGTTGACCGCCAGCACCAGAGCCACCACCAAGTTGAGCAGCATCCAGAGCCAGCTCTTAGCGAAATATCGCTTGCCGCCCTCGACCAGCCCTCTCAGGCCCAGGCTCCGCCCGTGCGCCAACTGGTTGGTGACATAATACAGGCCGAAGGTGGCTGGCGGTCCGAGCACGATGGTCACCCAGCAAAGTAACCAGACCAGGTTGATCAGCGCCATGTTGATCCAGTCGTCCCACCAGTCGGATAGCGCCCAGGCGATCACCCGGAGGGGAACGGGGAGTCTCTTTATCATTGTTCCTTTTTCAGCCCTCTTTCTACCATGTTCCGGACTGGCGAACCATGACTCTGCCGATGGCCTGGCTCACCTCCAGATCAACGCGGTCATCCGCGCTGGCGTAGCCGGGCGATGTGTAGACGTCGCCCCGTTGCTGGTAGCTGTCTGGCAGATCCCTCACGGTAAGCCCAGTGTCTATGCGGATGCGCGCCGCCATCCCAGCCGGGATGACGATGACTGTCTCGCCGATGGCGCCCTCGATCTTGGCATAGAAACGGCCCTCCTCAGGCAGGGTAACGGTGGTCCGACCAACCCCCATGCTCGCCTCTAGGTCGTCCACTGCCAGGCCGGTCAGGTCAATGTCGGCCAACCCCACTCCGAGGTTGACCTCCAACATCAGGGGCACTTCAGGAGCCAGCCCCAGGTCCCAGCTCCACTGATCGCCCCACCCCATGAATGGGCCAAAGGTCCCACCCTCAGTTTGCAGGATGAAGCTCGCCGTATTGCCCGTGACTGCGAAATGGCGATCCACTCTTTGTCCCCTGCCCACAGTGACCACGCCTTCGACCAAGGCCGAAGGCATGGCTTCGGCTGATTCGGGGAGCGTCTTGATGTGCAGCGACCCGACACCGGGTTCGATGACGACCCTGGCCTGGGTCGCCTCTCCCAGGGGTTGCCTGATCTCCTCACCGGCCACTGCCTGGCCTATATCCGGCTCGAGCAGCCACAGCGCACCCGCGAAGATGACCACTGTCAGCGCCAGGGCCAGCAGGGAGCCCCAGGCCGAAAGGCGGCTGAGGATGATCTCCAGCCCCAGGGCGATGAGCAGGATCGGCCACAGGCGGAAGATCACTTCCCAGACACTCCAGGCCAAAAGCCCCATGTTGTTCAGCAGAAAGACGACTCCCAGACCGATCAGAATCACAGGGCCAACCAGGCTGACCCTTCTTCGTTTTTGCTCGTCCATATCACTCTCCTTATACAATTTCTATCAGGATCTGAACATGCGAAAGAGGAGGTAAAGCCCGACCACGATCAGGGCTGCCGGCCAGAGGTACTCGAGAATCCCTGTGGTGGCGGCGGTGCTCAGCAGGCCCACCACCAGGAGCACGACGGCAGGGATGCGGGCCCACCTCATCCGCCCGTGGGGAGTGGGCACGAAGTAGAGCAGGCCGAAGGTCAATCCCAGGCCCAGGAAGAGCACCCCACTCATCTCGGCGCCTTCGAAGACGGAGTCGAGGCCGGCGACCAGGGCGACGGTGAACATCACGCCGCCAGGGATGACGGCCCACCAGTGTTCACGTTTGACGAAGTAGATCACCCAGAAGGCCAGTCCAATCCCGCCCAAGAAGATCGTGCCGCCCAGGGCGTCACCAACCCGTGGCAAAAACTGATCCAGAGTGATCAACGCTGCCAGGCCGAGCAGGGCGAACCCTGGGATGATGGCCCACCATTGGGTCCGATTGGTCAGGAACATGTACAGAAAGATCAGGCCACCGGCGGCAAAGATGAGCGACCAGATCAGGGCCACGACGCCCCCAAGAATCCCGAAGTTCTGGAGCAGTAGCAGGATCCCGACGCCGATCAGCAGGATCGCTCCAACAGTATTTATAGTACGTGCATCGAACCGTTTCATCTTGAAACCTCCTTGTTATCTTTCAGCGGATGGTGATGGAACCCGATCCCTGGTCTATTTCCAGTAAGACAGTGTGCTCAGCGGTGCGATAGTTGTCCGTCTCCCACGTGCTATCACCGCTGCGCTTGCCCTGCACCAACTGGAAGCGCGCGTCGGGGCTGAAGGGGCCGCTGCCCGAATCGAGCTCCACCCGCGCGCCCACACTTCTGGGCAGGACGATGGTGAGAGGCCCGGAGCCGCCGTCAATTTCGGCCTCGAAGGAGCTGCCGGACGGCAAGACCAGGGCAACAGACCCGGAGCCAGCGTCGAGTATCAGGCCGCTGACCTGCAAACCGGCCAGGTCGAAGTCGCAGGGACCGGAACCGGCATCGAGGGTCAGGTCGAGGGGCACATTGGGGCTGAGCCCCACGTCCCAGCGTTTGTCTGACTGATCGCCGAGGTTAAATGGCCAGAACCAGATTACGGTGGAGCGGCTATCCAGCTTCACGTTGGCTCGGTCGCCGCGCACGCTCACGTCGAAGGTTAGCTCACCGAGGTAGTCAACGTCACCCTCGATGAGGTTGGGCGAATCCTCTAGCGTGCTCAGGTAGCCGGGCACGCTGGTCCAGTCAATGTAGACCGTGGCCCGCTCCACACCCGTCAGGGAATATTCGACGTGCCTGGTGTGAAATTCGGGCTGCTGGATCCAGTCGGATACTCCAGGGATGTTCTGCGCGAAGAGGGCGATCAGCACTATCACGCTGATCAGCACGAGCATTAGCACCCCGCTGACGATGGCCCCAACCACCGAGCGCCGGCCGATCAACAGGTCAATGCCGAGGGCGATTATCAGCAGCGGCCACAGTCGCCAGAGGGCGCCCCACGATTGCCAGGACAGGTAGCCCAGGTTCGACAGCAGCAGCATGACGCCGGCGCCGATGAACACTATCGGCCAGAAGACAGAGGGCGGACGACGGCGCCGCGGCCGGCGAGTCTCGTACGACGGCTTCGGCGGCTCCTCTGGTATGGTGGGGGGCGGGACGGCTGGCGCAGTCGGCCCTTCGCCCTCCGGGGCCGTCTCGCTTGTTACCAACTTCTCTTCTTCTAGTGGTTCTTGAAAGTCTGACATAACACACCTCCTAATCATTGTTTTGCAAGGTTCAGATGCGTATTCCGTATTGCGTATTCCGTATTCCGTTCCTACGCAATACGCAATACGTTTGACGCACCACGTGGACGGCAATCACCCACATATCTATACGTAAAAGTCGAAGCAAAGTTGTAGCCCCGTTTGCCTTCATTGGATCAATGTGGTAAAATGCGGTAACAACTCACTTCAGGAGGTAGATCAATGGCTAATAGTGATCCTAGAGAAATGCTCAACGCTCTTTTGCAACCCTGGCACGAGGCCGTGGGCGATCCGGCGAAGGCTCAGCAGGAGGTGCTACATTGTCTCCTGAAGGGCTACGCTCAGACCGACTACGGGGCGCAGCATGGCGCGGCTCAAATCGAGACCATCGAGGACTATCGTCGCGCCTTCCCGGTGGCCAGTTACGAGGACTACCAGCCCCTCATCCAGCGGGTGATGGCTGGCGAGGTGAGCCTGCTCCTCAACGAAGAGCCGATTGGCTGGGCCATCACCCGGGGCACCACGAAAGGCGAGTCCAAGTTCATCCCCATGACGCCCACCGACCTGCGCATGCGCATCAGCGCGGGGCGGGCGATGATGAACTACGTGGTCAGCAGTGGCCGATACGATCTCTTTCAGGGCGTCAACCTGAATCTGAATTTCCCCTCGGTGGTGGGGACGGTGCAGGTGGGAGAGCGAGAGCTGGAATATGGCTATAGCTCTGGCATCTACACCAAGTACGTATCGGCCCGCACGCCCATCCGTTCGGTGCCAGCGCAGGACGAAATTGACGCCCTGGGCGGGGGCAAGACCATCCGCGATTGGGAGGTGCGCTTCGAGCTGGCCTATGAAAAGTGCACAGACGAGAACGTCACCCTGGTGGGCGGCGTGGCCCCAACCGCTCGCGATTTCGGTCGCTATCTTCACCGCCAGCACGGAGTTTATCCCAAGGATCTGTGGCAGACCCAGATCATGACCCTGGGCAGCGTACCGGGTATCAACACCCGCTACCAGCCGCTGCTCACCGCCCTCTATGGCCCCGTCGTCATCCGCGAGATCTACGGCGCCACCGAAGGCATGTTCGGCCAGCAGCGGGACGAACGCCGCGCCTGGGTGCCCAACTACGACCTTTTCTTCTTCGAGATAAAGACCAACTCAGGCGTCAAGATGTTACACGAGATGCACCCCGGGGAGATGGGGAGCCTGGTCGTCTCGACGCCCGTCCTGCCCCGCTACGAAATCGGCGACCAGATTCGCGCCTTCCAGCCGCCCTACTTCCGCTGCATCGGCCGCGACCAGTGGTGGACTCCCCTGCGCTATGCCTGGGATGAGTTTATGACGTTCAACCTGGGCCGGTTGTAGTTGGAAGTTGGAGGTTGGAGGTTGGAGGTTAGATATTGGATATTAGATATTGGATATTAGATATTGGATATTAGATATTGGAGATTGGATATTTGGAAGAGTTTCGCGATTTTATTGAGATTTTTGTTGAGTTGTGGCACAAGGGGTTGGAAGATCCGGCCAGAACCCAGGCGCAGACGTTGGAGTGGCTGGTGGAGGGGTACGCCCGGACGGTGTATGGTCAGGAGTGCGATGCGGCCGAGTTGCTGACTCTGGCTGGCGACCCGCCCTGCTTTTTCGATGCCTATCGGCGCGCCTTTCCCGCCGTTACCTACGACGAGATCAAGCCCTGGATTGACCGGATCATCGCCGGCGAGGTCGAGGCTCTGCTGCCAGAACCGCCCGTAGCCTGGGCCATGACCAGGGGCACCACGCGGGGCACCCCCAAGCGCATCCCCATCACCGATACCGACCTGGGCATCCGTGTGGCCGCCGCCCGCGGTCTCCTCGACTACCTGCTGCGGACCGACCAGCTCGATGCCATCGGCGGCTACAGCCTCAACCTCAATTATCCCTCCGTGGTGGGGACGATGGACGTGGCCGGGCAGGAAACCCCCTACGGTTTCAGCTCTGGCATCTACGTCCGGCACGCGGCCGCGGCCACCCCCGTCGAGATCCTGCCACCCCAGGAGGAAATTGACGCCCTGGGTGGAGGCACCACCCCCGGCGCCTGGGAGCGTCGCTTCGAGATGATCTACCAGCGGACCAAAGACGCGCCCATCACCATGTGTGCCGGGGTCTGCCCCTCCATCATCGAGTTTGGGCATTTCCTCCATCGCCGCCACAAGGTGTTGCCCAAAGAGCTGTGGCCCATGCGCGTCATCGCCGCAGCCAGCGTCCCCGGCATCCACACCAGGTACAAGCCGGCCCTGCGCGCCCTCTACGGCCCGGTCAACGTGGTCGAGATGTACATCGCCACCGAGGGCGCCTTTGCCCAACAGCGGGACGAGCGCAACCTGCTGGTGCCCAATCTTGACCTGTACGTGTTCGAGGTAGAAGTGGGGGGCGGGGTCAAGATGCTCCACGAGATGCGCCCCGGCGAGTATGGCAGCCTGATCGTCTCGACGCCAGTGTTGCCCCGCTATCGCATCGGCGATTTGGTGCGCGCCTTCGACCCGCCGTACTTTCGCTGCATCGGTCGCCAGGGCCGTTTGACCAAGCTGCGCTATTGGCTGGACGGCGTCATCAACCTGGACTTTGGGCGCGCCTGATCATCAGAACCTCGGCACCAGGCTCCGGGCGACCTGTTTGCCGATGTAGGCCAACATCCTCCGCCACATCCGCCGCCTCCAGTCGTTGCTCGAGAAAACGCCCCGCACCAGCTTAACCGGATGGAAATAAAAGCTGGTAAAGGCCCAACCAGTATAGTTCCAGACCTGTCGGCGGGTCATGTGCCGGGTGGGCATCAGGGCGTGGGTCATGTCGTAGCGGGCATAATCGGCGGGGAGTTCGATCCACCCTTCGGCCACCGCCTCGTCGAAGGCAGGGGTGCCGGGGAAGAGGGTGTACATCGTGAAGATGGGCTGGTCAACGCCGATCCGCTTGACAAAGGCCACCTTGTGCTTAAAGGTGCGCGGGCTGTCGCTGGGCACACCGACGATGATCATCCCCTGGCAGACGATGTCGTGCTGGCGCAGCAATCGCACGGCCTCTTTGACCGTCTCGGTGCTCAGTTGCTTGTTCAACTCCTCCCGCTGCTCGTCGCTGGAGGCCTCGATACCGATCTGCACCATGCGATTGCCGGCCTGGTACGTCAAGGGTAACAGGTCTTTGTACTTCACCAGCAGGTCGGCCCGCCCCTGGTAAAACCACTGGACGTCAATCCCCCGCTGCAGGATCCCCTCGCAAATAGCCGCCACGTGATCGCGGTCCACGTTGAAGCAGTCGTCGCCAAACCAGATGTTGCGCCGCCCGTACCGGTTCACCAGCACGTCGAGTTGCTTGACGACCATCTCCGGGTCGTAGGGGCGCCAGCCGCCGCGCCAAAAGGGCCACTCCGAGCAAAAAGTGCACTTGAAAGGACAGCCCCGGCTCGTGATGACAGTGGCAAAAGGACCACCCAGTTCCGGCCAGCGGTAGCGGTCCATCGGCAGCAGGTGAAAGGCGGGCATGGGTAACGTGGTCACGTCCAGGGGAGGCGGAGCAGGGGTTTCCACGACCTGGCCATCACGACGGAAGCTAATGCCCGGCACGCCTTCCAGCCCACCGTCGGCATCCAGGGCCCGCGCCAGATCTACGATGATCTGATCCCCCTCGCCCCGCGCCACCACATCCACCTCGGGCATCATTCGCAGCGTCTCTTCCACCGTGAACGTCACGTGGGGGCCACCCAGGGCGATGACCGCCTGGGGTGCTGCCTGGCGGGCGACGCGGACAGCGCGGCTGATTTCGGGCACGTAGGGCGTGTAGACGGTGATGCCGATGAGGTTCGGATTGGTGCGGGCGATGGCTGCTTCCAGTCCATCCCAACCGATCTCCAGCGCGTTAGCGTCCAGGATCTCGACCGGGATGTCGGCATGTTCCAGGCAGCCGGCCAGTTGGGCCAATCCCAACGGTGGCGCTACCACATCCCCCATCATCTCCCAGGGGACTTTGGGCGGTTCAAGTAGGAGAACACGCATACGCTAACACCTTTCGCTTGTTGGCTGGCGATGTGATGAGGGGCGTACCGGTCAGCGGCCTCCGACAAACATGCGAAGCAGCCAGGACACGCCGATGGCGATCAGGATCAGCGGCCATATCGCGATCCAGCCCACCACTTCACCCAATCCGATGCCCAGCAGGATAAAGCCGAAAACGATGCTGCCTCCCACTAGCCGCCGGTAGGCCGGCACGAACAGGCGAAGGAGCACCCCCAGGAGCACGATTATCCCCGCTCCGATGAAGATGACAGACCAGGCCTCCAGGCCGACTCTCAGGTTGTCCAGAATCCCCATGTTCTCCGCGAGCAGCACCAGCCCGGCCCAGATGAAGAGAAAGGCCCACCCGGCGGCGTTGAGCGGATCACGGCGGAACTTCTCCTCCCAACTATCCCCGCTGTCTTTTTCGTCCTTTTCGTCCTTCTCGTTGCGTGGTTGTTCAGACATGACTTCCTCCTTTCAAAGATGTCCTGGCATTGTATCATGCATTTCAAGATAGTGCAAAATTGGTGCCGAGCACCAGTACGGCGTTTTGTCCACCCAGGCCAAAACTGTTGGACACGGCTATCTTGACCTCGGCCTGGCGCGCCTCGTTGGGCACGTAGTCCAGGTCACACTCAGGGTCGGGCGTCTCGTAGTTGATGGTGGGATGGATGATCCCCTCCTGGATGCTCAGAACACAGGCCATGGCCTCCACCGCGCCAGTCGCGCCCATCAAGTGCCCGATCATGGATTTGGTCGAGCTGATCGGGATCTCATAGGCATGTTTCCCATAAACCGCTTTGATGGCTTTGGTTTCGGCCAGATCCCCCAGAGGGGTGCTGGCTGCGTGGGCGTTGATGTAATCAACGGCCTCCGGCTCCACATCGGCGTTGGTCAGGGCGCGGCGTATGGCCAGGGCAGCGCCGCTCCCCTCGGGGTCGGGCGCGATCATGTGGAAGCCATCATTCGAAGTGCCAAAGCCCAACACTTCGGCATAGATGCGGGCGCCGCGGGCCTGGGCGTGGGCCAGGCTCTCCAGGATGAACATGGCGCTGCCCTGAGACCCGACAAACCCTTCGCGGTTAGCGTCAAAGGGACGCATCGCCCGTTCCGGCTCATCGTTGAAGCTGGTGGATAGAGCACGCATGGCGACAAAACCGGCCAGCATTGTCTGGGACACCATGCTCTCCGTCCCACCGGTGATCATCACCTCGGCCGCACCTCGCCGGATTACCTCAGCCGCTTCGCCAATGGCCTGCGTGGCCGCGGCGCAGGCCGTGCAGATGGTGCCGTTATGCCCGCGCACCTGATACTTCTCGGCGACGAAGTACGAGGCCATGTTGGGCCACAGCCGTATGATTTGGAAAGGAGACAGTCGCCCTGGGCCTTTCTCTATCAGTCGCTCGAATATTCATTCCGTCTCCTCCACGCTGCTCCCGCCCGCCGTCCCGATAAACACGCCGATCCGGTCCCGATCTTCTTGCTCCAGGTCGAGACCTGCGTCTTCCAGCGCCTGGCCGGTGGCAATGACCGCGATCTGGCTGGCAAGAGCCATGTGGCGGGCCTTCTTGCGGGGGATAAACTGGAGCGGGTCGAATCCCTTCAACTCCCCGGCGATTTGACAAGCCCAGGGGGTGGCGTCGAACACCGTGATGCGCGCTACCCCGGAGCGGCCCGCCTTGAGCGCGTCCCACGTCTCAGCCACCGTGTGGCCGACCGGGGTGATGGCGCCCATGCCGGTAATCACCACGCGCTGGTGGGGATTACGACTCGCAGAATCGTTCACTGGTTTGTTCATAGTTTACCTCCAAATATTGAATTCTATCTCCGGCCTGGGACTATGGGCCGGCGCCTCTTTTTCTCGGTTTCATGGCAAACAAGGTACGGGCTGCGTTAATGCGTCGGATGAATAGCTCGTACAGGCCGAGCGTAACCACGCAAGACAATCCCAATTATAGCTCATGTGTAGAACAAGTGCAATTGACCGTCAAGACAAGGGGCTTAAGCTTCGTGCGCAAAACTGCTACCAAGGGGCGTCCCGCCCCGTCTGAGGGCGGTTTGGCCGCGAAGTCAGGGCGGGATGCCCCTCTGTCTTACTGCTTGGTGTGGTTGCGTCTGTTCACCCTTGCTGGCGGGTGAACGTTTTCGTCCCCCAGGTAGCGACGACAGCAATCGCCGCCACGACCAGCAGAGCTGTCCTGAACAGATCCGCCCGGTCCGAGATCGGCAAAACCAGATTCGCCGTCAAGTTGTGCATAAAGTGCAGCAGTATGATGGGCAGGATGCTGCGCCACTGCTTCCAAGGTCGTCAGTCGTGGCCGTTGGTGAGTAGCGCAGCCAGCGTGGGTATGAGTTCGGTTTGCATCACTCGCTTCGGCACATAGGCACTCGCGCCGGCCGTTGTTGCGTCGGCGCGATGGGCGTCGTCTTCGTGAATGGTCAACATCACGACTTGCGTGGACGGCAGGGCGGCTTTGATCTGTCGCGTGGCTTCAATGCCGCTCATCCCTGGCAGGCTGATGTCCATGACCACCAGGCGCGGTGATTCGGTTCGGATCAGGGCGATGGCTTCCTCACCGCTGGCGGCCTCAATCACGCGACACTGGGGAAACTCTACCTCCAGCCAGTCTCGCAGCGACCTGCGTACGGTATCGTGATCCTCGACGATTAGAATTGTTGCTGACATAGGACCTCTTAAATCCAAAATCCAAAGTTCAAACTCTTCTGCCAAGACGTGCCAGTATGCAACTTACTCTTGCACTGGTACCTATATCTTACCATATATTGCAACGTTTGTCTGTCAGGAAGGTTTGACAATTGATGTAGGGAAACCTTGACAATTGATGTGGGGAAACCTTGACAAACCAGACTGTCGCAAAGTCTGGCGTCTGCGGCGAGCGGAGGTGCATTGTAAAGAAAAAGGCCTCCGAGGCATTGAACGCTCTCGGAGGCCCTTCCCGTATCTGGCCCTAAGATTTGCTACTTCTGCAAAAACCTGATCGCCCCACCTACGAGCGAACCCTCACCCATGTCCTTCCCACCCGCCGCGGGTGCGAATTCCAGGATGCGGTCGGCCAGGCGGGAGAATGGCAGCGATTGAAGCCAGACGCGGCCGGTCCCCTGCAGGGTCGCCAGGAACAGTCCCTCACCACCGAAGATCATGGACTTCAGGTTGCCCGCCCGCTCGATGTCGTAGTTGATGGTATTCTCGAACGCGACGATGCACCCGGTATCTACCAGAAGTTTCTCGTTGTTGAGAGACTTCTCTACGATGGTGCCGCCGGCGTGGACGAAAACCATTCCATCGCCACGGAGCCGTTGGAGAATGAAGCCCTCGCCGCCGAAGAGCCCGGCCCCTAGCTTCTTGCTGAACGCAATGCTCAACTCAGTGCCCATCGCCGCGCATAGGAAGGAGTCCTTCTGGCAGATCAACTCGCCGTTCGTGTCATCTAGATCAATGGCAATGATCTTGCCCGGATAGGGTGCTCCGAAGGCCGCGTGCCGCTTGCCCTGGCGTGCGACGTTGGTGAAGTGAGTTAGAAACAGCGACTCGCCGGTGACCACCCGCTTCCCAGCGCTCACCAGTTTATCCATGAAGCCAGCCTTCGGCTTGGAGCCATCCCCCATCTTGGTCTCAAAGCCGATGCCGTCCTCCATGTACATCATCACCCCGGCCTCTGCGATCACCGTCTCGCCGGGGTCCAGTTCGATCTCCACGAACTGGAGATCGTCGCCAAAAATGGTGTAGTCAACCTCGTGCGCTCTCATGCTGCAATCCTCCTGTATGTATTTTTGGTAGATCGGTATGTTGGTGGGCCGATTGATCGGGCCTTTTATCTCCCAGTTTCCCAGCCCACCAATCTCCCAATTTCCACCGCGTAGATGAATTATACTCTATGTCTCGAGCAAGTCAAGTCAGGGAGAGGGAGAGACGCCTTCTTGCGGGCGAGCTAGGAAAAGATCAACGCGATGATCGAGCCCAAGCGCCCGTCTTGAATATAGTGGCCCAGCACACCGGGCAGCAAGCTCCTGGTCTTCATGTAGATTATGCCATAAACCCACCCGAATATGGTTTGCTGGACAAGCAAGACAACGGCCCCTGCAATGTTCTCTCCCTTACTGTACCACAGAGGCCCGAAGAAATTGGTGGAGAAGTGGGCTAATCCGAACAAGATCCCTGAATAGAACCATGCCTTGTTCTGCCCCAGAGCCCTCTCGAGCTTGCCCTGGAGTATGCCGCGAAAGAAGAACTCTTCAACAAACGCCGGCGCGTAGAGGGCCAAGAGCAAGGACGGCGCTGCTATCGGTTCAAAGGTGTCGGAAATGAGGAGCGGCAATACTCCGCCAACTGCGAAGAAGACAATCGTAGAAATCGTCACGGACCGCGATATTGGCCTGGAGAAGCCCAGGTCCTTTGCAGCCCACTTATTTGCGCGCAGAACGTAGAACAAAGGTATCACCAGATAGGGCAGCAAGGTCACCAGAATCGCGGTTACTTCCAACCTGGGGGTGGGAGCAGCCAGATCGCTCTCCGGGGTTAAGAAGATGAGAATGGTTATGACGACCACCAGGATTACCCAGATCACGAGGGTTTCCAGGATCTCTCTTCTTCGATCTTTGCTGAATGGCAACGGGGCCGGGTATTTGCCTAGCACGAAGTGCAGAAGAAGGAAGAACCCGAGACCGAATCCCATGTTCATAAACTGCACAGCTAGCCTCCTCGTTTTGTTTCTACCAGGATGAGCCATCGTGGGGCTCATCCTACCACTATTACTATTCTACCACATTCTGCAACATTTGTCTATCAGGAAAGCTTGACAATTGATGTAGGGAAATCTTGACAGTTTATGTAGGGAATCAGGGGCCTGCCTATTCCAGCGGGGTCAATCCGTGCTGGACGGCGAACTTGACGAGACTGGGGAGGTCGCTGATGCCCAACTTGTGCATCAGGCGACTGCGGTAGGTCTCGACGGTCTTGAGGGAAAGGGAGAGAATGACGCCGATCTCGGCGTTCGATTTGCCCTCCACGACGAGCTGCACGACTTCCCGCTCGCGGGGGCTGAGGCGCGTCAGTGGGCTTACGTCAGTAGCCCGGCGCTGGCGCACGTAGTCGTCAATCAACCTATCCGAGATCTTCTGGCTCAGGTAGCGGTGGCCGGCGTGAACAACACGGACGGCGTTGACCACCTCGATGCCAGCAGATTCTTTCAGCAGGTAGCCGCGTGCTCCGGCCTGCAATGCTCGAAAGATGTGCTCAGTGGTGGAGTGTATGGAGAGGATGATGACCTGGGCGGATGGACAGGCTTCGTAAATCTGCCGCGTTGCCTCGATGCCGTTCAAGTCGGGCATGGCGATGTCCATGACCACGACGTCGGGGCAGAGTTGCGCCACCTGGTGCACCGCATCGCGCCCGTTGGCCGCGTCGCCGACCACGCTGATGTTTGGTTGCGCCTCCAGCAGCACCCGCAGCCCGTCACGAACCACGGCGTGGTCGTCGGCCAGGAAAACGGTGATCGCAAGTTCATCCCTGTGCTTCATCGGTTCACCTCCACGACGACCTGCGTACCCCGCCTGGGATCAGACTCAATGCGGCAGCGACCACCCACTGCCTCGGCCCGCTCGGTCATGTTGAGCAGCCCCCAGCCCCGACCGCCATCAGGCTCGGCCAGGTGTGCCCTGATCGTAGTCGAAGGGTCGAAGCCGAGGCCGTCGTCGGCAACGACCAGGCGCAAGCTTCCGCCGTTCGCCTCCACGGTCACCGTCACTTGTGTGGCCTGCGCGTGCTTGGCCACGTTGGTCAATGCCTCCTGTGCGATGCGGAACAAGGCGTTCTCGACGTGTGCGGCCAGCCGGGGGACGGCATCCTCGCCTTCTACAGCAACAGAGATGTCTGTTCGCCGCGCGAACTGTTCTGCGTACCAGTGCAGCGCAGCCACCAATCCATAGTCGTCCAGTACCGGCGGGCGCAGGTTGGCCATCACGTCGCGGATCCGCTCTGCCGTCTGCTCCACCAATGACAGCGAATCGTCCAGGCGGGAACGCACCGGGGCTGCTGCCTCCTCAGGCAGTTGCGTCCGAACGATGTTCAAGTTGATGCCCAGAGCGGTCAGGTTTTGCCCCACCTGGTCGTGCAGCTCTCGCGCCAGTCGCTGCCGCTCGTCTTCTGCCACCTCGGCCATCTGCGCGGTCAGGGCGCGAAGGCGCTCGGTGTGCTGCTGCAGCGCCTCCTCTGCCCGCTTGCGCTCGGTGATGTCGCGCATGGATTCGATGATTCCCTGAAAAGCGCCGTCCGCCCCCCATAGCGGCGAGGCAACGATCTCGACGAGTCGCCGCTCTCCGTTTGCCTGGTAGTGTTCGTGCACTAACGTGACCGGCTGGCCCGACTCGCGTACCCATTCCAGCGGGCAAGGGCACTCTGTTCCGTCGCAAGGTGTCTCACGCCGGTGGGAAACCTGATAGCACAGCATGGATTCTGATACGCCAGCGCCTTCAGATGAAAACTCCCGCGCGGCTCGATTCATCAATCTTACCCGGTAATCTGCCCCGATCACCATGATCTCCTCGGCCACGCCATCAATGATCGTCTGCCGAAATGCGTGCGCCGCTGCCAGTGCCTCCTCCGCCTGCTGGCGCTCGGTGATGTCGTGGATGAGCCTTAACACCGCGAAGATGCCGATGCCGGCGATCAGGACTGTCTCGGTGACTGCCTCACGCCAGTTAGTGGGAGTGGGTGGCGCGCCAAGCAGAAAGTGAGGGAGATCCACGATCTCATCTAGCCACACCAAAATGCAGAGCAGAACGAACATAGCGGCTACGGGTAGCCATATTCTCCTCTCCGAAATCCCTTGCTCCACTCGCTTGCGTTGGGTTTCTGATGCTGCTAACATAAGGGGTCATCTCCTGGCTGCATTTCGCGACCAACTTCACTCGCGAAGCAGGAGTTTTGGATGCCACAATCTTACCACATTTTGTTCATCCTGGCAATGCTAGGGAGCGTAATTCTTCATAATGAAGGGCAACATAATTCGGTATGGCAGCACCGTGGGCGTGTTGGTCGGCGTGTCAGTAGGCGTCGGGGTGCTGGTGGGCGTTGGGGTATTGGTCGGCGTGCTGGTAGGCGTGGGAGTTTGAGTTGGTGTTGATGTAGCTGTCGGGGTCGATGTAGCTGTAGGCGTATTGGTGGGAGTGGACGTTGCTGTGCCAGTCACCGTTGAGGTAGGCGTGAGGGTAGCTGGCGGCGGATACGGATCGAGTGTGGACGTGGGGGAAGGAGGCAGTGGGGTCGTCGTGGCCGTGCCCGTCGGGGTGGATGTGGATGGCGGCGGATATGCCCCGGGTGCGGGTGTGGGGGGCGGAGGCACTGGGGTCTTCGTGAACGTGGCCGCCGAGGCGACAAACGCGATTCCAGCCGGGGCAACTTCCTCTCCAGCCCGCTCATCTACAGCCCCACCTGCTAGAGCGACTGAGATAGGCAAGGATATGTGGGGCGGAGTGGGCGCTGGCGCGAGGGCGGGAGCTGTGATTGAAATGCAACCAGTGGTAGCCAGTAGAACTGTTGCAAAGGCGACGCCTAGCACGAAGGCTTTTCGAGTGCTCAAACCGAGTCCTCCTCTAATCTCCAGCAACTCGTTATGCATCATCGTCTCCAACTCTCTGTTGATTATCGAATGCTTTAATCATCATCCATCAAACTAGTCTCAAACTCGGCGTATACTGGATAATGGTCTGAAACTTCCCAAACCAATGTTTCATTGTCAATCCCGTAGGCAGAATCAAAATAGAATACCCCTATGCTATCCTCGATGTATTCGTGGCTGTAAGTGGCATCCGTTAGAACCATCCTGTCATATGTCCAGTCGGTCTTGGTCATCGTGTCCATGTCGTTGTCTATCACCCAGTAGAACTGTGAAGTTTTGAACGGATTTGAGATATCATCTTCATCAAAGTAGCTTCCGTCAGCGTTGAAATCTCCCATCACTATGATGTCCTTCTCGTTTGGATCGTCTGATTGTAAGGAATGAATAACAACAGCCAGATTACTTATCTCCGAGTAGGCATCATCGGGTTTTACGTGGATTCCAACAAGCGTGAAGTCGAAGTTACCGCTCCTGAAACTGGCTATGTAGGGTTCCCTTTCAAACACGTCATCGGTATCATTGTAAACGTAGTCGGAATCTTCGATAAAGCCTACGGTTTCGGTATTGTAGAAATAGGCATAGGCTTCCTTGCTCGAGCTTCTTCCTAATCTTTCACTCCTGATGTATTTGTACTTGGGACCTTCCATCTCGTTTATTCTCTGGAGATAATAGGGCGCGGTCTCCTCTTTTGCGTCTCTGATCTCTTGGACGAGCACAACATCGAACTCTCGGCAAATTCTCTCCAGTATGTCCATCACGTGGTCTTTCTGCCTTTTGGTCTTTCCGAATACTTGAATGTTGAATGTAGCTATTCTGATGGTTCTAGTGATTGGTGATACTGGCGTTGGGGTTAGAGTTGGAGTCCAAGTCGATGCAGGTGAAGGAGGTGTTTGTCTCTGCTGATATAGAGTAATGGCTATGAAGCCGATAGCTAGCAGAGCAATGGCAGCACTGATTATCGCAAGTTTTTTCATCAAAGCCCCCCCTCCTCCACAAGTATCTCCCGCACCATTTCCCTGATCTGTCTCTCCATCTCCTTGCTCATCTCTGGCCGCGCCACGCTGAACACCTCGTCTGCACCGCTGAATGTGCAGTGCCACTCGCCGTCAACCTCTGTCACGCTCAACAGCTCAAACTTGCCGAAGCGAGGATTTCCGCCCTCGTGCATGGCGGTGGTTAGTAGGAGCTGGAAAGCCGCCCTCGCCTCTAATGGGTAACCGCAAGGTGGGTTCTATTGCAAAACTACAACTTGAAAGTTGTAGTTTGTGCCAGATCTTATCGCCAAGAAGGGCGCTACCGCCCAACCTACATCATTTATGATGTAGTGTCGCATAACCAGACCACCGTCGCATTACCTAATTGTCTCTCAAAGCGGCGCAACTCGAAATGTTAGTGACATTGGGCTCCCGCGCCCGCGCATGGGCGATAGCCTTCGCGGCACGGGAGCCGCCTCTGCTCGCGATTTCCCATGTACTGAGTATATCACCTTTCGGCTCGTTTAGCAAAAGCAAAAAGCCACCTGTGCGGTTGACACAGGTGGCTTTTGTATTATCGTGCGTTCTGCCTTTGCCAATGCAAAAACACCCCTCCGCAGATCAATAATGCCGCCGCCCCTACTATCCATATCCACCGAAGAACTGCGCCCTCTTCTACGGCGCCGCCGGTCTCGGGCAACAACGGTTGAGGTTCCGGCGTTTCGGTAGCGGCCGCGGTGGGTGGGGATGTAGGCGTGGGCGGCACTGGTGTGCTCGTAGGTGGGGCTGGTGTGATTGCTTCAGTTGGGGTAGATGTCGGAGTCGGTCCAGTGGTGATCTCGAGGTCGTAGGTCACATCGCACCCGCCGATCTGCCCAGCAGGGGGGGCTACCTTCACAAAGTAGGTTCCCGCTGCGGGGCACGACCAGACTATCTTTGAGGCCGGAGGGTTGGCCGGATCATCGTCGTTGTATTCCAACTGTGTAGCGCAATCGGTATCGTAGAGGGTGAGGGTCGTGTCGTTACCACCGCCCAGATTCAGTGTCCTGATGGTATAGGTGTTGCCGGCCTCACAGGCGAATTTCACATAGTCTTGGTCACCGGCGGTGTGGAAGCTATGCGATTGTGTCGCGCCGTTGACTTCAATGAATACGGCCTGCTGGCAAGTGTCATCCGGCTCGTATCCATCAAGGCAAGAGGTTGGCGTGGGTGTGACGGTAGGCGTGTTTGTGGGTGTTGGGGTAGGTGTGGAGGTACTCGTCGGTGTAGGTGTGCTTGTTGGAGTAGGCGTACTCGTGGGGGGTGTTGGAGTAGGTGTGGAGGTGCTCGTCGGAGTAGGCGTGCTCGTGGGGGGGGGCGTGCTCGTCGGGGTTGCCTGTGAGAGCTGGATCGAAAAATAGCCGCGTGGACACCGAGCCTCGTCGGCGTTCAGGATTGCGGCCCCTGGGACCCCTTCGAGATAGACCATGATCGGAGCAGTCTCCCCATCGTACAGAGGGCCGGCTATGAAGTTCGGCTCAATTCGCCCCTCATGCCCACTCACCCATAATCGAATATTCTCGGCATAAAGGTTGCCTTTGTCAATGAACTTCAGCGATCCTTCGAGTTGTACCTCCTCGCCCGTGACGGCTATCTCGCTGGGGAAGCCCACGAACTCCAACTCCCCAAGATACACCGCCCCCATTGCCGGCCAGGCGCAGAGAAGACCCACGGCGACCGCTACTATTACCATTATGATTCTGGGCCTCGTCATTTTCTGATCTCCTTTCCCCCGATAAAAATCAGGGATTAAGGTCCGCATCCCGTCCGGCGAAGTGAAGGGAGGGACCTAACGGTAAGCATTGAGGATCATCAATCGAAAGGCACGGAGTCGACCTGTGTGGCCCACGTCCCTAGGTAAGATACATCTCGATGCCGGAGACAAGGGCCACAGTTGCGTGGATAAGAAACATGATCTTCAACCCTTGCGCATTTTCGACCTCCTCTCAAAAGGGGCGGGCGAATTCAGGCTAACATTCTATGATTACTAGAGCTGCCACTCTTCACCCCTTTTCTGGGGGATTACTAGGTATTATATCATATTTCAGCTCGTTTGGCAATAGCGAAAAAGCCACCGTGCGGTTAACGCAGGTGGCTTTCTCTCTTTCACCCTTTTGAAAATCATGCGCCGAAAACACGACCCCAGAGCTTCGGGGCCAGTCGGGCCGATGACATAATCTTATCACGTTTTGTCCACTCTTGCAACACGGCAACTTGCCTGAGTGCATACACACGAAGAAACTCCCCGGCGCAGTGGCCAGCCAGGGAGTTTTGAGGGGTGTCTTCTTCGCAGTGAAGACTTATGAATCCTGAGCGCAGTTGAGCGTGATGGTGTACAACTGCTGCTCAGTCGACAGCTCGCACAGCCCAATCGGCTTGTCGGTGGGGCAATCGGCGTCCTCTGACGGCTCCCAACCCGCCAGCAATAGGCACAAGCCGTTGTCCTTGCGGAAACCGCTGCCGGCACCGGTGGGGCCACCGGCCATGTAACTGATGTCTTCTTGCCATCCCTGGGCATTGAGCATTTCCTTCAGATCCTCGGCGACAGACCAGAAATCCTCGAAATCCAGGCCGGTGCCGGTGGCCGTCGCCTGGCAACCCGAGCCTGTCTCCCGACTGATGTAGTCCTGGAAAGGCGTTTCCGCCATCATTGCCACCTCGACGCCCAGCGTCTGCGCCATCGCGTTGGCCAGATCGCTGCACGCGGCGGGGCTCAACGGTTGGAAGTCGCCCCCGGTTGGGACACCACCCGTTTCCGTCACCTGCCCCACTGCGTCCACCTCTCCCTGCCAGTTGAGACCGAGGGTGGGATTTGTCACCTTCACCTGGTAGATCATCGCCGCCGGAGCCACAACGTTGTAGGAGATTTCCGCGACCCAATCGAACGCCGTGTACCGATATGTCTCCGCGCCTACCAGTCCCTCAGACGTGACTAGCTCCTCTTCCCAGGCCAGCGATTCCACGGGCGGGTACTGGTACTGTTCAAAGATGTAGCTCAGCGCGGCGTCACGAGCGCCGATTCTATCGAGCATGACCTGCGGGACGCTGGCTTCTGGGGCGGCCGTCTCGGTCAGGTATCGCTCCGCGTCTAGCTCTCCCTCCCACTGGAAGCCCGTGCTGGGGTTGGCCACAACGATGTGGTAGACGACGTTTTCTGGGGCCACTACCGGATAGGTGATCGTGACCACCCAGTCGTCGGCGGTGTACTGGAAGGTCTCACCGCCGACCAGCCCTTCTGGTGTAGCGCGCCCCCCCTCCCAGGCGAGGTCTGACGGGGGAGCTTGCTCGCCGTAGTGTTCACTGATGTAGCTCAGGCCTGCGTCGCGGGCGGTCAGCACGATCTCAGTCCCCTCCGTCGCGAACTCCTCTGCATCTATCCGGCCCTCCCACCAGAACCCGGTAGTTGGGTTGCTCACCGAGACCTGATACACCCGCATTTCGGGCGGTACCACTGCATGACCTATCGCGACTACCCAGTCCTCGGCCCTGAACTGGTAGGTTACCCCGCCGATTAGCCCTTCTGGTGTTGCGTCTTCCGCCGTCCAGGTGAGGCCTGGTGGAGGGGCCTGCTCGCCGTGGTGTTTGCTGACGTAAGCCAGGGCCGAGTCGCGGGCGGCCCGGATGTCGTCGGGGGCCTGCACGGCTGCGTCCGCTTCCCTGGCGAAAACGAGAGTTGTTTCGCCAGCAGCATTGGCGATCTCCAGGCGGTCACCCGTCACCCGGTAGGAAGCGGCGTCTTGGAGAGCCTCAATGTAGGCCGCCTCCTGCTCCATGAGGCCCTTGGGCTCCGAACAGAGCTGCAAGGTCACAGCGATCATGGGGATCGTCAGGCTACCATCGTCTGTGGCGATGTATTTGCCGCTATCGCGTCCGCCGCCGTAGCCGTTGCAGGTCATAGACCCGCCGAGAAGCGCTTCTTCAAAGTACAGCGTGATTTCAGTGTCCTCTATGAGGCTCTCGCCGTTCAGCGAGGTGAGCACCCACTCGGCGCCGTCAAGGTCTGCTGGAGCTTCAGGCCGTTCGGTCTCCTCGCCTGGACTGATGCTGCCGACCAGCCAATAGGGGCCCGGGCAGTCAGCAGGGACTCCCTGCCGAGTGCGCTCGTCAAAGGCCTCGAGCGACTTGACTTCACCGCCGCCGAGGCGGACCACCTGTCCAAGCTGCACCTCAACTTCATGGTCGTCGTAAAGAACCCAGATGGTGTCATTCTCGATGCTGACCTCAAAGTCGGGCGGCCACACGACTAGATTGCTGGCCTCGCTATCGCCAATGCGCAGGCAGCTGTCAACCATCGTCAGTGGCTCAGTGCGCAGCGCGGTCATTCTTGTGACCACCACCATCGGCGCAGGCATAGGCGTTGGCTCATTCTCAGGTGTTTTCTCTGATACGGCGCACCCCACAACTGACAGAGTGAACCCCATCAACAGTACGAGTAATCCAAGTGTTCTTGTGTGTTTCATTGCTGTTACCTCCTCATAGTTGGCGAAGCTGTTGACCGATGCAATTTTCCAGTTCTCGCCTCCCGATTTTTGTTCTTGGTGGTCCTCGGTTTGGCCTTTCCGTGTTTTAGACGCATCGAAGGCTGAAAAAGTTCCGCCCACAGTATAACACAGAAAACTCCCCGGCGCAACGGCCAACCGGGGAGTTTTGGGGCTGGAGGCAGCAAGTGTTTACCACGCCTCATTCGGCATGGATAACAAACTGCTGTGAGGATGGAGTTGCCCTGGAAACGCTCGACAATGTCTCTGGGCGTTTATCTCTCTTTGACGTAGTATCCAGCTTGCCACACGAAGCCATTGCGCGTCAAAATTTCGCCGATCCAAGGTGCTTCGGCGACTTCGTTGATGCCGTAGATGTGGATCGGCGCCTGACCAGCGCCCACCTGGGATTCGAGTGTTGCCAGCACCTCGTCCATCCGTGGTGGGTCGTGGACGATGGCTGGCGCCAGGCTTAGCTCCTCGATATGAATGTAACGTCGTTTGTAGTGCCCCCAGGCGGCGCCAGCAATCTCACCGTCCACCACGATCACACCGTAGCAGTAGGGCAGAGGATAAGGCCGGTACTGCAGATTCAGGTGCGACCACTGCGGCATCACAAAGGGATCGTTGGTCGGCAGAACGACGATGAACCTGTTGACCGGTACACATGCCTGTAGTTCCTCAGCGTCTTCGCTAGCAAGATATGCCTCTTCAGTCTCTCCCTCGATCCCGACACGGACGAAAGTGTGATGTGCAACCAGACGATCAACCAGTTTGGTGATCGTCCGCTGGTTCCAACCCGACCAATCAGATATCTCGACGACGGTGGCCGGGCCGAAGGCCCTTGTGAAACGACGCAGCACTTCATCCCGCGCATCAGTCTGCTCCCAGGCATCAGGGTCAGCGTTGGGAAAAGCGCGCCAAAGAAGATCCCACGGACTGTCCCAATCCACTTCGCGCTGGATTTCCATCACCTCGAAAGCCCGATTCAGGGAGAGCAGCGCGCGATCAAAACGGCCGCGTTCGATACCTGTCATCTCCCTCAGCATGTATTTGGGCATCGGGCCATGTTGCTCCAACAGATCCAGGATGCGGCGTGCGGGCCGCGGAATGGGACGACGCAGCGGACGACGGAAAGCAGCGGCGTAGAGAGTGAGATCAGCGTCAGTGACATAGGCAACATTGCCCTTCATGAAACGACCCTTGACCAGCCGGCCACCAGCCCGCCATCGCTGAGACCATTCATCCTGGTATCCCACGACCCGGCTGCGCGGGTGGGGGGCTGACCCAGGCATCGCGCCGGCAATCGGTGGAAATGGCTGAAGCGCCCTCAGGATGGCAAAGACATCTTCAGGCGTGCGACCGCGAGCGTCAGGAGTGAGATACTGTCGGCGGGCTCGGAAGCTGAGGAGTTGTGAACGAGTGGTAGACACCGTCATTTTGCCCCTTTTGAATTGCGACGCGATTGCCCTGAGCTATTCACTTGTTACAAACGTCTCGCCCAACTTCAGGGGGGGACAAGAATTAGTGAAAGCCGTATCCACTTCCGAGTTCGTGCAATTTGTGGCGAAAAACTCAGGTAGCGATTGGCAAAACCGACTTACTGGAAAAGTGTTCGGTAGCAAAGCCCTTTGCTGATTCTTGCCGCAAGTCAAAATCGTACCATTGGCCTTTGTGCTGGATGCGGAATTGGAGGCGGGTCCAGTGGGAGGGCAGGCGCGGGTTGGCGACCGGGCCGGCGTCGGTGAGGCGGAGGCCGCCAAAGCCAAAGATGACCGCCTGCCACAGTCCGCCGGCGGAGGCGGCGTGAATGCCTTCGGCGGCGTTCCCCCGCACGTCATCCAGGTCCACCAGCGCGGCGCGCATGAAATGCTCGTAGGCTACTTCAGGCATGCCCAGCTCGCAGGCCAGGATGGCCTGGATGGCCGGGCCGAGCGATGAGCCATAGGTGTGGTCGGTGCGCGGGCTGTAGTAGTCCCAGTTGACCCGTTTGGTCTCCAGGTCGTAGCGGTCGCCCAGCAGGTACAGGAGCATCAATGCATCCCCCTGCTTGAGCGCCTGCACCTGATTGGTACGTTCGATCCCCAATAGTGACTGGACAGACCGCCTTCTAGGCTCCAAAGCCTGCCAGTCAATGTCTTCCAACTCGAAAAACCCCTCGAACTGCTCCATCAGCCCCGTCTCCGGGTCGTGCAAGATGTGCAAGCGGCCGATGACGTCGGCCCAATGAGCCAGCCGCTCTGGGCTCAGAGCCAGCCGCTCCTCCAGCTCGGCCGCTTGGCTGGAATGTTCGCGCCGCAGCCAGGCCAGCGTCTCCAGCGCCGTCTCCAGATGCCATTGCACCATGCGGTTGGTGAAGACGTTGTTATTCACGTGTTCGTGGTTTTCGTCGGGGCCAATGACGTCGTTGAACTCGTAGCGATCCCACTCGGCGTTGTATTCTGCGCGGCTGCCCCAGAAGGCGGCGGTGTCGAGGATGATCTCCGTACCATAGTCGCGCATGAACTCGTTGTCGCCCGTGACCTGCCAGTAATGCCAGACAGCGTAAGCTATGTCAGCGCTGATGTGAATCTGAATATCGCCGGTCCAGATGCGAATCAATTCCCCGGCAGGGCCAGGCACCCAACGGGGTGTCGTCTCGTCGCCAGTGGCCGCGCTCTCCCAGGCGTACTGTGCGCCTTCGTAGCCGTTCTCC
>SDBU01001373.1_pt1 | contig 35058 bp, 35 predicted proteins | sample 2277071 | NCBI WGS metagenome assembly SDBU01 (sample SAMN10397929, study PRJNA504765) | marine sediment metagenome | isolation source: marine sediment core GS08_GC12, 126 cmbsf | place: Arctic Ocean: Gakkel Ridge, Loki's castle | collected 2008 | reverse complement strand
GGCGCAGCTCCCTTGGTGATAGTGCTTTGGCTGATTTTAGATTAGCTATTGCCTTTTCTACATTACCCCAGGCAGCCGATTGGGTAAGAATGGCACCGACAATTACCTCGAAAGGCTCCAGCGCTGGCCACCAATATTGAGGTCCATAGTGAGCCATAAGTCGTTGGTAGATGGTTAGTAGTGTTTGGCTTACCGGTTGGTTATCCATGTTGGTACTCTAGCATCAACACGGTATTTTCCCAATTACAAGCATATATAATAATACATATTTGTTACCTTCGGCAAATTATTGTATGCTATAAGAAGTATATTAGTATGTTTGCTGAAATTGATTATGGATAGTTAGATGACTCTAACCCGAAGATTATTATGAGAGGTGTATAGTCTAATGAATAAAACTAAAGTGGGTATTATTAATGTTACTGGCTATGCCGGTGTTGAGTTGGCAAGGCTACTGTATCAGCACCCAGAAGTAGAGCTTACTTCAGTTACCGGGCGGAGTGCTGCCGGGAAAGATTTGGGAGAGATCTTTCCCCATCTGGCTAGCCTAGACCTGACAATTGAAGCTGAGCTGGGAGAGGTTGATTTAGCCTTTTCAGCTATGCCGCATAAGGAGAGCGCTAAAGAAGTCATACCATTGCTCAATCAGGGGGTTAAAGTGGTAGATATTAGCGCTGACTTCAGGCTAAAGAACGCCACCGAATATGAGAACTGGTATGGTTTTAGTCATTCGGCTCCAGAACTACTTGAACAAGCAGTGTATGGACTACCCGAACTACACCGGTATGAGGTCGCCTCCGCCCAGCTGGTGGCTAACCCTGGTTGCTATCCCACCGGGGCTATTCTAGCTCTGGCTCCAGCGGTTAAAGAAAGAATAGTTGAGCCTGACATTATTGTTGATAGCAAGTCCGGGGTATCCGGGGCTGGCAGAGGCCTGATTTTGCGGGCTCACTATTCGGAAGCCAACGAAGATACCACTGCCTATGCTTTAGACGGGCACCGTCATCTGCCTGAGATTACTCAAGAGCTAGGGTTGCTTAGCTCGGAGCAGTCACTATCGGTAACCTTTGTCCCGCATCTGATACCAATGACCAGGGGAATACTAACTACCGGCTATGCCCTCTTAATTTCAGGTAAGCTAGCCGCCGGCAAAAAGGGAGAGGAAGAGCTAAAACAGCTTTACCTGGACTTCTACCGGGAGGAGCCTTTTACCAAGGTGGTAGACGCTTCACCCCACACCAAACACACCTGGGGAAACAACCTCTGCCTTATTTATCCCACCATTGACCACAGGACAGGAAGACTGATTGTGGTCAGTTGCATTGATAATCTGGGAAAGGGAGCGGCTGGACAAGCTGTCCAGAATATGAACCTTATGCTCGGCTTACCCGAAACTATGGGGCTTGAGGCACTAGCCGTCTATCCATGAAATTTCTACGGTCTTTCGGGCTCAGCACCCTTGAGTAGAATATAATCGTAGCTGGTGCCTCTGGCACCTCTTAACTCCAGGGAGTCAATAATACCTTTATATTCGCCGCCCGATAGCCCGTCACTAATGATATATGCCCCTTCGGCAGCTTCTTTGGCTATCTTAGCCCGTCTCCTCACCTTCCGCACCTTGCCAAACCGGGAGAGCCTGTTTGTCAGCGCCTCGGTAATCTCAGGGATTCTGGATAGCCTGCCTGAGAGTAGAATCTCGCGCGGTTTCTCCACAGCTACCGTCATCGCCATTACACCTTTGATTATGCTTTCCAAGAGCATGTTCTAGGTGTCTTGATATTTATTTGGTTCCTTAGCCAACTCTTCAGGGGTCAAATCATCTTTACCACTGGCATCCTTGACACCACCGCTGAAAAGGACTACCCCTGGAAACTTCCCCAGACGCACTGCTAACTCAGAATCCATACTACCTAGAGTAATAAAACCGGGTCCCCCTGATGTTCCTCCCAGACCATCAACTATCTTTCCTTTGTCAACAGCAGTTATAGCAGTGAAGCCATAACCCACCTCTGCCAGGATGAAGGAGGTCTCACTGTAGTCTATGCCGTAAAGCTCTGTCTGGTCTCTGATTGCTAGAGCGGCGCAGCATACCTTATCCGCCGTGCCCATATCCATCTTGTTCGCTTTCCTATAGGCAGGCACGGTTTGGAGGTGAATGACTCCAGGGGTAAAATAAACCGGCCAACCTTCATCCTTCATCAGCCAGACAACCATCCTGATGCCATCATACAACGGAATACTCTTGTCGGCAGGCACCATCAGGGTTAGTTCCCTCTCGCTTATATCCTTAATAGGGGTTACTGGCAGACCGTATCCAGAGGGACCAACTATCGTATCCAACGGAAAGACGCCTCTAACCGTATCCAGGAGTACCGTGGGGTTTTGGGCAATCTCAGGCACCGGTACAGAAGTATCCAGGATAACCTTTTCCCCATCCATACCAAAGAAATCAAAACTTCCAGTCCCGGGGTCAATACCTATAATTCTCATTAACTCGCCTCCTTACCGACTAATTTAAGGCTTAACGGGCAAACCGGGTCAGAGGCAAACCAATCCCCGGTGAGGGCAAAGGTTCGGGAGCGACACCCCTTACAGTCGGCTAAATACTGACAACTCTGGCAGCTTCCAGTTCTACTCTTTGGGTCTTTAATCTGCTGAAAAAAGAGCGAGGAGAGGACATCAGCCCATATCTCGCCAAGGGATTTCTCATTAAGATTACCCAAAGTCATTGGGGCAAAGCTACAAGGTTTTACATCACCGTTAGTGTCAATGAAAAGATATTCCCCAAAAATGCACGCTGAGGTGGCTGGGGCTAAAATCCCGGTGCTTACTGACGGCACCTGAGTAGGAAGCCCTAATTCCCTTACTGTAGCCCAGAAGAACGGCTCATCAAAGAAGAACCAATCCCCATTTTCTGCGCCGTCTGACAGGTAAGGTTGATAGCCTCCCTGTATTCCTTAGGCGAAGGGAGTTTCTCCCGGTAGTCTTCGCATGGCTTGAGACCAATGAAAGTTATACTTGGTATTCCGATTGAGGCAGTTAATTTAAAAATCTGTGGTATTTCAGTATAGTTTTCTCTCAAGATGGTGAAATTTATTGCCTCTAGAAGCCCTTCCTTAACACAGTTACGAGCTGCTTCAACCACCTTGTCAAAGCTAGCTCCATTCCTTATCGCTTCATAGGTTGCCTTAGTTGTCCCATCAATGCTTATCATTAGTTTTACCCCTAATTGCTTAAGGGTGGTAAGTATCTGGGGGCTTAGCAGCATACCGCTGCTAATCAGATGAACCTCAAGCTGTCTCTGCCGCATCAGACCTAATAGCTCGAATAGGTCATCCCGAAGAAGCGGTTCTCCTCCCTCAACGATGACAAAGCCAGGCTTCAGCTCTACTATCTCATCTATGAGTTTTTTGGCTCTATCGGTTGAGACTTCTCCTTCGGGAAAGCCACGACAGTGCCTACAACTAAGGTTACATTTACTGGTTATTGCCCAATCTATTAAATTGGGAGACTGGTGTTGATACAAGAAATGCCTCCCGCTGACTTAAAGTTATTTAATTTCGGGGAAACTTTGAGATATGTCAAGACTATTATCCCTAATCCCTTGCCTCTTCTAAGGAAATACCGATGTTTATCTTTCGCCCATTATCCAATCGCACATATGCCTGGCTCATTGCCCCAGTTAATGCTCTCAGAAGGTTGATTAGATATTCTGCCTTATATGTTTGGTTAAGGTCAATCTCCTGTACTTTCTCGATATCTCGCCTAACACGATAGATGCCTGGGGGTTGCTTAATCCTTTTATTCGTCCCTTTCTTTATCGATTCCCAGTTCTCTTTGAACAGTTCCATACTGGCAATCTCTAATTTGCCGCGAAGTGAGGCAGCTCTCATCCCCCGCCACTCCTGATTCTCAGGCTATCACTAGGGCATCTGGTTGGTCAAACCAGTGTGCTTGTTCATATGATTAGTAACACATCACATCCTTCCGTGTCATTGTGAGTCGAAGGTATAGCAATCCCATCTTAGAGATTGCTTCGGTACTTTGTGCCTCGCTATGGTATTTGGAGGGCAACTTCTAATGACACAAAAAGCTGCTAGGCCCTGTTCCCAGCTTAAAGTGGAGGATACCCTTGTACTTTGAAACGTCACTTATCTATCTGAACTAGCTTAACCTATCAAAGGCTATCGTGGATAGGGGGCAATGCTTGGAGAAAGAAGGGGTAATGGGTATATAATAATAAAGGTAAATATACTTAAAAACCTAAGCAAAGAAGAGGATAATTTATGAGGGGAAAGGACTACTATGAAATCCTAGGGGTTAGCCGGGAGATATTATAATCTTGATTAAAGTTAAATAGTAGGTTAAAAGGAGACACGGGGATGGCAGATTCGGGGAAAGAGCTTGGGAAGATAGAAAAGCCTTTGGCTGAGGAGTTTAAGGAAGGGAGGAAGCTATATTTTGTCCCCCTTATTTACTGTGGGAAAGAGCCTGAAGCCGAGTATCTTGAAAAATTCAATGAGTATTGGAATCAGGTTGAAAGCCAAATGAATAATTTGGAACAAAAGTTGGGAATGGTGAACAGAATATATTATGAATTAACTCCAGTTGGCGGTGATGATGGAGTCAAAGTGATAAAAGAACTGAATGAAAAAAACTACCAAACTATTAAGGATAGGTTGGATAAGGGAGCACAACTTGAAACCATTGAAGATAGCAATCTGCTAACCGAATTTATGGATTGGGGTAAATGCCTGGCGGTAGGTCTACAGAACCAAAAGGTATTCACCAAGATTTATGAATATTATACCGAAGTAAGTAAAAAGAGAAACGAATACATTACCCAGCAAATAGATAAAACACTTAAAGCGAATGAAACCGGGATATTATTTATGGAGGAGGGGCATCAGGTTCAATTTCCATCGGACATACAGGTATTTTATGTTTCCCCACCTGCCCTGGATGAGATTAAACGCTGGCTTAGAGACCGTGAAGTTAAATCAAAAGGGAAATAATAGAGGACCTGAGTCATTTAGCTTTCTACTCTACGGTTACGCTCTTAGCCAGGTTTCTTGGAGTATCTATTGAGCATCCTCTTTCTTTGGCAGTGTAATAAGCCAGAAGCTGCAAGGCTGCGGTGTTAACCATGGGGGAAAATATAGCACTAACTCGTGGCACGGTAATAACCCAATCAGCTAATCCTTCGATAGCCTCGTCTCCCTCCCCAACTATAGCTATCACTGGTGAACCCCTAGCCTTGATTTCTTTGATATTGGTCAGCATAGCCTCATAGGTATTATCTTGAGACATAATAGCAATAACTGGCGTATCGTTCCCTAGTAAAGCAAACGGTCCATGTTTTAGCTCTCCAGCACTATAGCCTTCAGCATGAATATAGGAAATCTCCTTTAGTTTGAGTGCTCCTTCTAGAGCTACGGGGAAGTTTATTCCTCTGCCAATAAAGAATACATTCTCATACCCTGACAGATACTTGGCGACCTCTAAAATCTTATTCTCATTATCTAATACCTGTTGGACTTTGCTTGGCATCTGTCTCAATTCCAGAAGCATGCTGGCTAATCTTCGGGCATCAACCTTAGAATAGGACATTACCAGCCAATATAGCACCACAAGCTGAGCCATAAAGCTCTTAGTAGCCGCCACACTTATCTCCGGACCAGCTCTGGTGTAGATAGTCTGGTTGGCAATCCGGCTGGCACTGCTTCCCACCACGTTAGTGATAGCTAACACCGGGCACCCCACCTCTTTTAGCCTCTTTATAGCTTTAAGGGTATCAGCAGTCTCACCAGACTGAGTTATGACAATTGCCATAGTTCTGGCTAAAGTCTGACCATAGTAGCTGAATTCAGAGGCAATCTCAGCTCTAACCGGAATACTGAGTAGCCCTTCGGTAAGATATTTGCCAATCAATGCCGCATGATACGAAGTACCACAGGCCAATATGAGCATAGACTCTTCACTTACATCTAGCATTTTCTCTAAATCTATGACCGGTTCGGCCGTTTGAGTATACTCCACCAGGGTATCTCGGATTACCTTAGGTTGCTCATGAATTTCCTTGAGCATAAAGTGCTCATAGCCACCTTTTTGAGCCTGTTCCACACCCCAAGAAATTCTGTGTTCTTCTCTGGAAACCTCTATACTGTCTCTTTTAACCGTTATACTCTGTGGAGTAACAACGACAATATCGCTATCTTCTAAATATATTACCCTACTGGTGTATTCCAATACCGCAGGCACATCGGAGGCGATAAAGTTCTCTCTGTCACCAATGCCGATGATTAACGGGCTGTCTTTCCTAGCAGCGACTAATTTGGGCTCACCTGCCGTTAATATGATGATAGCGTATGAACCTTCTATATCACCCAGAGCAGCTTCAACCGCCTCCTCTAAATCTGAGCCGTCCCGATAATACTTCTCAATCAGGTGTGGTATTACCTCCGTATCTGTCTCAGAAACAAAAGTATGCCCTTCACTAATTAGCTTCTGCTTTAACTGCTGAAAATTATTTATTATGCCATTATGCACCACCGCAATATTACCGGTACAATCACACTGGGGATGAGCATTTACTTGAGACGGCGCACCATGGGTTGCCCATCTGGTGTGACCGATACCTATTGCCCCTCTCAGCTGGGGCAGTGCCTTTTCTAGCTCTACTATCCTGACTGCATCCTTGTATACCCGAATATCACTACCAGAAACAGCTAGACCGCAGGAATCGTAACCTCTGTACTCCAGCCTTTTTAAAGCATTGACTAGAATGGGTTGAGCCTGTCTTTTACCAATATAACCTATAATGCCACACATGATTAAAATACCAGACTTCGGTCAGGGAGCCGACCACTAATCAGTTTCAGCGCCTTTACTTGGCTATAGTTTCCCACAATAACCCCTGGCTGAGCTACTATATTATCGCCCAAACTACAATTCTCGCCTAGCATCGCCCCTACGTTCACCAGATGGTGTTCATCATTAATCTTAATCTCGGTCTGGCTGCTGCGGGCGCTAAAGTGGCTATTTATAATACAGCTCTTATCAATCACTGAGTCCTCTATAATACAACCAGGTCCGATGTTAGCATCGTCACCTATAACGCTATTTTTGATTTCAGTAAATGGTGAAATAACTACATCGTCACCGATGCTAGTAGACGGTAGGATACATACATTGGGACCTATATCACAACCATTTCCGATAACTACCGGGCCAGCAATATAGGAGTTTGACCTTATTACTGTGTCTCTTCCCACTGAGACTGGCTCTTTTAGTGAGACACCGGTTTCAATGGTGCCGCCTAGGTTAGCCGGAGTTTGACGAAGAACAGCAGCATTAAGGTTCAATATATCCCATGGGTAAACTACATCAAGCCAAGCTCCCCCTGTTTCCTGGGGTTTAATTGGATAGCCCTGAGCTATCATCTTGTTCAGGACATCAGGAATGTCCAACTCGGCTTCAACAAAGCTGAAGATTTCGGTGGTAAAGGCGTAAATGCCAGTATTAACCAAGTTATTTTCAGCTTCTTTAGGCTTTTCTACAATAGCCTTTACTATGTTATTATCAATAGTCACCACTCCGTATCTGGCTGGGTTATTTACCCTTTTCACCAGCACTGTGTTTGGCTTTACTGCTACAAACTGGGCGATAGTATCAGCTTCTATTAAATTGTCTCCAGGTAAAACCATAAACTCATTTTCGGTTACTCCCTTAGCCTGTGCCAGAGCGTGAGCCGTGCCCAGTTGCTTTTCCTGGGTTATATAGGTTATGTTTACCCCAGATTGCTGCCCTGAACCGATATAATCAAATATCTGCTCTTTCCTGTAGCCAACTACAAGGACAATATTGCGAATACCATTTTGAGCCAAAGACTCTATCACATAGCCCAGTATCGGCTTGCCGGCTATGGAGAGCATTACCTTTGGCTTGTTAACGGTGAATGGTCTGAGCCTTTGTCCTTCACCTGCAGCTAAAATAATCGCCTGTTTCATTGCTTGTAGCTCAAAACCTTCTTGAACCCGGTGAAATAACTCCGTGGGCTATAGCCCCTGGTCCAATGCGGGCATTATTACCAATTATACAACCTACATTGATACTAGCGTTAATCCCCGTTTCAACCCCATCTCCTATTATGGCTCCTAGCTTGCGCCTTTTGGTATCTATACCTGCCATTATTACATTTTTTTTATCCAGCTTCAGATTAGCAATCTTGGTGCCGGCACCAAGGTTACACTCTTCTCCAATAATACTATCACCCACATAATTGTGGTGGGGAATTTTGCTACCTTTCATAATTATAGAATTTTTTACTTCTACTGCACTGCCAATATGACAATTATCACCAATAGAAGTGTAGGGGCGAATATAGCAATTTGGTCCAATATCGCAATCCTGCCCAATTATCACTGGTCCCGCTATATAAGAGCCTGACCTCACTAGCGTGTTTTTCCCTACCGAAACCTGCCCTTTTATCACTACCTTATCCTCTATTTCGCCCAGGTTCTGTGCCTCAGTCTCGGCTAATAGATGTTCATTGGCTGACAGTAAGTCCCAGGGATAGCTAATGTCAAGCCAGTAGTTAATTTCTTGATAGGAAATAAGGTGTCCCTTGTCTATTATTAGCTGTAGGGAATCGGTTATTTCATATTCCCCACGTGGCGATTTCGGGGTCTGGGAAATAGCATCAAATATATCTAGGGTGAATAGATACAACCCAACATTCGCCATGCGGGAAGGTGGAGAAACCACCTTCTCATGAATACGAACGACCTTGCCCTGGCTCACTTCAAAGACTCCTAAATCTGTGGCATCCTCGACCTCTATGCTACTTACAGTAACGTCATTCTGGCTGGCTATTTTTCTAATATCGTTATGATTAACAATAATATCCCCGTTTATCATCAAGAAATTTCCGTCAACTAATCCTTCAACCATTTTAACGGCATCAGCCGTACCCAATTGCTTCTGCTGGGAGCAATAGTCTATACTTATTCCCCATTTGTCTCCGTTGCCAAAATAATCACGCACCTGCTCATCACGATAGCCAACGATAAAGATAAATTCTTTAATACCAGCCTTTATCACTTCAGTGAGCAAATGCCCCAGAATGGGCTTATTGGCTATAGGAAGCATTACCTTAGGTCTGGTGTAAGTAAGAGGATGCATTCGCTTACCTTCGCCAGCAGCTAAAATAATTGCCTTCAACCTACTTTCTCCCTTAGTTGCATACACTCCTTGATTACGCTAATGCCACTATCGTATAGCTGGCTGGCTCGCTCCGGGTTTTTTGCCTCGGCAGTTATTCTTATCTTTGGCTCAGTGCCTGATTTTCTGATAAGCAACCAGCCATCCTCAAAGTTCAGCTTAATGCCATCAGTGTTGGTCACCGATAACGGGTTCATAGCCGTTAATTGCAGCTCCAATCTGGACATTACTATTCCTTCACTGCTGATACTACCCCGAAGAAGGGGATAACTGGGTATGCTATCGACTAATTGCGATAGCCTTTGCTGACTGGCTACAGCTACTACCTGAGCAGCGGCATAAATACCGTCGGGGCACAGCGAGATGTTAGGGAAAATCCAGCTTCCTGATGGCTCACCACCAAAATCTCCGCCCTTTCTAAGTTCTTCAGAGACATAGGTATCCCCTACCTTAGTTCTGGTAACAAGGAAACCCATTTCATCAATTGACATAGAGGTATCTATGGTAGTAATTACCTTTTTGGCGCTTACTGCCTGGGCAAAAATTGCCAACAGCTTATCCCCGGAGACGAATCTGCCTCGGTCATCTATGACCATCATTCGGTCACTATCTCCGTCGTGGGCAATGCCTAAATTAGCTCCAAGCTGGCTTGTTGCCTTCATTAAATCCCTCAGGTTAGCTTCAATCGGTTCAATGGCGTGGGGAAAGAAACCGCTGGGATAACAATTCAGAGCTATTACCTCACAGCCTAGTTTTCTTAGGAGATAGGGAGTAATTACCGAGGCAGCCCCACAACCGCAATCCAATACTATCTTGAGCTTAAATTCATCAGGGAAGTCGTGTAATATCCGTTCAGTATGCTTGTTAACCGCTTCAGCATAGGTATGGCTATCCTTAATCTCTCCCCACGGAGCAGCGCTAAAGGAATCACTTGAAATCGTTTCTTCTATCTGTTTCTGCTGGTGAGAATCAAAGGCAGAGCCATCAGGGTTCAGCAGTTTTATGCCGTTATACTCAGGAGGGTTGTGTGAGGCAGTAATCATCACCCCGGCACTGAACTCTCTGGCGGTAAAGGCAAGCGTTGGTGTAGGTATAACTCCAGCATCATAGCACCTGGCGCCAGCAGCCAGTAAGCCGGAGATAAGGGCATGTTTCATAGCCTCGCTGGAAGTTCTGGTATCACTAGCCACTACTACATTACCGTAAAGCTTGCCGACAGTTAACCCTACCTTCAGTGCTAGCTGAATTAGGTTCTTATCGGCAACAGTTCGTATTCCAGATGTGCCAAATAGCTGCATATTGCCTCTATCTTATCCATTACGAATCTAAGTGTCAATTTGCCAAATGGAAAAGTTGTTTACCAAGGGAAGAATAAAAAGAAAACATAATCGGTAGACCTTATTACTTTGTTAGTATCTAGGGTCTAAACTTTTTAATTGGCCTTTAACCGGTGGCTTTTTCTCTAAGGGCTACAGCAAGAAAGCCTGGTCCACAGTGCGTTCCCAGCGTGGTTCCCAATCTGGCAAATTTAATCTGTTCCTTAGGAAATATAGGGTTTATGCGGTCGGCCAGGATTTGAGCGTCGTCAGGTGTGGTATTGTGCAGAATAGACAAGTCCTGGATATTTGAGGCGTTTTTCACAAAATCAAGTAACCGCTGTATGCCTTTGCTCCGAGTTCTGGCTTGACCAGCTGGCACTACCTCCCCATCTTTCAGTGCTACCATAGGTTTCACATTTAATATTGAGCCTAATAGTGCTTTGGCTTTACCTATGCGTCCACCCAGTTGCAGGAATTTGAGGGTATCAAGAAGACCAATCAGGTGGGTATTAGGAATAGCTTGGTTTACCTCCTCCAGTACCTGTTGCATGCTTCCGCCGGCCTTAGCCACATTAGCGGCTACCATACTCATAAATCCTAAGCCCATCGTTATTGCTTGCGTGTCAACCACCTCAATAGGGCACTTCTTTTCTATCATCTCCTTACCCTGTAGAGCCGAGTTACAAGTGCCACTTAATTTACTTGAGATGTGAACAGAAACAATTCCATCAGCCTCCTGGGACAACTTTTGATAAGCTTCGAAAAAATCCTGTGGTGAGGGCTGAATGGTGCTAGGGTGGATAGGGTCATGTATCAACCGGTGATAAAATTCGTCTTCACTGATGTCCACCCGTTCACGGAGGACCTCTTCCCCAAAACGTACATATAAGGGCACTACGGTAATTCCCAGTTCCTCAGCTAATTGAGCAGGCAGGTCAGAGCTACTATCAGTAACTATTTTTACTGTCATAATCCCCCCCCTTATTTATTGAATCTGATGTTTGTTATAGTATAGAGCATCTGTATATTTTGTCAATCATCTTATGGTAAAATATTTTAATTAGCTATGGCAGTTGTTTTATCTAAACAAGATATCCACCGGTTGCTACGGCAAAAGCCACCTTTAGCAGAAGGTTTTATTAACCTTGAGCAGCAGGTGCAGCCTAATGGAATAGACCTTAGTCTTCGTGAGATAGCCCTGCCCCAGTTATCGGGCAAGCTAGCAGTTAACGACAGCCAGAGGCTAGTGCCTGATTTAGCTCCGCTGGTGTTTGATGGGCTGGATTTTATTGACCTGATGCCTGGGGCCTATGTTATCACCTACAATGAGGTTGTTCACCTGCCCAAGAATATTATGGCACTGGCGGCACCCAGGTCAAGCCTGCTCCGCTGCGGAGTTACTGTTAGCACTGCGGTATGGGATGCTGGCTATTCCGGTCGTTCCCAGTCGCTTATGGTGGTCTATAATCCTCAAGGGTTTCGCTTGCAGAGGAATGCCAGAATTGTGCAACTTGTTTTCTTCCAACTGACTCAGGAAACAGAAGGCTACCACGGAGTTTATCAGGGAGAAAATATTAAATAAACCTTGATGCCTAGCTGGATGAACTAGAATGGCGGTTCAATAACCGAGATAATCCGTATCTATTCAGGGATACACTTGTTAAACTTATTCGGTCTGAGAACCTCCCTTACGAAAAGTTAACAGCCTAATATTGCTTATCTATCTTTACTACAAAAAAACCATCATCTACAGCAATCGGAAACTTGCTATCCGCTATTTTTAGTGGTTTATTGATGTTCACATTGTGAATTAGAGGGATTCCTATATGTGATATTATACAGGATGTCTCGTTTTCTACTAGAGGCTCTCCTTCTGTCTGCCCTTCAAAAGTATACCTTATTATTCTAGATTCATTAGACGGTAAGTCCCATTTCTGTTGTAGCTCAACCTTGTAACGCCCTTCTTTAATAGATTTTTCATCTATCCTCAAGGGTAAACCAGAACTATGTAATCTATAAGGTGTCTTTTCTCTGTCCTTCCCTGTATGGAATACGTCCAAGAGAATAGTAGTGCAATCCATCCCTGTAGAATACCTGGAGTCTCTACTTGTATATTTCACATCAATTGGCAACTCGAAATGATATACATTCGGGCCTTTGGTTATTTTGAGAATATCAACTTTGACGATTTCACAAGATGGGCGATATTGTTCCCACCATTCTTCAGACTCTGTTAATTCCTTTGGCTGAAGAGCTTCAACCACCTGCTGAGTAAAGTCTAGGTGGTCGTGTATCGTTTTCGCAACCATCTGCGCCGCGACTCCAGTTTCCTTTCTTTTACCGGAGGATATTGGCTGCATTTCAACTCCGAAAGGCTGAGGGTCTTCCTTATGCGCAGTTGGTTGTCCTGCACGTTTATATAGGATGAGAAAACCGATTACTGCAAGGTCAAGCATGACTAACATAGCCACAACAGGGAACCAGTCCCAAGCAAAAATACGGGTGACATAGGGCATCATATCTGGTGCCCCCTCATCCAATTTTTGGTTCGCCAACGTTGCCAGTCTATCAAGACCGAGAAAAGAAGCGAGCAACGTGATAGTAGCCAGTATAATATATAGGATAAGGGAACCCCATCGGTGTTCTGTATATGCTTGTCTGGCTTTCTTCCAAAACCATCTATGCATACCCCTATTCTCCCACCCTAATCCAGGTAGCTTATTCTTGATGAGGGTCTTTTCTTTATGTCAACTTCTATTCCAGCTTCTTTGAACAGGTCGACAAATGCATTATCGTCATATCTACCAAGGCTGATATATCGTTTTATCCTGGCATTTACTAGCATCTTGGCACACAGCACACATGGCGTATGAGTGCAGTAAATAGTGCTCCCTTCAAGACTGACACCGTGAAGACTAGCCTGTATGATTACATTTTGTTCGGCATGAATGCCCCGGCATATTTCATGCCTTGTCCCTGAGGGTATGCCTAATTCATCTCGCAGACACCCAAGTTCAAGGCAGTCTTTAAGACCAGAGGGAGCACCATTGTAGCCTGTAGCTAGTATATGTTTATCCCTTACTGCCACTGCCCCTATATGGTGCCGACGGCAGGTTGCCCGTTCGGCTACCACTGAGGCTATCTTCAGAAAATACTCATCAATATGCGGTCTGGTCAATCTTTTCATCTTAATCTAGAAATAATTCCTTTCGTCTCTTTCTTCAGGTTTTCCAGAGAAGATTCGTTTCGGATAGTAAAGTCAGCCATAGCGATAGGTCCGCCCTTATTAAGATTCTCTATTTCTGCCTTATCGCGACTGGTAGCTTCTTCTAGTGCCAGTCCTCGGTTTGTTCTGCTAGTTAACCGAGCATACCTTGTTCTCGGCGATGCCCAAACTGCTGCTACATAAAAGTCTTCTCCATAATGCGTCTTCAGAAAGGTATATTCTTCCCAGGAGTAAAGACCGTCAATCACTACATCTGAATTTTCCAGGGCCGAATCAATTCTGGGCAGGTTCAGCCTGGCATAAGCTGCCATCCCGTGCTCTTTTCTGAGAAGTTCCCTGATGTAGCGCTCGTTCTCCTCGTTTAGTTCTAGACCCCGCTTGGCTATTTCTTCATCGGTTACATCACCGAACCTTATCCGAGTGAAGCCATTCTCTTCAAATACCCTGGCTACTTCAGACTTACCGGCGCCAGCCATTCCCACAATTGCCACTATCTTCATAACTGTATCTGTGTGGACTTTATTATAAGAAAATACCAACCAAATAACAAACAATGAGCTAAGTAGCAAGCTATGGTATAATTTTAATAGTAAACCGTCCTGGATAACAGGAAAATGACTGAGATTGCTAACCTATCCGAAAAGATTAACAAGCAGCTACCAGCCGAGTTAGTTAACTTTATTCAAGTGGCTGGTAAGGTGGCTACTGGTCAAGGGCAGAATCTATACCTTGTCGGTGGTGTAGTTCGCGACCTGCTCCTGGAACAAGCCAACTATGACCTTGACCTGGTGGTAGAAGGCAATGCTATAGAGCTGGCACAGCAGTTGGCAGAAATCAACCGGGCAAAAATCACTACTCATCCCCGTTTTAATACTGCTAAGCTGCGATGGAATAAATGGAGCGTTGACCTAGCCACCGCCCGTTCCGAAATCTATGATAAGCCGGGAGCGTTGCCGACGGTGAAACCAAGCTCGTTAAGTAATGACCTCCTTCGTCGTGATTTCACTATCAATACTATGGCTATTGAGCTTAACCCCAGCCGCTACGGCAAGCTGATTGACCTGTATGGTGGTAAGGATGACCTTAAGCATAAGCTTATCCGCGTTTTACATGAAAAAAGTTTTACTGACGATGCCACTCGTATCTGGCGTGGTCTTCGTTATGAGCAACGGCTAAACTTCCAATTAGAACCTACTACTCTACAGCTACTTAAACGAGATATACCCATGCTGGATACTATTAGTGGCGACCGAATACGGCACGAGCTGGAACTCATATTCAGGGAGAAACGCCCGGAGAAAGTTCTACGCCGGGCTGATGAGCTAGGGGTGCTGCTAAAGCTGAACCCGGGTCTAAAAGCCGATGGCTGGCTGGCTGGAAAATTTGAACAAGCCCGGCAGATGAATGCACCAAATTTACCACCGGTTGGTCTCTATTTAGCCCTTCTAGCTTATCCTCTGAGCGATGAGCAGAGTGAACATCTGATTTTATACCTTAGATTAACTAAATCATTAACCCAGACCATTAGGGATACTATCAGCCTCAAAGACAAACTTCAATCCTTGACTGAGCCTGAGCTTACCCCAAGTGATATTTATTCCCTCCTTCACCAATATGTCTCGTCAGCCGCTATAGCTAATTCATTGGCTAGCGATGTTCCTGCGGCTCGCCAGCATATCCAATTATTTCTCAGTAAACTTCGCTATATCAAACCAGCCTTTACCGGTGAGGGTTTAAAAAGGTTGGGTATAACCGAGGGTCGCCATATCAGAGAAATACTGCGACTTTTACACCAGGCTAGGCTGGATGGGAGAGTAACAACTAAACAGGAAGAGGTGACATTAGTTAAACAATGGCTGGCTGGTAACTAAAAGCGAGCTGACAGTTGCTAAGATTGTTGTTTTGGCTGGTAGATATTGTTGCCTCAGCATTGACAGTGGGGGTAGGACAAACTAAAATAAGTTTGCTATCATTAAAATATTCATACTTCATCCTCTACCGCTATATCCTTTACCTTGTGTAATAGCAACAAAAGGAGGTGAGTTCAGTGGCAGTAAAGGCTTTCGTTCTGATTGAAACCGCCCCGGGCAAAACTAAGGAAGTGGCTAATGCCCTTAAGCAATTAGAAGGATTGAACTCGGTTGACCTAGTGACCGGTCCTTACGATGTTATCGCCGTAGTGGAAACTGAAGAGCTAAATGATATTGGCGATTTAGTCACCGGTAAAATTCACCCCATCGATGGTATTTCCAGAACAGTAACCTGCTTGGCGATACGAACTACCTAGTTCCATCCAATTTTTAAGCTTGAATACGCTAAGGCTCGTTGAGGCTCAAGGGTTGACTTTGCCCGACAACAGTGTAAAGTGAATGAACTTTATACTATAGGTGGTTCCGTCTCCTTTATGTTTCACATTGCTCCCCGAAGGATATCAACCGTGAGTAATCAGCCAGAATTTAAGGAAATGCTGGCAAAACATAGCTGGAAACAGGAATGAACTATCAAACACGTTGTGGGGGAAAGCCCCAGCCTAAGTAGTTTCTTGTTGTGTTTGGCTTAACCACTATACCAGTTCCTCAAGCCAAAGCCTTTATGGTGAACCCAATACCTGTCTAAGGGCTGATGAGTAGGCAGCAAAGGTTGCCGAATCAAAAAGCACAAATACCACTTTCCTAATAGAGGTATCCTTTTCCCGAAGAAATGAGCTGATTGCTCTGATAGCCACTTTAGCGGCTGAATCTACAGGATAGCTATAAGCGCCGGTGCTTATTGATGGGAATGAAATGTTGCTGAGATGGTTTTCTGCTGCTATTTTCAGGCTTTCCTGGTAGGTACTGGCTAATAACTCAGCCTCATTCTGACTTCCACCAAGCCAGATGGGGCCAACAGTATGAATGACATATTTTGCCTTGAGATTTCCACCAGAGGTGATCACTGCTTTACCAGTAGGTAAACGCCCTTGCTTGGCTACGATTTGCTTACACTCCTCTAAAATGCGAGGACCTCCTGTTCTGTGGATTGCTCCATCTACGCCGCCACCACCCATAAGGCTAGAGTTAGCCGCATTGACGATAGCCTCAGTATCTTGTTGGGTAATATTACCCCTTATTATGGAGAGCTTTGCCTGATTTATGTTTACCTCTACTAAGTTCTTTTCCATAACATATACCTCTGTTCTTCATCCAAAATTTGGCGGGAGAAAATCTTGTAGCATGACCTGAAGCTAAATTGATGGCACAAATTGAGAGTGTTTAGTCCACTTAAGTGAAAAGAAGGTATAAGCCTACCCCAAGTATAATGATACTAATGCCAAGCAGTATATATAGGATGTTAATGCCTCGTCCTTTCCCCTCTCTGCTTACTGGTACATCCCTAGGAACTTCTTTGAGGCTCTCCTGATGGCTCTCTTCTTGCGGGATAGACTCAGGGGAAAGGTCGCTGTGTTTAACCCACTGTTTATAAAGTTTGTCTCGCTTCCATTTCCAACTAAATTTCATTTTAGTCTATCCTTAGCTCTACCGACAGATAATCTAGTATATCTAGTTAATTATAGAACAATCTAGGTTTCTGCTCAACAAAATTTAACATAGAAAACTATATGTCGCCAACCATTCTATTTCACTAGGGTGTGACTGACTAGCCCTATTTATGGGATAGAAGACTAAGCGCTTCAGCTGGGAAGGGCTTCTGGAGCTAAAAGGGCAGCTCCCAGAGCACCTACGATTTGTGGCTCCTTGGGAAGTAGCAAATCTATCCCTAATTTCTGCTCAAGTTCAGCGACAATGGCTGCATTTTTGGCTACCCCCCCGGTTACCACTACCTCTTGCCTTACGCCTACTTTACTAATGAGTTCTAAGACTCTATCAGCTACAGCAAGATGCAATCCAGCTAAGATTTGTTCCTTGGGCACCCCTCGGTGAATATGAGATATGACCTCGGATTCAGCAAAGACAGCACAGCGACTGCTCACCTCCGCTTTCTCTTTTGCCCTCATTGCCAGCTCACCCATCTGGTGAATAGGTACTTGTAGCAATCTGGACATGTCCTCCAGGAAAAGCCCTGAGCCAGCAGCACACTTGTCATTAGTGGCAAAGGCCTGAACTCGTCCCTTTTCGTTTATAGCTATGCTCCGGTTGCTTACAGCCCCAAGGTTGACCACTGTTCTTGCTTCCGGGAAGAGCCACGAAACTCCTCTGGCTTGGCAGACCACCTCACTGCTCTTCTTAATAGCGAATGGGACGCTATTGCGACCACAGCCAGTGGCTACTATGTAGCTGACATCAGCGAAGTGGAGCCCTACCTTACTGGCTGCATTCTCTATGGCTTGGCGTGAAGCGGAGGCTCCTTCTTCGCCTGATTCCATGACTGTGATAGAAACAGGGTGGCCACTTTGCCATATCACTGCACTCACATTTAAGGAGCCTACATCTACTCCAGCTACTAGCATAATTGATTACCTTAGCTCAGTCCTTAAGTATTTCTATGAAGGCTTCTATATCGTTCCGTTGTTCCTCTCTCTCCGCTGGTTTCTCTTCTCCTACCAGATACAGTACGGGTAGCCCCTGCTGCTCAAATTTCTGTTTAAGGAGTGGATATTCATAGAGGTGGGAATCGCAGGCTTTCAGGTTATGGATGACAACACCTTTAATATCAGCGCCGTTCATAACCTCGTCTATATAGTTTAGCCTAGTTTTAACAAGCATCTTGCGAGGGCAGGGGATTTTGTTTACATACCGCTCTGCCAGAGCGTAAAAGGGTTCTTTATCTGAGTCAACCGAATAGTAGAAGTATCTGCTTCCGGTTGGTATGTCGTCGGCGACAACATTGCCATCACAGTCTTCGATGAGCCGAAACAACTCCGTATTATCTAGCATGCTGGCTGATACAAAGAGCCTCACGCTCTGGCTTAGAGCATCATTTCGGGAAGGAATCTGGTCTAATAGCTGAGTTAATCGCTGGTTGTGCTTTTCCTTTGGCATTAACATGCTTGATATTACTATCGCTTGAGCCTCGGCTCCCGAAACCAGTGGATTGGGGCTTCTTTTCAGTTCATATACTTTCCTCAGCAGAGCCCTATTTTGGTTATAGACTTCAATAGAATTGGTTAGTGCCTCGACTGAAATCTCCTTTCCAGAAAGGTCTTCCAAGAATTCCTTGAACCTGCCTAGTTCCTCGGTGAAGAAGCTTACACTATCAGGGCCTACTGCTTCAGGAGTTTCCAGAAAGAAAACATGGGGCATTTTTAGAACCACCTTGGAGAAGCTGTAGAGCATCCGCACCATGTTGCAGACGTTAGGGACAATTAGTCCATCTAAATAGTCATATTTTCCCTTTAGAGCCTGGTCGAAGCACCTTTTGAGGTAGGGACAGACATTGGATGGAAAATGCACCTCTGCCTCTGTGGCCTCCTCCTGGTCTCCCAGGATTCTTATCGGCAGAATACCGACAGCGTGTATCATCTCCTCAGGCACATTGCAGCAGTAAACACCTACAACTTTCCCTCCGGTTTGCTCCTTCCACTTCTTCGCTTCTTGATGGCGGTTCTCCCGATAAGCTCTAAATTCGTCTATCATTCTTGTCCTCCATAAGTATTAGGGTAGAGTACTCTATGATTTCTGAGCCAGCAGGCTTTCAATAAAGGCATCCATTCTGGTTTTGACCTGCCCTTCAGAGTAAGTTCTCTCATCAGCCATGTCGCATTCTAGGCTAAGGCAGGGGATGCCCTGCTTGGTAAGGCCATTCAGAAGCTCCTGCTGAGGGATACAGGATAGTCGGCATGAGGGATTAAAGGTTACCACTACTCCATCAATCTGGTAATCATTTACTACCTGAGCTACAGTCTTAATGGCGTCACCGATACCGGAAGGCCATTGTCGCTGCCTGGTAGAGGTCAGCGCTATATCCTTTATCGGGTCTTCGTCCTGAAGTGGCAGCATACGGTAGCGTCTGGGGAAGAGTATCATACCCTCTATAACTACCACCCCCCCGAAGTCCTCTGGATAATTAAGAAATCTCATGTTATACCAGAAGGGTAGCCCGGTCCACATCAACCGGAACTTCTCTTCAGGGACGACACCAATGCCCTTCTCCACACGCTCTTTGAGTTCGGCCAGAAGCTTTTGGTAAAACTCGTCGCACTCCTTGGTACCGCGGATAAAGTTTATAGGCCAAAGTACAGTGAAGGCATCCCCGGAGCCCATAGGACAGGGCACTGCCTTTCTCAGTTCATTTATCTGGTGCATAATCTCGTGGGCACGACGGGCGAGGACTCGTATTCCTTTGAGCCTGTCAATGTCGAGTTTGTTTCCAGTGTGCTCCTCTAGGAAAGAGACCAGGTTTCTAAGTACGGATTCGGTATATACTGCATTGGGCAACAAATCAGAACCGCCGTCGGGTTGATGAGGTTGGTCTAGCACAAATAAAGGGATGTTAAATTGCTGGCTTAGGGCATAGAACCAGCCTAGCCTGGAATCACATGAATAACTATTGACCATCAGGACATCAGGTTTAGCCAGACCTCCGTAAGGGGCTTCTGGAATATCCTTACCAAGCATGTATCCCATGAAGATGCGGGCATAGCCGCAGACATCCGGAGAGAATCCAGCTCGTTCCCCAGCCATGCAGTAGGTTGAGGCTAATCTTTTGGCTGAAATTACTGCCGCATAGTTCTCCAGGTCTATAGGGACAACACCCATTGCCTGCAAGATTTCCACAGGGAATCCTTGACTGTGCCAGGCTACCTTTTTTTCTGGTTCTTGTTGGGCTCGAGCATAGTACTGCTTCCTTAGGGCTGATACCTCTGCAGTTGTCTTCAAAGATTTTATGGCGCTGGTTGAAGTTACCATTTTTGTTCCCCTCCTTTGTTTACTGTTCGGCTATCTTTTCTTGGGCGAAGAGGGCTGCTCCTAGGGCACCCACTATCTGCGGCTCGTCAGGGATAAGCGCCTTTAATCCCACCATCTCTTCTACCCTTCGGATAACACCAATATTTTTGCCTATACCACCAGTGATAGCAAAATCTTTCTTAATGCCTACTCTTCTCAACAGGATATATACCTTGGTGGATAGTGCGTTATGTAAGCCAGCAAGGATATCCCTTTTATCTTTCCCTTGCCTGATTAAGGCTGCCACCTCAGATTTGGCAAAAACGGCACAGGTGCTGTTTATATTCACCTCACCCTCAGCTTCTAGTGACAATCCACCCAGTTCCTCCAGGGGTAAATCCATAACCTTAGCCATTAATTCCAGAAACCTGCCTGTCCCGGCGGCACACTTATCATTCATGGTAAAGTTCGTCAGCCGACCGGTCTCATCGCACCTGATAGCTTTGCAGTCCTGTCCCCCCATATCCAGAATCGTTCTCACTGATGAGAACAGCCAGTTGGCTCCTTTAGCATGGCAGGAGAGCTCGGTTATAGTCTCATTGGCGAAGGGAACGATAACTCTACCATAACCTGTAGCTATAATATTCTTAATCTGGGATAAGGGTAATCCACCTTCAGCTAATGCCCTGTCCATTACCTTTCGGGCTGAATTGGCGCTTTCGGCGCCGGTACTAATAATGGCATAGGAAACAATACTTTCCCCATTTAAGATTACAACTTTTGCCGTTGCTGCACCTACATCCACCCCGGCGACTATCATTAATCACCTCTTGCCAGAGAGACTTTATTTAACACTATGTTATCCACGAATTAGAAATTAAATCGGTTATTCCATCTTCTCAAGCTTGGCAAAGCTTAGTAGCAGTTTCTTCACCCCGGCTCCGTCAAAGGCGACCATCGCTTCCGTATCACCCTTTACCGACTGATAGCTTACCACCACTCCATTACCAAATTGGGCGTGGTGGACATGGTCACCAGGCCTCAGCTTTGGGATTTCTAAGCTGGGAACTGGTGTCTTATTCCAGGAATACATAGCTTTGGCTATTTTGGTCTCTTCTCCCTGCCACAGACCACCACCAGAAATCAGGTGCTGGGGTATATCGTTTAGGAAGCGCGACGGCTTATTTACCATGCTGCTTCCCATCAGGCTACGGCGAAAGGCACGAACCAGATACACCTTTTGTTTGGCTCTGGTTACCCCTACATAACACAACCGTCGTTCCTCCTCCATTTGCCCTGGGTCGTCAAACGACTTTCTATGAGGTAAGATGCCATCCTCCATACCGACGATGAACACCACCGGAAATTCCAAGCCCTTTGCCTGGTGCAATGTGATTAAGGTTACCGCATTTACACTATTATCAAGAGCATCTACATCGGATATTAAGGCTGCCTCTTCTAAAAAGGCAGTTAAACCGTCTGGAGGCTCCAAATAACGGTATTGCTGGACTACGGTGCGAAGCTCAAGGATGTTGCCCCACCGCTCCTCACCACCTGCCTTGCTCAATATGTATTCTCTGTAGCCGGACTTCTCCAGAATTAAATCCAGCAGCTCAACCAGATTTAGCTTTCGACTATGTGCAATTAGCTCTTCCATCAAATTCAAAAAGCTGACCAGTGTCTTGTTAATATGAGAGCTAAAGGGTGGCTTATACTCCTCGCTATCTTTTTGCTCAGCCATAAGTTGTAATGCCCTATATTCAGGGACACCACTAGACTTTGCTCGACTGGATAATACGCTCAGGCTACGCTGCCCGATGCCCCGCCCGGGAACATTGATTATTCTGAGCAGGCTAACACTATCATAAGGATTGTGGATAAACCTGAGATAAGCGATAATATCCTTGACCTCTCGCCGCTGATAAAAGCGGGTGCCAGCTACCAGTTTATAGGGCGTCCCATAGCGAACAAAGGCTTCCTCAAGGGCTCTGGATTGGGCATTGGTGCGATACATCACGGCACATTCACCCAGATTGAAGCTGCCCTCTTCCAATAAGCGTTCCACTTCATTGACCACATACTGGGCTTCCTCCAGTTCGGTGTAGGTTTCAACTACTGTGATTTGGTGACCAACCTCATTCTCTGTCCACAGTTCCTTGGGTTTGCGTTGCTGGTTAGCTGAGATTATATGAGATGCTGTTTCCAGAATTCTTTTGGTTGAGCGGTAGTTCTGCTCCAGAAGTACTACCTTGGCATCGGGGTAGTCGTGTTCAAAACTGAGGATGTTGCGCAGGTCGGCAAACCGCCACGAGTATATGGACTGGTCGGGGTCGCCAACCACACATATATTGTGATACTGCCCGGCTAGCTGCTGCATTAGTTCATACTGAGTGAGGTTAGTATCCTGAAACTCATCCACCAGCAGATGCAGGTATCTTGACTGGTAACGAGACAGAACCTCAGGACTATTTCTGAATAACACTACTGCTTTCATTAACAGGTCGTCAAAGTCCAGAGCATTACTTTGAGCCAGTAACTGTTGATATTGCTCATAGACTCGCCCCGCTACTTCTTCAAAGTAGCTATGGTTACGCTGGACATAGTCTTGGGGGGTTAAGGTGTGGCTCTTGGCTGAGGAAATAGCTGACTTTATGGCTCGGGGGGCATATTGCTTGGGGTCAAGTCCAACCTCCTGAAGAGCCCGCTTAATCAGGCTTATCTGGTCATCATCGTCATAAATTACAAACTTGGAGTCAATGCCTATCGCCTTGCCATCTCTATGCAAGATACGAGAGCAAATGGCGTGAAAGGTGCCCAGGGTTAAATCGTTTACCGAGCCGCTGACCAGCCGATTAAGCCTGTTCTCCATCTCCCTGGCAGCTTTGTTAGTGAAGGTAACTGCCATAATTCGGTAGGGACTAACCCCACAAACCTTAATAAGGTAAGCCACCCGATGGGCAATGACCCTGGTCTTGCCACTGCCCGGACCGGCTAAAATCAGCACCGGTCCACCAATCGCCTCTACCGCTTCCCTTTGGGCTGGATTAAGCTCATCTAGAATATCCATCAAGCTCATTATAACACTAGCACTAAATGGTTGAAAGCCAGCGTTTATTGAAGAAGTAAAAGTGGGGCTATTGACACACGGTGACAAAAGTTGTAAAATATATGTGTATATGCGCATATATGGTTATATTTCAGGAGAAGGTTATGCAAGACTTCATTAAAGCAATAAAAGCTCTGTCTGATGAGACGAGGCTCAGAATTGTGAGGGTTCTCTTGGAGAGAGAGTGCTGTGTCTGTGAGGTTATGCAGGCTCTGGATATATCGCAGACCAGGGCTTCCCGAAACCTGAAAGTGCTACATGATGCCGGTTTTCTCAGTCTGAAGAAAGACGGACTGTGGTCGCTTTACTCACTGGACAGAGACGGGATGAGGGAGGGTTATAACCACTTGGTCGAAGTCGTGAAAAGAGTGTTGGAGTCCAACCCGGTGGTAGCAAAAGATTTGGAGCGACTCAATAAAGCCGAGCGAGTAGGTCCTGCCCGGATTCAGAGGACAGGGAGATAAATTTTTTTTGCGTGTTATATATGCCTTTATGCGCATCAAAGGAGAAATAAACCGTGTCGATTGTTATTGAGCTTCTCCAGGGTGGGCTTGATGCCCTATTAGAATACTTATCGGCACACGTGCTCACCTGTCTGATTCCCGCCTTCTTCATAGCCGGGGCTATTGCTGTGTTCATCTCACAAGCATCAGTCCTGAAGTATTTCGGTCCCCAGGCAAAGAAACTGTTATCCTATACCATAGCCTCGGTATCAGGGACGATTCTAGCAGTTTGTTCCTGCACGGTACTGCCCCTGTTTGGTGGTATCTATAGGAGAGGTGCCGGTTTGGGACCTGCTATCGCCTTTCTCTACTCTGGGCCAGCTATTAATGTTCTCGCCATCGTCTATTCAGCTAGACTTCTGGGCTATGATATGGGGATAGCGCGTGCTCTCGGCGCTATTATCTTCGCTTCTGGTATCGGCCTAGCTATGGCTCTTATCTACCGCAAAGAAGAGTCACAAAAGAATAAGCAAGCTTTCGCTGTGCTCGCCGATTCAGCAGGTAAGAGCTTATGGCAACAGGGGATTTTCTTCGGCGCCCTAGTTGGTATTATGGTTTTTGCCGCTTCAAAAAATTGGATTGCCACCGGCATACTGCTGGCTGTCTTAGCTGTGATTCTGTGGCGCTGTTTTACCAAGGGTGAGATTGGGCAATGGATGAAGGAGACGCTGCACTTCGGACGCCTCGTTGTACCCTGGCTATTGGGTGGTGTATTTGCTGCTGGAATCATCAAGGTGCTTGTTCCCGAATCAGTAGTAATAACCTATGTGGGCGGAAACAGACTCCTTGCTAACTTCATTGCCTCTTTCTTAGGGGCATTAATGTACTTCGCTACCCTCACCGAAGTTCCTATCATTAAAGCATTCATGGAACTTGGTATGGGCAAAGGTCCGGCACTGGCGCTACTCTTGGCCGGACCAGCTCTGTCCCTACCCAATATGCTGGTCATCCGCAGTATCATAGGGACTAAAAAGACACTGACATACATTGCCTTAGTAGTAGTAATGGCCACCATTTCAGGATATGTCTTCGGATTGATAACCCAATAAATAATAGAGGAGGTATAAAATGGAAATCAAAATTTTAGGACCAGGTTGCGCCAGATGTGACCAGTTAGAAAAAATAACTAAGGAAGTAGTCAAGGAACTGGGCATAGACGTCAGCCTGGAGCACGTAAAGGATGTCAAGAAAATAATGGAATATCCCATCCTACATACCCCAGGACTGGTGTTAAATGAAGAGCTGGTCTGCTCTGGGCGGGTACCTACTAAGGTAGAGGTAACTACTTATATTACCACGGCGTTAAGTAAATAAATGGAGTAGGCACATCAACAATTCCTAAGGCTCGGAAATAAGACAGATGGAAAATAGTTTCACCCTTGTCTACCCCTGATAGGTATACAGGGGCTCGTTATCGGTGATGAGTCTGGTTTGTTATGGGAACCTCTTTATCCCTTACGGTAAAAGGGTATATAATATTCTATCAACCGAGTGGGGATAAAGTTATCAACAATACCAATAGCTTTCATCTAATACAAACTTGCCCTGATAGCAGCGCTCGTGGTGGCGAGTTAGTTACCCCTCACGGGATAGTGCCCACGCCAGTATTTTTACCGGTAGGTAGCCAGGCTACAGTTAAAACGATGACCCCCGATGAGCTAAAGGAAATCGGCATACCGATGATTGTGGCTAATACCTACCATATTTACCTGAGACCGGGAATAGAGGTTATTGAGAGGCTAGGGGGATTGCACCGATTTATGGCTTGGGACAGCGCCATACTTACTGACAGCGGGGGTTATCAGATATTCAGTCTGGCTCAGCTGCGAAAGATTAATGATGAAGGGGTTACCTTTCGTTCTCATATTGACGGCAGCCAGCATTTTATTACTCCTGAGCTAGCTATTCAGTTTCAGGAATCACTGGGAGCCGATATCATTATGGTTCTGGATGAATGTCCGCCCAGTACAGCCACCTTTGAGCAGGTTAAGCAGGCAGTGGACAGAACGCATAAGTGGGCAGAGAGATGTCAGAGGTCTCAGACCCGCGGTGACCAAGCCCTGTTTGCTATCGTTCAGGGGGGTCTTTTTCCTGAGCTGCGACGGGCATCAGCCAGTTTTCTTACCTCGCTGGGATTTTCAGGTTATGCCATTGGCGGCTTGAGTCTGGGGGAGCCGAAGGCGTTGACTCAAGCTATGGTTGAAGAGACAGTAGCCTTACTCCCTGAGAATAAGCTGAGATATCTGATGGGGGTAGGCTCGCCGGAGGATATAATCCAGGCTGTAGACAGGGGAATTGATATGTTTGATTGTGCCCTGCCTACCCGAGTAGCCAGGAAAGGTGCTCTCTATACCTGGCAGGGCAGGCATAATATTCGGAAATCTACTTATAGCCGAAGCCAAGACCCTGTTGACCCTGATTGTGATTGCTATACTTGCCGTAATTTTTCGGCTGCTTACTTACACCACCTGTTCAAATGCCAGGAGCTACTGGCATATAGATTAGCTACCATTCATAATCTGAGCTTTATGAATAGACTAATGAATAAAATAAGAGAGGCTATCATTAACGGCACTTTCAGCACTTTTAGAGATAACTTCCTAGCTAGCTACCGGCCAGTTAATGAGAAGTTACGACTTGCCCAGAGGCAAAAATGGCTGGATGCACGAAATCGTATAAATAAAGGCTGAGTCTTTAGAAATGGAATCTGCGGTAATGTTTAATAATCTGCTCTGGGCTGGCTTTATTCTGGTTAACCTGGGTCTGGTGGTGGTGGTCTATCGTATCTTTGGTAAATTCGGGCTTTATGCCTTCATAGTTGCCTCGGTCATCACAGCTAATATCCAGGTAGTTAAGACAGTTCAGATATTAGGGTTTGTGGCTACACTGGGTAACATACTCTATGGCAGCATCTTCTTTACTACTGACATATTAAGTGAAGTATATGGTAAGAAAGCAGCCCGGCGTGGGGTATGGCTTGGTTTTGTCGGGATGTTACTTATGACATTATGGATGCAGGTCGGGTTAAAGTTTATCCCGGATGCATCAGACTTTGCTCAGGGCTCCCTGTCAACAATCTTTGGGCTGATGCCAAGAATAGCTGTCGGGAGTATGCTTGCCTACCTTTTATCCCAACACTATGATGTCTTCGCCTTCCACTTCTGGAAAAATAAGACGAAAGGGAGGTATCTCTGGCTGAGGAATAATGCTTCGACAATGGTTTCTCAACTGATTGACAGCATCGTCTTCTGTGTTGTTGCTCTCTGGGGTGTTTTCGATACTAATACATGGATTCAGATACTGATAACAACTTACCTTCTAAAATGGTTTGTCGCCGTAATTGATACCCCGTTCATCTATCTGGCTAAGAGGCTGAGCCAAGGCGTAATAGCCAGAGAGTCAAATATTACACTTGTGGAATAGCAGCAACAGCTAGTCTTATAGCAGTTCAATAAAGAAAGTGGCGACCTTAGCGGCAAGCTCAGCCTCATACCCTCGCCAGAAATGGTCAGCTCCGTCAATAATATGGCACTGTTTAGGCTCGGGAAGATTCTGACAGAATTTAAGGAAATGGCTGGTGGGTGTGAAATCATCCCTGCTTCCGGAGATAAGAAGCTTTGGCTTGGAGCAGCCTGTGAGGAACTCAGGGTCAGACATGGAGAGTGGAAGTGAGACCGTAGCCAGAGCTTTAATCCGAGCATCTCTGGTGGCAACAGGGAGGGAGAAACCGGCGCCCGCCGAATAGCCAGCAAGCCCTACCCGATTAGAATCTGCTTCGTTCAGTGTAGTTACAAAAGAAATGGCAGCATCAACATCTTCCTGCTCACCTATTCCCTGACTAAACTCCCCCTCGCTTTCACCGACTCCACGAAAATTGAACTTAAACGAGATGAATGATGCCTGGGTGAGTGCCTCACAGATACTGTTAACCACATTGTTATCCATATTGCCGCCATAGAGGGGATGGGGGTGGCAAACTATTATTGTGGGGAAGGGTCCTGTGCCTTCAGGGATAGCTAATATTCCCTCGAGGGAAAGCTGACCACAGCGGAATTTTACCCTATCTTTTTTATTCTTCATTGCTTATTATACCTTTGTCTCAGGCTATATATGCATCCACAGTAATCCTGCCGGTAAAGAGCCCACTTTTTGCTCAGTTCTATGGCTCGCTTGAAGCCATCTTTCTTCTTAAGGTTTCTTACCAGAAATCTATCCCCGCCAATCTCCTTGCCTACCTGATTAATCACATCTGCTGATTTACGAGGGCTTATGGTTAGCGTGGTGGTAAAAGCATCTCCACCACAATCCTTCATATAGAGGTAGGTCGTTTTCAGTCTGAGTCTGAAGCAGACTTCACATCTCCTGCCGCCTTCAGGCTCATTTTCCAGTGAATTGGTTGCCTTGAACCATTCTTCCGGTTCATAAGGGGCTAATTCTAAGGGGAAGTTTAATTCCTTAGCTACTTGGTAGGTAACGTCCAGCCTTTTGTTATATTCCTCTAACGGGTGAATGTTTGGATTGTAGAAAAACCCAACAACCTGATGACCTTCTGAAATCAATCTGTCGACAACCCCAGCAGCACAAACTCCACAACATATATGCAAAACTATCTTCATAGCTTATAATCGCTAGGTTTCAGATTCATTATTGCCACCACTGGCAGCCCTGGTTTTCTCCTCACTGCTTAATTTAGCCTAAATGCATAAACAGTGGGTATATTATATATCAAGGGATTACTGGTGTCATCGCAGTTCTGAATTACAATACTCCACGTTACTTTGTAATATCTTTGTGATAAGATAGTATTGAGGGCTAGGTATGACTCATACTCGGTTTTTGAAAATTGCATTGCCGCTAATAGCAATACCAGCGTTGATTGTCCTATTCCTACCTATTGAAGTCTCGCTTCGCTATGTTGACGTCGTCGAGCCAATTTCGCTCCTGGTTGGTTCTTTCCTAGCCTTGTATGTCTCCTTTATCTATCGCAAGCAACTTAAAGCAGCCTTTATTTTTCTCTCCGTCTTTCTATTGATCTACGCGTTAGCCATCATCTTGTTTTTGTCCTATTCTCCTACCTTGCTTTCTTACCTTGTAACTCACCTGGGAGAAGCTGAGACTTCCCGCTTAGTTCTGGGTGTCCAGTTCATAAATTACGCTATGCTTCTCTTCTTCTGTATCAACCTGCTTAGAGTAGTAGATGTAACACGGCTTAATAGAAAGGGGTGGATTATCTTTGGTATAGCTACTATATTTTGCTTCTTCGTAGCTATATACCCTGTGTTTGATTTGATTAAAGGCATCTTAAATCTGGGACTGCCTGGAATTTTTTATATTGCGAGGCGACTAGTTGATGCTGCTTTGATAATCGTCCTGGTGCCAGTTCTCTGGCTATATGTTCAATATTTGAAGTCGCGGGACAGACAGAGCTTGACGTTCACCGTTGTTATATTTGGTATTGTATGTGCGACCTTGTTTGACTATCTCTTCCAGACGATTACAAAAGTATTCCCGTGGTTATTGGCTGAAGGGTCCGTCCTGTATACTACCATCCCAGAAATGCTGTTTATTTATGGATATTTGATAATTGCCGTGGGACTTTATGCTCACCGCAAGCAGGACGTGTGGGGATATAAGGTTGTTGATAGGGCAATGGCAGGGAAACTGAAGTTGGTGGATGAGGGATAATGGATAGAATTGTCGACCAGGCATGGACATCACTTCTGGCTAATGTCATCAAAAAGCGTGACATATTGCGACCCGAGATAGGGGATGAAATTGACCTTTATGTTCCTCAGTCAAGATTGCTATCCCTAATAGAGTCAAATCCGGCTATGCCTGGACTGCTATATTTATCTGCTCAGTCATCGGCTCGAAGGAATGCCTACAACATAGTGGGAAAGCTTGGCATGCCAGCCGATTATTTCTGGAAGTTTGAATACTGGCCAAAGGCCAGGGCGCTTACTACCCTGGGCCAAATAGTAAAGAGGGTATTCTCCTCTATGATGGCTCAAGCCAAGGAAGGAATTATGCAAATAGTGGAGCTTGATGTTGACCCGCTTAGAATTAGCATTGACTTTGGGGACTGCGTAGAGTGTGCCGGTATCGGGGGGCTTAAATACGGAATATGCTACTATCATGCCGGTGTCTTTTCCGGGATTCTCTCGGCTTTGATAAATCGTGACTTTGACAGTTTTGAAACAAGCTGTTGCGCCTGTGGAGATGAGTCTTGCCGCTTCATCATCGGTGATAAGGAGGATGAATATATTAAGACTGAGTACAATAACTACATATCGCCGCCACAGATTGGGACAGATTTGGCATCACGTCTGGAAAAAAGCCTTAATAATCTCCCGGTACGTGCTCTTGGTAACTTGGTTGATGTTAACTATCACCAGTTGGCGATGGCAAGCACATTACTTGCCGATCCGCAACGTTCGGCTGCTGCTAATTTTGAGGTTGGCTCTCGGCTTGGACGCAACTTGGCTCCAATCTTAGCTGGATTCTATGGTCGTGAAGGGCTACAAAACATGAATGATTACTACTTCCAATTGGGTGAATTTTGCATTGAAGTTAAAGGGGATAAACCTCGGTTAGAGCTGGTGATTAAAGAGTGTGCTGAGTCTGTTGGCTCTATCAAGATTATGGAAATGATGTCCTTTCTATTTGGAGAGCTCCAGGGATTGCTCTCTGAACTAACCAAGACGGAGATGATTCTTGAAGAAAGTCGCTTTGAGGATGATAAGTTGCTGGTGACATTTACATCAAAGACATAAGGTCTTGATGCGATTTTTGCCCAGTTACATATTTTCAGGATAGGGTGGGAAAAATGGTGGAAGAGAGAGCCAAAATACTGGTCGTGGATGATGAGGATGGGAATTTGCGCCTGACGGAATCCAGGTTGTCCCCTCTGGACTATGAAGTTATCCTAGCCAGGGATGGGGAGGAGGCGCTGACTAAGGTAAAGGAGACTCCACCGGATGTGATATTACTTGGTACCCTCATGCCCAAAATAGATGGGTTTGAAGTGACTAGGCGGTTGAAACAGGATGAGGCTACCAAAGCTATACCTGTCGTCATGATGACTGCTCAGAGTGAGGTGGAAGAGCGGCTAAAAGCCTTGGAAGCAGGAGCCGATGATTTTTTAACCAAGCCTGTAGATGAAGTGGAATTACGGGCGAGGGTAAATTCCCTGCTCAAGGTCAAGGCTTATAATGATCACCTGTTTAACTATCAAAAAGAGTTGGAGACTGAGGTTACCAAGAGAACCCAAGACCTTGCCAAAGCTTTTCAGAAGGTAAAGGTAGCCTCTCTTGATACCGTTTATCGGCTTTCGCGGGCGGCTGAGTACAAGGATGAGGATACTGGTGCCCACGTTCAGCGCATGAGCCATTATTCTAGTGCCATTGCTCGGGCGATGGGTCTGGATGATGAATTCGTGGAATCTGTTCTCTGGGCATCCCCTATGCATGATATAGGTAAAATTGGTATTCCCGACCGTGTCTTACAGAAACCGGGTAAGCTAGACCCTGATGAATGGGTGATTATGAGACAACATACCACCATCGGAGCCGAGATTCTAAAAGATGCTAGTGCCGACTTTATCAAATTAGCTGCGGATATTGCCCTCACTCATCACGAAAAATGGGACGGCAGCGGCTACCCTCAAGGGATGAAAGGCTCAGATATCCCTCTAGCCGGGCGTATTGTGGCTCTGGCTGACGTCTTTGATGCCCTGACCTCTGAACGGCCTTACAAAGCCCCCTTTCCGCTAGAAAAAGCGCTAGCCATTATTAAAGACAGTCAAGGGAGCCATTTTGACCCTGAGTTAGTGGATGTTTTCTGCTCTATTGAACAGGAAATAAGAGCCGAATTTAATTGGTGGAAATTTATGTCGTCAGATGCTACTTCTGAGGAATCAGACCTCTCAGACCTGTTCAGCACCTGACGTAACCTTACCAAACCAAAATTTGTTAGACTCCTGCTCCAGCAACTTTGTTACTATCTCGTATCCTGGCTGTAGGCTGAGACGACTAACGGTAAGAACAAGGAAGTAAGTAGAGAGTATTTACTCCTAGAGATAGGGAGAACGCTTGAGTTTCTTAGAGTAAGCAGCCACGCCATTTTTTTCAAATCATTGACCTCTGATGAGCTAAGAACTATAATCAAAGAAGCGTTGAAGGAAGTGAGAAAATGACGGAAAGGCAAGAAAGCACGGAAGACCATCGGTTCAGGCTGCGGAAAGATTTAATCCAGTCCGATGCCTTACAATTGGTTACGGAGGCAATGGCCAGGAGATACAATGTCGTGCCCCTGGAGGTAAACGGTAATGTCCTGAGGGTAGCTATGGCAAACCCAAACGATATCTTCGCCTTAGAGGCTCTGGAAACCCGGACCCAGATGCGCATAGAGCCTGAGACGGCTAGCGCTGAGGAAGTTCTAGAGGCTATCGATTTCAGTTATAAATCCTATGGGGCAATAGAGAAAGAGATTTCCAGCATTTCGTTACCTGGTGAGGCAACTGAGGAACAAATTACACCTGATACTGTCGCCGATGCCCCTGTAGCCAAGGCTATCACCCTTATTATAAGTGAGGCGGTAAAAGCCCGGGCTTCTGACATCCATCTTCAACCCGAGGAAGATGAACTGCGAGTACGCTATCGTATTGATGGTACTCTTCACGAGACGCTTAGCCTGCCCTTTGAGACGGCTGTCCCGCTTATTTCTCGAATAAAGATTCTGGCTGATATGAATATTGCTGACCACCATCGTCCTCAGGATGGTCATTTTTCAGTTAAACCACAAGACCGTCCGGAAATAGATATTCGTGTGGCTACTATACCCACTGTACATGGTGAGATGGCAGCATTACGGCTTCTTGATAAATCCAAAGCTCTGATGACCCTAGCCCAGCTGGGGTTTCTCCCGGAAAGTCTGGCAACGTATGACGAGATGCTTAAAGTTCCCTATGGCATGATTTTAGTCACTGGCCCTACTGGTTCTGGCAAAACTACCACTCTTTACGCTTCACTCAATAGTCTTGACCGCAAGGGACGGAATATTATTACTATTGAAGACCCGGTAGAGTATCGATTTAAGAGTATTAATCAGATTCAGGTTAATCCTCGGGCTGGTCTTACCTTTGCCGCTGGACTCAGGTCCATACTGCGACTTGACCCCGACGTGATATTAGTTGGTGAGATACGTGATGCCGAGACGGCGAATATTGCTATCCAGTCGGCTCTTACCGGGCATCTGGTACTATCTTCACTCCATGCCAATGATGCTGTAGGCGTAGTCTCTCGCCTACTTGATCTGGATGTCGAGCCATTTCTGGTAGCTTCGGCACTTATTGGTGTGGTTGCCCAACGAATGGGACGACGGGTCTGCCCCGATTGTGCTCAAGTGGTTAAAGCCCCCTTGGTAGAGGAGATGGCCTATAAGAAAGAAACTGGTGAGGAGCGAAGTGAGTTCCTCTATGGCAGCGGTTGCAAATCATGTGCCAATACTGGATACAAAGGGCGAATCGGAATTTTTGAAATCCTTCGCATAAGTGACGAAATAAGGGCAATGGTGCTGAATGGCGCCTCCACCACTCAGCTACGAACTCAGGCAATTAAAGATGAGATGATACCTTTAATTAGAGACGGTATGCTAAAAGTAAAGACGGATATCACTAACCCTGCCGAAGTCCTGCGTAATGCCTACACCGCAGACTAATAATACACCCGCCTAAGGTTAGCTAAGGGAACACTAAGGGGAAGGGGGTTAAATGGTTTATCGATACGTAGCCTACAATGAAAAGGGGGAGGTGGTCAAAGGAAAGCTATCAGCCGCCAGTGAAGAGGCAGCCACTGAACTATTGAACTATGCTGGTTACCAGGCAATGAGCCTCAAGCCATATGCCCCGTTTTTTAACTTGGATAAACTAATGGCAAGCCTATCCTTCGAAGTAAAACCGGCTGAGATAGTACTTCTTTACCGTCAGTTAGCCATGCTTCTTGAATCCGGGATAAACATTGCTGCCTCTCTGGAGTTGCTCCAGCAACAGTCAGAAAACCGCTCTCTACAGAAGATTCTAGGGGAAGTAGTCTCCGATGTTCGCGGCGGCAATCAGCTCTCAATAGCTCTAGGTAAGCACCCCAAAGCCTTTTCTACAGTTTATTGCCGGTTAGTGGGTGCCGGTGAACAGAGCGGAGAGCTTGAAATAGTACTGAGACAGGTAGCTGATTATATGGAGAAGGAAACCACTACCGCCAAGGAAACTAAGGGTGCTCTTATGATGCCAGCCATTACTTTTATTGTAGCTATGGTGGTGATGGGACTAATGGTTACCTTTGTTTTACCATCTTTTATCGGTTTATATAGCGCCCTTGGTACTGATTTACCACCGATAGTCCAGATGCTCATGACCATTTCTGACGGAGCTCGGAGTTATGGGGTGTATATTTTGCTGGCACTGTTAGTTATCGTTGTCGTGGCCGTTCTCTATATCAGGACTCCGAATGGCAGATATAAGTGGGATAAACTGCTCCTTAGTCTGCCGCGAGTGGGGCGGGTGATGCATCTTAGTGAACTTGCCCGCTGTTGCCGAAGCATGTCCTTATTGTTCCGTAGCGGTCTGCCCTTGACTGAAGTTATGTCTATGGTTGTTCAGAGCAGCGGTAATAAAGTGATGGCTAAGGCGCTCAGTGATGTCCAGCAAGCTATGGTTAAGGGTGAAGGTTTATCCCAGCCAATGATGAAGAACAAGATATTCTTGCCGATGATGGTGCAGATGGTCAGGGTCGGTGAGGAAACCGGTAGCCTTGATGTTACTTTAACGGCAGTAGCTCAAAGCTACGAGGCTGAAGCCGAAGAT
>SDBU01001372.1_pt1 | contig 35063 bp, 47 predicted proteins | sample 2277071 | NCBI WGS metagenome assembly SDBU01 (sample SAMN10397929, study PRJNA504765) | marine sediment metagenome | isolation source: marine sediment core GS08_GC12, 126 cmbsf | place: Arctic Ocean: Gakkel Ridge, Loki's castle | collected 2008 | reverse complement strand
CATTAATAACAGTATTTATATTTTACTTAAAAATCTCAGTTATTCATTATTTATTGTTTTACAAGAGTTTGCGAATTTGTTAAACAATTAAATTTATTAGTATTTTTAAAAAAAACTACAATTTTTTTCTGAAAAATTTGTAAATCATTAATAAATAATATTATAAAGAATAGAAGCATGACAGAATCCTTTCAATAATGACAGTATTGAATTTTTGAATAAAAAAATAAAGTTTTATTAACAATTTATTCTGAATGTTAATTTTTTAGAGTTCATCGAAATATAAACAATCTTTCGATTGTTATTGTTATAAATAACTTGTTATTAATATAACAAATATTATTAGTAATATCAAGAACTATTTTTGTTATTGTTGTTAATTTATTAAAATATTACTATTAGAGATGGGGTAAACACATATAATTATTGTATTATTAGAATAACACATAAAGAGACGTAAAATTTGTTTTTATATATAATATCACAGTTAAGATGGAACGGAAAAAAGTGGATTCCCGCTTTTGCGGGAATGACAGTAAGGTGCGTAAGTTTAAATTTTCCAACATAATTAATTGTTAAAGATTTACGTTAAAATTAATATTTATTTCTTTTTGCCGCTTCATCAGTTAATGTATAACATAAATTTTTATCTGTTCTATAGTAATCAACAGGCAAAAATGCCTGTTCTACTATTTTAAATTATGTTTTTACTTGTTTTCAGATATAAGATATAGTTTTTATTAGAAATAAATTTAATTAAAAAAATATTTATAAATTATTCAGGTTAAATATTCTCTTTTAATTCTAAAATATACCTTATCTGGTCTTCTAACAATTCAATATATACTGACAGTAACAGTATTTCATTGCAGATCTTTTCTCTTATAAGAAAATTTCTTTTTTTATAATTTAGCTCTCTATATGCAAATTGGAAATGCAGCAGTATTAGTTAATGAATCCCCGCTGCAATATTATTCGACTTTAATTTTTATTATTCTAAGGGTAATTTCCAAGCGTCTTTACAATTTGGGTATTATTATCTAATTCATTCTTACCACTAAATATAATAATGCTTGTATTATAGTTATCTACTATTTTTTACTAGGCGCTATAAACTTATCTATAGATCAAATTTTTCGTTTTGGATATCTAATTAAGTTTTTCTCTCTTCAATCGTTCATTAATGATTCGTATATTTTGGCTAATTTTTGGTTCAATATTTTATTATTGTAATTGTCTTCTACAAATTTTCTTCCTACTTTCCCCATCTCTTGCCACACTTCCGGATGTTCGATAAGGTATTCGATCTTTTCAGTCAAAGCATTTATATCTCTTTCAGGAACAAGAAAACCGGATTTGCCATTAAGAACACCTTCGGGTATTCCATTATGCAATGTTGATATTACTGGAAGTCCAACGGCTTGAGCTTCTTGCAGAACCAAAGCCTGCCCTTCTCTATCTCCGTCACTTGCAGTTACACATGGTAATAAAAAAATGTGCGATTGTTTATAAAGCGTTATTACTTCATCCTGTTTTAATGCTCCTAAAAATTTCACATATTTACTAATTCCCAATGTAATAACTAAATGTTCTAAGTCATATTTTAAGGGTCCATCACCAGCAATTAGATACAAAATATTTTTATGATTTTTTATTACATTAACTAAGGCTTTAATACCATATTCAATACCTTTTTTTTCAACTAACCTTGATATCGTTACTATTTTAATAGTCTCTCCAGATTTGATTGATTTTTTTTGAAATTCAAATTTTTCAATATTGAGCGACATTGGTAAAACTATGATTTTATTTTTATCACCTCCCAGTTCTATTACTCTTTTTTTCGTAAACTCAGTATTTGTTGTAAAAAGATCACATTTTTTGAATAGATCATTATACACATTTTTCCCGTATTGTAAAGGAAAACCATTGACATCGTATCCGTGAAAACTTGTAATATATTTTCCCTGAATTCCTAAGTCTTTAATTTTTGAACCTATAATTCCTGTAGTACCAAAATGACAATGGACAATATCAAAATCCCTATTTCTAAATTGTATAACTGAGTATAACAACTTTAAAGATAATGCACTTTTTTTATATTTAAAGATATTTAAAGACTTAAATATTTTTCCTGGACTTTTATGTAAATTCGTTATTACAAGATAAATTCCTTTTAAAATACAAATGATTTTATTATTTGGAATACCTAAAAAATGAACTTTTTTTAAAAGTTGATATTTTTCTACATTTGGATGAACTTTGTCATCATTAGAAATAGATATAGAAAATATTTCAACATCATGTCCCATATCCAAAAGTCCTGTTATTTGGTCCAAAATAAACGTTTCTGATAAGGATGGGAATGTACCAACAATAAAAGCTATTTTCATGGATTCACCTTCTTTTACGATTAATTATTTTTAAAAATTTATTGCACATTCTATTTACTAGGATTATTTTATTATAAAATCTATCTGTTAGGCAACGTACTACCTTGCTTCTTCGATATAATTTTGATATTTTGGTAATTTTATGTTTGGTATCATGGACGATGAATTTTTCTTGCGATAAATCATCTCTCTTGATGGCATTTTCAATAAAGGCTTTCATAAGTATTTACCAGTATTCCTTTAAATTGCTCATGTATGTTATACGGATTAAAGAGTGAAACGGCCCTCTCTCTTGATAATTTACTTAATTTCCTTCTAAATTTTGGATTATTTAATAGTTCAATAATTTTTTCTGATAAAACAATTACGTCTGACATATCAATAAGAACTCCTGCATCTCCCAAAACTTCAGACATAGGCTCTATATTATTTGAAATACAAGGGCATCCACACGACATAGCTTCCAATAATGACATTCCAAATCCTTCTTCTAATGATGGAAAAACAAAAAGCGTAGCTTCTTGGTAAAGTTTTATTAATTTATCCTCTTCAATATACTCATAAAAAATTACTTTATCCTCTAATCTATTTTCTTTTATATAAGTTAAACACCGCATATAATATTCAGAGCTTGATTTTTTTACACCTGTAAATGCTCCGCATTTGGGTCCTACTAAAATTAATTTAATATCGTTATATTTTGAAACAATATTATTAAATGCTTTTATTAATAATAATTGATTTTTTCTATCAATAAATTTTGCAACATATAGGATATACCTTTCATTTAATCTATTATTTGATGGATGATATTTTACTGTATCAATACAAATATAAACTATTTTAATTCTGTTTTGGCCAACACCTTTTTTTATCATTCTTCTTTTTTGCTCTGAACTCTCTGTTATTATACAATCAGCTTTATTAAATAAATAATGATAAAGTTTCATAATCTTATTCCACGGGGGAACCCAAAAATCATGATCTAGTTCCCACACTATTAAAGGAATTCTTTTTATTTTCGCGTAAAACAAAGATAAGAAAAAATTTCTTGGGTGCGTTGAAATTATTATATCAGCTTCTATTTTATGCATTTTCCAAAGACCATAAATTAAGAATACTATATCATTCAATATAGTTCTTTTATTTAAATATACTCTTTTGTTGTAAGGATATACTTTTATGTTTTCATTTAGTGGGGATAATTTACCAAAAACTATTGTATCAAACTCCTTAGATAAGTAATTAAGTTGATTAGCAACTATCTTTTCTATAGCTCCACCTTTATTTGAACTCAAAATCCCGCTTCCAGAAACATTAAATAAATTTTTTTTTCTATTGTTTTTCATTTTATAACCTTCAATTCAAAATGGACAGCTTCTGCTGTGAGAATAAAAGGGAAAAACCTTTCATAAATATCCTGTGTCAATGGAGAGAAATTAATTATATATTTAAGAGGAATATTAGGAATTTTTATCCATTTCTTATTAAACTTGAATATAAATCTATTTGGTATAATTTCTTTCTTAATTATCCTAAATTGAGATTTTTGATTAGAATATTTAACCACTGAACTTTCTTCCTTCACAAAAAAATCGAAAGACCTAACAGCAAAAGCTCTTTTATGTGTTAAGTCAGTATAAGAGTTATGACTACTAAAATGAGGGACACTAATAATAATTTTAGCTTCTTGCTTAGATATTCTGTACAGTTCATCTATAACTTTGATAATATCATTTAAATGCTCCAAAATGTCGAAACAATAAATTAAATCAAAGGTATTATTTTTAAAAGAGTATGGAAATTTATTCAAATCACAAATTAAATCTGCATCAGAATCCTTTTCACAATCAATGCCAATAGCACCTTTAATTTTTCTCTTTCCACAACCTATATCTAATATTTTCATTTTATTATTTTCATTAAACCTGTCAAGAATTTTTTAATTCTAAAAAACCACCTTTCCATAACAAAAACACTTCTATAAGGAATATAAATATTCCTAGAGCCACCAAGAATATAAATATTATTAGCGAAACCGTAATTAGATTCAGTCTAATTACAAAAATTACTCCTATCATTACAACGGAACTAATAATAGGGAGTATAATAGGACGTACCCAATCTAAAAATCTTAGATTTATTAACCTACAATTTATAATTTGCCCGGGTATTAAGATAATTGTAAATGATAATAAAACTGCAAGGCTGGTTCCCAAAATGCCAAATTTTATAGTAAGTGGGTAAATTATACTTACTAAAAGGATTAAATTAAAAAATGACATTATAGTTTGTATTACCGGTTTACCTAAAGATAAAACAATAGGTCCTCCTGTCGCTGCAATTGCTCTTGTAGCTCCAAAAATACATAATACCTTCATTGCTGGAACCATAGGCATCCATTTTTCTCCTAAAAATATCTTAGTAAAATCAGGAGCTAAAACAAAAATTAATCCTGCTATGGGAAGAGATAAAAATGCGGTAAGTTGTAAAACTTTCAAATAAGCTATTCTCAGTCTGGAAATATCATCCTGCAATTTAGAATATGCTGGAAAAGTAATTTGGGAAATTACATGTGTTATTTCTGTTGCCGGAAGATTAGAAATCTTATAAGCCATCTGGTAAAACCCTAAAACTGTTACTCCCAGAAGTTTCCCTACAAAAATGTCATCTCCTTGAGTAATTAAAAAAATTAACACACTTGAGCCTAAAACCCATTTTCCAAATCCAAAAAGTTCTTTTATTTTTCCTAAATCTAAACTTAAGCGGGGCTTATAGGGGCCAATTATAAAGCTAACAATACAACTTACAAAGTTTCCAGCTAATGCACCAAACACAAGAGCCCAAACATTTTTCAATATAAAAACAGCTGAAACAGCGACAGTAAAGTCAGCTAATGTGCCGCTAATTTGATAAACAAATTGTTTATTAAATTCTAATTCTTTTTGAAAGTAGATAACGCTAATATTAGTAAATGCCTGAAAAAGGATTGAAAATCCGATAACTTGGATTATTGATTTCGCTTCTGGTACATTAAAGAAATTTGCCGTAATAGGCGCAATAAAATATAAAATGGAAAAAAGAATAAGACCTCGTAGGATTAAAACAGTCCAGGTACTATTAAGATAACTTTCTATTTCATCTTTTTTTTGTATTAAAGCCTGTTGAAATCCTGTTTGAGAAAATGTTTCTAATATTGACATCGTAAGCAGTGCTATTCCCATTAAGCCAAAATCATGAGGTGCTAAGATACGTGCCAATATTATAATTCTGAATAATTTAAGTAGCTGATTAATTATTCTGAGGGAAAAGACCCATATCCCACCTCGCACTACCTTTTTAAATAAAATCTGCTCTGACTTTTCTTCTTTAATATTGTCTGTTTTATCTGTCATTCTAACGAAAAGTTTTACCTAAAATTTCTTTATCCCGTATTACATTTAACAATAATCTTTTATTAATTCTGAAACAAATTTTATTTTATCCTCTGTCAATTCAGGATATACCGGCAGTGACAGTATTTCTTCTGAAACCTTTTCAGTCACAGGAAAATCTCCCTTTTTAAACTTTAGTTTTTTGTATGCAGGCTGCAGATGTAGAGGTATTGGATAATGAATTCCGGTTGCAATATTATTCACTTTTAATTTCTCTCTTATCTCATCTCTATTTTTTAACCTTACACAATACACATAATAAACATGCTTCGCATAACTCATTTCTCCTCGAATAATTACATCACTATCCGACAAAAAATTATTATAAAGTTTAGCATTTATTCTTCTTTTATCTGTCCAATCGCTAATATATTTTAATTTCACTAAAAGGATAGATGCCTGCATTGTATCCATCCTGTAATTATATCCTTCAACAATATGAATATTCTTTTCTTTTCTCCCGTGATTCCTCAACAGTTTGACTTTTTCAGCAATATCTTTATTATTTGTAGTAACTATACCGGCATCACCAAAGGCACCGAGGTTTTTGCTTGGGAAAAAACTGAAACATGCTGCATCCCCGAGTGAACCCACCCTTCTTTTCTTATACTCACTATCATGAGCTTGAGCAGCATCCTCAATGACTTTCAGGTTATATTTTTTAGCAATTTCATTAATCGTGTCCATATCTGCGGGCTGACCGTATAAATGAACCGGAATAATTGCCTTTGTTTTTTCTGAAATAGCAGCTTCAATTTTACTTACATCCATATTATAATGTTTTTCATCAATATCCACAAACTTAACTTTTGCACCACAGCAAGATATAGCCTCAGCCGTAGCAATAAATGTATTTGGAACGGTAATAACTTCATCACCGGATCCGATATTGCAGGCAATTAAAGCAAGATGAAGAGCGGATGTTCCGGAGCTTGTACCGACAGCGAATCTTACTCCGCAGAACTCCGCAAATTTTTGTTCAAATTTTTCTAGCTTATCTCCAAAAATAAAGGAAGAATCTTCTATAACATCCCTTATCGCACTGTCTATTTCCTCTTTTATCGATAAATACTGTGCTTTAAGATCTAAAAGTGGTATTTTCATTATTTTTTACGATGGTTAAGTATTACTAAATTTTGAACTCTATATATAAATTTCGGCAGAAAACTATTCATTCTCTATCCTTATTAAAGCATTAGAACAGGTATTCCCGTTTGTTCTTTATGATATTAATAGCCTCATAGGTAATAAAGAATATCCCTCACACTTCAGATGATTTTCTTCTAATATAACAGGAATGAGAATTAATAGTAAATTTTTCTGCTGAAGGCGGAGTTTACTTTCTTTTACTAACGAACTACATTTTAGGTATTAAAATCTCCTTTCCACACTCTGCTAAAGATTTTTGTGCTGATTCGAGAATATTGACAACACGAAGGCCTTCATACCCGTCAGATAAAGGTTTCTCATCATTTAAAATACAGTTTAAATAATGATCACACTCAATTTTAAGCGGTTCTTCAAACTCAATTTTCGGTACAAAAATATCTCCTGCACGATGAATCAACTGAAATTTTCCAAAGTCATCAAATTCACCAAGCGATTCATCTATACTTTTCTTATCGATACCCTTATCAAAAATCTGAATTTTATAATCAGAAATATCATCATAAACAACCATCTTTTTACTGCCAACAACTGTCATTTTTCTTACTTTATTTGGGTCAAGCCAGCTGACATGTATATGGGCTGCAATGTTATTGTCAAATGAAATTACCATAAATACGACATCATCGATATTATCCTGAATATATGAAACTCCCTTAGCAATAACTGAAACCGGTGTAGCATCCAAAATAAAAAGTAAAATTGACACATCATGTATAGCAAGATTCCACATCACATTCACATCTTCTCTGACCTTACCTAAATTGAGTCTTTGTGAATAAACATAATATATATTACCCAACTCATCGTGGTCAATATAATTTTTCAAAGAGTGAACTGCGGAATTATACCTAAAAGTATGCCCTACCATCAATTTCTTCTTATATTTTTCTGCAAGTTCTATAAGTTTTAACGCTTCCGTTGTCTTCAAAGCAATAGGCTTTTCCACGAAAACATGTTTCCCGCTTTTGATTAATGTTTTTGTCATTTTATAATGACTTGCTGCAGGAGTAGAAACAACAACAGCATCGATTGTATTATCTTTTATAATATCTTCAATTTTTTTTGTAACCTTTATATGTGGATAAAGATGTTTTATATAATTTAATCTTTTCTCACTGATATCAACAACTGTTTTAACACTGCATTTATGGTTTTGAACGAAATTTCTGAGCAAGTTCGGTCCCCAGTATCCGCATCCTATTTGAGCAATATTTATCATTAAAAAACTTTCATTTAATAAAATATTTACTTATTATCCTGTTATGAATTCTTCCATAAATTTTTCTTTTAATATAGCTAAGCCTACTTTTTTTATAGCATCCCCATTTTTTACTAAAATCATTAAAAATCTTAATCCCGGTTAAATTATATAAAACTTTTAATTGATAAATATGTATATTGTGATAATCATCTCCAACAATACGCTTATATAAAAGATCATATCTTGACCAATAGCCTGAATCATAAAGACCTATATTTTTTTCTAATGTCTTTATCCCACCAGTCCATAATTCAAAACTTTCCGAATCTTTATTTAATCTGTAAAAATCAAAGAGTCCTAAAAGTGCAAATATAAAACCATTCAATACATGATTATGAGGTTGATTTGGATACTCTTCATACCAAACATTTTTATCTTCATCAAGATAAACAATATCTGTTCTTTTAAAAGAATTAAATGCTTTTTTAGCTGTAGTTAAATACTCCTCATTATTAAAAATTTGATATGCCCTTAATAGAACTGAAATTGCCTCACCTTGAGCAATTGCAGAGATCCATGGTGGCTTGATATCATATACTGGCTGTATACAAGTATATTCCCAAACTCCATAATCTCCTTTGTCTTTTATATTTGCAACAAACCAGTCTGCACATTTTTTGAATAAACTTAATTCTTTTTCAACATTATCTCTGTTATATTTATATAATAATCCAAAGGCATATTGTGCAATAGTCACCGGTGTATAGTGAACTCCAAATTTCATATTTTTATAATTTCTGAAATACCATCTATTCTTTTTATATACTTTATCGTAATCTACTAAAGGAATCCCATTTCTATCAATTTTGCCATAAAATCCTGATTGAATTAAGTCAACAATGAATGAATAATCTAAATACCAATCTCCTAACTCTCTACTTTTTGACATATTCCCAATAGAAATTTTAAAAGCCATATTTTAGTCTTAAATGAATATATTACAATTCCTATTTTGATAAACTCTATAATATTATATTATTTACTTATCTGCTTTTTATTTCCAAAAAACATATCTTTTATAATTTTAAAATCATTTTTTTTTGGAAGGAAAACTGATAATGGTAATTTTTCCTTATTTAAAAAGTAAATTAAAATTATAATAAAACTTGAAAAATATGCAATTGAAGTGGAAATTGAAGCAGCAGTTAATTTATATAACGGAACATAAATTATGTCTAATAAAATATTCAGTGTAAGAGCACAAGAATTTATTAAGATAAAAATTTTCACCCATCCTTTTGCAATAAAATAACTGCTTATTACTTTATTTATTCCAAGAATAATTATCCCGGGAACCAAGTATATAATAAGTTTGCTTGATTCAACAAAGTCTGCTCCAAAAATCAATAAAATGAAGAACTTACCATATAAAACAAAAATAATACCTAAAAATAATAGAACGATGAAAACAGTCTTTACTATAAATATTACACTATCCCTGCCTTCAACAGATTCAAATCTTGGAATTTTAGCCAATATAACTAACTGAATTGATTTAGAAATATAGTTCATCGATTCTATTAATAATACGGCAATCCCATATATTCCGGTTGCATATTTACCAAGAATTATATTTACAATGAAAACATCCGCCCTGTAAACAAGAAAACTTATAAATCCTGATATATAAGGATATTTAGCAAAACTTAGAAGTTCTTTTGAACATTTTAATGAAAAATTTCTCCATTCAAGATTTATTATACTATGACGAATGAGAAAATATATACCAAGAGCAAAAGTAGAAAAAATGCTAAAAAAATAACAAACTGATATTTTAGTATAATTTAGTCCTAATAACAATAAAAGTAAAGTCAGAAAAAAGAGATAAAAAAAATTTTTCCCACTTTCGATTATGTTATAATTTAATACTTTATCGCTTCCTAATAAAAAATAATTTGATAATAGCATTAATCCGCTTAAGGGTACAGTGGAAATAAATAAATAACTTTCCAAATCATATCCGATATTGAAATAACTCCAAAAAATTAACGATAAAGTAGAGAATAATAATGTCGATATAATTCCAATAAAAAAAACATTAAAAGTGATTATATGTTTATCAATTTTTTTTGAACCTAAAAAATTTACAGCAGCTACTTCAAGTCCTAATAAACTTATCATACGAACTACTAAAGTAAAAGTAATAATTACATCATATTCTCCTTTCCCCGCCGGTCCTAATATTCTTGTAATAATTATATTATTAATTAATGCCAAAAAAAACAATAATATCTGGAAAATAAAAGTCGATAATGATTCTTTAAATAGCTTAAGTAAATTTGACATTTAGATTTACGATTTACGAATGAAAAGAAAGAATTATTACAGATTTCATGGATTTTAAAAGAGATTTCACAGATTAAGAAATAAATGATGTCCATATTTTTCCTATCTTTGAATCTGTGTCATTTCTTTCTTAATCCGTAAAATCTGTGGTTACTCTTTCTTTACGACTGCAAAGGCAACAGCATATTCACTACAATGCGAAATCGTTATTAACACCTTTTTATCCAAAATTTCTGCTTCTTCGATTTTGATATTTATGTGTGGCTTTCCCATCTTATCATTTCTAACCTCTATTTGTGAAAAAAATAATTTCTTTAATCCGGAAAAAGCCTTTATAACCGCCTCTTTTGCGGCAAATCTTGCGGCTAAATGAGGATATGGGTCTCTTTTATTAAAGCAATATTGTAATTCTAAAGGTGTGAATATTCTTTTATAAAATTTTTTATTTTCATTCTCCGGTTTGTTTTTGAATCTATCCACAGATTCTATATCTACTCCTATTCCTAATATATCCACCATAATTATTTTATTATATGATTAATAAATAATTTAAGGAAAATCAATTCAAAACTTCCATATATAATTCTTTCATAATACTTTCATTTTTATCCTTATCATCATTTTTCTTTATATATTCATAGTTGTATTTACTGATTTTCGGTTTTAATCCTTGTAAATTTTTAATAATCCGAAAAAGTTTTTTCGAAATATGTTCTTCATCTTCCGATTCAAAAATGAAGCCGTTTATGCCATCTTTGATAAATTCATGATAAACCGGTAAGTTATTGACGGTTGGTATGCATCCGGCTGCCATAGATTCCAAAATTGATAATCCTCTCTGATCATGTGTTAATATGTTAATATATATATCAGAGAAACTCAATATTTCTGCCATCTTTTCTTGTGAAACAAATTCTTCTATAAACATTATATTATTATTTAAATTCAAACTTTCCGCATAAATTTTTATTTCAGACCGATAATTATCGGTTAATGTTCCATATATCACTATAATTAAAAATTCCTGAAAAAAATCCGATAACTTTTTAATTGAATTAAATAAAATTTTATATTTTGCCGCCGGAAAATATCTGTTATGCATTAAAACTACACAATTTTCAGGTATATTATATCTTCTTTTATTATTTTTTCTATCTTCATCTGAAAAACCGGAGAATAATTTAAAATCAATTCCCCAGCAAAAACACTTTATTTTTTTTTCATCTATTTTAAATCCTTTTATAAGCTCGGATTTAATAAATTTTGAAGATGTCGTTATTCCATTTGCTCTTTTAAAAAGAAATTTAGATAGATAAAAATGAATTTTGCTCTCTTTTGCTCTTATTAAAATATCATGTCCGCCAATAGAAATAATTACAGGAATTTTTTTAACAAACAGACAAGTCCACCCATAATTTGAAATCATATGAATATGTATCAAGTCAGGCTTAATATCCCGAATTTTTCTCCATGACCAAAATAAAATAAAAATTGCACGTATATACTTTATTTTTAATATAAATTTATTTGATATACAATGGATTTTTTCTTGAGGAATTTCAGAATCACTATTCCAGGATATTATCTCAATTGAATATCCTTCTTTTTCAAAATAATTATACCACCTCTTCGTATGAATACTTTCACTATCCCCGATAAAACAAATTTTCATTTCTATAGACTAACTATTTTATTGCTTTTATAACTTCTATATGCACAACGAGTGTCAACAATAATATCAGAATTATCCAAAATAAATTTATAATCAATATTAGAGTGGTTTGTGACAATAACAGTACAGTCAATATTTTTCAGTAAATTAATGGTCATATTTTTTGATTTGTAAGTTTTCCCATTCAATTCAAAACTCGAAACAAAGGGATCGTAATATTTTACAAATGCTCCTTTTTTTTCCAGAATGTTCATTATATCGAGGGCAGGTGATTCACGCATATCGCTAACATCTTTTTTGTAAGAAACTCCGACAAGAAGTATTTTTGACCCATTAATTGGTTTCTTTTGTTTATTTAAAGAATCTGCAATTTTATTAACGACAAAATCGGGCATCTCAGAATTAATTTCTCCGGCAAGTTCAATAAACCTTGCCTTGTAATTAAGACTCCTGAGTTTCCACGAAAGATAGTATGGGTCCACAGGGATACAATGTCCACCCAATCCCGGACCGGGATAAAACTTCATATATCCAAAAGGTTTTGTAGAAGCAGAATCTATAATCTCCCACACATTTAAATTCAGTCTATCACACATTATTGCAACTTCATTTACCAGAGCAATATTAACAATCCGAAATGTATTTTCAAGAAGTTTAACCATCTCAGCAGCATCAGTCGATGATACTTCTATAACTTTATCGATTATATTTGAATAAAAATATTTTCCAATTTTTGTACATTTTTCTGTTATTCCACCCAAAATCTTTGGAATATTTTTTATATTATAAATTTTATTACCAGGGTCTATTCTCTCTGGTGAAAATACAAGGAAAAAATCTTTTCCAACTTTTAAACCTTTCGTTTCAAACTTTGGTAAAATTAGTTCTTTCGTAGTTCCCGGATACGTCGTACTCTCAAGAAATATTAATTGCCCCCTGCATAAGTATTTTTGAATATTTTCGGATACATCTAAAACATAAGAAATATCAGGGTCTTTAGTCTTTCCGAGTGGAGTCGGAACACATATATTGATGCAATCTACATTCTTTAAAACTGAAAAATCACTGGTAGCAATCAATTTCCCGGAATTAACAGCATCTTTGAAGTGTATAACATCTATATCTTCAATATAAGAACAACCTTTGTTTATCGAATTAACTTTATTTTCATCTATGTCAATCGCGATTACATTATAACCATTCCTCACAAACTCCAAAGCTTGCGGGAGTCCAACATAACCAAGTCCGATAACCGCAATCTTTAAAGTCCTGTCTTTTATTTTTTTCCTTAATACTTTATATATATCATTCATACTCTATTATTTTCGATTAGTTTTCAGTTAGTGAGATTAGCATAAAAATGGTTGATTTTACCAATGGACAAGTATAAAAATCGATATAAATTTAATTGCGGGACCTAGGACAATCCCGCAATACAACAAAAACCAGAGTATCAGTCAATCCGGTTCATCATTCAAACCTTCATTCCCAATCCTGATTTTCTAAAAGTTGCTCCTCAGGGACATTTTTAAAAACCTTAGCAGGAACTCCAGCAACAATTTTTTTAACAGGTACATCACGAGTAACAACAGCTCCTGCGCCAACTACTCCATCTTCTTTAATTTCTATTCCTGGTAGAATTACTGCTCCTGCTCCAATTCTTCCTCCCTTACGAATAGTCACTCCTTTAAAGTATTTTTTTCTCTCCTCAGTCCTTCCAATATAATTATCATTCGTTGTTGTAACCATAGGAGCAATAAAACAAAAATCTTCTATTTGAGAATATGCAGTGATATAACATCCTGTTTCGAGCTTACATTTTCTTCCGATATTCGTTTCCTGTTCTACAGTGACATTTCTCCCGATTATCGTATATTCACCAATCGAAACACTTTCCCTTATTTGAGAGGAATCCGCTATAAGCACATTACTACCAATACTCGAACCGGAATAAATTATAACATTTGACCCTATAAGGCATTCGTTCCGAATTATTAAAGTTTTTTCAATTTCCGATTCCTGAACAACACTCCATTTTGATCTCAACGGCTTTTTACCAATAACTGAATTATCATCTATCCGAACTCCCTCTCCAATAACCGCTCCTTCATATATTGAAACGCAGTTACCGATTATAGTTCCCTTTCCTATCTTAACGTTTTTCAAAATGGAAGTAAAATTTCCAATTATTACACTCAAATCTATTTTCGCAGTTTTATCTATAAATGATTTCAAAAATAACTCCTTACGTAAGGGCGAAGCATTCAAATAATAAGTTTTCAATAAATTTAGTGCATATTCAATAGAATGCTTCACCCCTACAATTTTTTATATGAATTATAATAGTATTCCAATCCAAATGCACCAAAAACGCCAAGAATTATGCCCATAAAAGATGCAACTATAACTATCAACCTCCGGTTTGGTCTGCTTTTGTACTGAGAAATAATGGGAGTATTCAGTATATTTATAACAGGTGTGTCTTTTACTTCCTGAAGAACAGCCATTTCAAATTCATTCTTGAAACTAATATAATTAGTTTTGCCCATATCATAATCAAGTAGAAGCCTTCCACGTTCTCTTTGTAATTCAGGCGAATCATCGATACTCCTATTCTTATTTCTATGTTCAGTTAGCTCTTCCTCAGCTCTATTAAACTCATTTTCTGTTTTTTTTAATTGTTTCTCTATAAAAATCCGGTTTTCTTTTGCCTTAGAAGTTATAGTATTTTTATTATATTCTATAAATAATTCAATCAAAGCATCAGCAATTTCTTTTGAAAGCCAATTTTTATCTGTTTCTACAGAGAGATTAACCACGCCTGTTCTATCATTTACATTAGTGCTAATAATTTTATTAATAATTTTATATCCCTTTTGCAGCCTTTTTTCCCTGCTATTTTCTTCAATTTTCAATAAATCTAAGAGCGTTTCATTATTATTATCAAAATTTTTAAAGCTTTTTTCTAAAAGAGAAAAAATAATCGGTCTGCTTCTAAATATTTCAGGATAAAGCTGAGAATTGCTTTTTGAGGGCAGATTTGATAAGCCGAGGTTGCTCGCCAGACCGCTGAATGCTCCAAATGATGCTGTTCTACTTTCTTCGAATGACGGCAGTATTGAAGCATCAGATATATAGGTCTTTTTAGCAATTAACGCATAAATAATGGAAAAAATTACAAAAGACAAAAACACAATAATAACAAGCTTAATCCTTTTTTTGATAATACTTAAATACTCAATAATATTTACTTCTTCATCATTCAAATAATTTCTCCTATGAAAAAAAAATGTATCCACAGATTACACAGATTTCACAGATTAAAAAAAAACTGATAATATTTTTTTCTTTCTCTTCATCTGTGAAATCCGTGTAATCCGTGGTTAAAATATTTTATTCGCTAATAACCTTATCAAGCACATATATAGACATAATAAGACCTGATACAATCTGTGTAGCATTAGCGATAGCATTCCCCCAATCTATTTTTCCCCCCGCAGGTTTTACAGGAACAAATATGGTACTCCCGGGTGTAATTTTTGGGTCAAACCAAAATCTTTTTGGTCTGGTAATTCTGCCATTTGCAAGTATAATCGATAACCTTTTTCTATCAGACATATCTGTATAACCACCGGCTGCATTTACATAATAATCAGCACCTTTTCCATTCTGGTAAAGTACACTCCGCGGTGGAAGTCCTATTTCTCCTTCTACTCGAACAGTATTAATTTTTCCAGGTATATAAACATAGTCGCTATCCATAAGAACAATATTACCAGGGTCTGAATTATTTTTTAAAATCTTCTCTAAATCAATATCTACAATTCCTATACTATCTACTTTTCTGTTAAAATATATGCCATCCGGATAAGCAGTTTCCTTCAATCCACCGGCTCTTTCTATCAAGTCGGAAAGTCTGTCATTTTTTGATTTAAGGCTGTAAACACCCGGCATCACAACTTCACCATCTATTTCAACATTTTTCTGAAGCTTCCAATTAGGGTCTCTTCTTATAAATATATTGTCATATTTTTTCAGTTTAAAATTTTCAACTTCTTCCCCATTATTCAAATTAAAATAAATCGTAGTTATAAGTTCATTATCATTTGTATTATCAGAAGAAGTCCTCGATACTTCTGCAAGGTGTTTATATGCAGATTCAGTTAATCCACCAGCAAGGAAAATTAAATTACTTAAAGTCAAGTCATCATATAATTCATATTTTCCAGGCTCTTTAACTTCTCCAAAAATCTCTATAGAGTCCTTTTCTGTTACTTCCCATTTTGAATAAATTCTCACAATATCTTTTTTATTAAGAGCTATGTTGTCATTAATGTTTGAATTTAAATTGTTGAGAATTTTTTTTGGTACAAAATCAATTAAAACAGTGCCGGTATCATGTAATGTCCGGATTATATTAGCCCTTTCAAGATATGCTTCATCTAATACACCATCACAAAGCTTCAATAATTCAGTTAATGTCATATCGTTTTTATATTCATAAAGCCCGGGCCTTTTTACAAATCCTATCACCTCTACATAATTTTCAATCTGTTTTATAATAGAATGTACGTAGATACTGTCACCATCAAATAATTTTGTTCTTTTTTCGTCCTCTCTTAGATAATTAATATCTATTAGTTTTCTATCATTCTCATCGGGAGTTCTTTGTTCTGACGGAATAATTCGCCATATTTGCAGCTTTTTAAGATAAGCATCCGACTTGAATTTTCCGGCAATGTTTACAACATCCTCTAAAACTTCACCGGGTTTTAACTCATATATTGCAGGAACCTTAATCTCACCACTTAATGAAACACGCTTTCCAACAGGTGGAACTATTATAATATCACCTTCTCTAAGCCGTATATTTTTATTAAACTCCCCTTTCAACTGCAGGTTATAAAAATCAATAATATCTATATTTTTATCCCGAATTAATTCAATATTTCTTAATGAACCATTACTAGTTGCTCCACCGGCAAAGTATAGTGCCGAATAAACCGGTGAAAGTGATGATAACCAGTAGACACCCGGAGCTTTAACCTGTCCTGAAACTAATATGTGAATACTGCGTATTTTCCCCAAAGAAACATCAACAAAACTTTGAGAGTAAAAATTTTTCAGCTTTCTTGATATCCTGTTTTTTAATTGCTCGAAAGTCAATCCATTTACAGTGATTTTTCCCAATTTATCTATAAATACATTTCCTTCTCTATCAACAACAAAAGACTCACTCATACTCGTTTGCCCCCACATCTCCAATCTTATTTCATCACCAGGACCGATAATATAATCAGGTGTTATACTTCCAAATACCGGAGGCTCGAACGAGGTAGGTATCCAATTAAATATATCATAGCCAAATGGTTTTAACTCATCTTCAGAAACTTCAATTAGTTCTTTTTGACTCAATAGTTCTTGTTGGAGTGTTATTATTTGCTCCTGTATTTTTATCAGAGAATCAATATTAACCGCCCCTTCTTTCTCTAAGGGTATTCCCGAGGATATACCTTCCTCTTCTGTTAAATATCCGGAATCCTTCAATTTCTGTAATATTTGAGATTCACTATAACCAAGCCGGCGGAGTGAATTCTTAAAATTCTCAATTTCTGTTTGACCATAACCTGTTTCTGGCATAAAAATAAAAATAATAAAAATAATAAATAAAACTGATTTTTGTAATAAACTGACTGGTTTAAAAATTAAATTATTCATATTATTTTTCATTTTTTTTATTAAAATTATATACTATAATATAAACAACAACTTAATAAATGTCAAGTTAATTCAGCTTCATTAGAAGGGATAACTAAAAAAGGTCAATCATATTTATTGAATTATTAATGAAATCGAATGAAAAAATACAAAAATTTCTAATTGCTTTAGATTTTGTCAAATATACTTTACTGGCAAGTTTATATTTGCTTTGATTAGCTGCAGAAATTCCCATTATTATTTTTTCCTTCGGGACATTTTTTAACATTACTGCGATATTATCTTCAAAATCATTCTTAGAAACTGTATAATTCATCGGGATAACAAAATCGATTAATTTCTGATTTACCCACTCATTCCAATACTGATAATAATAATTTTTTGCTCTGTATAAATCAGGAATCACTGCTGCGGATAGCTTTATTGACGGATTCTTTTTTTTAATACATTCTTTTATTTCCTTAACAAGGTGATTAACTTGTCTGCCACGGAAATTTTTCCACTCTTTGATAAGATTAATATAAGATTCTTGTCCAATTTTTTCGATTATGTCCTCTTGATTTCTGATTAATTCAAGAGGATCAATTTTATTTGCAGATAGAAATTTGTTTCTTAAAACTATATTATATCCGAAATTTTCCCCAGGATAACGAATATAATCTAAGTGAATCCCATCTATTTTATAATTATTAACTACTTCTTCAATTACATCAACTAAATGAAAACGGACTTCATCAATACCGGGAGAAAGGAATATTAAGTCAGGATGATTTCTCGATTTAATTGAATTTTTGTTTAATAAATTATGAGGGACACAAAACCATTCGGGGTTTTTGTAATAAAGATGGTTTTTGTTTTTTGGTTTTTGAGGAGAAGACCACAAAAAAAAGACATTAAACCAGCAATGTAGTTTAATATTTTTTTTGTGGGCTTCTGAAATAAAATATTGAAGAGGATCGAAATTATTTATATTACTTTTTATTTTATCGGCAATCGGAACTATTCTGCTTTTATAATAGGCTTCACCTCTACCTCTCACCTGAACTATTAAATTATTAAAACCTTTTTCAGATGCGATATTAATTACATTGTCAATTTTCTCTTTCGATACAAGATTATTTCTTACAACCCAAATTCCATAGAAATTTTCATTTCCCGATTGAGAATAAAGCGGTAAGTTAATAATAAAACTAAATAAGCTTACAAAAAATAGAATCTTTTTATTATAGTCAACAAACATTTTTTTTGTATAAAACTTCAATAAACAATTTAGCTTTTAAAAAAGGGCAACGAATGTTGCCCTTTTAATGAAACTATTAAATTACTATCTTTGCAGAAATTCGTGATATTATCCTTTTTGTAGTTTCTCTTTCGCTTTTTTCTCTTCTAATTTTTTCTTTTTTTCTCCTGCCACTTCTTTTTTCTTTTTAAAATAAGATTCAAACTCAAGAAGCTCTATAAAAGCCATTTTCGCAGCATCTCCTTTTCTAATTCCTATCTTCAGAATTCTTGTGTATCCGCCATTCCTTTCTGCAAACTTTGGTGCAATTTCTTCAAACAATTCCTTCACAACTAACTTCTCAGCAAGAAACTTGCTTACATGTCTTCTTGCACTTAAATCGCCTCTTTTAGCAAGGGTGATAAGAGGTTCTGCAAAACGCTTCAGTTCCTTTGCCTTTGCATGTGTTGTTTTAATTTTCTTTTCTTTAAAAAGTGAAGTAGCAAGATTTTTTAATAATGCTTTTCTCGCTTCACTATTTCGCCCTAATTTTTTGACATCTTTTCTATGTCGCATTTATTATCAATCCTCGATATCTTTAAGATATTTACTTATATTCATACCAAAATGAATACCTTTTTCTTCAAGCATTTTAGTTAGTTCTGTTAATGATTTTCTACCGAAATTTCTAAATTTCAGCATTTCAGATTCTTCTTTTTTTACAAGATCACCAATCGTTTTTATATTAGCTGCTTTTAAACAGTTCTGTGACCTCACAGAAAGTTCTAGTTCATCAACGCTCATTTTCAGTAGCTTTCTGATTCTTAAAACTTCTTCATCAATCTCAACTTCCTCTTCTTCCTCTTCCTCCGTTTCTATGTCGAAATTAATGAATAGTTGAATATGGTCTTTCAACATCTTCCCTGCATAAGTAAGAGCATCGTCCGGGGTTATACTGCCATCTGTTTCAATTTCCAAAATTAATTTTTCGTAATCAGTCCTATGTCCAACACGGGTACTTTCTATAAAATATGATACATTTTTTACTGGAGAAAATATAGAATCAATAGGAACAGTCCCGATGGGCTGGTCTGGCAGCTTATTTTCTTCAGCTGGGACATAACCTCTACCCTTTCCGATTCGAAGCTCCAGACTAAAATCAGTATCTTCATTCATATTGGCAACAATAAGCTCGGGATTTAACACTTCAAAATCATTCGTATTATTTACTATATCTTCTGCCTTGAATACTCCAGCTCCTTTAAAACGTAAAAATACTTTATCAGGTTTTTTATTCATCAATTTAAACCTGATCTGTTTCAAATTCATTATAATTTCAGAAACATCCTCCTGGACACCTTGAATGGTAGAAAATTCATGAAGAACATTTTCAATTCTTATAGATGTAATAGCAGCACCGGGCAAAGATGACAACAAAACTCTTCGTAAAGCATTACCTATGGTAATACCAAATCCCCGCTCAAGTGGCTGGACAATAAATTTACCATAATTATTCGTATAAGTTGATTCATCAAGCTCTATACTCTCCGGCATTTGTAAATTCATTGAATTCATAAAAAATTCCTTCTTTATATTTTATACTAATATTAAATATATTTAAAATAAATTGCAAAAACAGGTGTTACTTAGAATATAATTCTACAATCAGTTTTTCATTAATTTTAACCGGTATATCACCTCTTTCGGGTACATCGAGAAACTCACCGACTAAACCGGCTTTATTCAAGGAAAGCCATGATATTTGTTTTGTTTCTTTAACTCTTTTCATAGAATTATGAATCAATTCTAATTTTTTACTCTTTTCCTTGACTTTAATCAAATCCCCCTTTTTTACAAGGTATGATGGAATATCCATGATTTTATCGTTGACTAGAAAATGTCTATGCCTAATCAACTGTCTTGCGCTTTTCCTCGAGGGAGCAAATCCAAGCCGATAAACAATATTATCTAATCGTTTCTCAAGCATTTTCAGCAAATTTTCACCTGTTATGCCTCTTTCTCTTTCTGCTTTTTCAAAATAATTCCTGAATTGCTGTTCATAAATTCCATATATCTGTCTGGCTTTCTGTTTTTCTCTTAATTGCACTCCATATTCAGAAACTTTAAACCTTTTATTCTTACCATGTTGTCCCGGAGCATATCCTTTTCTCTCAAAAGCACATTTCCCACTAATGCATCTGCTGCCCTTTAAAAACAATTTTTCCCCTTCTCTTCTACATATTTTACAATTTGGACCAATATATCTTCCCATATTATTCTCCTACACCCTCCTTCTTTTGGGGGGACGGCATCCGTTATGTGGAATTGGTGTAATATCTTTAATTGATGCAATCTCAAGCCCAGAAGCCTGAAGACCCCTTATTGATGATTCTCTTCCTGCACCGGGTCCTTTTACTAAAACATCTACCCTTTTCAAACCCAGTTCCATTGCATCTTTTGCTGCAGATTGAGATGCTAATTGTGCAGCAAATGGCGTATTCTTACGAGAACCCTTAAAACCTACTTTACCTGCTGATGCCCATGATATAACGTTGCCATAAGTATCTGTTATAGTTATTATTGTGTTATTAAATGTCGATTTTACATATGCTAATCCATTAGCTTCAACTTTTTCTTTCTTCTTTATTTTTCTTTTTTTTGCTTTAGGCAATTGTCATCCTCCATTTATGATTTTAGCTTTTCCTTTTTGCACCTATAGTTTTCTTTTTTCCCTTTCGTGTTCTTGCATTTGTTTTTGTCCTCTGACCACGTACAGGTAATCCTCTCCTGTGCCTCAATCCCCTGTAGCTTCCAATATCGATTAACCTTTTTATATTCATTGTAACCTCAGATCGAAGTGTTCCTTCAACCTTGCATTCGGTAGAAATAATCGACCTGATCTTCTTTGTTTCCTCGTCGGTCAAATCCTGAACCCTCTTATCAGGACTAACACTACACTTTTGAAGTATTTTTCCTGATGTGGACTTTCCAATTCCGTAAATATATGTTAATGCAATTAAAACTCTTTTATTTCTTGGAATATCAACTCCAGCTATACGTGCCAAATAAAACCTCCCGTTTTTAGCTTTTGGCTTTTAGCTATTAGCTTTTAGCTTAATATAATATTATACAATAAGTTTTTCTTCAAATCTTATAAATCTTTAAAATCTTGCAGAATACATTCCTTCAAAAGAAGAATTTTATTTCTTTCATAGCTAAAAGCTAATAGCTAAAAGCAAATAGTAAAAAATTATCCTTGTCTCTGTTTATGTCTCTTATTTTTACATATAATCCTGACTACTCCTTTTCTTCGGATTATTTTACAATTTACACACATCTTTTTTACTGATGCTCTAACTTTCATTTTTCACACTCAAGTTTGAAATTCGCATTACTTCGTTTTTTGAAACAGCTATTTATATCTATAAATAATTCTTCCTTTTGTCAGATCATAGGCTGAAATCTCAACAGTTACTTTATCACCAGGTAAAATTTTAATAAAATGCATTCTCATTTTGCCTGAAATATGAGCAAGAATGTTATGTCCATTTTCTAACTGAACTCGAAATGAAGCATTAGGCAATGTTTCCTTCACTACTCCATCAACTTTTATTAGTTCTTCTTTTGCCAATTATTTTCCTTAAGTTAAAATATAAGGATTTCCGTTAGTTATTGCGACGGTATGTTCAAAATGAGCCGATGGTTTTCCGTCAATTGTTAAAACCGTCCAACCATTATCCGATGTTTTTACTTTATATTCTCCCATATTTACCATTGGCTCAATCGCAATAACCATTCCTTTAAACAATCTTCTACCGGTATTGGGACGACCAAAATTAGGGACATCCGGTTCTTCATGAACATTAATTCCTACTCCGTGTCCGGCAAGGTCTCTAACAACACTAAAACCGGCACTTTCAACCATCGTCTGTATCGCACTCGAAATATCATGAACTCTTTTACTTTCTCTTGCATTCCTGATTCCCGCATCTAAAGACATCTCCGTAACCTTGAGAAGTTTTGCTTTTTCTTTACTCCTACATCAATACTTACTATCTGCCCATCTTCCAAAAACCGCTCATCCGGAAGTCCATGGACAACTTCGTCATCAATCGAAATGCAGGTTGCAGCAGGGAAATCCCGATATCCCTTAAATGCCGGTAATGCATCCGAGGAAAGCAAAAAATCTTCTACAATTTGATCAATCTCTTTTGTTCTGATTCCAGGTTTTATAAAATCTTTTAATTTCTCAAATAGTTGCATGCTAATTTTTCCACATTCTCTTATTAACTCAATCTCGCCGTCGGATTTCTTTATTATCATTAAAATTATTCAATTAACGAAACAATATTATTAAATATTTCCATTACCTCACCATCACCATCAACCTCAGCAAGCAGACCGTTATTTCTATAAAATTCTTTCAACGGATGAGTTTCTTTATTGTAAACCTCAAATCTTTTCTGTATTGTTTCGGGTTTATCGTCATCTCTTTGAATAATCTTCTTTTCTCCACAGCTTCTACAGACACCATTTTCACCTGGAGGGTCATTCAACATATTATATACTTCACCACAAGACAGACATACTCTTCTATTTGAGAGCCTTTTAACAATTACATCTTCATCAACTTCAATACTTACAACTTTATCAAGATTAATGTCCATTTCATCAAAAACTTCATCCAAAAATTCTGCCTGTGGAAGTGTTCTCGGATAACCGTCCAATATAAAACCGTTTTTACAATCTTGATTCGGAAGCCTCTTTTTAACAATTTGGTTTATTAATGAATCAGGAACAAGCTTTCCCAAGTGAAGATACTCTTCCGCTTCTCTCCCTTCAGATGTGTCGTTTTTTATAGCATCTCTTAAAATATCACCTGTTGAAATTTTCGGTATATTAAACTTTTCCTTTATTAAATTTCCCTGTACGCCTTTTCCTACTCCGGGCGGACCTAACAAAACGAGTCTCATATTACCTTCTCCCTCTTACTTTTCCGCTTTTCAGAAATCCGTCATAATGTCTCATTAACAGATGTGATTCAATCTGCTGAAGCGTATCAAGAGCAACACCTACTATTATCAGTAAACTTGTACCGCCATAAAATGAAGCAAAATTAAAATCAACATCAGTAAACTTAACAATAAAATATGGGAAAATAGCAATAAAAGCCAAAGCTACCGAACCAGGCAGTGTTATTTTTGTTAAAATATTATCAATATATTCCGAAGTTCTTTTTCCTGGTCTCACTCCGGGAATAAATCCCCCGTATTTCTTCATATTATCAGCTACATCAGTTGGATTAAAAGCTATAGCAGTATAAAAATATGTGAAAAAGACTATCAAAATAAACTCACAACCCCAATATATAATTGATTGAAATGAAAATTTACTTGCTAAATACAGCATAAACTCATTATTTGGGAAAAAAGTAGTTATAGTACTCGGAACGAACATTATGGATTGTGCAAAAATTATCGGCATCACACCTGCAGTATTAACGCGCATAGGTATATGAGTAGCCTGCCCGCCATAAATTTTTCTCCCAATCACCCTTTTTGCATATTGAACAGGTATTTTTCTTGTGCCCTGAGTCAAGACTATAACACCTGCTATGGTAACAAACATCAGGCCAACTAAAAATAACTCGACTAATATTGACCTGTTTCCATTAATCAATTGGCTTATTTCCGAAAGGATTCCTGTTGGATAACGAGCTATTATTCCAATAAATATTATTAATGAAATGCCGTTACCAATTCCTCTCTCAGTAATCTGTTCTCCCATCCACATAAGGAACATAGTTCCACATGTAATCGTTATTACTGCCAGTATTTGGAAACCAATTCCGGGATCGGTAACAATAAGTTCACCGCTCCTAGTAGCAGGAATACTCTGAAGATAAACACTGGCACCCCAAGCCTGAAGAGAAGCAATGCCAACAGTACCATAACGGGTATATTGTGTTATCTTTTTTCTCCCTTCTTCCCCCTCTTTTTGCAGCCTCTGGAAAAATGGTAACACCGCACCGAGTAATTGTATAATAATTGACGCAGAGATATAAGGCATTATACCAAGTGCAAAAATCGTTGCCCTTTGGAAAGCACCTCCAACAAACATATCATAAAATCCAAAAAGAGTGTTGGCAGCTGCAATATCCCTGAAATATTCACTGAGTGCCTCACCGTTGATTCCGGGAGTTGGAACATGTGCACCCACTCGACATACCACAAGTATAAGAAGTGTAAATATTATCCTTTTTCTTAACTCAGGAATTTTAAACGTATTTTGCAAACCTTCTATCATAGTTTAACTATATTGCCTCCTGCACTGGTAATCTTTTCTATCGCTGTCTTGCTAAATGCTTTTGCCTCAATCGTCAAAGATTTTTTAACTTCACCGCGTCCGAGTATTTTTACATCGATACTCTTTTTATTAATAATTCCCGATTTCAATAAAGTATCCTTATTTATTGTTTCGCCATCTGAAAATATTTCCAATTGTTCAACATTTACAATTTGAAACTGTTTCTTAAAAATATTAGTAAATCCGAACTTTGGAACTCTCCTCTGGAGAGGCATCTGTCCACCCTCATAACCGTATTTTCTCTTGGCACCCGAACGGGAAAGTTGACCTTTATGACCTCTGCCGGATGTACGTCCATGACCGGATGCGACACCTCTTCCTATTCTCTTTCTATTTTTTCTTGAACCTTCCGGCGGTTTTAATTCGTTAAGTTTCATTATTATTTCACTTCTTCTACTTTTACAAGATGGTCAATAGCTTTAACCATTCCGATTATCTCGGGAACAACATTATGGATAACGCTATGGTGTAACCTTTTTATTCCAAGTGCTGTAACTGTTCTTTTAATTCTTTTTTTCTGACCAATCACGCTTTTAACTAAAGTAATTTTTATTTTTTTTTCCATAATCCACAACTGAATTTTTTAATTTTATTCGAAGACCTCAGAAACTTTAATTCCTCTTTTTTTAGCAATTGAAAAGACATTATCCAAACTTTCCAAGGCGACCATAGTCGCTTTTACAACATTATGCGGATTTGAAGATCCAATAGATTTTGCAAGAATATCCTGTATTCCGGCAGCCTCAACTATAGCTCTAACCGCCCCACCTGCTATTATTCCTGTTCCAGGTGATGCAGGTTTAAGAAATACTTTAGCTGCTCCATATTTTCCAATATTTTCATGCGGAATAGTATTTTTAAATATTGGGATTCGAATAAGATTTTTCCTTGCAATATCGATTCCTTTTGATATAGCATCTGTTACTTCATTTGCTTTTCCAAGTCCCACACCTACATATCCATTTCCATCTCCTACTACTACTATCGCATTAAAACTAAACCTTCTACCACCCTTTACAACTTTAGCAACTCTGTTAATATGAACTACATTCTCTTTTAGTTCTAATTCTCCTGAACTTACCATATTTTTGAATCCTCAATTAATATGTTAAATATTAAATTTTTAATCCGCCTTCTCTTGCACCTTCCGCAAGAGCCTTGATTCTTCCATGATACTTGTAGCCCCCCCTGTCAAAAACAACTTCTTTTATATTTTTCTCTATTGCCTTTTTCGCTATAAGCTTTCCCACTTCTCTTGAAACTTCGGTTTTTGTTTTCTTCTCCAACTCCTTTGAAATCTTTATAACTGCCCTGCTGTCAACAGATGTTATGGCAGTATTAGTTGTATCATCATTCAATTGAGCAATAATATTTTTTATACCTCTGAAAACTACAAGTCGTGGTCTTTCAGACGTACCGGAGATACTTTTCCTTATACGTCTTTTTAATTTTTCTCGTTTCTCTTTTAATATCTTACTCTTTATCTTCATTATTTCTCTTTAAATTAATTGACACATTTAAACAGCAGCTTTTCCAGCTTTTCTTTTTATTTCCTCACCAAAGTACCTGATTCCTTTACCTTTATATGGTTCGGGTGGTCTAAAAGACCTAATCTTTGCTGCAACCTGTCCAACCAATTCCTTATCTATTCCACTAATTTTAATTATTTGTCTTTCTATTTCAAAATTTATTCCCTCTGGGGGTAAAAAAATTATCGGATGTGAAAAACCAAGGGAAAATATAATACGTGAACCTTTTTTTTCGGCTTTATACCCAACACCCACAATCTCAAGTGTTTTATTATAACCTTCCGTAACGCCTATAACCATATTATTAATCAAACTTCTATACAAACCATGTAGAGATTTATGAAATTTTTCCTCAGAAGAACGTTTTACAATCAGCATATTATCTTTCATCTCTACCTTAGTATAAGGATGAATATTGCGTATTAGTTCTCCTTTCGGTCCTTTAACTTTTATAGTTTGATCATTTAATTCAATTTTTACCGATTCAGGAATTTTAATCGGTTCTTTACCTATCCTTGACATATTTTATTCCTTAAAATTACAATTCAATTTTTTACCAAACATAGCAAATAACCTCTCCACCTACATTATTCTTTATCGCATCGAAATTTGTCATTACACCTTTAGGGGTAGTTAAAATAGCAATCCCTAAATTATTTCTAACGCGAGGTATCTCATCGACGGAAACATATTTTCTGAGTCCAGGTCTGCTTATTCTCTTGAGTCCATCAATAATGGTTTTTTCTTTTTCATCATATTTCAAATATATCCGAATCAATCCCTGCTTTCCATCATCTATAAGTATATAATTTGAAATATATCTCTTCTCAAAAAGAATTTGTGTGATTTCTCTTTTCAATTTAGATGAAGCTATATCAACTCTTTTATGTTTTGCTTGTGCGGCATTTCTGATTCTAGTTAAATAATCTGCTATAGGGTCGCTCATCGACATAAAAAAACCCCTTTTAATTTACGATTTTAGATTTTAGATTTACGGTTTTTTTACACGTAAATCATAAATATTAAAACTACCAGCTTGCTTTTACAACACCTGGAATTTGTCCCATAAGAGCAAGTTCTCTGAAACAAATCCTACAAATACCAAACTTTCTCAAGTAGGCACGAGGTCTTCCACATCTGGAACACCGGTTATAGTTTCTTACCTTAAATTTCTGTTCTCTACTATGTTTTGCGATTAAAGATTTCTTCGCCAACTTATAACCTCTTTTTCAAATCATCTTGTAAATAAAGATTAAATTTTATTATTTTTTAAAAGGAAACCCAAATTCTTTCAACAATTCAAATGCTTCTTTATCCGTTTGTGCAGATGTAACTATAGAAATATCTATTCCAATAATTGATTCAACATCATCATAATTTATTTCAGGAAAAATAATCTGTTCTTTTATACCAAGGCTAAAATTTCCTCTTCCATCAAACGATTTATCTGAAAAACCCCTAAAATCTCTTATTCTCGGTATTGCAATAGATATCAACTTATCAAGAAATTCATACATTCTATTGCCCCGTATTGTAACTTTACAGCCTATCAGATTCCCTTTTCTGAGTTTAAAGTTAGATATGGATTTTTTAGCTTTGGTCGCAACAGCCTTTTGACCGCTAATAATTGTAAGGTCTTTTATCCCAGCTTCAATTAATTTTGGATTCTGTGTTGCTCTTCCTATACCCATATTTAAAGATATTTTCTCCAACTTAGGAACTTGCATCACATTTTCGTAATTAAAAGTCTTCATCAAGTTCTGGAGAATTTTCTCCCGGTAATCTTTCTTCTTTCTCGGCAGATAACTGGCATCTTCTATTACTTTATCATCTTTTGATTTTTTGTTACTTTTCTTCTTGTCGCCAGTTTCTTCTTTACCTGTTATTTTTTTACCTGAATTCTCTTTGATAATCTTATTTGCCATTTAGTTTCCAACAAATAGTTTCTTAATAATGGATTTTTATTTAACAATTTATGCGCTTAAAATCATTTCTCCACATTTCTTGCAGATTCTCGCTTTTTTACCGTCTTCAAGAATCTTAATTCCAATTCTTGTAGTATTACTGCATTTCGAGCATATTACCATTACGTTTGCCACATGAATTGACCCCTCTTTTTCAATAATCCCTCCTTTGGGATTTTTCTGAGTAGCCTTTGAATGCCTTTTAATTAATCGCACTCCTTCAACAATTATTCTGTTAGTTTTCGGAAAAACCTTTAAAACTTTACCTTTTTTTCCAGCTTCATTTCCTGAGATAACAAATACCAAATCACCTTTACGTACTCTCATAGCTGATTTTTATCCTATAAATTTATTTTAGAGTACCTCCGGAGCAAGAGAAACAATTTTCATAAAATTTTTTTCTCTGAGTTCTCTTGCAACGGGACCAAAAATTCTTGTGCCTTTTGGTTCATATTTATCATCTATTAAAACAGCAGCGTTTTCATCAAATCTAATATACGAACCGTCTTTTCTTTTTATTTCTTTTTTACCTCTTACAATAACCGCTCTCGACAGATCGCCTTTTTTTACAGTTCCACCGGGAATAGCACTTTTAACAGTTACAACTATTACATCACCGATTTTCCCGGATTTTTTTCCTGAGCCACCCAATATACGAATACACATAACCTTTTTCGCACCCGTATTATCAGCAACATTAAGTCTTGTTTGTTCTCTAATCATTTTTATACCTCCGAATCAAGCCAATTCGGCCTTTTTCAGTATTTCAACCAATCTCCATCTTTTTCTTTTGCTTATAGGTCTGGTCTCCATAATCTTAATAGAATCTCCAACGCTGCTTTTATTTTCCTTATCGTCAACCATATATTTCTTAGAAAGGGTGATATATTTTCCATACAAAGGGTCCTTTACTCTTCGCTCAACCTTAATAACACAACTCCCTGTCATTTTATCGCCCACAACCACACCAACTCTTGTTTTTCTTATTCCTCTCTTTTTCATGCTTGTTTGGTCCTCGGTTTTCGTACACCTAATTCATATTCTCGTAAAAGAGTTTTTATCTGCGATATTTCCCGCCTTGCGATTCTTATATTAAGCGGATTATCTAATTGATGAGTTGCATGCTGAAACTTTAAATTTGATAATTCTAATTCAGTATCATTCAGCCTTAACTTTAACTCTTCTATCGGAAGTTCTATTAATTCTCCTATTTTCATATTTACACCAACACCTCATCTTCAGCAGAAATAAACTTTGTTTTAATTGGCAGCTTGCTCCCTGCAAGTTTCATAGCTTCCTTTGCAATATTTTCGTTTACACCTTCAAGTTCAAATAGAATCCTTCCCGGTTTTACTACGGCAACCCAATATTCCGGCGCCCCTTTTCCCTTTCCCATTCGTGTCTCAGCCGGTTTCTTAGTTACAGGTTTGTCAGGGAAAATCCTGATCCAAACTTTCCCGCCCCTTTTTATATATCTTGTCATTGAAACTCTTGCAGCTTCAATTTGCCTTGCAGTCATCCAGCACGGTTCCAAAGCTTTAAGACCAAACTGACCAAAACTCAGACTGCTGCCTCTTTGAGCTTTACCTCTCATTCTCCCACGCTGTTGCTTTCTCCATTTTACTCTTTTTGGCAATAACATAACGTTTATCCCGAATATTTTTAAATTTCACCGCTGAAACAAAATTTAAAGTACGAAGTACGAATCAAAAAAATAAAAATTTATCATTCAAAATTCGTACTTCATATTACATATTTTCTATTCATAAATCGTAAATATCTAAGTGGTTCATTTGCTTTACATTACTTTTCTATTATTTATTTGAAGGACCCAATACTTCACCACGAAAAATCCATACTTTAACACCTATTGTACCATAAGTGGTATTGGCAGTAATCCTTGCAAAATCAATATCTGCTCTTAATGTGTGAAGAGGAATTCTCCCTTCTTTATATTGTTCTTTCCTTGCCATCTCAGCTCCGCCAAGCCTGCCGCTGCACATAATTTTTATTCCTTCAGCTCCCATTCTCATAGCGGACATTATCGATTTTTTCATCACTCTTCTATATGAAATTTTTGCTTTTAACTGATTTGCTATATTTTCGCCTACGAGATAAGCATCCAACTCAGGTCTTTTTATTTCATTTATATTTAACTGTATTTCCTTATCGGTAATCTTTTTTAATTCTTCTTTTAATTTATCAACCTCAGTTCCTTTCCTTCCAATAACAATGCCGGGTCTTGCTGTGTTAATATTCAAGGTTACTTTCTGTGAAGTTCTTTCAATCTCAATTTTTGATACTCCTGCATTCTGTAAACGATTCCTGATATATTTTCTTATCATCAAATCTTCTTGAAGCTTTTTGGCAAAGTTTTTCTCATCGAACCAATTAGAACTCCAGCCTTTAATTATTCCTAATCTTAATCCTATAGGATTAGTTTTTTGACCCACGTGCTACTCCTTAATTTTCTGTATATTGTTCAGCAACTATTATCGTTATATGACACGATCTTTTGCGTATTTTCGTTGCTCTTCCCATTGCTCTCGGTATAAACCTTTTAAGCACAGGACCTTCATTAACCAATGCTTGCTTTACAAAAAATCCTTCTACATCAACTTTATTACTTCCTTCTTCATTGATTACATTGGCAATGGCAGACCTTATTGTTTTTTCCACGGGAACAGAAGCCTTTTTCGGGCAAAAATGAAGTATATTTATAGCTTCTTCCACTTTTTTGCCTCGAACTAAATCCAAAACTATCTGCACTTTCCTTGGTGCTATTCTTATATATTTCGATATTGCTTTACCTGTAGTCATAACCTTAACTTATTTCTTCTATTTTATAGATGTAGAACGTTCGGTAATTCTTCCGCTGTGTCCACGGTATATTCGGGTATGTGAAAATTCACCGAGTTTATGTCCAACCATATTTTCTGTTATATATACCGGTATAAATTGTTTTCCATTATGAATAGCTAACGTATGACCCACAAAATCCGGCGATATAGTACTGGCTCGCGACCAGGTTTTTATAACCTTTTTCTTACTGGTTTTTCTTAAGGATTCAATTTTTTTCAGCAACTTAGGGTCTATATATGGACCCTTTTTTAAAGATCTTGCCATATTATTTGCTTTTTCTTTTTACTATATATTTATTTGAACTTTTTGATTTTTTTCTAGTTTTAAGTCCCTTAGTTAGCCATCCCCAAGGAGAACAGGGATGTCTGCCTCCTGAAGATTTACCTTCTCCACCACCCATTGGATGGTCAACAGGATTCATAGCGACACCTCGAACTTTTGGTCTTCTTCCGAGCCATCTTGTTCTGCCGGCTTTTCCAGAAGATATATTTTCATGTTCAAGATTGCCCACCTGTCCGATGGTGGCAAAACATTCCAATCTAATCAGCCTTACCTCTCCGGAAGGTAATTTCACCTGCGCATAATTACTTTCTTTTGCAACAATCTGGGCTGCGGTCCCGGCACTCCGGGCTAACTGTCCACCTTTACCTTTCTTAAGTTCAACATTATGAATAAATGTTCCTACAGGAATATTAGCAAGTGGAAGTGTATTTCCAATATTGATATCAGATTCTGGACCACTAACAAGGTTTTCCTTGAGTTTTAAACCATTAGGAGCCAGAATATATCTCTTTTCACCGTCGGCATAATGTAAAAGAGCAATACTGCTCGTCCTGTTTGGGTCATATTGAATAGAATGTACATTAGCCGGAATATTTATCTTATCACGCCTGAAATCAATTAGCCTGTATCTTCTCTTATGCCCGCCGCCGTGATGTCTCACTGTTATGCGTCCGTTATTATTCCTGCCCCCTTTTTTTGCAATAGCAGTTAATAAAGACTTCTCCGGTTCAGAATCACCTAAATTCTTAAAAGTTGGTATTATCTTATATCTTTGTGACGGCGTCGTAGGTTTATACTTTTTTAATAACATCTGAAACTATACTCCTTCTAACAACTCAATCTTATAACCTTTTTCAAGAGTAATAATTGCTTTTTTCCAGTCTTTTCTTTTCCCTTCATATTTTCCCATCTTCTTAATTTTTCCTAAAACTTTAATTGTACGAACGTTTTTCACCTTAACGTTGAATCTATTTTCAATCTTCTTTGCAATCTCAATCTTATTGAGTTCCGGATGGACTTCAAATCCATATTTGTTATAAGTCTCCTGAATTTTTATAATTTTTTCTGTCAGTAAAGGCCTTATTATTTGAATCATTTTTCTAATTATTCTCAAAAAGTTTGTTTATTTTTTCAAAAGCACTTTTTTGAATTAATAAATTCTCACAATTTATTAATTCATACGTTGATAAAGAATCAATCATCTGAATAGAAACATGAGGAATATTTCTGCTCGATTTTAAAATATTTTCTGACTTCTTTTCTGTTACAAACAGAATATTATTTTTTCCTATGTCCAATAAATTTAAAATATTAGCAAGTTTTTTTGTTTTTGGTTCTTCAAAATCAAAATTTTCAATAATCTTTATCTTTCCTTCATTTAACTTAAGGATAAATGCAGAAATCTTTGCTAATCTTCTAACTTTTTTCGGAAGTTTAAAATTATAACCATGTGGTTTAGGTCCAAAAATTCTGCCTCCCCCTCTCCATAGTGGTGACCTAATCGTTCCGGCTCTTGCATTTCCTGTTCCTTTCTGTTTGTAGGGCTTTCTACCTCCACCTTGGACCATCGACCGACTTTTTGAAGAATGCGTTCCCTGTCTGCTGTTAGTCATATGAGAAACAATAGAATAATAAATCGTATGCTCATTAGTTTTCTTTTCCAATAATCCTGAATTAACCGCTATACTTTCTTGTCCTATTGAGCCGTCTATTTTATATATTGGGAGTTCCATTTTTTTATATTCCTGATTGCGAGCAAAAATTATTTCTTCGTAATTTCCAGTATTCCATTATTAGCACCCGGGATGCTGCCTTTAATAAAAATTAAATTTTTATCTATGTCAACCTTCATAATTTCGAGATTCTTTACTGTAACTCTTGAGTTTCCCATTCTTCCGGGCATTTTCATTCCTTTTAAGACTCTTGAAGGTGAAGATGACTGACCAATCGAACCGGGAGCTCTAAGTCTGTCAGATTGACCATGAGTTTGCTGACCGCCGCTAAATCCATGCCTTTTCATTACACCGGCGAATCCCCTTCCTTTTGATACTCCAGTAACATTAACTTTCTCACCAGCTAAAAAAGTATCAGCTCTCAGAACATCACCAGGATTATATTTTGGGTGATCATCAAATTTGAATTCTTTTAGTTTTCTTAAGGGTTTTACTTTTGCCCTGGCAAAATGATTTAATAATGGTTTTGTAGTTTTCTTTTCTTTCTTTGACAAAAAACCAATCTGAACGGCATCATATCCATCCCTGCTGACTATCTTCATCTGTGTAATATAACAAGGACCTGCCTCGATAACCGTCACAGGCACACTAAACCCTACCTTATCAAACAAATTTGTCATTCCTATTTTTTTTGCTAATAATCCTATCATTATTATTTACAATTTTAGATTTACGATTTATGGTTTATCAAAATAGACAATACGCATTCATACTTTTGTATTTCTATTCCCTATTGCCTGATTAAACCTTTATCTCGATATCGACTCCTGCCGGTAATTCAAGCTTCATCAGAGCATCTACAGTTTTACTTGATGAATTTAATATATCAATTAATCTTTTATGGATTTTAGTTTCAAACTGTTCTCTTGATTTTTTATCCACATGAGGAGATCTCAAAACTGTATAAACAGTCCTCTTAGTTGGTAGAGGTATTGGTCCGGATATAACAGCACCTGTTGATTTTGCAGTTCTGACTATTTTATCAGTTGATTTATCAATTAAAACATGGTCGTATGCCTTTAGTTTAATCCTTATCCTCTGTTTTGCAGCCAAATTATACCTCCAATGTTTTTTATTACTAATTTATTATAAATAATTTATAACTATACAGGAATACAAAAGTCAGAAGAAGAAAATAATTCACGATTATCTTATCCTGACCTTTGAGTTCTTT